>C688J18823_10000471_pt1 | contig 23251 bp, 19 predicted proteins | sample HopSoiMetagenom1_FD_18823 | JGI IMG/M metagenome (IMG submission 18823) | reverse complement strand
GCTTCGCTGAGTAGGCCGTCCAGCACTCTTCGGCGGTCTGCGGGTCGAACTCGACGAATGCGCGTGCCACGTCGCCGCGTCTTGTCGCTTCATCGGGAACCCGGACCTTCGCATCCGCTGACCGGATCGTGGCATCCACCAGCTGCCAGACGCGCACGGCCAGCCGAGTCGCGACGGTGACCTGCATGCCGTGCGCCGCGACCGGCCGGCCTTGGCGGCTGCGCGCCATCTCCATCAAGTGCGAGACTGCATGCTCCGTGCCCGATGCCGGTGCCGTCGAACCGACGATTCCCATCGACAGTCCACTGGCCGCCAACAGCCGGGCCAGATCGGCGATCCCTGCCGGCTCGGCGTCGCGTGCGGCCCGCGCGAGCGCAGGCAGGACCGGATTTGCCGCAAGAACGTCGTCGACAACAGCCGGGCTGTACGGCGGTCCGTGACCGAGCCGGGCGGCGAGCCGCCACTCGGCGACAGCGTTGGGGACAGTCGAAAGATCGCCCACCCCAGCCAGGTTCAACTGCCATGGCGCTGCGGTGAGGATATCGGTGTCGGCGACAAGGACGTCGGGCCACCTCGACCGGACGGTGCGTTTCGCGCCAGCGATGACGAGGACGCTGCGGTCGGCGATGAAACCGTTGATGCTGCACGCGGTTTGGACCGCGACGTGATGGCTGCCGGTGCGCTGCGCGGTGACTTTCGCGATGTCCGTGAGCGTTCCGGATCCGACGGAGATGAGCAGTCGCCGCTCCCCGACCTCGGCGACGGCTTGCTCGACGGTCTCTTCGTCGGCGCGGACCGCCCCCCTTCCGAGCTGGATGACCCGACAGCCCAGATGCTTTGCTATCCGATCCACCACCGAACCGGTCGCCGTTCGGTATGGACCGCCGTCGCTGAGCAGCACGGGCTCAGTCACGAACCGGTCGGCGCTGTCGCGAATCGCCATGTCCACCACCGACGCTCCGATGCGGACGTCGACGTTGGGCAGCCCGGCATGACCGTCGTTGCGCAGTGTTGCGAGCAGCGCGGCGGGGTCGGGAACGGTGATCACGTCGGCCGAGCCGACGGATCTTGCGTCGGCTGAGCCGACAAAATGGGCGATGCCGCCAGCGCCGATTCGACGGCGTCGAACGCGGCGAGATAGCGCCGATAGGCGTCCGCGTAGATCTTGGTCGCTTCCGGATCCGGGTCGATGACGGCCGGAGCGAGCCGGACGGCAACCGAGGCCGCGGTGAAGTCGGCGAAGAACCCGGTGCCCACTCCCGCGACCATGGCCGCGCCGACGGCAGTGGCCTCCTCGGTCAGCACACGCCGCACTGGTCGCCCGAGCACACTGGCCTTGATCGCGGCCCACAGGTTGTCGCGCGCACCGCCGCCGACGATCCGCACCTCACCCCGGCCGAGGCCTAGCTCGTCGAGTCGTTCGACGATGTCGCGCAACGCAAATGCACAGCCTTCGAGCACCGCCCGGGCGACATGGGCCGGCGTGTGGTTCATGGCTAACCCGAGAAGCCCGCCACGCATCCGGTCGTTCCACCGTGGCGCCGTCGACCCCGAGAGCGCCGGCAGAAACAGAACGCCTTCGCTGGCGGGTGGCGCCTTCAAGGCCAACGGAAATACCTCGGCCTGCGGAACACCGAGCAACCCGGCGAGCCAGAGTGTGCTTCCGCCGCTGACGAATCCGGGATTCTCGATCAGCCATGCACCGGGTACCGCGTGGCCGTGCGTCTCGACGAGACCGAGCGGATCGCGCACGGGTGTGGCGGACACCGTCGTCACCGGCTCGGCGGTGCCGGTGACGTCGACGACGACGCCCGCGTCGATCGCGCCGGCCCCGACCGACGCGGCATGTTCGTCGCCGGTGCCAACAACCACCGAACAACTCGCCGGCACTCCGAACTCCGCGGCGATGTCGGGCAGCAGCGTGCCGATCACCTCGGTCGACGGACGCACCGGAGCGAACATCGACGGATCCAGTTCAGCTGCGGCGCACAGAGATTCGTCGAAATCGCCGCGGGCGACGTCGTACACCATCGTGGATGACGCGTTCGCGGCGTCCTGCGCGTGCGAGCCGGTCAGGCGATGCAGCAGATACGACCCGACGGGCGCCAGCGTCGCCGTACAGCGCCAGACCTGCGGCTCGTGGTCGCGGATCCACATCATCTTCGGTGCACTGTGCGAGGCGTCTGCCACCAAACCCGTTCGCTCGGCGAGCTTTTCCTCCCCGACGGCGGCGACCAGACGATCGCACTGTTCGGTGGCTCGCTTGTCCAGCCAAATGATCGCCGGGCGGAGCGGCTCACCGTCGGGACCGCATGCGACGACCCCGTCGACCTGGCTGCCAAGACCCATCGCCACGACCCGCGCCGAATCGACGCCGGAAGTCGCCGCGCGGACAGCGGTTCGCAGTGCGGTGCAATAGGTTTGCGGATCCTGTTCCGCCCAGCCATCGTGCCCATGCGTCATGGTCAGCGCGGCCGAGCCGGTGCCAACCACGTCGCCACCCTCGTCGACGAGGACGGCCTTGATGCTCTGCGAGCCGACGTCGACTCCCAGGACCAGAGACACGTGTTTCCCTCAGATCACGGTGAGCGAGTCGGAGTGTCGTCGGTCGCGATCTCGGTCGCGGACATCGCGCCGTAACCCTCCTGTTCCAGGTTCACTCCGTACTGCCCTTGCGAAAGCGCGAACTCCTCTTCGGGCGACAGCACGAGCTTGTGCCGACCTGCGATCGCGAAGTAGGCAATTCCGATCAGGAAGTAGACGAGCGTTCCGACCACACCCGGCCGGTAGTCCGGATTGAAGAAGAGGGAGATGAACGCAACAAACGCAATGACGCCCGCCAGCGCGGCACCGACGATACCCACCGGACTGCGGTACGGCCGTTCGATAGCCGGCAACCTGAGGCGCAGCATGATGAACGCCAGGCATTGCATGAAGTAGGAGATCACCGCACCGAACACGGCCATGTACAGCAGCGCGCCGACGATCTTGCCTGCGAGTTGGTTCTCGCTCTGCCCGAGCAAGTACATCAACCACACGAGGAGGAACCCGACGACCGCACCCGCGATCAGCGCGACGTATGGCGTGTTCCTGGTCGGGTGGGTGATCGACAGGCTCTGCGGGAAGTAGCCCGCGCGCGAAAGCGAATAGGTGTTGCGGCCGTAGGCGTAGATGATCGTGAAGAAGCTGGCGATCAGCCCGATGAGCCCGACGAGCGCGAGCAAGGAGGCCGCCGTGCCCTCCCCGAAGACCGCCTTGAAGCCGTCGAACAGCGGGGTCGCCGATGTTCCGATGCTCGCCGCTCCGCCACCAACGCCGGTGTTCAGGAACAGCGTGAGAACGGCGAACAGCACGAGTGTCGTGAGCCCCCAGATGGTCGCGCGAGGAATGTCCCGCTTGGGATCGTGCGACTCCTCGGCCGCGAGTGGCAGTTCCTCGATCGCCAGGTAGAACCAGATCGCGAAGGGCAGGGCGGGGAAGATGCCGAGAAGGCCCTTCGGCAGGAAGCTGCTCGAGAGCCAGCCACCTTCCGGTGGGATGTTGGTGAGCAGGCTGCCGTCAAAGGTCCGCGTAACAAGAACGGCAAGGAAGAAGAACGCGAGGATTCCGAGCGCCAGCAGGGTGATCACCACGGTGAAGCGCATGGTGATCTCGATGCCCATGATGTTGATCCCGACGAAGACGATGTAGAAGATCGCCGCCCACAACACCGGGCTGTTCCACCACCCGTCGGCTCCGGCAAGGTCGACAACGATGTCGTGGGAGAGGAATCCCATCGCGCTCACGACAACCGCCGGGGTGATGACGTATTCCATGTTCTCCGCCAGGCCGGTGATGAAGCCGCCCCACGGGCCCATCGCAGAGCGGGAGAACGAGTACGCGCCGCCGGTGTGGGGAAGGGCCGGCGACATCTCGGCGATGCTGTAGCACAGGCCGTAGTACATGATCGTGATGACGATGCCTGCGATCAGCAGACCGCCGAATCCCCCGGCGTCCAGGCCGATGTTCCAGCCGTAGAAATCTCCCGAGATGACCGCGCCGACACCGAGCGCCCAGAGCGACCAGAAGGCGGCGTGACGGCGCAGCTTGCGCTTTTCGAAATAACCGTGTTCCGCGTCCCGATAGGTGACCGATCCGACTGCCCGCTTGTTCTCCGCCATGGCGCCCTCCTTGGCTATTTGGCGCAAGTTGTCAGACAACTTGGACAATAATGAGGGCGAATGCGCACGTCAATATCGGAACGGAGACAGTTCGGAAACACCCGAAACGCCAGCTAGCGGCCCCGCGGCGCAGCCCGCGGGGAAGGTTTACGCAGTCGTCATTCCCAAAGGTAGGACACCAGACCAATAGCGGCCTATTGTCCGTAGGGAATTTGCGCTGTCCGAATCCCGAAGGAGAACCGTCGTGCCAGAGGGCCACGAGCATTTGAATGAAGACGAGCAACATCTCGCCAAGCTCGGCTACGTGCAGGAGTTGCAGCGGTCCTGGTCGGGCTTCTCCAACTTCGCCATCTCGTTCTCGATCATCTCGATCCTGGCGGGCTGCTTCACCTCGTTCGGCCTTGGCTGGAACAACGGCGGCCCCGCGGCGATCGCCTGGGGCTGGCCGCTGGTCTCGGTCTTCATCCTGATCATCGGCCTATGCATGTCGGAGCTGGTCTCTGCGTTCCCGACATCGGGCGGAATCTATTGGTGGGCAAGTAAACTCGGGGGTGTCAAGGCCGGGTTCTACACCGGCTGGCTGAACCTGATCGGGCTGATCGCAATCCTGGCGTCGGTCGCCTACGGCTGCGCGACGTTCCTGGACCTGACGCTGGGCACGTTCAGCGAGACCTGGCTCAACGGCTACAGCCTGACGCGGACCTTCGTGATGTTCGTCGTCATTCTGGCGATCTCAGCACTCATCAACATCTTTTCGTCCCACCTGCTGGCGATCATCAACAATGTGTCGGTGTGGTGGCATGTGGCCGGCGCGGCGGCCGTGATCGTGATCCTGTGGGCCATCCCCGACCAGCACGCCAGCTTCGGCGAGGTGTTCGCCAAGACGATCAACAACAGCGGCATGTTCGGCGGCTCCTCGTCCGGCTGGGGTTTCCTGCTGTTCGTGCTGCCGATCGCGGCGATCCTGACCCAGTACACGATCACCGGCTACGACGCGTCGGCGCACCTGTCCGAGGAGACCATGAGCGCGGCCGGCGCGGCCGCCAAGGGCATCTGGCAGTCGATCTTCTATTCGGCGATCGGCGGCTGGATCCTGTTGCTGTCCTTCCTGTTCGCGGTGCAGAACTCCGACGACGTCTCGGCGGGCGGCGGCGCGGTGGTGACGATCTTCAACCAGGCGATGGGTTCCAAGTGGGTAGCCCTCGTTCTGTTCATCTCGACTGCGGGCCAGTTCTTCTGCACCACGGCGTGCCAAACGAGCGCCTCGCGCATGCTGTTCGCGTTCAGCCGCGACCGCGCGGTGCCCGGTCACCAGTTGTGGTCAAAGTTGAGCGAGAAGAGAGTGCCGGCCAACGGCGTCATCGTGACAGCGGTGATCGCGGCGATCATCACGCTGCCCGCGCTGGTCGAGGTCGACATCAACGGCGCACCTGTACCGATTGCATTCTTCGCGGTCGTCTCGATCGGCGTGGTCGGTCTGTACCTGTGCTTCGCGGTACCCATCTATTACCGGTGGAAAGCCGGCGACTCCTTCGAGGTGGGCAGCTGGAATCTGAAGGGCCACCACAAGTGGATGGCCCCGGTCGCCATCATCGAGATCATTATCACGTCGGCCGTCGCGATGTTCCCGACGTCGTCGGGCGGTGTGCCGTGGGGTGACAGCTTCGAGTGGAAGTTCGTCAACTACACCCCGCTGCTGGTCGGCGGCGTGTTGCTGCTGCTATGGATCTACTGGCACGCGTCGGTGAAGAACTGGTTCACCGGGCCGATCAAGCAGGTCGACGAAACGGGCGAACAGCTGGAAGGCGTCTCTTAGCCGACCGCCGAAAGGTTTCGCGGGACCCGTCAGCGGGTAGGGTCGGGTGAGTGTGCGGAGCCACCGGCGAGGTGCGCCTCGACGGCCAAACGCCTGACGTTGGGGCGGTCTCGGCGATGGCTGAGGCGATGGCACCCCGCGGCCCCGACGGGGCGGGTGTGTGGTCACAGGGCCGGGTCGCGCTCGGCCACCGTCGCCTGAAAATCATCGATCTGACGGAAGCGGGCGGCCAGCCCATGGTCGATTCGGACCTGGGTCTGGCCGTGTGCTGGAACGGCTGCATCTACAACTACAAGCAGCTGCGCCGCGAGCTCACTGAGCATGGCTACCGGTTCTTCTCCCACAGCGACACCGAGGTACTGCTCAAGGCGTACCACCACTGGGGTGACCGGTTCGTCGACCGGCTCTTCGGCATGTTCGCGTTCGCGATCGTCGAGCGCGACAGCGGGCGGGTGCTGCTGGGCCGTGACCGACTGGGCATCAAGCCGCTGTATCTGACCGAGAACGCCTCGCGCATCCGGTTCGCGTCGTCGCTGCCGGCGTTGCTGGCCGGCGGTGGCGTCGACACCCGGATCGATCCGCAGGCGTTACATCACTACCTGACGTTCCATTCCGTCGTCCCGCCGCCGCTGACCATCCTGCGTGGGGTGACGAAGCTGCCGCCGGCATCGCTCATGGCGATCGAACCCGACGGCCGTCGCACGATCACCACGTACTGGACACCCGACTTCAGCCGGCGCTACGACCGGGCTGACTGGTCCGAAAAGGATTGGGAAGACGCGGTTCTCGAATCACTGCGCGTCGCGGTGGACCGCCGGCTGGTGGCGGACGTGCCGGTCGGATGCCTGCTGTCGGGTGGCGTCGACTCCAGCCTCATCGTGGGACTGCTCGCCGAGGCCGGCCAGCACGGGTTGGCGACATTCTCGATCGGCTTCGAGTCGGTCGGCGGCGTCAAAGGCGACGAGTTCCGCTATTCCGACATCATCGCCGAGCGCTTCGAAACCGATCACCACCAGATCCGCATCGGCACCGACCGGATGCTGCCCGCGCTCGACGGCGCGATCGGCGCCATGAGCGAACCGATGGTCAGCCACGACTGCGTCGCCTTCTACCTGCTCAGCCAGGAAGTGGCCAAACACGTCAAGGTCGTGCAGTCCGGTCAGGGCGCCGACGAGGTGTTCGCCGGGTACCACTGGTATCCCCCAATGGGTGAGCCCGACGCCGCGTCGCTCGAGGGTTCGGTGGCCAGCTACCGCAGGGCTTTCTTCGACCGGGACAGCATGGGCGTCGCCGGGCTGGTCACGCCGTCCTATGTCGCTGACGGGGACCCCAGCGGGCAGTTCATCACCGAACACTTCGCCCGTGCCGGCGCCGCGACAGGCGTCGACCGCGCGCTGCGGCTCGACACGACCGTGATGCTGGTGGACGACCCGGTCAAGCGCGTCGACAACATGACGATGGCGTGGGGGCTGGAGGGCCGCGTGCCGTTCCTCGACCATGAGCTGGTCGAGTTGGCCGCCACGTGCCCGCCCGAGCTCAAGACCGCGCATCAGGGCAAGGGCGTGCTCAAGCAGGCTGCCCGCAAGGTGATTCCCGCCGATGTCATCGACCGCCCAAAGGGCTACTTCCCGGTCCCGGCGCTGACCCATCTGGAAGGCCCATATCTGGACCTCGTGCGTGACGCGCTGTACGCGCCGGTCGCCAAGGAGCGTGGCCTGTTCCGGCCGGAGGCCGTCGACGAGCTGCTGGCCGACCCCAACGGCCGGCTCACCCCGCTGCGCGGCAATGAGCTCTGGCAGATCGCCCTGCTGGAACTGTGGCTGCAGCGGCACGGCATCACAGGAGCGGCGGCATGACCGCTACAGAACCCGACCAGGATCACTCCGAAGCCATCACGCTCGGCCTGCACGATGCGTCGCCGCAACACATGGTCGACGCCATGGCCGACGACGTGGTACTCGAACTCGGTTGGGGCCGACTGATTTTCGGCCAGACCTTCGCCGACCCGGAGAAACTCGCGGAGGTGCTGCGCCACGAGGGGCGGGGCCGGCGCGACATCTGCATGTATGCCCGTGAACCGCAGGTCCTTGTTGCCCTGGCGCCTGCTGAACTGTTCATCGACCCCAGCCACACCTACCGGCTGAGGTTCTCCGACGACGACCCGGACCTGTCCCCGACCGGTTTCACGGTGCGCACGCTGCAAGGCCCTGAGGACGCTGATGCGATGAACCTGGAGTACGTGCGGTGCGGGATGGTGTCCGCCCCCGTCGACGTCATCTGGGACAACCATCTGCACCGCGATTCGGTCGACTATCTCGTCGCGGTCCGTGACGATGACGGCACCGTGGTCGGCACCGTGACCGGGGTCGACCACAAACGGTTGTTCTCCGACCCTGAGGATGGGTCGAGCCTGTGGACCCTGGCCGTCGACCCGATGTCGAGCCTGCCCGGCGTCGGCGCGGCCTTGACGCGCGCGCTCGCCGCCATCTACCGGGACCGCGGACGGGCCTATATGGATCTGTCGGTCGCCCACGACAACGCCGCCGCGATCGGCCTGTACGAGAAGCTGGGCTTCGCGCGCGTGCCGGTGATGGCGGTCAAGCGCAAGAATGCGATCAACGAACCGCTGTTCACACATCCGCCGGAGACCGTCGACGACCTCAATCCGTACGCGCGGATCATCGCCGACGAAGCCATGCGCCGCGGCATCTGGGTGGAGGTGCTCGACGCCGGGTCCGGCGAGATGCGGCTGTCGCACGGCGGGCGCAGCGTTGTCACCCGAGAGGCGTTGTCGGAGTACACATCCGCGGTCGCCATGAGCCGGTGCGATGACAAGCGATTGACCCGTCGCATCGTCGCGGAGGCGGGAATCGTGGTTCCCAAGGGACGGGTGGCCACGTTCGACGAGGAGGACTACGCATTCCTCGACGAGGTGGGCGATGTCGTGGTCAAGCCCACCCGCGGCGAGCAGGGTAAGGGCATCACGGTCGGCGTCGACAATCCCGACGAACTCGATGCGGCGCTGGCCCGGGCACGCGAGCAACATCCCGATGTCCTCATCGAGCAGCGCGCGGCGGGCGACGACCTGCGCCTGGTCGTGATCGACCACAAGGTGGTGGCCGCGGCGTTACGGAGGCCCGCGGAAATCGTCGGCACCGGCCATCACACCGTGCGCGAGCTGATCGACGCCCAGAGTCGGCGCCGCGCGGCAGCGACCGGCGGCGAATCGCGGATTCCCGTCGACGAAGTCACCGAGGCAACCGTGCGGGAGGCCGGCTGGTCGTTCGACGACGTGCTGCCGGAAGGTGTGCGCCTCCGGGTTCGTCGGACTGCGAACCTGCACCAGGGCGGCACCATCCATGACGTCACCGCGCAGGTGAATCCGGAATTGTGCTTGGTGGCGGTGACGGCGGCCGACGCCATCGGCATCCCGGTGACGGGTATCGACCTTCTGGTGCCGGACGTCACCGAGACCGATTACGTGTTCATCGAGGCCAACGAGCGCCCCGGTCTGGCAAACCACGAGCCTCAGCCCACCGCGCAGGCGTTCGTCGACTTCCTGTTCCCCGGGAGTCCGGGCCTCCCCCAGGCGTGGACACCGGAGGAGCCGCCGACGGCCTAGCCTTGCCAACACGCAGGAATCAACACTGAAGCTCTCACGCGAAACAGGCGTAACCGCAAGTGTATTCATCCCGGATTGCCCTACGGCCAAGCGCGTCGCCTACTGCCATCGCGCCGGTTATCCACAACAAGCGACGTGCCGAAAAGTCTGAGTCAGCCGGCCTAGGTCCCTACCAGCTGCTGGTGCGCAACACGATCTCGGCGGCCAACTGCGCGGTGGACTCCTGGGCGTTGCGCCTGCCGAGCAGGTCGACCAGCCGGAAGTCGCCGTAGACGTAGCGCTGGCTGGCCTTGGCGACCGCCCGTGCGGCGGGCGTGCTGACCAGCGCGGTGGTGTTCATCTCCACCGGCGGGCAGTGCTCGTCGCGGATGACCCCGGTGAGGTCGGCGACGCACGGATGGCCGCGGTCGATCACCACCAGCCCGATGAACCGGTCCAGTCGGGTCGCGGCCAGCTCCCACGCCAGTTCGCCGCCGATGCGGTCGCCCACTAGCAGCGCCCACTTCACATCGAGCGCGTCGAGGATGCCGACCACCGATTTGGCGGTCAGCCGCGGATCGGGGCCGATCACGATGGTCCGCAGCGACGCGGTGTGCAGCCGCTGACACACCGCGTCATACGCGGCCGCGGCATGATGCGCCGCACCGAGCACCACCACGACGGAGCCCTTGTCCGGGCCCGCCACGTCGACCGGCACTCCGAAGCCGTCGACGGTCACCATGGTGGAAGGCATTTGGTCACGCTACAGTGACAAGCCCTGTTGGCGGGCGGATTTTCATGGTCTTGACCCCTCCATCAGGCCTTACTGCGCTCGGACGGCCTGCTTGGCCGCGATGTCCAGAAACGTCTGCGGCAGCGCCGCTTTGACGGTGATGGACGGGTTCGGGGTTGGGAACGCGATGCCGAATACCGCCATGCTGCCGATGTTCTCGAATGTGAAATACGCGCTGCTCGTTTCCTTGCCCAGTCGCATCGTCTGCTGGTACACCAGCGCGTCGGAGCGCGCTGTCTGCAGTCGCGTGGTGGTCATCGGAATGCCGGGCGTCGAGGGGTCGAAGAACGTCTGGAAATGCGCGCACCGGTCGGCGGTGGCGGCCAGCCGGTCGAGGTCCAGCGGCCACGTCAACACCGTCATCACGATCCGTGCGCCGTCGTAAGCCACGACATACTCCGCCGCGCTGCCGGCGCCGCGCTCGGCCGAGTCGGCGATGGCGCGGGTCAGCCCGTCGGAGCAGCCTTCCGGGTTGGACAGCATGGCCGGCGGACCACCCGCGCCGTCGCGTTGGCCGGGTGTCCTGGTGATGCGGTCGTATTGCACGCCCGGCGGGAAGTCCGCCGCGGTCAGCACCGCCCGCTCGAGCCTGGCGCCCGGCCAGGTCGCGGTGCCGGAGATCGCGTGGGAGCAGCCGGTGAGTGCGACGAGAACAGCGGTCAGGGCGGCCGCTGCCAGGTGCCGACCGATCATGATTTCAGGCTACTCAGCCGAGGCGGTGCCGTCCGTCGGCGTAAGGCGTCGGGCGGGGCAGACCTAGCGACACGTATAACCGCCATCAATGGGCAGCGTCACCCCGGTGATCATGGAGGCGTCATCGCTGAGCAGGAAGCAGATCGGAGCGGCGATCTCGTCCTCGGTGGCCCACCGACCCAGGGGCATCTGCTCGAGGAACGGCGGACCGACATTGGGGCGTCCCCAGTAGTAGGCGGACATATCGGTCATGACCACGGTCGGGTTGACGCTGTTGACGCGGATGTTGTGTCTGCCCAGTTCCAGCGCGGCCACGCGGGTGATGTTGTCCAGTGCCGCCTTGGACGATCCATAGGAAATGTGTCCTGACAATGCCACGAGGCTTGCTTGACTGGACACGTTCACGATCGATCCGCCCACCCCGCGCGCGATCATCCCGGGTGTCGCGTGCTTGATGACCAGCAGGCTTCCTCGCGCGTTGACGCTGATTACCTTGTCGAACACCGCAATATCCGTGTCTTGGGGCGTCGCGATCTCCCCACCGAAACCGCCGCAGTTCACCACACCCCACAGGTCCAGGCCCGAGACGGCGGCACGAATCTCGTCTTCCGAAGTGAGATCGAACGGAACCGGCTGAGCACCTGTCTCAGCGCCGAGCTTGGTCAACTGCTTCCAGTCCCGCCCACCTGCATAGACTGTCGCGCCTTGATTGACGAGCCGGCGCACGGTCGCCACCCCGATGCCACCACTCGCGCCCGTTACCAGCACTCCGCGACCGGTGAAATCAGCCATGACGCCAATCATCACACATTCCATGTCACCGGTGTCATATCCTGCCTTCTCGTGAGCGCGAACGACACAGTGAGCCTCAGGGTCGACGGGCTGTTACTCGACTGCGACGGTGTCCTGGTCGACTCGCACAGCGCGGCGGCCGTTGCCTGGAACCTGTGGGCGAAGCGCTGGGCGCCGGGTTTCGACTTCCACCGCGATGTCGAGCACGGCAGACGAATCGCCGACCTTGTCGCCGAATTGATAAGCACACCAAGCGATGTCACCGCAGCAGCCGCTGACCTGACGCAGCAGGAGCTGGACCACGCCACCGACGTGGTAGCGATACCAGGCGCACGCCGACTTCTCGACTCCAGCCCTCAGGGCAGCTGGGCGGTCGTAACGTCCGGCGGCCGCGCCATTGCCACCGCACGCATGGCGTCGGCCGACCTGGTCCCTGCAGACGTACTGGTGACCGGCGAAGATGTCGAACACGGGAAACCCTTCCCCGACCCCTACCTGCTGGCCGCGCAGCGCCTGGGGGTGCCTCCTCAACGTTGCGCGGTGTTCGAGGACGCGCCCGCCGGAATCGCGGCCGCGCGTGCTGCCGGCGTCGAGACCATCATCGGGGTCGGCACCATCGCCGCCACAGCCCGTGTCACTGTGGCCGTTGCGGATCTGCGCGGTGTGCGCTTCGACGGACACCATTTGCGCATCGACTCCAGCGCGATTCTGCCGCCTGGCACCGAGTAGGTTGACCGTCATCGTTTAGGAGGTGCTCATGCGTGTACCCGAACGGATGCGCCGCGTTGTGGTCTCGCCCAGCTCCATCGATGTCGTCGAATCTCCCACCCCACACCCTGTGTCCGGCGAGGTTCTCGTCCACTCGGTTGTCTCCGGCGTGTGCGGGTCCGACACTCACGCCGCGCAAGGCCGACACCCGTTCATCGATCTGCCGTACCACCCCGGCCACGAAGTTGTCGGCGTGATCGCGGCACTGGGACCGGACGTAGACGGCGTCGAGGTGGGTCAGCGGGTCACCGTCGAGCCCGATATTCCATGTTGGAACTGCAAGCAGTGCCGCCGTGGTATGCAGAACCTCTGTGAGAACCTGCGTTTCTTCGGCTGTGGCTACGACCAGGGTGGGATGGCTGATTACTTCACCATTCCGGCGAACCGCCTTCACGTGATTCCCGATGAACTGGACTACCGCGCTGCGGCTCTCATCGAACCGATGTCCACGCCCGTACACGCCGTCCGCATCGCCGGCCACGTCCGCGACAAGGCGGTCGTGATCCTCGGTGCGGGAACGATCGGACTGCTCCTGTTGGCTGTGATTCGGGCGCACGGGGCCAAGCGAGTCGTGGTCACCGATCCGCTGCCAGTCAAACTGGCACTGGCCGCGCAGCTCGGCGCCGATGCCGTGCTCGACGCCACGGCCGACGACATCGTGGCGCAGGCGCGTGCCGCGCTCGGCGAGAGTGCCGACGTCGTTTTCGACTGCGTAGCAGTCGCGGCCACCGTCCGACAGGCCATCGGTATGGCCAGCAAAGGCGGCACCGTGGTGATTGTCGGCGTGCCTGCAGGCGACGCGGCGGTCCCCATGCCGGTCGTTCAAGACCACCAGATACGCATCCAGGGCAGCGCCACCTACCTGCCCGAGGACTACGACGAGTCGATCCGCCTTCTCGTCGCAGGCGATGTACGCGTCGATGACATCGTTACGGCTGAGGTGCCGCTTACGCGAGTGGCTGACGCGTACACGTTGTCATCCGGCGGACAGCACGTGAAAGTCCTTGTTGCCGTGGACGAACAGTTGCTCGCCTGAGCATCACAGAGTGAGGGGTGTCTGCGCGGCGGGTCCGATGACGACCGGTCGGCACGGATCGGGAACACCAAGCAGCGTGCCCTCGTCCTCCACGGCGGTGGCACCAAACCGCAACGCGTTGGCGAGCGCGTCGCTGCTGGTGCCTCCGGCATGCACGGCGGCGAGCCAGCCGGCCAGGAATGCGTCGCCCGCGCCCACTGTGTTGACAACCCTGCGCACGGCTGCGGCACCGTGGAGTGGCTCCGGCAGGTCGGCGTCGACAAGGAGCGCGCCATGGCCCCCGAGACTAACCAGGACGGTGCGCACTCCGCGTGCGAGCAGCATCTGCGCCGCCTCGGCAACATCGCCGAGCGTGCTCAGGGAGCGGCCGGTGACCTCGGCGAGCTCGTCGGCGTTGGGCTTCACCAGATGCGGCAGCCGGCCGCCCGCTTGCGCGAGTGCATGGCGCAGAGGCAGACCGGAGCAGTCCAGGGCGACGAGTCTGCCGGCGGCCCTGGTGGCTGCCACGGCGTCGGCGAACCGTTGCGGGGTGAATCCGCCCGGAAGGCTGCCCGCCCACACCACCCACTCTCCGGTACCGTTTTGCGCCAACGCCATTGTGCAAAGCGCGTCGATCTCGCCATCTGACAGTTGTGGGCCGGGCTCGTTCACCTTGCTGGTGCGCCCGTCGGCCTCGACAAGCGAAATGTTGGAACGCGGTGTGCCGGCGATCGGCACGTCGACATGGTCGAGCCCGAGATCATCGAGCAGCAAGGCGATCTCGTGCCCTACACTGCCGCCCACCGGCAACACCGCGCGCACGGGTACGCCAACCCCGTGGAGGGCCAGTGCGACGTTCACGCCCTTGCCGCTCGGCTCCACCATGGTGGCGGTGGCCCGGTTGACATGGCCGGGCACGAACCGGGGCAGTTGCAATGTTCTGTCCAGGCTCGGGTTCGGCGTGACGGTGGTGATCATCAGGCGACCTCGACCGCAACGTCGACCGCGAGCAACCGCTTGCGCTGCTCGGGGGTGAGGCAATCGTCGGTCACGAGCACATCGACGTCGGTCAGCGCCGCATGCCTGGCGCGGCTCTCCCGACCGAATTTGCTTGTGTCGACCAGGAATACACGCTGCCGCGCGGCCGCCAGCATCTCATGCTTGACCAGGGCTTCGTCGGCGTCGGGCGTGGTGAGTCCGCGATCAAACGACAGCGCGTTGGTACCGAGGAACGCCACGTCGACGTTGATCCCGGCGAGCGCCTCGATTGTCAGCGGGCCGACCGCGGCCATCGTCTCGGGGCGCACCCAGCCACCGAGGCCTACGACCACGATCCCGCGTTGCAGCAGGGCCGTGAGCACCGGGATGGCATTCGTATAGACGACGAGGTCGGCGTCGGCGGGCAACAGCTCGGCGAGCCGCAGCGTGGTCGTACCCGCGTCGAGCAACAGTGTGCCGCCGCGGGGTACGAAGCGCAGGGCGTGCCGCGCGATGGCGAGTTTCTGCTCGGCCTGCTCGGTGCGCGTGGCGATTCCCGGTTCCTCGCGCAGGCGCTGGACGGGCACGGCGCCACCATGCACACGACGCAGCAACCCGCGGGCCTCGAGCTGGGCCAAGTCTTTGCGGATGCTCTCGGCGCTGACTCCGAAATGCCTTGCCAGTCGGGCGCTTTCGACGCGCTGCTCGGTAGCGAGCAGACGCAGCACCTCGGCGTGCCGCTCGTCGGCGAAAAGCGTCCGCTGGCTCGACGTCACTGGCCCCCCAAGTGGTCGGCGGGACCGATCACACCCGCAGCACGCGCAGCCAGCGTCGCGGCCCCGAGCGCGCCGGCCTCGTCGACCGTCGACACCTCGAGACGGCCGAAACGGGCGGCCTTGGCCCGCATGACTTCTGCGCTGTGCCGCCATCCGCCGGTGACGACGACGCGAACAACGGGCCCGACGGCATCGTCCATCGCCCGGTGCAGCGCCAGCGCCTCGTCGGCGGCAGCTGCGACGACAGCTTTCCACACCTCACCCGGTCCGACCCCGTCGGCGATGCCGCCGAGCGTCAGCCCATCGGATCCGAACCCGCTCACCACGACACGGCCCTGCGGCGCCCGCTCGGCGGCGCCGTCGAGCCCAGCCAGCCCGTCGGCCGCCACGCCGAGCAGCTCGAGGACGCGGTTTTGCGCCAGACCACCTTCTGTGCCTCCGAGGAGGGTCCAGTGGTCGATCTCGATGCTCGGGTCAGTGGTGATTCCGGACGCGGCCAGCCGTGCCACCTCGGCGCGGCTCGGGAGTCGGGACACGGTGCGCACCAAGGCTTCCGCGGTGCCCGACGAATCAAGCTCGTGACCTGGACCGATCGCACGTGCGCCGAGCGCGGACGCCTGATGGTCGTGACCTGCGAGCGTGAGCAGCGCCCCGCGCACTAACGGGCTCACCGCATCGGACGTCACCTTTCCGACTGCCACACCCGCCTGGACCAGCGGAGGCAGCAGCTCGCGGCGCGCACCCGACCATGTCAGCGCGTCGTCCCACCAATTGCGGGCCGCCACGTCGAGCCAGCCGGTGCGGCCGGCCAGCGACAGTTCCGAGACAGCGTCCCCGCCGAGGCGCCGCACCACCCAGCCGCCGACATCAAAGCGCACCGTTGCGGCCCGGGTAGCGGGTTGGTTCCGCAGCAGCCAGCGGTGCTTGGTCAGCGAAAATTGGCCGCGCAGCGGCTTTCCCGCGATGCCGCCGAACTCCTCGGGGCCGAGCTGTTTGGCGAGCTCGTCCACCTCGTCGCCGTCGCGCCCATCGTGCCAGGCGATGACCGGAGCCAGCGGCCGCTCATGGGCGTCGGCGAGTACACCCGACTCCCCCATGCTTGCCACGCCGACCGCGTGCACAGGCACTCCCGCTGCCTCCGCGGCCGTGCTCAACGCGTCGAAGGCGCTGCGCCACAGGACTTCCGCGTCGGTCTGGACGCCCTGCTGGTCGATGTCCCACGTGGTGGGAGCGCGGCCGGTGCCGAGCACCACGCCGTCCTCGCCGTACACCACGGCCTTGCTGGACGTCGTCCCGACGTCGAGCCCAGCGATAGCGGCCATCACGCTCCTCACACCGCATTGCCATGGTTGGGTTTTAGTGGATATGGTTGCGTCTCGTTGGAAGCACGTCAAGCCCACCTGGAGCGAGCAGGAGCCTCATGCCGCTGGTCACCACCGCCGAGCTGGTCGGCCAGGCCGCGGCGCGCGGTGGCGGCGTGGCGGCCTTCAACGTCGTCACGCTCGAGCACGCGGAAGGCATCACCGCCGGCGCGAAACGGTCCGGCCGCCCGGTGATCCTGCAGGTCAGTGAGAACACCGTGAAGTTCCACGACGGCCTGATCCGGCCGCTGGCCGCTGCGCTCGCTGCCCTGGCGTCCGACACCGAAGTTCCGGTGAGCCTACATCTCGACCACGCCGAGTCGGCACAGTTGTGGCACCAGGCCGCAACGGCCGGCTACTCGTCCGTCATGGTCGACTGCGGCTCTCTGCCGTACGAGCAGAACGTGGCCATCACCGCAGACGTCACCAAGCGGCTCCACGCGCAGGGCCTCGCCGTGGAGGCCGAGCTCGGCTACGTCGGCGGCAAGGACACCCAGGCCGCCAGCGCGCACGCGCCGGGCGTGCGCACCGAGCCGCGGCAGGCCCAAACATTCGTCACCGCAACGGGTGTCGATGCGTTGGCCGTCGCCGTCGGCAGCTCACACGCGATGCTGACTCAGACAGCCGAACTCGACATCGACCTGATCGCCGCCCTGCGCGCGGCGGTGCCGGTGCCGCTTGTGCTGCACGGCTCGTCGGGCGTGCCCGACGACACCCTCCGACAGGCGGTCCGCGCGGGAATCGTGAAGGTCAACATCGGCACCGCGCTCAACGTTGCCTACACCGGCGCGTTGCGGGCGGCGCTCACCGGCAAAACCGATCCCCGGCCGCCGATGGATGCCGCACGCACCGCGATCGCGGACACCGTCGCACACCTGCTCGGCGTCGTCAGTGGGCCCTAGCCACAACGGCTTTCGTAGAATTCCCAGCGGACACTTGCGTCGCGCCACTGAGAGGATTTGCCATTCGCCCGCCTCCGAGTGAGAAGCAAGCGACAAACGCGAGGCGTCGCAGGAGTCGCTGAGCTATCGCTCAGAGGCGGGCACAACGGTGGGTGTTCCCGCGGCGTGACCAGACCTCAGCAGCTCGACTTGTACGCTGCCGCACCGCCTTCGCCGTTCAGGTTCTCCTGGGTGATGACGGTGAAGCCGGTCTGCACCTTCTTGGTGTTCTGGCCGCCGTCGAGCGCCGTCACCGCCTCGTCAACACCGAACTTGCCGATGATCCCCGGCTCCTGCGCGACGAGCGCCTGAACGGTGCCTTCCCGCAGCGCCTGAATCTGGTTCGGCCCCGCGTCGAAGCCGACGATCTTTACCTGCCCGCTCTTGCCGGCCTGCTTGACGCCGGTGGCCGAGCCCTCGGCGGAGAACAGGTTGGTGGCGAAGACACCGATCAGGTCCGGGTCCTTCTGGAGCTGGGCGCCCATGAGCTGAGCGGCGGTCGCCGGGTCGTCGTGGCTGTACTGCACGCCGACGTAGCTGAACTTGCCGTCGGCCTTGACGGCGTCTTCGAAGCCCTTGGCGCGCGCGTCGGTGGTCGAGATGCCGGGGTCGACGTTCATCACCATGACCTTGCCGCCCTCGGGGTGCAGGTGCTTGATGGCGTCGAAGGCTGCCCTGCCACCGCCCTCGTTGTCGCTGGCGATCGCCGAAACGGCGTACGACGGATCGTTGGTGGTGGTGTCGACGAGGACCACCTTGATGCCCGCCGCGGCCGCCTGCTGCAGCGGCAGCTGCATGGCCTGCACGTCGGTCGGTGCGACGAGCAGCGCGTCGGGCCTGCCCGCGACGATGGAGTCGAGGACAGGCTTCTGCATCGTCGGGTCGAACTTCTGCGGGCCTTGCGTGCTGACCGTGACGCCGAGCCTGGCGGCCTCTTCCTGCGCGCCGCACTGCATGGTGATGTAGAACTGGTCGCCGATCACACCCTGTAAGAACTGGATGTTGTAGTTCTTGCTGGCCTTCGCTGGAGCGGTAACGGTGGTCGCCGCCGCCTGTGACGAGGTGGCCGTGGCGCCGTTTGACGTTTCGCCGGAGCCACTCGACTGCGGCTTCGAGGACGTGCAGGCCGCCGTCGGCAGCGCGAGCACTACAGCCCCTAACGCACCCGCGACCAGCATTACGCGCTTACGGTTCACTGGCTTTCCTTTCATTTCGATCCTCTGCGTTTGAAGAGGCCTCGGGACCGCGCACTGCGCATCGCCGCGGCGCGTCGGGTTTGGTCGACGTAGACGGCGGCGATGAGCACCGAGCCGACCGCGACGCCCTGCCAGAAGGGTTGGACGCCGACGATGACGAAGCCGGACTGCAGCACGGCCGGGATGAACAGCCCGACCACGGTGCCGAAGATCGTGCCGAACCCGCCGAAGATGGACGTGCCGCCGATGACCACCGCGGCGATGACATTGAGGTTGGTCAACGACTGCCCGGCGATCGTCGTGGTGCCGTACTGAGCGAGTGAGAGCAGCGCGCCCAGCCCTGCCAGAGTTCCCGCCAGCGCGTACACGAGCACCAGATGTCGCGTCACCTTGACGCCAGTACGACGGGCGGCCTCCTCGTTGCTGCCGATGGCATACGTGTAGCGACCAAACCTGGTCTTGTGCAGCAGGATGCCGCCGAGTACGAGGACCACCAGCGCCACAAATGGCAGGCCCGGGATGCCCAATACCTTTGTGTAGGCGCTGAAGTCGGTCAGCTCGCTGGGGACAGAGCGGATGTCGATGCCGCCGGTGAGCACCTGCGCCAGCCCCAGCGCAACCGACAGCGTTCCGAGCGTCACGATCAGCGGGGGCACCTTGGCCTTGGCGACGAGCACACCGTTGACGGCACCCCACGCCAGGCCGCTGAGGATCGCAGCGACGAGCCCCGCGGCGGCCACCCCAATTCCGCTGCCGCCCATCGCCTCCATCAGTTTGGCTGCGACCACGGAGGAGAACACCAAGACCGAGCCCACGGACAGGTCGATGCCGGAGGTGATGATCACGAACGTCATCCCGACCCCGAGCACCGCCCAGACCGCGACGTTCTGCGAGATCAGCGAGAAGTTGCCGGTGGACAGGAAACGGTCGCCGGCGATGAGGGTGAAGAACAGGCAGATGACGATCAGGACCCCCAGAATCCAGAACGCCTGAAGTCCGACAACGCGTTTCAGCAGCGATTGGGTGCCGTCGAACTCGCCTGCACCGTCCGTGACGGCGGCCGGCTGGTTGGCTAAGGTGCTCACGCCGCGCCCTCCTTCGCGTCGAGGGCACCGGTCATGGCGCCAACAAGCGTCTCGACTGTTGTGCTGTGGCCCGGATAGGTGGCGACACGTCGGCCGAGCCGCAGCACCTGGATGCGGTCGCACACCTCGAGCACATGCGGCATCGAGTGGCTGATGAACACGACCGCGATTCCCTTGTCGCGCACCTTCTTCACCGACTCGAGGACATTCTTGGTCTGAATGACGCCCAGCGCGGCGGTCGGCTCGTCAAGGATGACGACCTTGTCCGCCCATGCGATCGCCCTGGCAATGGCGATGCCCTGACGCTGTCCACCGGACATCGACCCCACGGGCGAATTCAACGATTGCACCGTTGCGCCAAGCTCTTTGAAGGACGCGGCTGCCTGGCGGCGCATCTGCTTCTCGTCCATGAAGCCGAGGTGGCCGAGCACGCCCTTGCGCGGGATTTCCCTGCCCAAGAACACGTTCTGAACGGGATTGAGATGTGGAGCGAGTGCCAGGTCCTGGTACACCACCTCGATGCCGAGGTCGTTCGCCTGTCGCGGTGTCGACAGGCGAATGGGCCTGCCCTCGAAGTAGATCTCGCCCTCATCCAACTCCAGGCTGCCCGACAACGCCTTGATAAGGGTCGACTTGCCGGCACCGTTGTCGCCGATCAAGCCGACCACCTCGCCGGGGCCGATGTCGAAGTCGGCGCGGTCCAGCGCGCGGACGTGGCCGAAGCTGCGCGAGACCGCGCGCGCCTCCAGCAGTGCGGTCATGCTGTGCCTTCCTGTTCCGTGGTGCTTGCCGTGCGCCGTGGTGGCCACGTGGTGCCGGGCCTGCAGACGAGCAGCCGCACGTCGCCGTCGATGTGCCAATCCCCGCAAGCCGCTGGGACGACGAGGGTCCGGCCGCGTTCGATGTCGACGGGTTCGCCGTGCACCGCCGTCACTGCGCCGGCGCCCGACAGCACGACGGCGACGGCGAATCCGGCGGGCACGTGGACACCCGGCGTCAGCAGTTCCATGCGGAAGTAAGGTGTCGCCGCCTCAGGCAGCACCTCCACCAGGCCGGCGACGTGGGCGCCGGTGTGCCGCGTGAGCCCAGAGACATCGGTAAGTGCTGTGGTCTCGACGACCGACAGCGCCACGTCGCGGGTGAGGCCGAGGAAAACTTCGTCGTCGGATGCCGTTGTGTTGGTGCGCTCCAACAGAATTGACTGATCGGTGGGCTCCTGCGCTTCCACGAGCAGGATGCCGGCTCCGATGGCGTGCGGGGTTCCGCCCGGCACGAGCACGCCGTCACCCGGTCGCACCGGCACCCGGTGCATGAGCGCCAGCATCGCGTCGGCATCCTGCGCTCCCACCAGCTCCGTGAGCCGGTCTTGGCCGACTTCCTCGCGCCACCCGACCCACACCGCAGCGTCGTCGTCGGCTTCCAGGACATACCACGCCTCGGTCTTGCCGTAGGCGCAGCTGAGATGTTGCGAGGCGTACGCCCGGGTGGGATGCACGTGCACGGGCAGGCGCTGGCCGGCATCTAAGAGCTTCACGAGCACACCGGTATCGCCAGGTTCTCCGTCGTCGCGGCCGAGCCAGCTGAGGGGGTCGGCGCGAACCGAGTCACGCAGAAGCGTGCCGTCGGCCAGCCGGGCGGGACCGAGGTTCGGCTCACCGAAGCGGGCGACCGTCGCGCCCACCCACTCCTCCGGTGATCGGTCGCCGACCGGTGGCAGACCGCGCCATGCGGCTAGCGCCGGCCCGCCCGCGTACCAGTGCGGTACCACGTTGGGAGGCAGGAGCTGCGGTTGCACGGTCGTCCGGCCCCTCCTCTTCTGACGCGCGTCTGTTACCTGGGTCACGTTGCAACGGGCTTGTGCCGGACAGTACGCCACATTCGCGGCTATGTCACCGGTGTCAGAAAATCTCTCCATCCGGTCTGACATCGGTGACATACTGATCGCTGACCGACCGAGAGAGGAAGCTCGATGGCGACCATGCGCGACGTTGCCCACCGGGCGGGGGTGAGCGCCAAGACGGTCTCGCGCGTGGTCAACAACGACCGCTATGTCTCGGCCGACGTCCGCGAACGGGTCGAGCGGGCGATCGACGAGCTGCAGTACGTGCCCAACATGCTCGCCGTCACCTTCCGGACCGGGCGCGACGCCGCGATCGGCGTAGCGGTGCCCGGCGTGTCGGATCCCTTCTTCGCCAGCATCATTGGCGCCGTCGAGCGCGAAGCGAGCCGGCGGGGCGTCGCCGTCATCGTGACCAGCGTCGGCTGGGAGCCGTCGCACGAACAGCAGTCCATCGAAGCCGTGTTGAAGCGTCAAGTGGCGGGCATGATCATTTGCCCGGTCGGCCGCGACATGTCTTACCTACGGCCGTGGCAGAAACGCACACCGCTCGTTTTCGCCGACAGAGAACCGGGCCGGTTGACCGCCGATGCCGTGCTGCAGGACGACGTTGGTGGCGGGTATGAGGCAACTCGGCATCTGATTTCGCATGGGCACCGCACCATCGCGTTCATGGGCGACGACGCAGTCACCGGGCTGCTGCGGCTGAAGGGCTGGAAGGACGCCCTGAACGAGACCGGGTTGCCGCAGCGCAGCGACCTCACGCACGTGGGCGCTATCGACACACCGACGCTGACGGCCGCGCTGCGTCGCATGCTCGCGGCGCCCGACCCGCCGAGCGCAGTGTTTTCCTCGAACGCGCGCTGCACCATCGCCCTCGTATCGTCGCTGCAAGCGTTGCGCCGCAATGACATTGGGCTGGTGGGCTTCGGCGACTTCCCGACGGCGGCCGCGTTGAAGCCCGCCGTCACGGTGATCCACCAGGACGGCGACGAGATGGGACGCTTCGCGGCCGACCGGCTATTCACGCGACTGGACCAGCCCTCTCGACGGCTGCGCAGGCGGACCGTCCTGCCTGTTTCGCTGGTGACGCGCACGTCGTGTGCAATGCCCGGCGAGAGGGTCCGCGCGGGACACCACCACGTCGTCGGTGGCGTCGGCGCGTGAGTGTCCTTCCGGCGGTTCTCCTGTCCGGCCCGCCGGCATCCGGCAAGAGCACCCTCTCGCACCTCGTTGCCCACGAGTTGCGCGCGGCGGTCATCGGCCAGGATGTCGCCACCGGTCCACTGGTGAGTGTCGTGCAACGGCTGGTCGGAGTCGACGATCTCGACGATCCGCGGCTGGTCGGCCTGACCAGGGAACCGCGCTACCGGGTGGTCATCGACCTCGCCGTCGACAACCTCGCGGCAGGTATGCCTGTCGTGTTGGTCGCCCCATTC
>C688J18823_10000470_pt1 | contig 23410 bp, 20 predicted proteins | sample HopSoiMetagenom1_FD_18823 | JGI IMG/M metagenome (IMG submission 18823) | reverse complement strand
ACTGCGATTTTGCCCTTGAGGTCCACTCCGGCAAGATCGTCATAGTTCTGTTCTGGAACTTTCAACCCATAGCCGACGAACACCAGCGGAGCTTCCACTTCCGGCGCGAGATCGACCCGCGTGGAGAGAAATGCGTCTTCCCCAAGCGTGAGTGGCTCCGGCTTTCCGTCTTTCACCAGCGCCATGCTGGAATTCTTTTCGTCAATCTCGCGCGAGGTGAGCTTCACCGGTTGGTAGTAGCCGCTTTCACCCGCGGGCTCAACACCAGAGTCTTTTAGCTGCTCGACTACGTAAGCCTCGGCTCGCTTCAAGCCCGCGCTGCCGGTTTCCCGCCCTTCCATGTTGTCGTCGGCCAACACCTTCACGTGCTCCCACCAGCTTTTTCCATCGAAAGCTTTGGGCGGATTAGGCACGTCTTGAGCGAACAACGTAACAGCGCTCACGATAAGTACAGCAACTCTGCGCATAAATGCTCCTGTGACACTGCAGCATGGTAGAGACACCCGATGCTGCGTCTGTACTCCGAACAAACATAAAAGAATACCAGCATCACTCCATCCACAATCCGGCAGAGCCGCCAACCCACTCAAGATTGCGGTTGTGATCTACGCCCATCATCTTGCCGCGTCCCATTCTGACCAGCGTGAGCACCGGCGTCGGCTGTGGATCAGAGTCCAGCCAAATGTACATAATGCGGATCTCCGCCTGCGTCATACCATGTGGCGTATCGATCACCGGCTCAAACGAAATTCGCTCCTGGATGATGTACTCGTGGCGACTCTCCGGCGGAATGCCGGCGATGTCCTCGTCTGTCGGCGCAAACTTGATGCCTATTCCGGCGAACGAATACAGCGGCTTCAGCAGATAGTTTTCTCGGTCGGTGGGAAGCGCGTCAAGTTCGTCAAGGAACCACGTCCGCGGCACGCACTCATGTTTCAAGAACGGAATAGAGAACTTGCTGATACGGAAGTACCAGTTCGGATGCCCTGCCCATTCCACTTCAAGATCGTCACGCAAATCGAACGGCAGCTTAATACCCTTGCGGATGACCTCATCGACGATCATGCGGTTGTAGATGCGCTCCACGCGAATCTGCCTGCCGTCTTTCCGGTAACACAACGTTCTCCCCTGCTTTTCCAGATCGAGTACGTTGACGGTTTCGATCCCGCATAGCTCTTGGGTAAGCAGGAAATCGGGAAGGGTTTTCTGTTCCTCTGGATGGATTTCCATGAGGATGACATTTTTCGGAGCATGTCCTCCGAGGATCGCTCTACACAAAAGTTGGCGATAGCCTTCACGGTCCAAGCCGAATAGAAATGTACGGAGCTCCGGATCAAGCTGATAGCTCTCGCAGTATTGCGCGGTAAGCGCCGGCTGGTAGGCATAGAGCGATGGGAACGCCTGCAGCTCCACCAGCTTCGGTTCAATGCCGCCGTGCCGGTTGCGAGTGAGACCAAAATCCACTTGCAAAAACATTGGGCGCTCAGACTCGTTCGCCACCTTGTATTCAGCCGGGATCGTCACGTCAGACTGCTTGCGATACTCGCGGCTGTCGACAAGCTGGTTCACAAGCAGCCGGCCGTCTTCAGCCATTTGGTCGAGCAGAGATTTTGGAAGGAAGCAGGGGGTCTCAGCAACGCGGAATGTTACTGGCGTTCCGCAGCGGTGGTTCAGGGCAGAAAGGAAATGTCGGTATTTGTCAGAAGTGAAGTTTTGATTGAAGGCGCGACGAAGGTGGGAAATCATGCGCTAAAGGCTTTGTGGAACACTGTCGTCCTCAGGCCCGCTTGTGGCCGAAGGATCTCCTGCCATCGATCAATCTTTATTGCGCCTTCGCGGCTCCGCCCAACCGAGGGGCTCAGGATGACAGTCTGTCCCCCCACTCGATGGGTCGGCGATCCAAGCCATCGTCGGCAGCCAGTATGGCCGTTCCTCCGTGTACTCCGTGCCTCCGTGGTGAACCCGGCCTTTATGCCTCGATCAAAAACTTCCCTGTGCGCATGATCTGGTTATCATCCACCCAGATATCGAAGCGCCGGCCGACGACATCGATGTGCGTCGACGAGTACCAGTTTGCGCCGGTGTGCTCGCCATAGGGATTGCCAAAGGCGATGTGGATGCCAGGAAACTTCTCGTCTTGAAGGATGTGGCCGATGACATCTTTCAGTTCGATATTGGTGCCGATAGCGAACTCACCGACACGGTCACTGTTCTCATCGGTGTGCGTGTACTTCCAAAAATCCTGCTCCAGTTCTCTGTTGTCACTGTGAGCTTCGCTGAGCCGGTTTCCTTTCACTCGAATCGGTTAGCGGACAATCCTTGAGGTCGCCGAATTTCGCGCAAAGATAATCGCCCACAACTCCATCGATCACAAAGGTTCCGTTCACCTCACCTGGTGTGGTGAAGACTTCCCCGCCAGGCAGGTTCCCCCATTTATCCGGACTAATGAGTCCGCTGGTCTTCAGCCATTTGTAGTTGGGTGAGAGATCGGCGATGAGGTCAGTACCAGCCGCCGTCTTAGCTTTAATCTGCTTGGCAACGCTGACCAGGGCAATCACTTTGGCGCTGATGCGATCGACTTTCAAGAAATCCGCGCGCATGCCTTCAAGCATGATCTGGCGATTAATGTTGACCATGTGCGCGTGGCGGATTCGCCGACGGTTCACCACCTCGGTCATCTGCATCCGCGAGCGCAACTCGTTGGTCTGCACCTGAACGGCAAAGATGGTGACCTTGCTGGTCTCAAGGTTTTCGAGAATTTCGGCAGGCAGGCCCGTCAAAGGACGTGGCGCAAGCTCCTCGAGCACAAAGACGTTAAAGGGTGCGCCTATCTCATCGACCTCCCGCGCCAGACTAGCGGCGATCTCTTGCGTCGCGTTGTCGGTGATGATCGTGACCTTCTCAGCGGGTTGTATGCGCAAGCAGACGCGAACCGCGTTGCGCGCTCCAGGGCTGAGCTCAGGATCAAACCGAAGATTTCTTAGCCGCTCGGCAGCAGCGGCGATTGAACCCTGGGAGCTGGTTAGCGCCATCAGTGAGTCACCGACGCGGCTTCGGTGTCGAACACACCCACTTTGGTTTCTTCCACCATATAATCCACCACTCTCTTGAGGTCTCCTGTCTCTTCGAATACCTTCAGTTGGCGGTCAGCGCCGTTGCCCATCTCAAGCATTCGATGAATGTAGTTGATCTCCTCACGGCTTTCCAGTTCATCGAGAACGTCATCGACAAAGTCCAGGTACTCGTAGATCAGATCACGCTCGTTCACCTCGGCTTGGATGCCGAAATCAATCAGCTTGCCATCGAGGCCATACCGCGCTGCACGCCACTTGTTCTCCATCAGCAGCGCGCGATCGTAAATCCGGAAGCCCTGATTGCGGGAGTGCAGCCGGTACAGCTTCGCAATCGTCGCCTGAATCAGGGCAGCCAACGCAATCGTCTCTTCCAGGCGCATGGGGATATCGCATATCCGGAACTCGAGAGTGTTGAAGAACGGATGAGGGCGGATGTCCCACCAGATCTTCTTCGCGTTGTCGATGCAGTTCGTCTTAATCAGCAGATTGACGAAGTTCTCGTACTCCGACCAACTGGAGTATGGGTTCGGAATATTGGTGCGCGGAAACTTGTCAAACACCTTGCAGCGATATGACTTCAGCCCAGTCTTCATGCCCAGCCAGAACGGCGAATTCGCCGACAGCGCGAGCAGATGCGGCAGAAAGTAGCGAGCCTGGTTCATCAGGTGAATGGTGGTCTCGCGGTCGTCGATGCCAACGTGTACATGCAGGCCAAAGATCAGGTTGGTGCGCGCCACCAGCTGCAGATCTTCGACAACTTTGTGATAACGCTCGTCGGGATAGATCTCCTGCGTCCGCCAGTCGGCGAAAGGGTGCGTCGCGCCTGCCGCGAGCATCAACCCATTTTCCCGGGCCAGCTTGATCATGTCATGGCGCAGCTTGCGGATGTCCTTCTTCGCGTCTTTGATGTTCTTGCACACACCAGTGCCGACTTCCACCACCGACTGGTGCATCTCCGCCTTGATCTGCTCCTCCATGATGCGTTTGCCTTTGGCAATGATTTCGCTATGGATGTGCGAGCGCAGATCGCGCGTCTCTGGATCGATGGTCTGATATTCCTCTTCAATGCCGATGGTGAATGTTGGTTTCATAGCAACGCTCGCTGACACGGCGCGACTTTACTCGCACCCTAAATAGCTGCTTGCACTTGCGACTTGGATCGGGAGCGGCTCGCCGGCTTAGCTGCTGTCTTCTTTGCGCCGGATTCACCTGCAGCGCTGCCGGCGAGGAATGCCGACCAGCGGAGCTCCCGCGGTGCCGTCTCCCCGCTCAATGCCTTTTTCACGGCCAGCTCCGCAACCGCGTTCACGATCCAATCGAAGTTCGCTTGACCCACAGAGTTCACATCGGCATCCGGCGCCGGGTTCATGAAGTCAATCGCATAAGGAATCCCATCCTCACACGCAAACTCGACTGTATTGAGGTCATATCCCAAAGCGCGGCACAACGTCAGCGAATCGCGCTCGACCCGCTCCAGCAATTTGGGATCGATCTTTGGACCATCCTTCACGTAGCGCTCGTGATGCGGCCGCCGCGGATCGTACTGCATGATGTGAACCTTCTCCTGCCCAACTACATAGCACCGGAAGTACTCCTGGAAGTTGACCGCGCGCTGCAGTGTCATGCACAGATCTCGCGTCTGATCGTAGGCGTGGAAGAGATCTTCCGGTGTGTGTACGTGGTACACATCGCGCCATCCGCCACCGTCAAACGGTTTCAGAAACGCCGGGAAGCCGACATACTGAAAGACCTCGTCCCAATTCATGGGATAAACCAAGTTGCGCATTGAGCGGTCGGTAGTGCCCGGCGGATGCTGCTTATGCGGCAGGATGACAGTGCGCGGCACCGCCACTCCCAGCTTCTCCGCTAACGCATAATTGAAAAACTTATCGTCCGCGCTCCACCAGAAAGGATTGTTGATCACGATCGTGCCGCTCAGTGCAGCGTTCTTCAGATAGGCGCGATAGAACGGGATGTCATGAGAGATGCGGTCGACGATCACCCGATATCCGCTAGGCTCCGCCATACGAATGCCGCCGATTTTCACAAACTCGGCCTGCACATCGCGGTTTCCCATGGAGTTCACCTTGTCCACAAAAGCCCCGGGAAAGGTGTTCTCCATACCAAAAATAATGCCGATCTTGTGAGTAGCCATGAGGAGCTCCAGGGGGGTCTTCATTCTACTCTGTAGTTGATATCAGAATTGAAAGGATCTGAAGTACCTGAGATGGAGGTAGAGGACATTAGAGATCTGCGGATTTGAAGGCACCTGCGGCCGCCCTCGGCCGGGTGTTGGGTGATAGGAAATTGAAAGGTTCTCGAAATTCCCAAATCACTCGAACTTCAACGGTATCCTCATGCAAGCAAATACCCGCGTCGGTTCCCAGAGCTCTGATATGCTTCCGCCGCCTTGTTCCACAAACTCAAGAGAAACCCCTATCGATATCGCCGGAAGCTGCCGCACATTCAACTTGTACCGACGCTTTTTGTCAGTTTCTCCACTTACAAATGGTGGACACTTCCTCCCGAAGCCAGAAGCATCGTGTTTGAGAGCTGCATCTACGAACACAATCGTCGCGTACAAATCCATGCATTTGTGGTTATGCCAAATCACGTTCATCTGCTTCTCACGGTTCTTGTCGACGAAGACGGAGTTGAGCCTCCGTTTTACGAAATCCTAGGCGACATCAAGAGCGCTTCAGCTCACAAAATCAACAAAGCTCTGAAACAAAGCGGACGAGTGTGGTTGAACGAGGCGTTCGATCGCATGCCGCGTGACGGCGAATTCAACAAATATAAGGAATACATCGTCATGAACCCGGTTCGTCGTGGTGGGTCCAGAATCCCGATGATTACCAGTGGTTGTGGTACGAATGAATGCATGATCGTCGTGCCCACGGCGTCTCTAACACGAGAATTCATCAGAGTCTCTAGACATCCAGCAGAAAAGGGACCTGCGGCCGCCCCCGGCCGGCTTGTTCGTTGGGCGATATGAGATTGAAAGGTTCTCGAAATTCCACTCCAACTCCAACAGTATCCTCATACAACCGAACACCCGCGCGAGGGCGCGCGTCGGTCCCTCGATTCCCATAAGTTCAACTGCTTTTCCAGAAACAACACGAGAAAGGACCTGCGGCCGCCGGCCGGATGTTCGTTGGGACATTGGAATTCAAAGGTTCTTGAACTCCCCAAATCACTCAAAGCTCAAACGGTATCCTGATATAACCGAACACCCGCGCGAGGGCTTTACTCGAAATATACTCGCGCCATGCGTTGCCACCACGGCCAGTCGTGGCCAGTCTGGTCGCGCCACACGTCAAGACGGTGGGGGATGTGCTTTGTCCGCATGATCTCTGCCAGGCGCTCGTTTTCGTTCCAGCACATGTCGTGTTCGCCGGTTGCCAGCACGTATTTGTTCTGGCGGTAATGATCGAGGTGCCATGCGTCCGACATGTTTCTTAGATAATGCGGTGGGTTGTTGAAGTAGACGTCATCGTCGTAGTAGCCGTCCAGAAACTGAACGATGTCGAAGGCTCCGCCCATGCTTACGCAGCCATTTACCAAATCGGGACGCCGCAAGGCTAGGTTGACCGCATGATATGCGCCGAAGGAGCAGCCGGCGGTAGCGAGGTCCCAGCGCGGATTCTTCTGCCTGATGAGTGGTACGACTTCGTGCAGCACGTAGTCTTCATACTGCATGTGGCGCGCGATACGCCAGCGCGGTGGGACATTCTTGTTGTACCAGCTCTCGCTATCGACACTGTCGACGCAGTAAAGCTGCAACCCCCCACTCTCAATTTTGTTCCAGAGCGCGCCCACCATTCCGCGATCTTCAAACTCGAAGAAGCGCCCCTGTGAAGTGGGAAAGACGATCGCCGGCAATCCCGCGTGTCCAAAGACGAGCAGCTCCATGTCGCGTCCGAGACGCGGAGAGAACCATTTGTGATATTCGCGATTCATTGTTAGGGGTATGAAAGACCCTTGCAACATCACCCGAGCCATGTACTCTAACAACAAAGCATGGTCACTGAAAACTTTCACGTTGGCGGCATTCACGATACTGACAGCGTTCGGCGGCACCACAACTTCCTCTCGCAATATGTTGCTTACCGGCGCGACCTGGTCGTCTACTTGCCTCCAGATTACGAGCAGAGTGACGGGCGATATCCAGTGCTGTATCTGCATGACGGGCAGAACCTGTTTGATCCTGAAACCGCGTACGTCCGCGGCATGGATTGGAAAGTCGACGAAACTGCCGACGCGCTGATTCGCGCAGGCGAGATCGAGCCGCTGATCATCGTAGGCGTCTTCAATACCGGAGAGCACCGCATCGAGGAGTACACGCCGACACGCGACCGCAAGCTGGGTGGTGGGCACGCGGAGCTCTATGGGCGCATGCTGGTCGAGGAGCTTAAACCCTTCATTGACGAGCGTTATCGCACGCTAGGCGACGCGAGCAACACGGGCTTGGGAGGATCGTCGCTGGGTGGACTCGCCACAGTCTATCTTGGCTTCACCCACCCATCGGTCTTCGGCAAGCTGGCGGTGCTCTCACCTTCAGTCTGGTGGGACAATAAAGCCATTCTGAAGATCATTCAGCAAACGCGACCCAAACCTAGATTGAAGATCTGGTTGTCGATGGGGACCGAAGAAAGCAAGACCGGGGTGCGGGATGCCAATCTTCTCCACAGCGCGCTCATCGCCAGAGGCTGGCGCGAAGGAGATGATCTGCATTATGAAGTGATCCCGGGCGCGAAGCACGAAGAAGCAGCCTGGGCGGAGAGAGTGGGAGCCGTACTGCGGTATCTGTTCCCCAATGGCGGCTGATGTTCACCACGGAGACACGGAGAAAACCAAAAAGCAAAGGCTAACGACAACACGAAGGTCACAAAGGAGAGCAGGCGGAAAACAGAACACCGCACTTCAACTCACTTCAACTCGCCTTTCCTTTGTGCTCCTTTGTGTCCTCTGTGGTTAGTTTCGGTTCTTCAGTTCTCCGTGCCTCCGTGTCTCCGTGGTGAACATGCATGGCTTTTGCATCCTCGTAGACCTTCACATACTCGCGCGCGGGCTCGTCCCAGGAAAAATTCTGTCGCATGCCGTTCAGCATGAGCTGCTTCCAATCTTCCTTGTTTGGGAAAACCGCCAGGGCTTCGCGCATGGCCGACAAAAGTTCAGGGGCTGTGTAGCCGGAGAACTTGAATCCCGTTCCGGTACGCGTAGCCGGGTCCCATTGCTCGACTGTGTCTTCCAGGCCGCCCGTAGCTCGGACTACCGGCACCGTACCGTAGCGCATGCTGTAGATCTGGGTGAGGCCGCAGGGCTCGTAGTGCGAGGGCATGAGGAACATGTCAGATCCGGCCTCAACCAGGTGCGCAAGGCGATTATCGTAGGCAATTTTCACGCAAAGACGATCCTTAAAACGGCGATGTAAGGCCTTAAACATGGCCTCGTAGTGGCGTTCCCCAGTCCCCAAAACCACGATTACAACGTCCTCAGCGAGCAGTTTAGGGAGCGCTAGCTCCATCAAATCGAAGCCTTTTTGTACCGCAAAACGCGAGATTATCCCTACAACCGGAGCCTCTAACTTGCTCTGGGGAATGCCATACTCCCGCAATAAGGCTTCTTTGCAAGCCGTTTTGCCGCTCATATCGGACGCGGAAAAGTGTGCTGGAATGTGCGGATCGGCCTCTGGATCCCACTCCCGATAGTCCACACCGTTCACAATTCCGACCAGATTGCGCCGCTTTTGGCGCACGGTATCGGCCAGACCAAAGGCAAAATCGTAGGTTTGAATCTCCTTAGCGTAGGTTTTACTCACTGTAGTGACGTAATCGGAGTACACAATCCCGCCCTTTAAGAAGTTCACTTTGTCGTAAAACTCGAGCTTATCCATGGTGAAAAGCGTCCACGGAAGCAGCAGTTTAGGCATGATCGTGTTGGGAAATAAGCCTTGATAACCGATGTTATGGATGGTCAGAACGGTGCCGGTGCGCGCAAAACTGGCGTCGCGACCGTACAGAGTGCGCAGCAAAACGGGAATTAACGACGTCTGCCAGTCGTGTACATGGAAGATATCGGGCGGTCCAAGGCGCTTGGAAGCCTCAATTACCGCGCGACAAAACAGCGTAAAGCGCTCCGCATTGTCGGGATAATCGCCTTTAGTGTCGCCGTAGAGGCCGTCGCGAGTGCTGAATTCGGGATGATCGACGAAGTAAAATTGCACTCCATCGTGCTTACCTCCGTCGATAACGTGACAGAAGAGCAGGTAATCCTGCATTGGAATTGTGAGATTCGGGATTGCAAGCCGCTCTTGCTTAGGGTGAGTGTGCTTATANCGCGGCAGAAAGACTGTTATTTCGTGTCCAAGAACGCTCAAAGCCTTGGGCAGCGCGCCGACGACGTCGGCAAGACCGCCGGTTTTCGAGTAAGGCACGCCTTCCGATGCGGCGAAAGTGATTCGCATCCTGAGTTCCCTCGAGTGGCTTTAACGGTCCGTCCATCCACCCTCAAACGGCAACTGCAGCGGCGGTCGGAAAACCTGCAATTTCTGGCCTTTACAGAGAAGAATCAGCAGGCAAAGGCAAAAGTTCGAGTCTAATGGCCGCCCACAAGCAGGTCAACGCTGCTGGTCGGGCCGGCGGATCCTCTCGCAAACCTAAGCTAGGACAACACTTTCTTACAGATGCGAATGCTGCGCGACGTATCGTCGAGGCGCTTGGCGACATCAGGCAGTCGGTCGTAATCGAGATCGGGCCGGGACGCGGAGCACTCACCAAAGCCCTTGCAGATCGCGCCAGCCGCCTGATCGCGGTGGAATTTGATCCGATGCTGGCGCAGCAGTTGCGCGTCGCCCTATCCGGACGCGAAAACGTGGAAATAATCCACGCCGACTTTCTAAAGGTTTTAGTCTCGGACCTGCTGAATTCGCACGGAAATCGCTCGCATAACGGCGCCAAAATCGTGGGAAACATTCCTTACTACATCACTTCCGACATCCTTTTGCGGCTCTTCGAGCAGCATGAATCGGTAGAGACGATCGTGGTCATGCTGCAAAAGGAAGTCGCAGATCGCGTAGCGGCAGAGCCCGGATCTCGCGATTACGGTCTGCTAACGGTTACGGCTCAGCTATTTGCGAATGTCGAAAGACTCTTCACCTTGCCTCCGAGCGCGTTCTCTCCTCCTCCGCAGGTGCATTCGACCGTTCTTCGTATGCGCATTGCACCCAAAGCCCGGGCGCTGAACGTGCATGCAGGGGCGTTTCTCGATTTTGCTAAACTCGCTTTCGCGCAGAAGAGGAAGACTTTATTCAACAACTTGCGCGCGCAATGTGGCCGAGAGCAGGTTGAAGAGGTCCTCCGCACAAACGGAGTTCGCGCCGACGTGCGCGCGGAGGCGCTATCGCTGGATCAGCTCGCACAAATCCACCGTGGACTGGAGCGCAGTCGATAGCCGGGGATGTCGTGAAAAAACTTGCACTTACCGGTGGTTGCCACCAGAACGTCCGCCACCCGACCCGCCACCGTGACTGCCGCTGGAAGCGCGTCCGCCGCCTCCTGACGAGACCGATGGCCCAGCAGATCTCGACGATCCCATACCTGGCGAGGGTCCCATGGAGTGCGGTGAACTATGCGGTTCCATTCTGGGACTCATCGATGGTCCACTCGGACGGGCTTCACTGCGCGTTAACGGCGAGCTCGGCCCTGGCGAATGCTGCGGCATGGAAGGCGATGGCGGTGGAGCCATGCTTCTGCTGGATGGCATTGATGAAGAGCCGACTGCAGATGGCCCGATCTGCGGTGCATGCCTTGCGCGATCGAAGTCGGCGTCGCGCCGATCTCGCGAGTTCTCCCACCTGTGATATGAGCCTGCGGACGGCGGAATCTGCCTAGGAGTCTCTACTCCGCTGATTCCAGGAGAGCCGACCGGAGATGGGTTCGCAGTAGTGCTAGAAGCAAAACCGGCGGTGGGTGCGTTCGTCTGAGACTGACGTTGGCGCAGAACATTTCCAGTCGCGACTTTGAATGCTGGTGGACGGCGGTGCTCGAGAGCATCGTTGTCGATGACCATCCGGCGTCCGGGAACTGAGAGCGGTCTTCCGTTGTTGACCGCGACGACCGGCGGACCATGGTGGGGGGCTTCAGGATGATGATAATAAGGAGGTACATTCCTTATTGGCGGAACCCGGTGCCAGGAGTTCCAATGCGAGCCGGGCGCCCAACACCATCCGCGACCGTTCACGAAATGCCAGGACCCGTAACGAAACGGCCTCCAACCCCAGGGATAACTGGAAACAAACACGTATCCAGAGCCAGGATAAGAGAGCCAATAGCCATCGCCGAACGGATCCCAAGCTAAAGAAGCGGAGCTGGGGCGCCACATGTATCCGTATCCGGGAACATAAAAGTAGCTCCCGTAAGCGTTCAGATCGGACAAACCGTAAGTTACTCCGTTGTTTGCGCTGTTTCCGCCCACAGCCGCACTTGAAAAGTCAGCATCGTGGCCTTTGGTCCGCTCGTTGTCCCAAGTGTCGTAGTTCTCTACATCGACGCCCTTAGCGAGGTAATAGCGATTCGCATCGTCTGCGTACAGCCGAATGGTCTCATCTTTGTTCACGGCGACGTCGCCTCCTGATCCATTCGAAACCTGCACCTCCCCGCTCAACACCGCCACTTCGGTTTCACCGTTGTGAATATCGACCCGAAAGTGCGCGGACCTCACCAACTCAACGCGCTCGCGTCCGATTTCAAGATTGAAGCGGTCGTCATCGCGCCGGTGAATATCGAAGTAAGCGGCACCCTGTTGCAGTTCGACGGTTGTGTTGCGGTGACCGCGCGAATCGAGACTCAGATCAGTAAACGCAATGATCGTATCCGGCGTTACACGAATAGAACTGCCGTCCTCTAGCTCTGCTTCCGCCTGTCCGTTGCGCGCCCAAAGCTTCCAGCCGTGAGCCACCGGCATGTTCATATATGCGGTGTTGAAGCCGCGACCATCGCCTTTGTCGATTTCCACATCCCCATCGACATAACTCAAGCGCACTATGCGGGCATGGGAATCCGCCAACAATGGTGTAACGAGGAAAACAATGAAAAGGGGAAATGCGAGCTGCCTGAGACGAACTGCAGACCAGAGGCGGGACGAGCCTGATGCCGAACTGGACATAACTGGCTCCGTAACTTCCTGATCATATTAGACCACCGCAGGAGGAGCACCGGTGGTCTTTTATTCCGTTGAGGTGGGAGCAGTTGGTTGGCCAGCCCGCCGCAGGATCCGCTGGGCTCGCTCTTGCGCGATGTGAAGTACCGTGCGGTCGTTGGCAATCCGCTGGAGCATTGGAGTGATCGCTTGCACCTCGTAAAGATGTCCATCCTTTGAGAGATCCTCCAGACCTTTGAGGTCCGCATCGAGTGAGAGCTTGTCGAACCGGCGATCAAACTCCAGCTTTCGGCCGCCCTCGATGGTTTGAGAGATACCTTGGAAAATACCTGTAAGCTCCTGAATCGTGGGGTCTTCCGAGTAGTTATATGTGGTCGATGTGTGGCGACTACCGTCCTGGTAGGTTAGCGTCTTTCTTCCGGTGTCAGCGATCACGTGCTTTGTGAAGTCAAAATTTCCATCGAAGAACCGGGCCTGCTCTGCTAATGCAAATAGTTTCTGGCGCACCGATTCGCTTGCCTGAAACTCCTTACGAAACGCATCCCGTCCGGCAGCATCCTGCGACTGCGTTGTCTGCTCGGCATTGCTCTCGACCGGCTGATTGCGATCCTGCAATGGGCTTAATGCGCGATCATCCGACAGATACTCGGCGTTGCCATTTCGGTGGATCGTGATCCTGTAATCGGAAGGATGGCCGCTTTTCCATGAAAACTTGAATGCTACGGCCGCATCTTGCTGTTGAGCAAAGACTTGTATAGAGATGAGACAAAGGAGGAACGGCAGGATTGGGGTGCAAGTCTTCATCCCCGGCCAGCTACCTCGTAGCGCGTAAGTGTCGCATGCGTATGCAGGTGGCAGATAGCAATGGCCAGAGCATCGGCGGCGTCGGACGGCTTTGGAGGCTCGGCCAGCCTCAGCAAATGCGCGACCATGTGCTGAACCTGAATCTTCTCGGCCTTACCATAACCAACTACGGCCGACTTTATGGAAAGCGGCGAGTACTCGGCGACCTCTAAACCAGCCGAGGAGGCGGCCAACATGGCCACTCCGCGAACTTGTCCCAGCTTAAGTGCGGATTTGGCGTTGACAGAATAAAAGACCTCTTCAATCGCCACCATCGTCGGAGAGGCTGCGAAGATGATGCGCGAGAGTTCCGTAAAGACCGTTGCCAGGCGTTTGGGCATGCTTTCGCGCTTCGAAAGCTGGATGGCACCGGCCATTATGAACTCAAGACGTCCGCTTGCGTTCTGCTCGACGACGCCGTAACCGGTGTATTCGGTGCCACAATCGATGCCCAAAACTCGCATTGTGTTGAGTTTAACTCAAGCTGTGGGGCATTCCTGAGGTCTTTCAGAGCGACATTCGTGTACTTCGGCGTCAAGCTGTTGCCTTCTTCCTTGCCCTGATCTCATCAGTGGTTGATGCGATTTCCATGCTGATTTAGTTTGGAAGTACCGCATGATCATCGAAGCCCTGCACCAGGTGGCGAACCACCGCGAATCGCTCTCGCGGGAGATGGCACGCGACGTCATGTCGGAGATTCTCACTGGCGGCGCGACCGACGCACAGATTGCCGCTCTGTTGGTAGCGCTTCACATGAAAGGCGAGACCGTCGAGGAGATAGTTGGCTTCGCTGAAGCGATCCGCAAAGCTGCTGCTCCGCTGAATGTGCACCACTTCGCACTCGATGTCAGCGGAACTGAACGCGACGCCCTGATCGATACCTGCGGGACCGGCGGCGATGCGAGTGGCACTTTCAACATCTCTACTGCGACGGCGTTAACTGTAGCTGGCGCGGGCGTGCGTGTTGCCAAGCATGGCAATCGCAGTGTCACATCGCGATGTGGGTCAGCCGACGTAGTGGAGGCGCTGGGGATTAATATCACACTGCCGCCGGCGCGCGTTGCCGAATGTCTCGAAGCAGTAGGGATAGCATTCCTGTTTGCCCCTTCGATGCATTCGGCGATGAAGTACGTCCAACCGGCTCGTCGCGAACTGCGGCTGCGCACAGTCTTCAATCTTCTTGGTCCACTCTGCAATCCAGCGAATGCGTCGGCGCAGGTCGTGGGCGTGTATTCGTCGGCACTGGTCGAAAAGCTCGCGCGCGCGCTGCAAATGTTGGGATTAAAGCGTGCGTTGGTAGTCCACGGCAAGGATGGGCTGGATGAGATCACAATCACAGGTCCAACGCACGTTGCCGAAGTACGAAACGGCGACATTCGCGCTTATGACATCTCCCCAGAAGAGTTCGGCCTGCGCAGCGCACCGATTTCCGAGATCCAGGGCGGCGACACGCAGGTGAATGCCGACATCATCCGACGCATCGTGAATGGAGAACGATCACCTAGACGCGATGTTGTGCTGTTGAATGCCGCAGCCGCGCTGGTGGTTGCAGGTCGCGCTGATTCCATGCCGGAAGGCATGCCGATTGCTGCGGAGTCGCTCGACTCAGGAGCTGCGCGCGAGAAGTTGGCACGGTTGGTGGAGTTTACCTCGGGAAAGAAGCCGTCGTAATGCAGCCGCGTTCCTGCACGTCTGCTCCTATAAAATCAGGACCGACCTAACACCTACCATGCCGCGCTACGAATACCGCACGCTTCATCCCGATGCCGAGAAAAGTTTCCTTGCCTGGATCGATCACCTCGACGCGGAATTTGCTAATCCCGATCCGGAACACCGAAGTAGGACCGTGCGCGACGCGCTGCACCAGCTCTACAACGGTCGTCCGTACACACCCGAGAACGACAACGAGGCCTATGACAACGCTCCTGTCACTTCACAGCTTACGGCTCGCGCACTCACGCATTCTTTCGATCCGCGCAACATCACTCTCGAGCCCGAATACTACGGCGACATCGATGCCGCACGTTATGAACCGCGCAAACCTCTGATCTGGTTCTGGATGATGTTCGATCGTTCTGCCCTGGGACTGAATCACTGGCTGGGTTATCGCGTGCGATACATGATTGGAAGACACGTGTTAAAGCACATTGGCAAGAACGTAAAGCTCTTTCATGGAATCGAAGTGTCGTTCGGCTACAACCTCAGCATTGAGGACAATTGCGTCATTCACAAGTACGTGATGCTCGATGATCGCGGCGAGCTCATCATCCACGAAGGAAGTTCCATTTCCGACTACGCAAACGTCTACTCACATGCGCACGACCTGAACGACGCGATGATCATCACCAACCACAAAACCGAGATCGGCCCACATGCCCGCGTTACTTATCACGCCACTGTGCTCAGCGGAGTCAATGTCGGAGAGCACGGAATCGTAGGCTCGATGGGAGTCGCGTCAAAAGACGTTCCACCTTATAACGTCGTAGCCGGCATTCCCGCAAAGACGGTGAAGGTAAAGACAATCGCTCCACCTTCACTGCAGGCGTCTGGCAACACTAACGTGAAAAGCTAGAACACGGATTCACGGATCAATGGAGCCGACGGACAGATCCAACAACCTCAAACAAAGAGCAGCAACTCGAGGTGCACACCTCGAACCCAGCCGCGGCAGCCGTCAGACCAAGAAAGCCGGCGCGACTTTCGAGCAACGCCTCTTTCTTCCGTCCGATCCGTTTCATCTGTTCGATCCGTGTGCCGCTTTTTTGAAATACGCACCAGCTCTCGTGCACTTCCCTGCGTGGTACCATCGATTTTCCGCGCATGGACATGAAGATTGTCATCATCGCGTTCTCGATCGTGGCCTTTCTGTTCGCGATCAGCGTGCATGAATCCGCGCATGCCTGGATGGCGAACCGGCTCGGCGATCCAACCGCTCGCATGCTCGGACGCATTTCGCTCAACCCCATCCGCCACATCGATATCGTGGGAACTATTCTGTTGCCCGCCATCGCTGCCATTACCGGGGCACCGCTCCTGGGATGGGCGAAACCTACGCCGGTGGATACACGCAATTTCAAGAATCCCGTACTCGACGACATACTCACTGCCGTGGTGGGTCCGATCAGCAACTTTGTGGTGGCGATCGGATGTTTCATCCTCCTCATCGTTATTGGCAAGACCTCTGGGTCGGGACAATACATCGTTCAAGCCCTTGCGCAAGGAGCGCTGGTCGATACCTCGTCCGCGATCATGCCGATTGCATTGCTCTTTCACCGCGCTCTTCTGCTCAATTTGCTGCTCGGCATCTTCAACTTGATCCCATTGCCGCCGCTTGACGGCAGCCATGTCATCCGCCACTTTATGCCTGATGGAATGCGGCGCATCTTCGATGTGGCGGGAATCTCGATTCTGTGGATTCTCGTGCTGCTGCGCGTGAACTTTCTCGGACCACTGCTCGGACCGGCAATGCATCTCTTCGACTCCAGCTTAATGAGACTTTGATGGATCAAAGCTCTCCCCAAACTTCTACCCTCAAGCGACACCAGACTGGTTCCGAGCGCAAGCAGCGCATATTGAGCGGCATGCGGTCGACGGGCAAGCTGCACCTTGGAAATTACGTGGGCGCGTTGGCGAATTGGGTCAAGCTGCAGGAAGTCTACGACTCATATTTCTTCATTGCCGACTGGCACGCGCTTACCAGCGATTACGCCGATACCTCTCGCATCAAGCAAAACTCCATTGAGGTAATGCTCGATTATCTGGCTGCTGGACTCAATCCGCAGAAGTGCACGATGTTCATTCAGTCGCACGTGCCGCAACACGCCGAGCTGCACTTGCTGCTCTCGATGATTACACCGCTCGGCTGGCTGGAACGGGTACCCACCTACAAAGAGCAACAGCAGAATATTCGCGAGAAGGATCTGAACACCTATGGATTCCTCGGCTATCCCCTGCTGCAGTCTGCCGACATCATGATCTACCAGGCGGAGTGGGTTCCGGTCGGCGAAGACCAAGTCCCGCACATCGAGATTACGCGTGAGATCGCGCGCCGTTTCAACAGCTTCTATCCGCGTTCAGCGAGGGCGGGCGACCGTGATCCGCAGCGCACGCATGTCTTTCCTGAGCCACAGGCGCTGCTCACTCCGTCGCCAAAGCTGCCGGGAACCGACGGCCGCAAGATGTCGAAATCGTATGACAATTCGATACTGATGAGCGACCCCGAGCCAGTAGTTCGTCAGAAGCTGAAGACGATGGTGACTGACCCAGCACGAGTGCGTCGCACCGATCCCGGTAATCCCGACGTATGTCCGATCGGAGATGTGCACAAAATTTTCAGTTCTGGCGATACACTGCAGAAGGTATATGCCGGGTGTCGCAGCGCTGGAATTGGATGCATCGAATGCAAGAGTTGGGCCGCGGACGCTCTCCTGATGGTGCTTAATCCGATGCAGGAACGGAGACGCCGCTACGAACAGAACCCTCGCGAGGCCTGGGAGGTGTTGGAAGACGGCGCCACCCGCGCCAGTCGGACTGCTGAGAGCACGATGGAGGAAGTTCGCGCGGCGATGAAGATCTCGAAGCATTACGAAGCGCCCGTCGAAGGAGCTGCAAAGTAGTTTCCATGTCTGAGACGCACACCACCATCAAACGGGAACCCAGTGAGTTCCCTTTCGCCGTCAGCGTAGGACAGATTTACGAAGGCCCCCTCGATCTGCTGCTCGATCTCATTCGCAAACAAGACATAGACATCTATGACATCCCGATCGCGAAGATCACGGCCCAGTATCTAGGCTATGTTGAGAACCTGAAGCAGCTTGACGTCGATGTGGCTGCCGAGTTCATCTACATGGCTTCCCTGCTGATCCATATCAAGTCGAAGATGTTGCTGCCGCGCGATCCCGATGCCCCCGCGGACGCCCAAGAGGATCCTCGCCACGAATTGATCGACCGTCTGCTGGAGCACGAGAAGTTCAAGAACGCAGCCCAGATGCTTTTGCAAAAACAGCAGATCGAGGAAGCTGTTTGGAGCAATCCTGCACTCAAGGACTTCAAAGATGACGAAGGGGCAGAGCCGGAGATGACCGCCGACGTCGTCGACCTGGTGCGCACCTTCCAGCAAATTCTCGATCGGCTGCGGGATCGGCCAATCCTTCAGGTAAACGAAGATGCGGTGACGGTCGGGCAGATGATCGATTATCTCCGCCGCCGCTTGCTGCTCGAAGACAAACCGCTGCGCCTAAAGCGTCTGCTCCAGCCCATGCAGTCGCGAAACGCGCTGATATGCACCTTTCTTGCGCTGTTGGAATTGGTACGCTTACAGGCGATCCTTTTGAGGCAGGAGAGGGTCTTCGGCGAGATCCTGATCAAGAAGCACGAGAATTTTGAAGAGGTACTGCGCGAAGGGTCAAGCGTCAGAGATGATTGGAAGTGACTGGACTTCGCAAGGTAGAGAAGCAATATGCCGCGTCTCTCCAATGAAACAGCCTTATTCATGAGCCTTAAAGCAAAAATCGAAGCCATTGTTTATGCGGCGGAAGAGCCTGTCACCGTCGATCAGATTTTCGGCGTGGTCGCAGACGAAGTCTCGGCCGAGCAGAGAGCGCAACAGGCTGACACTGCTCTCCCCCTGGAAACTCACGACGACATTCGTCCTCATCCAATGCCCGAGCCTCACGTCGAAGCTGAAAAGAACTCAGCCGATGCCAAGCAGCAGCGCGAACGTGGACGCCGCCGAGTTCGCGAGATTCTTGAGCAGCTTGTCGCCGACTACGATTCGCCAGAGCACGGCCTGGAGATCCGCCAGGTCGCCGGCGGATACCGTATGTCCACTAAGCCGGAGCATCACGATGTGGTGCGCTCGTTTGCCAAGAGCCTGAAGTCGCCGATCCGGCTCTCGCTGCAGGCGTTGGAGACGCTGGCAGTGATTGCTTACAAACAGCCGGTCACCGCGCCAGAGATCAGCGAAATCCGTGGAGTCGACTGCAGTGGCGTGCTCGCCAACCTCATTGCTCGTAAGCTCATCACCACCGCCGGACGTAAGCAGGTGATTGGTCGTCCTATTCTCTACAAAACAACAAAAGATTTTCTGCTCCGGTTCGGTCTTAAAGATCTGAACGAACTTCCCAGCATTGAGGAATTTGAGAAGCTCACTTCGGCCCAAACCGATCTGCTCACCGTCGAAGGCGGAGTCGCCGATGCGACCGGCGTTCCGGACGTTCCCGACCAGGCCGAAGGTGGCCAGCGACAACGCACATCCTCATCCAATGGCGAGAACTCTAACGCGGAAGGTCATTATGAGGAAAAGGTGATCGAGTCTTCTCGGTCGGAGTAGGGTATTCGTTCACTTGCTGCGACACGCAGCGGGAATCCCGGGATGTCCTTCGGCCAACAGAGGGCCTCAGGATCACACACTGTCGAGGTTGCAACGAGTAGAGACGCAGCATGCTGTGTCTCTACTGCTGCGAGGAGAATCCATGGCCCTTGAGCGCCTGCAAAAAATCATCGCGGCAGCGGGAATCGCCTCGCGACGGAAAGCTGAAGAGCTGATCCTGTCAGGCTTAGTCTCAGTGAACGGAAGCACCGTCACCGAACTTGGCAGCAAGGCCGATCCGGACACCGACTCCATCCGCGTCAATGACAAGCTGCTCAAAGGCGCCGAGCGGCACGAATATATCGCTCTCAACAAACCAAGAGGATACGTCACGACGGTCTCCGATCCTGAAGGCCGGCCTACCGTTATGGAGCTAGTGCGCACCAAGGCGCGGCTGTACCCGATTGGACGCCTCGATTTCAACAGCGAAGGCCTGCTGCTGCTAACCAACGACGGGGAGCTAGCGCACAAACTAATGAAAGCGGCATCGCACGTTCCCAAAACTTATCTGGTGAAGGTTGCCGGACAGCCGGGAGAAGAGCAGCTTCGCCGTGTGCGCGCAGGAGTCTCTATCATTGAAGAACGCGCTCCCAATCGCCGCGTGCGCACGGCGCCTGCACAAGTCCGTGTAATCAAAGAAGCCGATAATCCCTGGCTCGAAGTCACATTGCATGAAGGGCGCAACCGGCAAATTCGCAAGATGTTCGAAGAAATCGGACATCATGTGGAGAAGATCCGCCGCGTTCGTTACGGCCCGCTGGAACTGGATATCCCTCCGGGTGAATCGCGTGCTCTGACTGTGCGCGAGATCGCGCAGCTACAGCGTGCGACTGAACCTCAGGTGAGACCGCGATTCGACGATCGCGGCAGTAATCGCTTCCGCGAACAAAGACCTGGCGCTCCGCGAGAGCAGTTCTCGCAACGGGAGCGGCCCCGTCCCGATCGCGTCGAAGCGAAGCCTGGATTCGCTAATCGTCCCCCGACTGAAGATCGCCGTCAGCAAGGCGGCGGGTTTTCCGGTCGTCCGCCTCGTGCAGATCGCGGTGCCGCGCGCGCTGGATTTTCCCGCCCAAAACGGGACTCTTATCAGCGTCCAGCGGGTGATCGTCGAGAGGAAAGGCCTCGTTTTGCTGGCCGACCCGATCGAACAAAGCAGGAAGGAGGACGCCCGGCATTCGGGGCTCGTCGTCAAGGTGAAGATCGCGGGCGTCGTCGATTTGACCGGCAAGGCAGTGCTGAACGGAACGAGCGCAGAGCAAAATTCGCCGGGCGCAAAGCGGCCGGTGATGTGCGGGAAGGACGAAGGCAGTTCAGTGACCGTCCTCGGCGCGAGCAATCTGACCGTGGGAGCTTCAAGACGAGGCCTAACGACGCTGAAGCCGGTCAACGATTCGAGAGACCGGATGGGCAAGGCAAACCTCCTAAACGAAAATTCGAGAGCCGCGGCGAGGATCGACGTTCTAAGCGCTCATTCCAAGGTCCTGGGGAAAGCTCTGGCCGTGGGCCGCAGTTCTCGCCGCGAGGACGGAACAGCGGCGCAAGGCCTGCATCCAACCGTCAAAGATCCCGCGGTGACCAGCGCCGGCCAGGAAATGTGCGCGGACGTAGCTGATACGGTCTCAAGTTTTTTTCGCCTGTTCTGAATGAATCGATGAAGAAAATCGAAGATCTTGTGCCCGCGCACATTCGGGGATTGTCCACGTATATTCCCGGCAAACCCGTCCCCCAGGCGGAACGCGAGAGCGGTGTTCGGTGCATCAAGATGGCATCGAACGAAAATCCTTTTGGGCCGTCGCCTCTCGCTGTTGCCGCCATTCGCCAGGCAGCGAGCAGAATTAACTTTTATCCCGACAATGATGCCAATGAACTGCGGCTGGTGCTCGCCGAGCATCATGGCATCGAACCTGAACAAATCGTAGTGGCCGATGGTTCCACCGTGCTCATCGACATCATTGCGCGAACGCTGCTCGCGCCCGGATTAAACGCCGTCACCAGCGAACGTTCCTTCATCGTGTACTCAATGGTGACCTGTGCTGCCGGCGGCAAGCTCATTGCAGTCCGCACCCGGAACGACGGATTCGACCTTGATGCAATCGCCGCGGCGATCACACCGGAGACGCGGATCGCCTACCTGGCGAACCCGAATAATCCCACAGGAACGACGTTCAGCGCCGATGAACTGGATCGTTTTATTGAGCGCGTCCCCAACCATGTAATGGTGGCGCTCGACGAAGCCTATTCCGAGTATGGCGAGTTCTATGCCCGCAAAAAGGGCAAGATCTATTCACGTTCGCTGGAGTACGTGAAGAAACGACAGCAGAACGTAATCGTGCTGCGTACTTTCTCGAAAGCGCATGGGCTCGCTGGATTGCGAGTCGGATACGGCATGGGCGATCCGCAGATGCTGTGCTACTTCGCCCAATTGCGGACCGCATTTTCCGTGTCCACTGTCGCTGAGGCTGGAGCGATCGCCGCCTTGCAAGATGAAGCTCACGTCCGATTGTCGGTCGAGCACAACTTTGAAGGAGTTGAGTATCTCACGCCACGTCTGCAGGAGCTTGGCTTCCGCGTAGTGCCTACCAACGCGAACTTCATCTACCTTGAAACCTTAGAAGATCCCACTCAGCTCGGCCGACGTGTCCAGAACGAAGGCTGCATTGTCCGCAGCCTCGCGCCCTGGGGAATTCCTAATGCCTTGCGAATCAGTGTAGGGACACCCGATCAAAACCGCGTCCTGATCGACGCACTCGCGCGGGTGCTACGCCCTGCAAGTGGGCGGTAGGCGAGCTTCAGCGAAGCCTCGATTGCGGCAACGGCAAGCATCATCTCTGTTCACTGTCATCCCTCGCAGGCTGTTTCCCGCGGAGGATCGGCTGTTCGCCGTATCACGATTAGCAACCAAACACAGATTCCCCGCTCCGCTTTGTATGTTTGGTACTGAAGCTGCGCGGAGCGAGGAATGACAGTGTTTATCGGATCACTCTCAGTAGTAGGTTAGACCGATCTTGTCTACCCACACCGAGTACTCCGTACCCGCGTAGTTGCTGTCGAGCTGGAACGCCACATTCAGTTCATTCCCGCCGTTTGGTATCGGCCAGTAAGTGTGGTTAACGTAGTGCTTCTGCCCATTGAGGGTCACAGCAAGGAAGGTATAGCTACCATCCCCGTTGCGCTGGAACTCCCACGTCATATGGTTCCAGTTGTAAGCAGCGGCATCGCACCCGATACCTGTATTCACCCAGTGATGCCCCGCGGTGTCCCACACCTGCCAAGTGCCATACTGCCGAATATTGCATTCGGTGCCGAAGATATACCTGCTGCCGTTCACCACCTGGTTGACATCAAATTCCAACGCTTGTGGAGCTCCGGGATTGTCGTAGTAGAAATAGAGATCGTAAACAAAGTGAGAGGCTCCCGGCTGGGGCGTAACCTGCTTCCACCACAGTGCTCCGGAATACGGATATCCACCTGCCAGCCAGAACTGCGCCGATTGTCCATCAATGGATGGAGAGTTCCTCCACTGGCTGAGAGAGTAGCCGACTTGGGGACCTGATCCGCCGTCTCCTGCGCAAGCGTTGCAACTATCCCATCCACCTAATTGGTCGATGTCGTAATATCCGTTGCCGTAAGGTACCTGCTGCGCCTGCTCCTGCGGTGCGGCTGGAGCTGGGGCTGCGCCACCGTCTACTGCCACCGACACCGGCTGTTTGTAGACCGCGCCATTGGCATCCCACGACTGCACCACCACGTTGTGACTACCCGGACCTGCGTTGATGTACGTATCCACATTGCTGGCGTTCGTCTGGAAGACATTCTGATCATCGAGGTAGACGAGCGTGGCAACAATGCCGGCTGGGGCTTGCGAAGAGGCGACCACGTGGATGGGAGATCCTGACCCGCCGCCGTTCGTGGGAGAGCTCACGGTCACTCCTGCCGCGCCAGAAGGAGCACCTGCTCCGACGAA
>C688J18823_10000468_pt1 | contig 23457 bp, 21 predicted proteins | sample HopSoiMetagenom1_FD_18823 | JGI IMG/M metagenome (IMG submission 18823) | reverse complement strand
GCAACCCGATCCCACCACCGGCGCGCGGGTGACGCCGATCTATCAAACCACGTCCTTTGTGTTCAACGATGCCGACCATGCCGCCTCGCTGTTCGGGCTGCAGGCATTCGGCAACATCTATACCCGCATCGGCAATCCGACCACTGCTGTGCTGGAAGAGCGCATTGCGGCACTGGAGGGCGGCACCGCAGCACTCGCAGTTGCCTCCGGACACGCGGCGCAGGTCGTGGTGCTGCAGCAGTTGCTGATGCCGGGCGACGAGTTCATCGCCGCACGAAAACTCTATGGCGGTTCGATCAACCAGTTCACCCACGCGTTCAAGAGCTTTGGCTGGAACGTGGCGTGGGCCGACCCCGATGATATCGCAAGCTTCGAGCGCGCAGTGACCCCGCGCACCAAGGCGATCTTCATCGAATCGATCGCCAACCCCGCCGGCAGCATCACCGACATCGAGGCAATCGCGGAAGTGGCCCGCAAGGCCGGCGTGCCNCTGATCGTCGACAACACGCTGGCGACNCCGTATCTGATCCGCCCGATTGACCATGGCGCCGATATCGTCGTGCACTCGCTGACCAANTTTCTCGGCGGCCACGGCAATTCGCTCGGCGGCATCATCGTCGACGGCGGCACCTTCGACTGGTCGAAGGACAACAAATATCCGATGCTCAACGAGCCGCGGCCGGAATATCACGGCATCAGGATCCAGGAGACGTTTGGCAATTTCGCCTTCGCGATTGCCTGCCGCGTGCTCGGATTGCGCGACCTCGGCCCGGCGATCTCGCCGTTCAACGCCTTCATGATCCTGACCGGCATCGAGACGCTGCCGCTGCGCATGCAGAAGCATTGCGAGAATGCCAAGGCGATCGCGGAATTTTTGGCCGGCCATTCCGCGGTGGCATCGGTGAATTACGCAGGCCTCGCCAGCGACAAGTACAACAAGCTCGCGCGCAAATACGCGCCGAAGGGCGCCGGGGCGGTGTTCACCTTCAGCCTGAGGGGCGGCTATGACGCCGGCGTCAATCTGGTGTCGAACCTGAAACTGTTCTCGCATCTGGCCAATGTCGGCGACACCCGTTCGCTGGTGATTCACCCGGCCTCGACCACCCACAGCCAGCTCGACGATGCCGCCAAGGTAAAATCCGGCGCCGCACCCGACGTCGTACGCCTGTCGATCGGCATCGAGGACAAGGAAGACCTGATCGCGGATCTGGAGCAGGCGCTGACGGCCTGATCGCAATACCGTTACGGCCGGGTGCAGCCCGGCCGTAACCGCCCCCCTCACAAGCCTCTCGTTAACGCTCATTCCGGCATAAAGTGGCGCTGAACTGCCCTTGATGATTCGGAGCGAACAATGCTGCGTTGGATGACGCCCTTCCTGGTCGCGATTTTTGCGATCGGAACCGCTGCCGCCGAGGGCCCCGGAGCCACCAAGACCGCCGATGACCCCGCAGCAGCAAAGCCTGCCGACAGCTCTGCCGCCGCGAAGCCCGCCGACAACTCGGCAACCGCCAACCCTGCAACCGCCAAACCCGCCGACAGCCCGGCTGCCATCAAGCCCGCCAACAGCCCCGCCGTCGCCAAGCGCGCGGCGGTCCGCGCTGCCCGCCAATTGCCGCCCGGCCTGCCCCGCGCCCACTATAATTACCGGACCACGGTCGCACCCGGCGCCGCACCGCTTTACGTGCGGCGTGGCCGCGCCCTGGTGGTCGAGGAAGAGGATCCCGACGTGCTGTTCACGCCGGTGGGCGTGGTGCCCTATGCGCCGCGCGTCTTCGGCACGCCGCTGCTGCCGGGCTCATCGACGCTGCCGGGTTATTACGGCACCAGCCATTCCTACAGCTATGACGGCCCCTATTACGGCGGCCCGTCCTATGGTCCGTACTGGAACCGCCTGCCATATGCTTGCGGTGTGTACGGATATTGCTAAACGCGCATTAGACAATCACGGAGACGGACGACCGACGTGGCAGGGGCACCGCGGAAAGCCAGCAGAACGGGCGCTGCCAATGCGACCACGGCGGACCTTGTCGCCGTTCTCGTCGCCGTAACCGACGGCGAGCCCAAGATCATGACCATCGCCAACGACGGCGCGCTGCCGAGCGGCCCGTTCGAATTTGCCCACCGTTCGCTGCAGACGGGATTGCGGGCATGGGTCGAGGCGCAGACCGGCCATCCACTCGGCTATGTCGAACAGCTCTACACTTTCGCCGATCGCGGACGCGGCGGAGATGCCAAGTCGCCGCATTCGATCTCGATCAGCTATCTGGGCCTGACGCGCGAAGACAAGGTCGGGGCGGGTTTTGAGGCGCATTGGTCCGGCTGGTACGAATATTTCCCCTGGGAGGATCAACGGTCCGGTCTCCCCGCGGCGCTGGCGAAGACATTGGCGTCGCGGCTACGGGCGTGGTCGAAAGCTGCAGCTACTGCCGGCCTGCAGCGCGAACGCTGGCAGCGCGTCACCATCACGTTTGGCCTCGACGAGCGCGAATGGAACGAGGAACTGGTGTTGCAGCGCTATGAGCTGCTTTACGAGGCCGGCTTGATCCCGGAAGCCGTGCGCGACGGGGCAGACGCCACTGCCGTCATTCCCGGCCGGCCGATGAGCGGAGATCACCGTCGCATTCTCGCGACCGGGATCGCGCGGCTGCGCGCCAAGATCAAATATCGCCCCGTGGTGTTCGAACTGATGCCGGCGGAATTCACCCTGCTGCAATTGCAACGCAGTGTTGAGGCGCTTGCAGGCCGGCTGGTCCACAAGCAGAATTTTCGCCGCCTGATCGAGCAGCAGCAACTCGTTGAGGAAACTGGCGCAATCGCCGCCGACACCGTCGGCCGTCCGGCCAAGCTGTTCCGGTTCCGCCATGGCGTGCTGGCGGAACGGGCGGTTGTCGGAACCAAGCTCCCGCTTTCGCGCACTTGACATCGATTATGCTCAGGATAAGTATAAGCCAAGATATGCTCATGGAGAGTATAAATGGCGAACCTCAACTCCACTGCACGCGCCCGTTCCGCAGAGCTGTACGATCGGGTCAAACGGGTTATCCCGCCGCCGGAATGGGCGACCTTCGCCGAGGACGTCGACGCCATCCTCGAACTCAAGCGAAGCCGCAACGCCGTCGTCCTCGCGCACAACTACCAGACGCCTGAAATCTTCCACGGCGTCGCCGACATCGTCGGCGACAGCCTCTTGCTGGCGCGCGAAGCCACCAAGGTTGACGCCGACATCATCGTGCTGGCCGGCGTGCACTTCATGGCCGAGACGGCCAAGCTGTTGAATCCGGAAAAGACCGTGCTGATCCCCGACCTCGCGGCGGGATGTTCGCTGGCCGACTCCATCACGGCGCAGGACGTGCGGCTGATGCGGCAGCGCTATCCCGGCGTCCCGGTCGTCACCTACGTCAACACCTCGTCGGCGGTGAAGGCGGAGTCCGACATCTGCTGCACCTCGGGCAATGCGCTCAAGGTCGTGGAATCGCTTGGTGTCGAGCGTGTGATCATGCTGCCCGATGAATACCTCGCGCAGAACATCGCCGCGCAGACCAACGTGAAGATCATCGCATGGAAGGGCCATTGCGAGGTGCACGAGCTGTTCACGGCATCCGACGTCCGGCAACTGCGCGAAAATCACCCCGACGTGACCATCCTGGCGCATCCGGAGTGCCCGCCCGAAGTGGTCGCGGAAGCCGATTTCTCCGGCTCGACGGCGGCGATGTCGGACTTTGTCGGCCAAAAACGTCCGCCCCGGGTCGTGCTGCTGACGGAATGCTCGATGAGCGACAACGTTTCGGTGCTCCACCCCGACGTGGAATTCATCCGGCCCTGCAATCTGTGCCCGCACATGAAGCGGATCACGCTGAAGAACATCCGCCATGCGCTGGAAACCGGCCGGCACGAGGTAACGATCGATCCCGCCATCGCTGCGCCTGCCCGGCGCGCCGTCGAAAGGATGCTGGCGATATGAGCACGGAGATTTCAGCGCTCAACAACCGTCCGTCATCATCGGCGGCGGCGCCGCCGGATTGATGACGGCGCTGCAGATGGCGCCGGAGCCAGTGTTGCTGCTGTCGAAGGCGCCGCTTGGTGCGGAAGCGTCGAGCCTGTGGGCGCAGGGCGGACTTGCCGCGGCGATGGGCGGGGATGACGACCCTGCCCTGCACCTCGCCGATACGCTCGCCGCAGGCGTGGGCCTTTGCGATGAAGCCGTCGCGCGCCGCATCGTCAACGCGGCCCCCGCAGCGGTCGAGCATCTCGCCAGACTTGGCGTCGCCTTCGACCGCCGGCCGGATGGCGGCTGGCGGCTCGGCCTCGAAGCCGCGCATGGCCGCAACCGGATCGTGCACGCCACCGGCGATGGCACCGGCCGCGAGATCATGCGCGCGCTGATCGCAGCGGTGCGCCGCTGCCCGACGATCACGCTGCTGGAGGGCGTCGAGGCACGCAGCCTGATCGTCGAGGACAATGCCATCAAGGGCGTACTCGCGGTGAACGCGCAGGGTCCGCTGGTGATCGACACCGGCCGCGTCGTGATCGCCACGGGCGGCATCGGCGGGCTGTTTTTGGACAGCACCAATCCTGCCGGGTGCTTCGGCCAGGGACTGGCGCTGGCGGCACGCGCAGGCGCAAAACTCTCCGATCTCGAGTTCGTCCAGTTTCACCCGACCGCCTTCGACGGGCCGTCGCGCCCGATGCCNNTGGTNACNGANGCCGTGCGCGGCGANGGCGCNATCCTGATCGACGACACCGGGCAGCGCTTCATGGCGNATCAGCNNGGNGCCGANCTNGCGCCCCGCGATATCGTCGCGCGCGCGGTCTGGCGCCGCCGCGCGGAAGGCCATCGCGTCTTCCTCGATGCGCGGNAACATCCGGGGGCGGAATTTGCAAAACGCTATCCCGTCATTTCCGCCTTCTGCAAAATGGCCGGGATCGATCCCGTGACTGATCCGATTCCGGTCCGGCCGGCTGTGCACTATCACATGGGCGGGATATCGGTGGATATCGAAGGCCGCAGCACGGTGAACGGCCTGTGGGCCTGCGGCGAAGTCAGCCGCACCGGGCTGCATGGCGCCAACCGGCTCGCCAGCAACTCGCTGATGGAAGCGATCGTCTGTGCGCAATGGGTTGCGGAAAGCGTCCTGGGCGCAAGCCGTGGCCCGCTGAGAACGCGCGCGGCCAATGCGCCTTCTGCAACGTCCGACCCTTCCGTCGCGCGGCCGATCCTGTCGCAAGGGCTCGGTGTGCTGCGCGACCGGCACGGCATCGAACGCGCGATCCGCGGCCTCTATCCGCTCGCCAACGGCCACAGCGCCGCAGCCGATCCCGCGCTGGTGGGACTGATGATTGCGGTCGCCGCCTGGCGGCGCGAGGAAAGCCGCGGCGGACATTTCCGCAGCGATTTTCCGGACGCCCTGGCCTCGGCCGTGCCGTCATTCATCTCGCTTGCGGACGCGCTCGACACCGCGCGCGACGTTTTTGAAACCGGATCTCTATCTGTTGGGAGTGCCCAGCCATGACGCTTACGCCGCTTCTGCCCCTCGTGTACGAGCCGCTGGTTCGAACCGCCCTGCTTGAAGACCTCGGACGCGCCGGTGACATCACCGCGGATGCAATCGTCCCAGCCGATCGGAACGCCTCGCTGGTGCTGCGCGCGCGCCAGCCCGGCGTGGTCGCCGGGCTCGACATCGCGCGCTGCGCGTTTCAGCTCGTCAATCCTGCCATCCGGCTCACCGCCGAGCGGCCTGACGGCAGCGTGGTCGTGCCGGGAGATGTGATCGCCGCGATCGAAGGGCCGGCGCGCGGGCTGTTGACCGGCGAGCGGACGGCGTTGAACTTTCTGTGCCATCTCAGCGGCGTCGCCACCGCAACGGCCTCACTGGTGAAGGCGGTGCAAGGCACCAAGGCGCGCATCGTCTGCACCCGCAAGACCACGCCCGGATTGCGCACGCTGGAAAAATACGCCGTTCGTGCCGGCGGCGGCAGCAATCACCGTTTTGGCCTCGACGACGCCGTTCTGATCAAGGACAACCACATCGCGCTGGCCGGCGATGTCAGGACCGCGATCGAGCGGGCGAAGGCGCATGCCGGCCACCTCGTCAAGATCGAGGTCGAGGTCGATACGCTGTCGCAACTCGAACAGGCCCTTGCGATCGGCGTGGATGCCGTCCTGCTCGACAACATGACGGTCGAGCAATTGCGGCAGGCGGTGGCGATGACGGGCGGCCAAGCGATCACGGAAGCCTCCGGCCGCATCACGGTCGAGACCGCCGGAGCGATCGCCGCCACCGGCGTCGACCTGATTTCCGCCGGCTGGCTGACCCACAGCTCCGCCGCGCTCGATATCGGGCTCGATTATCTCGGACTCAATCGGCAGGCAGCGTAGCGCGACCAACTACTCGGCCGCGCGCAAGGCCTTGTCCTCGCGCATCAGGCGGTTGTTGCGCTGGACCACCGAATAGGTCGCCAGCGCAAACAGGATCACCAGGCCTTGGATCGACAGCGCTTCCATCGACGGATTAAGGCCGATTGCGCTCAGGAATGCCGAGCCCTTGACCTCGGTGACGGTGATGATTGCCTGTTCCTGGAACTCCTGCACGGCCTCGCCGATGAACTTGATCGCCATCACGAACAGGAACGCCGAGGTGATGATGAACAGCGGCCGCAGCGGAAGCTTTCGCGCAATCAGGTTGATGAAATAGAACAGAACGGCAAGACCCGCGGTCGCGGCCGCCAGGCCGGCGAACAGGCCGGCGCTCCAGCGGCCTTCGGCCGTCGCCAGCGCGTTGATGAACAGCACGGTTTCGGCGCCCTCACGGAACACCGCCAGGAACGCCAGCGCGCCCACCGCCCACACGGTGTCCTGCGACAACGCGGTATCNGCCTTGTGNGCGAGATATTCCTGCCAGCCGCGNGGATCCTGCTTCACCATCAGCCAGCCNCTGACATAGAGCATCAGGGCGGCGGCGACGAGAATGATGACACCTTCGAGGACATCGCTGTGCTCGCCCGAATTGAGCACCGCAAACAGCCAGGCCGCAATGATGCTGGCGCCAACGGCTGCGAGCGCGCCGCCATACAGCGCCTGAATGCGATGACCGGCGCCAGCCTTGGTCAAATAGCCCGCCAGCGCTGCGATCACGAGCATGGCTTCGAGCCCCTCGCGGAGCAGGATGACGGCGGCCTGGATGAATGCTGAAGACATGAATCGAACCTGTTTGGGCTCGTTTTATCGTCCAAACCATCCAAGTAAAGCGGTGCGGCCCCACACAAACGCGTCAATAGCGTCGTGCAGCAGGAAACCCCTGCAAATCGGGCACTTCCCGGAATGCCCGCAGATTAGAATCGCTCAATTTCAGCCGGGCTGCCCGAGCGGCAGAACCATTTTCTGCCGGTCATGCGCGACGTGGCGCGCAACCAGCCGCTCGGTTTGCAAGACCGCCAGCGTCAGCACCACGATCGCTGTAGCCTGATGTGCCAGCGCCATATCGATCGGCACTTGATGCAGCAGCGTGAGGATGCCGATCACAGCCTGCAGAATGATCGCCGCCACCAGCGACCACGCGCCGCCGATGACGGCCCTGCCTGCCTGCGACCGCATGGCGTCGATGGCGTGAAGCACCGCCAGGATCAGTAACGCATAGGCGGTCATGCGGTGCTCGAACTGCACGGTGAGCGTGTTGTCGAACAGATTGCGCCACCACGGCTCCTCGAACCACAGCCGCGCCGCCGACGGAATGAAGGCGCCGTCGATCTCGGGCCAGGTGTTGTACACCCTGCCCGCGCGCAGCCCCGCAACCAGCGCGCCGAAATAAAGCTGGACGAAAGTCAGGACGAGCAAGGCCACGGCGGAGAACTTCAGCCGTCCGGGGGCCACGGGCTGCGAACGCGCGCGCATCCGCCGCAGCGTCCAGACGACCGAGGCAAAGATGATTAGCGCCAGCACGAGATGGGTCGCCAGCCGATACTGCGACACCTCGGTCCGTTGTGTGAGTCCGGACGCCACCATCCACCAGCCGACCGCGCCCTGCAGCGCGCCGAGCGCGAAGATCATCCACAGCCGCCGTTTCAGCTCAGTGCTCAACGCGCCGCGCCACAGGAAGTACAGGAACGGCAAAAGATAGACCGCGCCGATCACGCGCCCGAGCAGGCGGTGGCTCCATTCCCACCAGAAGATGGTCTTGAACTCAGAAAGGCTCATGCCGGCGTTGAGCTCGCGGTATTGCGGGATGGCCTTGTAGCCCTCGAACGCCTGCGCCCATTGCGCCTCGTTGAGCGGCGGCAGCGTGCCGGTAACCGGCTTCCACTCGACAATCGACAATCCGGATTCGGTGAGACGCGTGGCGCCGCCGACCAGCACCATAACCGCGATCAGCGGGGCGACTGCGATCAGCCACCATCTGACGGCGCCGGGATGCGGGACCTCTTGTGCGGAACTACCGGTCATAGAACCCGTCTTGAAACTCATCTTGGCTGGCCATAAAGGCGCGCTTGATTGAACTGGCGCGCCCCTTATAGTCCGCCCCTTCCCGCGCGCAACCCGCCAAGAACCCCACAAAGAGCCTCACATATCCGCCATGACGATACGCACCCGCAAATTCTTCGGAACCATCGCCCTGCTGGTGCTGGTCGTGGTGTGGTCGCTATTGGGAATGACCATCGCCCAGACGCCGTGGCTGGCCGCTTCCGGCCTGCTGCAGGCGATCTTCTATGTCGTGGCGGGGCTTGGATGGGTGCTGCCGGCGATGCCGATCATCAGCTGGATGTCGCGGCCGGACCGCGCCGCTTAGATTAGGGCATGTACTCATGGAACGAGAGATGTCGGCAAGGCTGAAGCAGACATGCGCTTGTCATTCGGGAATTTCGCCTTTTGACCATCTGGGACATCACCCCTCGGGCACCCCGGCCATGCGCATGCCCTCATAGGTACGCTCGCGCCCGGCGAGGTAAGTCGGATTGTCACCCAACGCGCCGGCGCGGAAGCGGCGGGTAGTGGAACTTGGACTGAGCGCAAGCCCCGCTTGGACCGCGGACCGCGCCTCATCAAGTCGACCGAGATGCGCCAGCGCGGCGGCGAGAAAGAAATGCGTGCGCGGATGATTTCGGTTGATCTCGACCGAGCGACGGAACCGCGCGACCGACTCCTCGTCGGCCCCTATCTGCAGCTTGGCGAGGCCCGCGAATATCATCCAAACAAAGGCGTCCGTATCGCGAGGACTGAGGCGGAGTGCCTCTTGGACATGAGCCTCGGTCTCCGCGCCGCGACCAAGCAAATACTTGGCGTGACCGATCTCCCCGTGCGCGCTGGCCAAGTTTCGATCCAGCGCCAATGCCTGCTCGCAGTCAGCAATGCCTTGGGCCGCGCGGTTGGTGAGCATCTTGACGCGTCCCAGGAGCCAATGGGCCCGCGCGTGCTGTGGGGCCAGCGACAGAGCCTTGATCAAGGCCGTCTCAGCCGCCGCGAAGCGCGCGGCCCGGTCATCGGCCAAAAGCCCGCTACCAGTTGCTTCATCAACCTCCGCCATGGCGACCAGCGCCTCGACATTTTTGGGATCGAGGGCCAAGGCACGTTCAAAAAAGCCCCGCGCCCGTGTCGTGTATTCGGCGGTCCTTCCCTTGTTGAAGCAAGCCATGCCTTGGAAATATAACTCCGTCGCATCGGGATGCAGCGAACGCTCCGCCCGCCGCGCCTCAGCCTCAATGAGTTGGGCATTCAGGATGTTGGCGAGCCTCGATACGATCTCATCCTGCATATCGAACAGATCGGCGATGGGTTTCTCGAACCGCTCGGCCCAAAGATGATTGCCCGTCTCAGCATCTACTAACTGCACGTTCACGCGAAGCCGGTTGCCACCCCGCTGCACCGAGCCTTCCAGCACGTAGCGGATGTTCAACTCGCGGCCGATCTGCTTGAGATCAACCGCCTTGCCTTTGTAGGTAAATGCAGTGTGTCGTCCGATCACGAATGAGCCGCTAATGCGCGACAGGTCTGTGGTCAAACTCTCGGTCACGACATCAACGAAATAGTCCTGCTCAGGATCGCCGCCGATATTAGCAAACGGGAGCACAACGATGGAAAGACGCGGAGCTGAAGATGGGCCTGGTGTCGTGCTGCCGCTATGCGCCCCCGAGCCAACCGGCTCAACTGCGGGCCTCTGCGCTTCCTGCACTGTACCAACGAAGCGGAAACCTTTGCGCGGCAACGTTTTGATCAGACGCTGTGTCTCGCCCGTGTCGTCGATTGCGCTCCGAGCAGCGTTCAGGCGGGTCGTCAGCGCGGCATCGGAAACGATGCGACCGTTCCAAACGGCGTTGATGAGATCGTCCTTGCTGACCACCCGCTCCCTGTTGCGGATCAGGTAATCGAGCAGGTCAAAGACCTGCGGTGCGATAGAGATCAATTCCGGCCCGCGATGCAGCTCGCGCCGGTCCGTGTCAAATGCGTAATCCTCGAAGAGATAGCGCAATCTGCCGTTCCCCCTGGGTAGCCATCGGATCGTCGAAAGGCGTTCTCGCGTGAATTGAAACGCAAAGAATAAGCCCGCGGTGAGGAAAATGTAAGCCGGTCGTCAAGCGCGCCGGGACCTGCCTTGGCAGTCTCTCCAAGCCGGAAACAACGGCTGAAGAGGTGCAGCAATGAGCACGACCGAATTGGGACAGACCATCGCATTGGCATCGTATGTCTTCCGTCTCTTCAAAGCATATTGGGCCGCGCTTCAGGAAAGGCGCGAGCGCGCGAGGTTACGAACGGTCCTTTACGACTTGAGCGACGAGGAGCTTCGGGATATCGGCATTACGCGCGGCGAGATCGACTACGTCGCCTCGAACCGCTCTATCGACCCGCGGCGTTGATACGAGGTGCTGATCACGGCACTGCCAAAGAAGTGAACATTCTTCGGAGTTGGTTGTGTGTTGCCGGATGACCAGCCCGGATGTCTCTTCTTGGCCCCAAGGGAGACGTGCTGAAGGGAGTTCGAGATGGCCGCTCGCAAGAGCATTTCGGACATCGCCCAGGCCATATGCATTCCGGATTTATGAACTTACGCCTTAAACCCAATTGTCCCGGGTCGGCCTGACCTGCGGAAACATGCACCCCGACAGCATCACGCGCATCATGCGCAGTGAACCCTGCCGTCCGTCCCAGGCGATCCGCGGCAGCGCGTGCAGATTGGTAAATCCCCTGGCCTCGACGACGCCCGGGATCGTCGATACCGCGCTGGCGAAGCCTGCCTCCTGTCCCATCACAACATGCGCGCGGCGCCAGGATTTCTGGTCGCCGAACGGGTAGGCGAAATGGCTGACGGTGCGATGCAAGGCCGTCTCCGCGACCGCTTTGCCCATGGTCATTTCACGTTGCGCATCGGCCTCCTTCAGGTTGGCCAGCGCGGGATAGTTCACCGTGGCGCTGCCGATCGTCGCCAGCGGATCGGCGGCGAGCTTCGCCAGATCGTCCCAGTCCATCGACGAGTGGCGCGACAGCGCCGCGAGATCGACGGAGTAGCGCGTGCAGAGGTCGTGGATCGCGAACGAAAGATCCGACGGCGGCAATGTCCGCATCCAGCTCGCCAGAAATTCGAAAGTTTCATGTTTCTCCGGCATGCTGCCGGTCGCGAAACGGCGCTCCTTGCGGTCGATCATCAGGCTGATGCGGTCCTCGCGTGCGATCATGTCTTCCAGCGCGAGCCACCAGGCTTCGCCGATCCCGTCCGGAAACGCGGTCGGCAGATAGACCGTAAAGGGCACGCCGTGCTTCGACAGCACCGGATAGGCCTGTGTGATGACATCCTTGCAGCCGCCGTCGAAGGTCAGGCAGGTAAATCGATTGGCCTTTGGCAGCGTGACCGCCCGCCGGCACACTTCGTCCATTGTAACCAGATCGAAGTTCCAGCGCTTCAGCGCACGAATCGTCCGGTCGAGAAATTGCGGTGTGATTTCGCGCCACTGGTTGGGCTGAAACGGGCGGGATTCGCGCGGACGCACACGCTCGAACCGCAGGATGACGCCGGCGCCGCCGGTCTGCCGCTGCTTCAGCCGGAAGTAGCCGCTGAAATAGGCGAGCTCCATCCCGGCGCGCCGCAAAATTCCGATATCCGACCTCAACGTCCCGCCCTTAACCAGTCGCGCTGCCCCCGCCGCGGCCGGATTGTATTACTCTTTGTTGACATTTCCCTGCGAAGGTCGGCCCAAGCCGAAAATTGTAAACAATTTCATATAGCACGGGCTCTGCGATGACCATGGCTGCCGCGATTGAACGCCGGACGGCGGATGCAGATGGGTGGTCGAAGGCGAACCGCATCGCCGCCATCGACATCGTTCACGACCTCGCCGCCGCGGAAAGCATCTGGCGCAAGCTGGAAGGCGCACAAACCTCCTTCACGCCGTATCAACGGTTCGACTTCCTCAGCCCCTGGCAGCGACAGGTCGGCGAGCCTGAGGGCCTCACCCCCTTTATCGTGATCGCCTACGACGCGGAACGCCGTCCGCTGTTGCTGCTGCCGCTCACACTCAGGCACGCCTACGGCGCCCGTTGCGCCGGTTTCATGGGCGGCAAGCATTCCACCTTCAACATGGCGCTGTTCGACCGCGATTTCGCCGCAAGCGCGACGCAGGCCGATCTCGAAGGCCTGATATCAGCGATCTCGCAGCGATCCGAAGCCGACGTCCTCACCCTGCATCAGCAACCGGTTCGCTGGCGCGATCTGCCCAACCCGTTTGCCTTGCTGCCGCATCAGCCCTCCGCCAATGATTGCCCGCTATTGGTGATGCAGCCCGGCGCGGCGCCCGCGGCGCTGGTCAGCAACTCGTTCCGCCGCCGCCTCAAGGGCAAGGAGCGCAAGCTGCAGTCCCTGCCCGGCTATCGCAGTCACGTCGCATCGTCGGAAGCCGACATCACGCGGCTGCTCGACTGGTTCTTCCGCGTCAAGCCGCTGCGGATGGCCGAACAGAAGCTCCCGAATGTGTTCGCCGATCCCGGCATCGAGGATTTTGTCCGCGGCGCTTGCACCGCGCCGCTCTCGGGCGGCAAGCACGCCATCGATATCCACGCGCTGGAATGCGACGAGGAAGTGATCGCGATCTTCGCCGGCGTCGCCGACGGCCATCGTTTCTCGATGATGTTCAATACCTACACGATGTCGGCGAATTCGAAATACAGCCCCGGCCTGATTTTGATGCGCGACATCATCGATCACTATGCCGGACAGGGTTATCGCGCCCTCGACCTCGGGATTGGATCGGACGATTACAAGCGGCTGTTCTGCAAGGATGACGAGCCGATCTTCGACAGCTTCATCCCGCTCAGCCGGCGCGGCAAGCTTGCCGCCAGCGTCATGTCCGGCCTCAACCGCACCAAGCGGATGGTGAAGCACAATCCGGCGCTGCTGGAGATGGCGCAAAAGCTGCGCAACGCGTTCAGCTAGGGCAACCTGTTACGCGTCATTGCGAGCGCAATGACGCGGCTGAATCTCGCTTCACGCCGCTACGAAACGCGGGCCCGGATCGATTGCATCGTCCGCCTGACACGGATTGCTCAGCATCGTCACTTCGGAAAAGCCGACCGCCCTGAGCTGGTCGCACATCTGATCGCGGGCGTCCTGCGTCATCGATTCGTCGGGCACCACGACGGCCCGCGCCTGCCAGGTCAGCAGTTCGGCCGACAAATCGGATGCCGCACCGGCATCCAGCAGCACATGGTCGTAGACTCGCAGCAGCGCGTCGATCGCGAGCGTCAGTCGCGGCGACTGGAGATGCGCGCGGTCGAAGCCCGGACGACCGGCGCTGACGAGATGGACGCGTGACTGCCGGTCCCGAGTGATGATTTGCGCAAACGATGCCTCGCCTTCCATCAATTCGGCAAGGCCGGGCGCCATCGGATCTGACGACACCGCCGCAAGGGTCGGCGAGGATGCCACGAGGTCGACGACCACGACTCTCGCCTGCCGCGCCATCAGCCGCGCCAGTGTCAGCGCGGTCAGCGTGATACTGTCGCTCGATGCCGTGCCCAGCACGGTCACCTTGCGCGCGGCGGCGGGCGCGCAAGCCAGCATATCCGCCATCTCCTCGATTTCGCTGGCTGTCACCGCGGCATCCATCCGCGGCGCATCCATCACGGGCTCGATCAGCTCCGGTTCCGCAAAGTCGTCGGGTTCGACGGCCGGCGCGGCGGGAAGCTCGGGCGTGATCGCGGGTGCGCGCACCGGCTCCGGCGGATGAGACGCTACAAAGGTGGGCTCGGCCTCGAACGCAACTCGTGGCGCATCCGCATTGCGGGCCGCCGGCGCGGTCATGCGCAACAGCTCGCCGGTCGCAATCGCGCCCGAAGTGAGCAGCAAGGTCGCCAGCGTCGCGATCAGCACGATCGGCAGCTTCTTCGGATAGGCCGGGGTGTTGGAAACGCTGGCGCGCGAGATGATGCGGCCGTCGGCCGGCGCCGCCTCGATGTTCTCGCGGGTGTTCGCCTCGCGGTATTTCGCCAGATAGGATTCAAGCAGATCGCGCTGCGCCTTGGCTTCGCGCTCGAGCGCGCGAAGCTGCACGTCCTGGCCGTTGTTGGAGGAAGCCTGCTTCTTCAACTGGTCGAGGCTCGCCGACAGGCCGTCGACCCGGCCGACGGCAAGGCGCGCGTCATTCTCCAGCGAGCGGGAGATCTTGCTCGCCTCATCGCGCAACTGACGATCGAGATCGCCAAGCTGCGCCTTCAGTTCCTTGATGCGGGGATGGCCGTCGAGCAGCGTCGAGGATTGCTCGGCGAGTTGGGCGCGCAACGTCACCCGCTGTTCGGAGAGTCGGCGGACCAGTTCCGAATTGAGCACTTCGGAAGCCTCGATCGGCCTGCCGCTCAGCAGCATATCCTTGATCAGCCGTGCCTTGGATTCGGCATCCGACTTCAGCGCGCGGGCGTTGTTCAACTGCGTGTTGATCTCGCCCATCTGCTGGTTCGACAGCGTGGTGTTGTTGGTGCCGACGAACAGGCTCGACTTGGATCGGAATTCCTCGACCCGGGATTCGGCCTCGGCTACCTTCTTGCGCAGGTGTTCGATTTCACCGGAGAGCCACTGGCTCGCAGATTTTGCCTGCTGCTGGCGCGCATCCTGCTGCAGCACCAGATAACCTTCCGCGATCGAGTTGGCGACGCGGACGGCAAGTTCGGGATCGCGCGACTGGAATTCGACGACGATGACGCGGGATTTGTCGACCGCGTAGGCCGTGAAGCGCTCGTAATAGGCTTCCAGCACGCGCTCTTCCGGCGTCAGCGAGAACGGGTCGCGTCCGATGCCGACCAGGGCCAGCAATGATTTCAGCGGCGAGAATCCTTGCAGCACCGGATCGAATTCGGGGCGCTCGGCGAGCTTGTTCTTTTTGATGATTTCGCGAGCGAGATCGCGCGATTGCAGCAACTGCACCTGGCTGGTGACGGCTTCGGCGTCGAGCGGATTGCGCTCCTCGTTGCGCTCGCCGCTCGGCCGCAGGAACACGCTCTCGCGCCCATCGATCAGGATGCGCGCCTCGGACTTGTAGCGGGGCGTGATCATATTGACCGCAGCCAGCGATGCCACCAGCGCCAGCACCGTCGGGACGATGATCCAGCCCCGCTTGCGCGTCAGCGCCTGGCCGAGCGCATGCAGATCGAGATCGCCGGATTCGGATGCGGCGACGGGCTTCGCAGCCAAAGGCGCAGACCTGGCCATCGCCCGCTGCACCACCGGCTTGTCTTTGCCTGCACGCCAGAACGCCAAACGCATCGCATACTCCCGCGGACGTCACTGCTGGTCCGCCCCGAACCCTGCCGAGTACACTCCATTATGGTTGCCGCTGGGTTAATTCGTCCCATTTCGCCAAGCCGCCAAGACGGGCTATTGGCATGCGGTCATTTTTTGTTAACCATAGAAGGCCTTAATCGGGCGGCAACTTTTTTCAGGATTCCAGTAATGCGCGGCCTACCCGCTCCAATCCCATGCCTGGTTGCTGCGCTCGTGCTCACCGGCGCGTGCTGGTTCTGATCATGGCTTTTGTCGACGGTCAGCCGCTTCGGATCCTGCACGCCACGCGCGCGCCTGTCGGCGGCATCTTCCGCCATATCCTCGATCTCGCCAATGGACAGGCCGACCGCGGTCATCACGTCGGCATCATCGCCGACAGCCTCACCGGCGGCGAACGCGCCGAGCAGGCGCTGGCGGAAATCGCGCCCCGTCTCAAGCTCGGCGTTCACCGCACCGCGATTCGCCGCGAGCCGTCACCAGGTGATTTTTTGGTATGGGCCCGATTCCAGCGGATGATCCGCGAACTGAAGCCGGATGTGCTGCACGGCCACGGCGCCAAGGCCGGTGCCTACATGCGTATCAAGACCGCCTCGCGCGACAGGATCCGGGTCTACACGCCGCATGGCGGCTCGCTGCACTATCCGCTGTCGACGCTCAAGGGGAATGTCTACGCCCGTATCGAGCGCGCGCTGATGAACGATACCGACCTGTTCCTGTTCGAGAGCGCGTTCGCGCGGGACACCTATCAGCGCACCATCGGCACGCCGACGGGGCTGGTGCGATGCGTGTTCAACGGCGTCACTGCCGGCGAATTCGATCCGGTCGTGAAGGCCGCCGACGCCACTGACCTGATCTATGTCGGCGAGTTCCGCCGCATCAAGGGCGCCGACCTGCTGATCGACGCGGTGGCGAAGCTGCGCGCCGGCGGGCATCCGGTGACGCTCACGCTCGCCGGCGACGGCGAGGAAAGCGCAAGCATCAAGGCCCAGGTGGAAAAGCTCGGCCTTGCCGAGGCCGTGCGGTTCATCGGCCACGTCAAGGCGCGTTACGGCTTCTCCAAGGGCTCGCTGCTGGTGGTTCCATCCCGCGGGGACTCCATGCCCTATGTCGTGATCGAGGCAGCCGCGGCCGGCATTCCGATGATCGCCGCCAATATCGGCGGCATCCCCGAGATCTTCGGCGAGCATGGCGATGCACTCTTCGCTCCCAGCAACGCCGTCGCCATGGCCGATGCCATCGAAGCTGCATTGAAGGATCCGGCCGCGGCGAATGCTCGGGCCAAGTCGCTGCGCGAACGCATCTTCATGCATTTTTCGCAGAAGGCGATGGTCGAGGGCGTCTTTGCCGGCTACCGCGACGCGTTTGCCAATCGTTAACCGTTCTTTACCAACGTAACCGTTTCTTCCGATTTGTCCCTTAAGCCGTTGGTGTGGGGAATTCCGCACCGGCAGGCACATTCTTATGTGCATGCTCCAGAACGGACATGGACCAGTGGAACCGATTAACGCACGCTCGATGCACGACGCCGCGGCAACGGCCGCGATGACCGCTACCGCCGCTCATCCGCGGGTCGAACGGCGCCGCAGGCTTAGCCCGGCGGCCCTCGCCATCAGCAACCAGAAAGTCGCCCGCGCCTATTCGCCGATCGTGATCGCAGGCGTGGTTCGCGTCATCGACTTCGCAATGCTGAGCGCGATCGGCATCGCGCTCTATTTCGGATATGTCGTCCCACTCGGTGGCTTTTCCTGGGAATTTCTCGCCGCGATCCTCGGCGTGGCCGCAACGGCCGTGATTTGCTTCCAGGCCGCCGACATCTATCAGATACAGCTATTCCGTGGCCGTCTGCACCAGATGACCCGGATGATTTCATCCTGGGCGTTCGTGTTCCTGCTGTTCATCGGCGCATCCTTCATCGTCAAGCTCGGCAGCGAAATTTCGCGGCTCTGGCTCACGGCATTTTTCTTCACAGGGATCGCGGCATTCGTGACCGGGCGGCTGTTTTTGCGCTCGCTGGTGCGCGGCTGGGCCCGTCAAGGCCGGCTCGATCGCCGCACCATCATCGTGGGCGCGGACGAGAACGGCGAACAGCTGGTCCGGGCGCTCAATATCCAGGACGATTCCGACATCAAGGTGCTCGGCGTGTTCGACGACCGCAACGACGACCGCGCGATGGACACCTGCGCTGGCAGTCCCAAGCTCGGCAAGGTCGACGATATCGTCGAACTGGCGCGCCGCACCCGTATCGACCTCGTGCTGTTCGCGCTGCCGATCTCGGCCGAGACGCGCATTCTCGAGATGCTGAAGAAGCTGTGGGTGCTGCCGGTCGATATCCGGCTTTCGGCCCATACCAACAAGCTGCGCTTCCGTCCCCGTTCCTATTCCTATCTCGGCGAGGTGCCGACGCTGGACGTGTTCAAGGCACCGATCACCGACTGGGACCTGGTGATGAAGTGGCTGTTCGACCACATCGTCGGCTTTGCGATCCTGTTGCTGGCATTGCCTGTCATGGGTCTGGTCGCGCTTGTGATCAAGCTCGACAGCCCGGGGCCGGTGCTGTTCCGGCAGAAGCGGTTCGGCTTCAACAACGAGCGCATCGACGTCTTCAAGTTTCGCTCGATGTACCACCATCAGGCCGATCCGACCGCCTCCAAGGTGGTGACGAAGAATGACCCGCGCGTCACCCGCGTCGGACGTTTCATCCGCAAGACCAGCCTCGACGAATTGCCGCAGCTCTTCAACGTCGTGTGGAAGAGCAACCTCTCGCTGGTCGGCCCGCGTCCCCACGCCGTGCAAGGCAAGCTGCAGAGCCGGCTGTTCGACGAGGCCGTCGACGGCTATTTCGCGCGCCACCGCGTCAAGCCGGGGATCACGGGTTGGGCGCAAATCAACGGCTGGCGCGGCGAAATCGACACCGACGAGAAGATTCAGAAGCGCGTCGAGTTCGACCTCTATTACATCGAAAACTGGTCGGTGCTGTTCGATCTCTACATTCTGCTCAAGACGCCACTGGCGCTGATGACCAAGAGTGAGAACGCGTATTGAGGCCTCGCCATCATTGCGAGCGCAGCGAAGCAATCCATAGTGCATCGCTGGGAAAGATGGATTGCTTCGCTGCGCTCGCAATGACGGCGATAATGTAGCGTCTTAGTCAGTTACGTTGCGTGAGTGTGTAATGGCGTATGCGGCGACAGCCGGGGGATCGCTCCCATCGATGACGGCCGCGCCCGGCGTGCTCGCCTTGCAGCGCACGTTGGTCTGGCTGGCCGGCGCATCGATCGCCATCGTCTTCATCGAACCCTCGCCCTACGAGATCGTTACGCTGTTGGCCACCGTGATCTTTTTCGCAACCGGCCTGCGGATGCGGCTGGTATTCATTCCGCTGGTGTTGCTGCTGTTCCTAATCAATATCGGCTACACCATCAGTTCGGTCGCCGTGTTCGACCGGCCCAATGTGCCGAACTGGATCATGACTTCCTGGTACATGGCGATAACCGTCGTGTTGTTCGCCATGGTGATCTCGGAGGATACCACCGCCCGGCTCGACATGCTCCGGCGCGGCCTCGTCGTCGGCGCAGTGATTGCCTCGCTCGCGGGCATTGCCGGCTATTTCAACCTTGTTCCCGGTGGGCGCGATCTGCTGACGCTGTATGACCGCGCCCGCGGCACGTTCAAGGACCCGAACGTGCTCGGCGCGTTCCTGATCCTGCCGGCGGTGCTTGCGCTGCAAAGCGTCGTCACCGAACGGTTCGGCAAGTCGCTCCGCAGCGCGATCGCATTCGGCATCATCTCGCTGGCCATCCTGCTGTCGTTCTCGCGCGCGGCGTGGGGCCAATTGATCATCGTTTCCGGCTTCATGCTTGTGCTGATGGTGCTGACCAGCCGCTCACAGGCGCAGCGCTCACGCATCATCATGACTGCGCTCGTTGCCGTCGTGCTTGCGGTAGCGCTTGTCGCGGTACTTTTGTCGCTGAGCTCGGTGGCGGACCTGTTCAAGCAGCGCGCCAGCTTCGACCAGAGTTATGACACCGGGCGCTTCGGCCGGTTCGGCCGACATGTTCTCGGCGCGGAAATGGCGCTCGGGCTGCCGCTTCGGCATCGGGCCGCTGCAGTTCAACCGCTTTTTCCCGGAAGATACCCACAATTCCTATTTGAACGCATTCATGTCGGGCGGCTGGCTCGCCGGCGTCTGCTATCCGGCGCTCGTCTTCGTCACCGTGCTGACGGGGTTCCGCTATGTCTTCGTCCGCGTACCGTGGCAGCCGGCCTATATCGCGATCTTCACTGCCTTCGTCGGCACCGTCGGCGAAAGCTTCATCATCGATACCGACCATTGGCGGCACTTCTGGATGATGCTGGGCACCATGTGGGGCATGTTCGTCGCCGCCGAACGCTGGAAGGCCGGCGCCAATCCGGCACTCACAGTGCCCGCGAAGGCTTCCTAGGTCCGCTTGCCTTTCCCGGCCGGCTTTTGCTCCGGCTTTCTCGTTTGCGTTTTCTTGGGCGCTTCGACCATCGACTTGAGTTCCTCGGTCGCTGACAGCATGGTCTCGTAGCCCTTGGTGGCGAACTCCAGCAGCAGCCGCAGTTCGGCGTCCGAGTAGGACTCCCACAATTTGACCATGCCGCGCTGCATGTGTTCGTAGAACCGCCCGACCTTGGCGATGTTCTCCGGGACGGTCGCGATAAAAACCTTGCGGCGGTCGGCGGGATCGCGTTCGCGGCGAACCAGGCCCGCCTTTTCCAGCCGGTCGACGACGCCGGTGATGGCGCCCGTGGTCAGCCCCGTGACCTCCGCCAGCCGCCCGGCCGTCACCCGGCCNTCCAGATTGAGGAAGTCGAGGCATTCCANGTCGGAGCCTGAAATCCCGACCGTATTGGCCACCGTTTGCCCGAAAATNACGCCCTGCGCCGACGAGCGCCGCAACGCGTTCTCGAGTTCCTGCATCAGCGCAGCCCGCGCCTTCGCTCTTGACAAAGCCAGCTCCACNTCTTAGTCGATATNCATCTTAGNAACTAAGATAATTAGTTACTGTACGTTCCTATCACTTCCTGGACGCATGGAGCAAGGCATGAGCGGACGACCGAAAGCCCTGATCATCGGCGGCGGTATCGCCGGTCCCGTGACNGCGATCTTCCTCAAGAAGGCCGGCATCGACGCCGAACTGTTCGAGGCGTGGCCCTATTCCACCGGGATCGGCGGCGGCCTGCAGATCGCGCCGAACGGCATGCATGTGCTGGCCGAAATCGGATTGGCCGACGAAATGATCCGCCGTGGATCGATCGCCGAATCCTTCGATTTTCATTCCCAATCAGGCGCCCGGCTTGGTTCCATCAACCAGAACATGAGGCAGCGTTTTGGCCAGCCCGCGGTGAACATGTGCCGCGCCACGCTGAGCGAAGCGCTCATCAACAAGGCCTGGTGCGAAAATGTCGAGCTGCGGTTCGAGAAGCGCCTGGTCGCCATCGAGGACCGCGCCGACAAGCCCGTCGTCGCGCATTTCGCCGACGGCTCCTTTGCCGAGGGCGATTTTGTGATCGGCGCCGATGGCGTGCATTCCGCGGTACGCGCGCATGTGATCCCCGATGGTCCAAAACCGTTCGACACCGGCCTGATCGGCTTCGGCGGCTTCGTGCCGAGATCGTTGCTCGACGATGTGCCGATTGGCCAACGCGTGGTGACGACGTTCGGGCAAAGCGGCTTTTTCGGTTACGGTTTTTGCAGTTCCGATCCCGCCGACGGCGTGATGTGGTGGAGCACGCAGCCTTCGCACGGCACCAATGCGGCGGAATTTCGCGCCTTGAGCCAAGACGCAATCAAGCGGCATTTGCTCGATTTCCATAAAGGCTGGCACGATCCGATCCCGCGGATTCTGGACGCGGCCGAAAATATCGTGGTGACAGCGACGCTCGACGTCGCGACGCTGCCGACGTGGTCGCGCCAACGCACGCTGTTGATCGGCGACGCCGCGCACGCCACCAGTCCGCATGCCGGCCAGGGCGCCTCGCTCGCGCTCGAAGACGCCATGCGGCTCGGCCGCCTGATACAGGACCGGCAGGAGTTTGGCGTAACCTTCCAGAACTTTGAGGCCGAGCGCCGCCCGCGCGCGGAGAAGATCGTCGCGCTGGCCCGCCGCAACGGCAACAGCAAGCGCGAATTCGGCGCCACCGGCGCCTGGATCCGCGACCGCATGCTGAAGCTGCTGCTGCCGGTGACGGCCAAGGGAATGGACTGGATGTACGCGTATGATCCGCGCGCGGCAGAACCGTCGCGCCGCGCGGCCGCGTAGTGCTTCGAAGGGTGGCAAAGGCGCGTCGCGACGTGCCCACCATCCATCATCGAGCGAGCTGCGAGATGGCGGGCACGCTTCCGCCTTCGCTCTTCGAGCTACGGCGGACAAGCCGCTCTGCCCACCCTACAAACCCGGCGACTACTTCTCGACCGTAAATGTCAATCCGGCATGATCGACCAGCCGCTTGATCAGCTTGTGCTGCATCGCTGCGCCCGGCGTCCAGATGCCAGCGGGAACATCCGGCGTGTCGCGCAGCAGGCAGATCGCGCATTCCGAGATCATCTTCGAGGTCGAGCCATAGCCGGGATCGCGATCACCCTTCACGGATGCGCGGACCTGCTTGCCATCGGGCGCAATCGCGACATACAGGAGATCATAGAGCCCGTTCTCGCGCTCTTCCTTTGACGGTCCCTCGCCCGGCTTCGGCGCATCGGGACCGGTCTTTTCGGTGTTCGCGGCCATCACCAGTTTGGTATTGGCCTCGCCCCTTTCACCGTCGCCCGTCAGCACCATTTCGTCGTAGACGAACTCTTTTCCGTAGGGGAAACCCATCAGCATATTAGAGCGATGGACGTTGCGGGTGTTGATCAGCGCCATCATGAACGGTGCTGCCCAGGACTGCAGGTCCTCTTCATACATCGGCTTACTGCCCGGCGGCTGTTTCGGTCCCTTGAACCCCGGCGTCAGCGCGAACGCATCCTTGAGGATCGCAACGAGGCTGAGGTCCTTGGCGACCGCCTCAAAAGTTGCCTTGGCGCTCGCGGCGGTGCCGCCGGACAGGGTGCCGCGCATGTCGCGCACGCGGCCCTTGACGCGCAAAGCCGGCGCGCCGAACACCCGCTTGGCTTCCTCCTGGACGAAGAAGGCGCCAAGTTCGAACGGCACCGAGTCGAACCCGCACGAAAACACGATGCGCGCGCCGCTCGCTTTCGCCGCCGCTTCATGCCTGTCGATCATCTGCCGCATCCACAGTGGCTCGCCGCAGAGATCGAAATAATCGGTGCCCGAGGCCACGCAGGCCGCAAGCAGCTCGTTGCCGTAAAACTGATACGGGCCGACCGTGCTGATCACGGATTTTGTCTGATCCACCATCGCTTTCAGCGAGGCAGGATCGCTGGCATCGGCCACGATCAGCGGCGTATCTGCCGGAGCTCCGATCGCGTCGCGGACGGAAGCAAGCTTGTCCTTGCTGCGCCCGGCCATCGCCCATTTCAGATTGGCGTCGCCCTTGTAGTGCGCGGCGAGATACTCGGCGATGAGCTGCCCGGTGAAGCCGGTGGCGCCATAGACGACGATATCGAATTTCGACGAAGACATATTCGATTTTCCCTAAGACTCGTCATTGCCCGCGACAAACGCGAAGCGTTTGTGCAAGAGAACGGCGCGAAGCAACCCATCTCTCCTCTTGCTGCGGCATG
>C688J18823_10000467_pt1 | contig 23473 bp, 23 predicted proteins | sample HopSoiMetagenom1_FD_18823 | JGI IMG/M metagenome (IMG submission 18823) | reverse complement strand
GGAAGAGGTGCGCAAGAAGGAGCGGCAAATCGAAGTCGACGACGAGCTGCGCGCGGAAGTGCGTCGCATCCTGCCGTTCAAGCTGACGAACGCGCAGCGCCGCGTGGTGAAGGAGATCGTCGACGACCTCACGTCCGACAAACCGATGTACCGCCTGCTGCAGGGCGACGTCGGCAGCGGCAAGACGATCGTCGCGCTGATCGCCGCGATCGTGATGATCCGCAACGGTCACCAGGTCGCGCTGCTCGCGCCGACCGAGATCCTGGCCGAGCAGCACTACCAGCGCATCCGTCAACTAGTTGACCACACGATCGTGACGGCGAAAGCGACCGGCTCGATGACCGCCGGCGAGCGGCGCACGCTGATCTCGGGACTGCGCGAGGGCTACATCCAGCTCGCGGTCGGCACGCACGCGCTGCTCGAAGAGAAGATCCGCTTCCAATCGCTCGGACTGGCCATCGTCGACGAGCAGCATCGCTTCGGCGTCGAGCAGCGGCAGGCGCTATTCGAAAAAGCAGAGACACCCGACATCCTGGTGATGACCGCGACGCCGATTCCGCGCTCGCTCGCACTGGCGATGTACGGCGATCTCGAGCTCTCTGTCATCGACGAATTGCCGCCGGGCCGCCAAGTCGTGAAGACGGTGCTCCGCACGTCGACGCAGCTCGATCGCGTCTGGAAATTCATCGACGACGAGATCGATGCCGGCGCGCAGACGTACATCGTCTATCCGATCATCGAGGAATCGGAGAAGTCGAACCTCAGGCCGCTGACCGCCGGCTTCGAATCGATGCAGAAGCGTTTTCCGAACCGTCGCATCGCGATGCTGCACGGCCGTATGCCGTCGTACGACAAGGAAGAGACGATGGCCCGCTTCAAGCGCGGCGACTTCGACATTCTCGTGTCGACGACCGTGATCGAAGTGGGCATCGACGTGCCGAATGCGTCGATGATGGTGATCCTCGACGCCGATCGCTTCGGCCTCTCGCAACTGCATCAGCTGCGCGGACGCGTCGGCCGCGGCGAGCGCAAGTCGTACTGCGTGACCGTGTGCGAGGAGAAGGCGAACCCCGAGGCGGTGAATCGCTTGAAGATGTTCGAGCAGACCCGCGACGGATTCGACGTTGCGGAGCGCGACCTCGAGATCCGCGGGCCCGGCGAATTTCTCGGCACGCGCCAGAGCGGCGTCGCGCGCTTCCACTTCGGCAACATCCTTCGCGATCACGCACTGCTGGAGAAGGCGCAGCGGAATGCGATCGAGTACATCGACGCGCATGGCCTCGAGCGCGCGAACGATGTGCTCGGCGCGTTACTCGGCGTGACGATCGCCACCGGCGCGAGAGACTGAGCGCCGCACCGCGCGTACCACTTCACCCGGATCGATCGGCTTCGCGAGATGCAGATTGAATCCGCTGCCGAGGATCCGCTCGCGGTCTTCGTCGCGCGCGTATGCGGTGAGCGCGATCGCCGGCATGTCGCGCAACGACTCGATCGCTCCGCTGCGCACCTTCATCATCAACGAGCAGCCGTCTTCGCCCGGCATGCCGATGTCGCTGATCATGATCGTCGGCGGCGCATCGCGCATGGCGTCGAGCGCGGCGGCGACGGAACCGACAGCGATCACGCGCGCGCCTGAGCGGCGCAACGCCGTCGACAGCATCATGCGCGTGTCCTCTTCATCTTCGACCAACAGCACCGAGACGCCGGCGAGCTCCGGCGGTGGCGCCGTCCGCGTCTCGTTTAGTGCGATCGCCGACACCGCCGGTGCGATCGGCAGCGTGATCGTGAACGCTGCGCCGAGGCCTTCGCCTTCGCTGAACGCTTCGACGGTTCCGCCGTGCAGCTCGACGATGCTGCGCACGATGGAGAGGCCGAGGCCGAGGCCGCCGTGTGCGCGCGTCATACTGCTGTCGCCCTGGCGGAAACGCTCGAAGACGAACGGCAGGAACTTGCGCGCGATGCCGCAACCGGTGTCCTTCACGCAGATGCGGATCGCGTCGGATGTCGCCTGATCCATCGAGATGGTGATCGAGCCGCCGGGCGGCGTGAACTTCACCGAATTCGACAGCAGATTCCAGATCACCTGCTGCAATCGCGCGGCATCGCCGAGGACCATCCCTTCGATCGGCGCGATGTCGACGTTGAGCTCGAGTCCTTTCGACATCACGCTCGGACGAATCGTCTCCGCGGACGCATCGATGATCGCCGCCACGCGCACCGGCGCGCTCGTCAGTTGCAGCTTGCCGGTGACGATGCGCGAGACGTCGAGGATCTCGTCGATCAGTTTCGTCTGCGACTTGATGCTCCGCTCGATCGTCTCGACCGCGGTCTTGAAGTTCTCCGCCGACAGATCGCCCATGCGCAGCATCGTGGCCCAGCCGAGTGTTGCAGTGAGCGGCGTGCGCAGCTCGTGCGAAAGCGTGGCCAGGAATTCGTCCTTGGCGCGATTCGCATCCTGCGCTTCGCGATAGAGCTGCGCGTTCGAGACGGTGTACGCGATGCGGCGCGCGAGCTCGGTGGCGAGCTCGTTGTCCGAGGAGGCGAGGGAGAGCACGCCGAGCGTGCGGCCGGCCGCGATCAGCGGGATGTTCTGCACGAACGTGTCGGTCGGTTCGTCGCCGCACTCCGCGATGCGCTGCAGGTCGCCCGCTTCGTCGCAGAGATCGAGCGCGCACCAGCTCGCGGTGTCGGGAACGATCATCGCGACGATGCGCGGCAGCGTCGTTTCGTAATCGAACGATGACGTCAGCAGCGCGGACGATTCGGAGAGCAGATGCTCGCGCCGCTCCGCTTCGCGTTGCGCGGTGACGTCCATCGTCACGCCGCGGCTCACGCGCGTGTTGCCGGCCGTACTGAATGACGCGCGCACTTCGACCCAGATGAGCCGGCCGTCGCGCGTGCGCATGGCGTAGCGATACACGCTGCGGCCTTCGCGCTGGATCTGCTCGACGAGCTGCTCATTGGGAGTCACGACGATTCGCCGCCAGAACTGCGGATCGCGATACCACTCCTCGGGGCTATACCCGACGAGCGTCTCGATCTGCGGACTGATGTAGGTGATGCGGCGCTTGCCGTCTTCTTCGATCGCCTCCCACACCACGCCCGGTACGTTCGTGATGATCGCGTTGAGGCGCTCGCGCTCGCGCTCCAGCTCCTGCTCGGCGCGGACACGTGCCACACCGAATGCAATCTGGCCGGCGATCGACTGCGCGAGCTCGCGCTCGTCGTTCGTCAGCTCGTGCGCTTCGGGCCAGTACAGCATGAACTTGCCGATCACACGATCGCGATAGGTGAGCGGGAAGAAGGCGAGTGCGCGAATCCCGTTGCTCGCGAAGATCTGCTCGTACTTCGCGAGCGACGGGTCGGCGGTGACGTCGCTGACGCCGATCGGTTTCGGATCGCGAGAGTCGGGTCGCCACGGCGTGTGTCCGGACACCGCGCGGCGATAATCGTCGCTCAATCCGCGCCACGCGACGAAATCCATAAAGTGCTTTTCGTCGAAAAGCAGGATCGATGCTTTCTGTACGCCGAGGCCCGATTCGATGGCCTCGAAGGCGCCGTCGTAGACCTGTTCGAGGGTCGTTGCACGCGACAGCGAATCCGTCAATCGGGAGAGACTCGCGAGATGTTGCGCGCCCATCGCAGGCTCGATTGTACGCTGCTCGGTATCGCTGCTAGACTGCCGCGTCCAACGCCCTTGACCCGTGAGAACCACTTGAATCAGCCTCGACAATTCGTCCTCAGCGGACTGCGGCCGACCGGTCGCGTTCACCTCGGCAACTACTTCGGCGCGGTACGCAACTGGGTGCGTCTGCAGGACTCGTATCAGTGCTTTTACTTCGTCGCCGACTGGCACGCGCTGACGTCTGATTACGCCGATCCGAGCAGGATCCGCCAGGCGACGTTCGATGCGGTTGCGGACTGGATCGCGGCCGGAATCGATCCGGAAAAGTCGACGATCTTCGTGCAGTCGGAAGTGAAGGAGCATGCCGAGCTGCACCTGCTGCTATCCATGGTGACGCCGCTCGGCTGGCTCGAGCGCGTGCCGACGTTCAAGGATCAGCAGGATCAGCTGAAGGACCGCGATCTCAACACGTACGGCTTCCTCGGTTACCCGCTCCTGCAGACGGCCGACATCATTGTTTATAGGGCGAACTTCGTTCCGGTCGGCGAGGACCAGGCGTCGCACGTCGAGATCTCGCGCGAGATCGTGCGGCGCTTCAACAATTTCTACGGTGACGTTTTCCCCGAGCCGCAGGCGCTCCTGACCGAGACGCCGAAAGTGCCGGGACTCGATGCGCGGAAGATGTCGAAGTCGTACGGCAACACGATCGGTCTGACCATTCCGGCCGATGAGATACGCGCGCTGGTGATGACGATGTTCACCGATCCGGAGCGGCTGCGCCGCAAGGATCCGGGACGTCCCGACGTCTGCAACCTCTTCCACTTCCACAAGCTCTTCTCCGACGAAGCGACGATCGCGCGCGTCGATCATGAATGCCGCACCGCGCAGATCGGCTGCGTCGACGACAAGAAGCTGCTCGCCGAGATCATGATCGAGAAGCTGCGCCCGATCCGCGAGAAGCGCGAGCAGCTCGATCGCGATCCGTCGTTCGTGTGGGACGTGCTGCGCGAAGGCAATCGCAAAGCGCGCGAGCGCGCCGCGGAGACGATGGAGAAGGTGCGCGCGGCGATGAAGATCGAATATCCCGAGTTCCGATAATGAGCGACGAGATCATCACACCCGAGGCGGAACCGGCGCTTCCGGATGAAGAAGAACCGAGCGCGTACAAGATCACGCTGCCGTCGTTCCACGGCCCGCTCGATCTCCTCCTCCACGTCATCCGGCAGCACAAGATCGACATCTTCGACATCCCGATCGTGCTGATCACCGAGCAGTACAACGTGTACCTCGACACGATGGAGGAGCTCGATCTCGAAGTCGCCGCGGACTATGTCTACATGGCGGCACTGCTGATCAACATCAAATCGAAGATGCTGTTGCCGCGCGACGAGAACGCGGAGCAGCAGCTGGACGATCCGCGCAAGGAGCTCGTCGACCGGCTGCTCGAATATCAGCGATTCAAGGCGGTCGCCGAATCGTTCGCGGAGCTCGACGTCGTGCGCATGGGGATGTGGTCGCGTCCGCAGCAGCCGGTGCCCGGCACGGATGCGTCGGAGATCGACATGAGCGAAGTCTCGCTCTTCGATCTGATCGATGCGTTCCGCACCGCGCTCAATCGCTACAAACAAAATCATCCGCAGGCGCTGCAGCTGCGGCACACGCAGCACAAAGTCTCCGAGAAAATGGCGGAGCTCTACGCGAAGCTGCGCGAGAAGTCGCCGATCCGCCTGCAGTGGTTTCTGGAAGGACGCGATCGCCACGAGCTGATCGCCATCTTCCTCGGCACGCTGGAGCTCGTCCGCCTCGGCGGCATCAGCCTGCAGCAGAGCGAAACGTTCGGCGAGATTTTGCTGGCGAAGACGGATACGGAAATCGATGACGCTTCCTTCAAGATGTTCGACGCATAGGAGAACCTGAAGTCTGAAACCTGAAACCTGAAACCTGAAGAAGGCCACTCAGGAGGCACCTTTCAGGTTTCAAGTTTCAGGTTTCAGACTTCAAATCATGGAAAACACCGAATTACGTGCAGCCATCGAAGCCATTCTTTTCGTAAGTAACGAGCCGGTCAGCATCGACTCGCTCGTCGACGCCTTCTCCGATGAAGGACGCGACGCGGTCGTCGCACAGCTCGAAGAGATCAAGCGCATTCTCGACGCGGGCGTCGGCGGCTTCATGCTCGAGCAGACCGCGGGCGGGTGGCGTCTCGCCACGCGCGCCGAGCACGATCCCGTGTTGAAAAAGTACTTCGCCAAAAAAGGGGAGTCGCGGCTTTCGCTCGCGGCGCTCGAGACGCTCGCCATCATCGGGTATCGCCAGCCGGTCACCGCGCCGGAAGTGTCGGAGATCCGCGGCGTGAATTCGAACGCGGTCATTCGCACGCTGCTCGAGCGGCGCATGATCCGCGTCGCGGGACGCAAGAACGTCGTCGGCAGTCCGTTCCTCTATCGCACCACGCGCGACTTCCTCGTGCACTTCGGACTGAACGACATTCGCGATCTGCCCGCGCTCGAAGAGTTCGGCGATCTGATCGGCGACAACATCGGCGATGACATCGTCGCCGCGATCGCTGCATCGGAGCAGGCATCGCCGGCAGCGGAAGCAGCAGCACTCGAAGTTCCGATCACCGATGAAGCAGCAGCAACTGCGGAAGCGGAAGCGGAGCTCGCGGCGACGGAAAATCAAACAGAACTCGCAACGAACGCTGATGACGATGCAGTAGAATCGACGAGCGGCGAATAGCGAGAGTGATGGAACTGGAGCGACTGCAAAAAATCATCGCCCACGCCGGCTTCGCGTCACGACGCGAGGCGGAGACGATGATTCGGGAGGGACGGGTCACGGTGAACGGACGTGTCGTCACCGCGCTCGGCTCCCGCGCCGATGCGGGCAGCGATCACATCAAAGTCGACGGCAAGCTGATCACGCACGCCGAGCCGCATCGCTACATCCTCCTCTACAAACCGAAAGAGGTCATGACCACGGTGGAAGATCCGCAGGGCCGGCGCACCGTGATCGATCTCGTGCGCGGCGTGCGCGAGCGCATCTATCCGGTCGGCCGTCTCGACTTTCATTCCGAAGGTCTGGTGCTGCTGACCAACGACGGCGAGCTCGCGTTCAAGGTCTCCCATCCGACGCACGGCTCGGTGAAGACCTATCACGTGAAAGTGCGCGGCGTGCCGGAGCAGCGCCTCATCGACAAGCTGCAGCGCGGCATCACGCTCGACGGCAAGCGCACCCTCCCATGCGAGATCGCCCGCGTGAGGACGACCGGCAAAACCGAAGACGAAGGAAACAGCTGGTTCGAAGTGAAGCTGCGCGAAGGACGCACGCAGCAGATCCGCAAGATGTTCCAGGCGGTCGGCCATCCGGTGTCGAAGCTGCGGCGCGTGGCGATCGGACCGATCTCCGATCCGAAGCTCACTCCCGGCGTCTGGCGCGAGCTGTCGAAGCAGGAAGTGAAGATGCTCGCCACGATGCAGGAAGCGAAGAAGCCGGCCAAGCGCCGCACGGCCGTGCGTCCGGCGACGCGTGCGAAAGCGGCGGCCACGCGCAAGAAGCCGGTTGCCGCGAAGACGAAGAGCGCGTCGTCGAAAAAGAAACCCGCTCCCCGCCACAAGAGCGCCGCGCGGAGAGGTTGATGCAGCCGCTGATCGTGGCCATCGACGGCCCGGCGGGCGTTGGTAAATCGACCGTCAGCCGTCTCGTTGCGCGCGAGCTGAACATTCCGCAGATCGACACCGGCGCGATGTATCGCGCGATCGGACTCGCCGCAACACGCGCCGGAATCGCTTTCGACGACGAGCCCGCGCTCGCCGGTCTCGCCGCGAAATCGCAGATCGAATTCATCCCCGGTGAGAAGCCGCACACCATTCTCGACGGCGAGGACGTCACCACCCTGATCCGCACTCCCGAGATCAGCATGGCCGCGAGTCATGTCTCGGCGATTCCGTCGGTCCGCCGCGTGCTGGTGAAACTGCAGCAGGCGATGGGACGCCGCACCGGCGGCGTGCTCGAAGGCCGCGACATCGGCACGAAAGTCTTCCCCGAAACGCCGCACAAGTTTTTCCTCACCGCGCGTCCCGAAGTGCGCGCGCAGCGCCGCTTCCGGGAGCTGATGGCGAAAGGGCAGGCGGTCGATTTCGACAAAGTCCTCGCCGATACCGTGCAGCGCGATACGCAGGATTCGACGCGCGCCGATTCGCCGCTGACCTACGACGACTCGTACAAGGTCATCGATACGAGCGACCTCACCATTCCTGAGGTCGTCGCGCGGATCGTTTCCTCGATCTGACCAACGCGCGGCGCGGCACTGCCGTACCACTGCGCATGATCGCGTTTCTGCTGGCGTCCGTGTTCGCGCTCGGTCCCGAGACTCCCGTTGACGTTCCACGACTCACGACGCACATCGCGTACTCGGTCTCGGCCGCGACCGGCGGCAACGTCATCAACGTAGCGTGGATTGATGATCGGAGCGGCACGCGAGACGTCATGACCGCGCGGCTCAGCTCGGACCTGCAACTCCTCGACGTGAAGCCGCTGACGAATGGCGCGAACGCGTTGAACACCTTCGCAGTGTTCGACGGGCACGAGCTCCACGTCGTCTGGGATCGGATCGGCGACGAATGGCGCCTGCTCGATGCGGCACCCATCGCGAACGGTGGCGCGCTGCGGCTCGAGCGCAGTTCATCACGCCTTGCATTGCGTGCCGAGGGGAGCGACGAGCGTGACGTTTTCGACGACGGCGCACTGACCGGCAAAGTCCTTTCGAACGTCGTCGTTTGGATGAGCCTGAGGGGATCGACCGTCGTTATCTACGCGCAGCAGCTCGATGCGTCCGGTCATCGCATTGGCCTGCCGTCGCAGATCGGAACGACAACCAGCTCGACGCATCTCGCCAAAGGTTCGGGCTTCGTCGCGTATCAGGCCGATGGAGGCGCGGCGGTGTTCCGCGTCGCGCAGAACGGACTGCTGACGCCGGCGGCGAACATCCAGTTCTTCCCGACGATCGAGAACATCCTCCCGACCGATAACGGAGGCTTCATCCTCGTCGCCGGCGATCTGTACCGCTTCAATTCCGAAGGAACGCGCATCGCAACCGAGCATGTCGCGAACGTAGTGGTCTACACGGCGATCATGGCCGGCGGACGCGTCGTCGCGTTCGGACCCGACATCGTGTCGGCGCAGCTCGCCGCCGCGACGGTCTCGGGCGAGGCGATCGACATCGCGCCGGCGTTCGACGCGCAGACGAATCCCGCGATCGCCAGCGACGGAAGCGACGTCCTCACGCTCTGGAAAGGGCATGGCGACGTAGGCATCGGCTCAGCCATCCCGGCGTTGTCGTTCGATCGCGATCACTACAACGCCGCGTTCACGTTCATCGATCTCGTCCGCGTGGCGAAGCTCGGGCGAGGAGGGACGTTCCTCGAGCCGCTGCGAGACGTCGGATACAACGATGGCCCCGTTTCGCTCGCCGGATCGACCGCCGTGTGGCGCAACCTGCTGATCCAGAACCGCGTCGCGTCGTGGAACTTCGACACCGAAACCGCGGGCGCGCCCGACCCTGGACCCGGCGTCCGTTCCGTTGCGGTCGGCGATGCCTCGCTTGCCGCGATCTCGGTTTTCGGTGACGTCATCGTGTTGCCCGCTGGTGGCACACCGAGAATCGTCGCGCACGCGACCGGCGACGCGCTGGCGATCTCCGGCGATCTCCTTATTTATCAGGCGGCCGATGGCCTTGACGCGCTTGACCTTTCGAGCGGCGCGCGCGTCCATCTCTCGAACGAGATCATCGGACAACCGGCGATCGCCCATGCCGGCCGGACCTACTTCGCCACCTGGGCGACGTCCGAAGGCGTCTTCGTCTTAGTCTTCGACGGCCATTCGGCAGAAATCCAGCCGGTCTCGGCCGGCGCCCGGAATCCCGCCATCACGCTGACCGGCGGCGGCGCCGTCATCGCGTACGACCGGGCGGTCAAAGAGCTCGGCTACACGGCCCGAGTCTTCACCCGAACGCTCACTTCGGCACGCCGCCGCGGCGTAACTCACTGACGCGCCGGCCCTTTTCTTGACTCCCTTCCATCCCGCCCGCTAAACTGCCGAATCCGACGTGTGATCAACAAGTTAGCGTTGATGTGCGTCGCGGAAATGCCGCCGCGAATCGAGGGAGGTTCCCCAGTTCATGCCATCCAACCAGGACCCTAAGAAACCGCAGCAAACGCCCCGTGTGGAGAACGGCGGCGAGCTGGAATCCCTCGGCATGGAGCAGCTGCTCGACATCTACGACAAGAAGATGTCCAGCTTCACCGAGGGGGAGATCGTCAAAGGACGTGTCCTCAAGATCACGGCGACCGAGGTCGTGGTCGATATCGGCTATAAAAGTGAAGGACTTCTGGCCAAGTCGGAAGTCACTGATTACAACGGTCAGGTCAAGGTCAAGCCGGGCGACGAGATCGATGTTTACGTCGATCGCCTCGAAGATGCATCGGGTTACGTCACCGTCTCGCGCGAAAAAGCGGAGCGGATGCTCGTCTGGGACCGCATCGAAGCGGCATTCAAAAATGATGAGCCGATCAGCGGCCGCGTCGTCGATCGCGTCAAAGGCGGACTCTCCGTCGACGTCGGCGGCGTCAAGGCGTTCCTCCCCGGATCATTAATTGATACGAAGCCGGTCAAGAACCTCGACTCGCTTCGCGGCCACGAGTACAAATTCAAGATCGTTTCCTTCGACAAGAAACGGAACAACATCGTCCTTTCGCGCCGCGCAATCGTCGAAGTCGAGCAGGTTGCGCAGAAGCAGGCGACCCTCGGCAAGCTCGAGGAAGGGAAGCCGACGCATGGCGTAGTCAAGAACATCACCGACTACGGCGTGTTCGTCGACCTCGGCGGCATCGACGGCCTGCTCCACATCACCGACATCTCCTGGGGCCGCGTCAATCACCCCTCCGAGTACTTCAATCTCGGCGACGAAATCGAAGTCGTCGTGCTGAAATTCGATCCGGGCAACGAGCGCGTCTCGCTCGGCTACAAACAGAAATCGCAGGATCCGTGGACCGACGTCGTGGAGCGCTATCCGCTCGGAACGAAGGTGCATGGACGCGTCGTGTCGCTCGCCGACTACGGCGCATTCATCGAGCTCGAGGAAGGCGTCGAAGGGCTTATCCACGTCAGCGAAATGTCGTGGACGAAGAAGGTGCGCAATCCGTCGAAGCTGCTCTCGATCGGGGCGGATGTCGAAGCGGTCGTGGCCGACGTCAACGTGCAGAACCGGCGCATCTCGCTCTCGCTCAAAGCACTCGAACAGAATCCGTGGGACACCATTGCCGAGCGGTATCCGGTCGGCGCCGTCATCACGGGCAAAGTGCGCAACCTCACCGACTTCGGCGCGTTCGTCGAAGTGGAAGAGGGGATCGACGGCCTGATCCACATCTCCGACATGTCGTGGAATCGCCGCATCAAGCATCCGAACGAGGTGCTGAAGAAGGGCGACACGGTGCAGGCGCGTGTGATCAACGTCGACGGCGAGAATCAGCGCCTGTCGCTTTCGGTGCGCGAGTTCCTGCCGAACGAGTGGGACAACTTCGCGCGCGGGCACAACGTCGGCGACGAAGTGATCGGCCTCGTTTCGAAGATCACCGACTTCGGTCTCTTCATCCGGCTCGCCGACGGCGTCGAAGGACTGGCGCACATCAGCGAGATCCAGCGCGACGGCCGGGTGAAGCTGGACAAGGTCTTCCATCCCGGTGAGCCGCTCCGCGCCCGCATCATCAAGATCGATCCGGGCGAACGGAAGATCGGACTGACCACGCGCGATGTCGAGCCGCTGACCGAGGAGGAGCAAGCCTCGCACGGCGGGGGGCATGAGCATCTGGAATCGCACGAAGAGCCTGCGCACGAAGAGACTGCGCACGAAGAGCCGGAGCATGAAGAGCCGGCGCAGGAAAGCGACACCGACCCGGGCGAGACTCCGCAGAGCTGATTGGAATGTCCGAACAGAAATCGCGTCGCGGCCTGTTCTTCTTCCTCGGTGGTCTCGCGGGCTGCCTCACTGCATTCATCTTCCTGTTCGGCATCGTGCTGATCGCGGTGATCGTCGATGACGAGCCGCATCGCTTCGCCAGCGACAAGGTCGCGGTCGTGCCGATCGAGGGCGAAATCCTCGACGCACGCGAGCCGGTCGAGCTGCTGCACAAATACGCGGACAACAACTCGGTCAAAGCGATCGTGATGCGGATCAACAGTCCGGGCGGTGCAATCGCGCCGTCGCAGGAGATCTACGAAGCGGTCCGCTCGACGCGCGCGAAGAGCGGCAAGCCGATCGTCGCGTCGCTCGACAGCGTCGCCGCATCGGGCGGTTTCTACATCGCGTCCGCATGCGACGAGATCGTTGCCAATCCGGGATCGATCACCGGCTCCATCGGCGTGATCATGCAGTGGATGGATCTGAAGGACCTGCTGGCCTGGGCGAAGGTGAAGCCGGAGACGATCACCAGCGGCACGATGAAGGCCGCGGGCTCGCCGTATCGCGAGCTGAGCGAAGCGGAGCACACGTATCTGCAGCACGTCAGCGATCAGCTGCACGCGCAGTTCATTCATGCGGTGGCAGTCGGACGCAAAGGCAGGATCAGCGAACCGGAAATCGGCAGGATCGCCGATGGCCGGGTGTTCACCGGCGAGGAAGCGCTCGCGCTGAAGCTCGTGGACAAACTCGGCAGTCTCGACGACGCAATCGAGCTCGCGGCGAAGAACGCGAAGGTCTCGGGCGAGCCGGGACTGATCTATCCGCGCAAACGCGACCGCGGCCTGCTCGACCTGATGACCGGATCGAGCGACGCGCAAACGGTCGTACAGCGCGTCCTCGGCGGCCGCGGCCTGCGTTTTCTGTACAAGTGGAACTAGTGTGGGGGCAAGCTCTCAGCTTGTCTGGGAGAGGAGGCGAATTGTGGTGGACGAACTCGATCTCGAGGACGACAACGAAATCGATCACGAATCCAAAGCGGGCGTGATGACGAAAGCGGAGCTCGTCGACGAAGTGGCCCGCGTCGTCCAGCTCACCAAGAAGCAGGCGGAGACGATCGTCAACATCGTGTTCGACTCCATCGTCGATTCGCTTCGCGCCGGCCAGAAGATCGAGCTCCGCGGCTTCGGCTCCTTCCGCCTGCGCAGCCGCAAGTCCCGCACCGGCCGCAATCCCAAGACCGGCGAAAAGGTCGAAGTGCCGTCGAAGAAAATCCCGTACTTCAAGCCCGGCAAAGAGTTGAAGGAACTGATCAACAAGGCGCTGGGCGAGGGTGAAGTGGTGAGCGAGACGGTGGAGGAAGCGGCGGCCGAGTGAGCTGCTCGCGATGCACGTTCTCTTCACTCCCTGGAGATTTCCTTACTTGACCTCACCGAAAAGCGAGCAGCCGGCCGGCTGTATCTTCTGCATCGCTGCCGCATCCGACAATTTCCGCGAAACGCTGATGATCTATCGCGGCGAGCGCGCGCTGGTGATGCTGAACAAGTATCCGTATACGAACGGCCACGTGATGGTCGCGCCGATCGCGCATGAAGCGCTGCTGATGGAATCGACCGACGCCGCACTGCGCGCGCTGATCCGCCTCACCGCCGAAGCGCAGCGCATCCTCTCCGATGTCTATCACCCGGACGGTTTCAACATCGGGATGAACTTCGGACAGATCGCCGGCGCCGGCGTCGCCGACCACTACCACATGCACATCGTTCCGCGCTGGTCGGGTGACGCGAACTTCATGACCGTCACTGCGCGCACGCGGCTGGTCCCGGAGGAGCTGGGGGCGACTTTCGATAAACTCGCGCCGCATTTCGCGAAGCTCCCCAGCGACTTCACCTGCGAATGAAGTCCGGGAGGACTTCAAACGAAGTCCGGGAGGACTTGAAACGAATGACCAGCCGCTCCGTCACTGCCATGCTGCTCGCCTTCATCATTCCCGGCGGCGGCCACTTCTATCTCGGGCGCCGCGCCCGCGCCATCGGCTTCTTCGCCATCATCGTCTTTCTGTTCTGCATCGGAGTGCTGATCGACGGCCGCCTCTACACGATCGAAAGAGGCAACGTCCTCAGCCTCCTCGCGACCCTCGGCTCGATGGGCTCCGGCACGCTCTACTTCATCGGCCGCGCATTCGGCGGACACGGCGACATCACCTCGATCACCTTCGAATACGGCACCGCGTTCACCCTGACCGCGGGACTCATGAACCTGCTGCTCGTGCTGGATGCGTACGACATTGCGGAGGGACGCAAAGAGTGAGTCGTACCCTCACCCGGCCCTTCGCTGCGCTCAGGGCCACCCTCTCCCGCTGCGGCGGGCGAGGGGCCGCGCGTCTCGGGCATCGCGATGAGGGGCTGTCATGACCATCCTCCGCAGCCACATCGTCCTGATGTTCCTCTACGCCGTCTGCACGTCGCTGTTCTTCGCGCTCCTTTCCGACAGACACGAGCTGCGCGAGCGCGTGCAACTCTTCCTCTGGATCTTCGGCGCGCTCTTCCTCGGCGGCATCGCCATCGGGTGGGCGATGTTCCCGTTCCCGAAATGAGACTGGCGATCGTTGCCGGCGAAGCTTCCGGCGATCTGCATGCCGCGCACGTCGTGCGCGAGCTGAAAAAACTCGAGCCGGACCTCACCACGTTCGGCATCGGCGGCGACCTGCTCGCGAAGCAGAAGATGGAGCTGATCCATCATGCGAGCGAGCTCGGCATGGTCGGATTCTTCAACGTCATCCGCCATCTGCCGATGTTCATCCGCATCAAGCGCGACCTGATGGAGCGCATCGGGCGCGAGCGCCCCGACGCCGTGCTGCTCGTCGATTACCCCGGCTTCAACATGCGCGTCGCGCGCGACTGCAAAAAGCTCGGCATTCGCGTCGTCTACTACATCTCGCCGCAGATCTGGGCCTGGCGGCGCGGACGCGTGCGGCAGATCGCCGAGACCGTCGATCACATGATCGTGCTCTTCCCGTTCGAGGAGCAGTTCTATCGCGACCACGGCGTGCCGGTGAGCTACGTCGGACATCCGATCATCGAGCAGGTGGCGGGCGTCCGCCGCGTGCAGCGCAGGGAAAAACTGCGCGTCGCGCTGCTGCCCGGCTCACGCAAACAGGAAGTCGACACGCTGCTGCCGCCGATGCTCGACGCCGTTGCCGAGCTGCGCAAAGACACGAACATCGACGCGTACATCATCCAGGCGCCGACGATCGAGCACGACAAGCTCGAGCAGATCGTGCAGCGCAAGAACGCCAACGTGCCGATCCTTCCGCACGATCGCGGCGAAGCGATCGCCGCCGCGGACGTCGCGCTCTCGTCGTCAGGAACAGCGACGCTCGAATGCGCCGTCCTCGGCACGCCCGCGATCGTGATGTATCGTCTGAGCCGGATGACCTACGTGCTCGCGCAGCGGCTGGTGAAGGTGCCGCACTTCAGCCTGGTGAACATCGTGGCCGAGAAAGAAGTCGTGCCGGAACTGATCCAGGACGACGTCAACGGCGTGCGCATCGCGGCCGAAGTGCGCCGCATGGTCGAGCCGTCGAACTACGAGCGGATCACGCGCGAGCTCGCCGAAGTGCGCGCCCGCCTCGGCGAAGAAGGCGCGAGCCGCCGCGCCGCGGAAGCGATCGTAAACGTGGTGCGTACATGAAGCTGCTCCGCCGGCTATATCGCTACCTCCACAACTACAAGACGTGGGCGATCGTCGCCTTCGGCTCGATGATCATCTTCGCCGCGACGCAGACCATCCTCATGGGCCTCATCCGCCCGCTGTTCGACGAAGTGCTCTCGCCGCCGAAAGTTCAGCGAACGGTTCAGAAGCTCGATCCCGCGAAACAGCGCATTTACGACGCCGTGCTCAATCGCGATCGGCCCGAAGGCCGCCGCGGCTGGCTGATCGACGGCGTCGATTCGCTGACGAAAAAAGTCGATGTGTGGTGGAACGCGAAGCCGCAGAACAAGTGGCGCAAAGTGCTCGCCGCGCTGTTCATCGTCTTCATGATCCGAGCGTTCACGTCGTTCTTCTCCGAGTACGCCTTTCAAAAAGTCGGCTTATCGACGGTGCGCGATCTGCGCAACGAGCTGTACGAACGGATCATCAATCAGAGCCATCGCTTCTTCGCCGACCGCTCGACCGGCGAGATGGTCAGCCGCGTCGTCTCCGATGCCGACGCGATCCAGGCCGCCGTCTCGACCCGCATGGGCGATCTCTTCCAGGAATCGATCACCCTCCTCGGCCTGATCGCGTTCGTCTTCATCACCAATACCGAGCTCGCGCTGATCTCGATGATCGGCGCGCCGTTGCTGGTCGTGCCGGTCGTGCAATTCGGCAAACGCCTGCGCGGCACGACGCATCGCTCGCAGGAGCGGATGGCCGACATCGCCACGCTGCTCGAGGAAACGATCCGCGGCGTGCGCATCGTGAAGGCGTTCACGATGGAGCCGTTCGAGATCGGCCGCTTCCGCGACGCGACGAAACGCCATCTCTCGTGGAACCTCAAAGCACAACGCGTGCAGGCGCTGACATCGCCGGTGATGGAGCTGCTCGCGGGCGTCGGCATGATCGCGCTCTTCCTCTACGCGCATCGCCGCATCGCCGCCGGCACGCTCACCCTCGGACAGTTCCTCAGTTTTCTCGCGGCGATGGCCGCGATGTACGCGCCGATCAAGAAGCTCAACAAGGTGAATCTCTCCCTCAACACCGCGCTCTCCGCAGCGGAGCGCGTCTTCCGCATGCTCGACATCCCGAACGAAGTCGAGGAGAAGAAGGATGCGAAGGCGCTGGCGAAAGTCGGCAGCGGGATTCGCTACGACCACGTCACGTTCAGCTACGGCTCCCGAGGAGGAGAGGCGCCCTCGCCTGTCCTCTACGATGTCGACCTGCACGTGCATCCCGGCGAGATCGTCGCGCTCGTCGGCGGCAGCGGCGCGGGCAAGTCGACATTCGTCAATCTCCTGCCGCGCTTCTACGACGTCAGCGAAGGATCGATCAGCATCGACGGCGTCGACGTGCGCGATGTGACGCTGAAATCGCTCCGCTCGCTGATGGGCTTCGTCACGCAGGAAGTCGTCCTCTTCAACGACAACGTCCGCAACAACATCGCGTACGGACGCTCGAATGTCGACGAGCAACTGGTGATCGAAGCGGCGAAAGCGGCGAACGCACACGAGTTCATCAGCAATCTGCCGAACGGCTACGACACGATGATCGGCGAAGCCGGCGTGCTGCTCTCCGGCGGACAACGCCAGCGCCTCGCCATTGCGCGCGCACTGTTCAAGGACCCGCCGATCCTCGTGCTCGATGAAGCGACGTCCGCGCTCGATACCGAATCCGAACGACTCGTGCAGCAGGCACTCAACAACCTGATGCGCGGCCGTACGACGCTGGTCATCGCGCACCGCCTCTCGACGATTCGCAGCGCCGACAAGATCGTCGTTCTCGACAAGGGACAGATCGTCGAGAGCGGCACGCACGAAGAGCTGCTCGCGCATCGCGGCGTCTATCGCAAGCTGTACGACCTGCAGTTCGCGGAAGAAGACCGCGTGACCGAGGCCCTAGCGTGATCTCCCGTCATCCCGAGCGTAGTCGAGGGACCTGCGCGGGCGTGCGGCTCGCTCACCGCCCCCCCGCCCGCCCAGATTCCTCGACGTCGCGTGACGGAGGCCCTCGCGTGATCTCCCGTCATCCCGAGCGTAGTCGAGGGACCTGCGCGGACGTGCGGCTCGCTCATCGCGCCCCCGCCCGCCCACATTCCTCGACGTCGTGTGACCGAGGCCCTCGCGTGATCCCCCGTCATCCCGAGCGTAGTCGAGGGACCTGCGCGGGCGTGCGGCTCGTTCATCGCGCCCCCGCACGCCCAGATTCCTCGACGCCGCGCGACCGAGGCCCTCGCGTGATCTCCCGTCATCCCGAGCGTAGTCGAGGGACCTGCGCGGGCGTGCGGCTCGCTCATCGCGCCCCCGCCCGCCCAGGTTCCTCGACGTCGCGTGACGGAGGCGCTCGCGTGATCCCCCGTCATCCCGAGCGTAGTCGAGGGACCTGTGCGGGCGTGCGGCTCGCTCACCGCGCCCCCGCACGCCCAGGTTCCTCGACGCCCCGTGCGGAGGCGCTCGCGTGAAGTTCACATCGCTCCTCGCGTCGCTGCTCATCCGCGGCCTCTACGCCACGCTCCGCGTGCGCCACATCCGCGTCGAGAACATCGAAAAAACTCCGCAATACATCCTCGCGTTCTGGCACGCGCATCTGCTGCTGATGCTGCACTCGCGCTATCGCCGGCCGATCTCCGTGATGATCTCGCGCTCGAAAGACGGCGAGTACATCGCGCGCGTCTTCGACTGGTACGGCGTCGAGTCGGCACGCGGCTCATCGCATCGCGGCGGCAGCGCGGCATTGCGCGAGTTGATCCGCGCGGCACGCGCGGGCAGGAACATCGTCTTCACGCCCGACGGTCCGAAAGGTCCGGCGCGAATCGCGAAGGACGGCGTCGTCTATGCCGCGCAGGCCACCGGACTGCCGATCGTCCCCATCGCCTTCGCCGCTAAAAAAAAAAGTTGCTGCGCTCGTGGGACCGCATGGTCATCCCGATCCCGTTCTCGCGCGCGATCTTCCTGTACGGCGAGCCGGTCGTCGTGCCGCGTGACGGAAATGTCGAAGAGTGGCGCATGGAAATCGAGCGGCGCATGAACGCGCTTGCCGATGAAGCCGAGGAGCTGGTGAAAACAGAATGATCACATCGATGACCGGATTCGGCCGCGCGGCCGGCGCGCTCTCCGCGCGCTGGTTCGTCGCAGTCACCACGAAGAGCGTCAACCATCGTTATCTCGAAGTCTCCGTACGGCTGCCCGAATTTTTCTGGGAGCTCGAGCCGCTCGTGCGCGCCATCGCCGCCGAGACCTTCTCGCGCGGCAAGCTCGACATCTCCATTCGCGTGCAGCGCACGCAGCAGCCGGAGTACAGCGTGCGCATCAACGCGCAGATCGCGAACACGGTCATCCCGCAACTGAAGTCGATCGCCGAGGAGCTCGGAATGGGCGGCACGTTCAGCGGCTCCGACCTGATGCGCGTCCCCGACCTGCTGCAGGTCGAGCCGATCGAGAGCGAGATCGGCGACGATGAGCGCGAAGAGCTCTCCGCGCTGATTCGCGATGCGTTCGCGCAACTGACATCGATGCGCCTGCGCGAAGGGGAGTCGCTGCACACCGACATCACCACGCGGCTGGTCACCATTCGCGAATTGCAGTCGAAGCTCGCGATGCGGCGCGATGCCGTGCGCGATGAATTGCTCGCGTCATACAAGCAGCGCGTGGCGGACATCGCGAAAGCGGCCGGCGACGTCGAGATCCGCGAAGACCGGCTGGCGCAGGAAGTCGTGATGATGGTGGAGAAGGGCGACATCGCCGAAGAGCTCACCCGATTGACGCATCACATCGAGCAGATGGAGAAGGCGATCGCGGGCAATGAGCCGTCCGGCAAGAAGCTCGATTTCATGAGCCAGGAGATGCTGCGCGAGGTCAACACGATGGGCTCGAAGTCGCGCACCGCGGACATCAGAACCGTTGTTGTAGACTTGAAAACCGAGGTCGAGAGGATCCGCGAACAGGTCCAGAATGTCGAGTAACTTTCATTCCGACGGGACGCTGTTCATCATTTCCGGTCCCTCGGGCGCGGGCAAAACGACGCTCATCAACGAAGCCAGCAAACAGCTCGGCGTCATCGGAATCGGCCTTCATTTCTCCGTTTCGCACACTACGCGGCAGCCGCGTGCAGGCGAAGTCGACCACATCAACTACCACTTCTGCACGCACGATCACTTCGAGCAAATGGTTCAGCACGGGGAATTTATCGAGCACGCCTGGGTTCATGAGCAGCGGTACGGGACATCGAAAGCGGAGGTCGTTTCCAAGCTCGAAGAGGGGCAGGACGTCATCCTCGACATCGACTACCAGGGCGCAAAGCAGATCGCTGAAGACGCCGATTTGAAGACCCGCTCATTGAATGTGTTCATCTTTCCGCCGTCGTTCGAACATCTCGAGCGGCGACTGCGCGATCGCGGTCTCAACAGCGAGATCGAGATCCAGACGCGGCTGCGGAAGGCGATCGATGAGATCGATGCAAGCAAAGAGTTTTATCAGTACGTGATCATCAACGACGATTTGAAAGTGGCCACGGAATGTCTGAAGGCCGCGATCATCGCCAAGAAACTGCAAACCAAAACGGCACTCGACGCCATCTCGCTGATGGCCGAGCGGCTGAAGGAGGAACGAAATGGAAGGACTACCTGAAGGCGTGGACAGCAAGTTTCGCTACGTGCTGCTCGTCTCCAAGCGCGCCGAGCAGCTCATCCAGGGCTCGCACCCGAAGCTGAAGACGAAGCACGCCAAGCCGACCCGCGTGGCGATGGAAGAGATCGATCGCAATCAGATCAAGTGGCAGATGAGCGAGCCGGTCGCGGAGACCGCCGAGCCCACCGCAATCTCCGAATAGCGCCTCACGCAATGCGCATCGTCCTCGGCGTCTCGGGCGGCATCGCGGCGTACAAAGCTCCTGAGCTCGTACGCCGCCTTCGCGACGCCGGCGCCGAGGTTCGCGTCATCCTCACTCCGAACGCCGCGCGATTCGTGTCGCCGCTCGCGCTGGCGACCGTCTCCGAACATGGCGTAATCGTCGAGCAGTGGGGAGACTCCGGTCACGGCGGTGTCGATCACATCGAGCTCGCGCGCTGGGCCGATGTGCTCTTGATCGCGCCTGCGACTGCAAACATTCTCGCCAAGCTCGCAGTCGGCATCGCTGACGACGCGCTGTCGACGTACGCGATCGCGCATCGCGCACACGTGATGGTCGCGCCGGCGATGAACACATTCATGCTCGCGCATCCAACCGTGCAGACGAACGTCTCGACATTGCGTGCACGCGGTGTCGAGATCATCGAGCCCGATTCCGGACTGCTCGCATGCGGCGAAGAAGGCGCGGGGCGGCTGCCGGACGTGCCGGTGATCGTCGAGCGCGTGCGTGCGCATTTCGGCGCGCGCGATCTCGAAGGGAAGTCGGTGCTCGTCACCGCAGGACCGACGCGCGAGCCGATCGATCCGGTGCGCTACATCTCGAACCGTTCGTCGGGGAAGATGGGCTACGCGATCGCCGAGGCGGCCCGTCGCCGCGGCGCGAACGTGACGCTCGTCTCCGGTCCGACGTCACTCGCCGAACCGCCTGTACGCGTGATTCGCGTGACCACCGCAGCCGAGATGCGCGACGCCGTGATGGCCGCACCGCACGATATCGTGATCAAAGCCGCGGCCGTCGCGGACTTCGCGCCGGTCGAGGTCGCATCGCAGAAGATCAAGAAACAAGCAGACGTCAACGAGTTGACCATCTCGCTGCGCAAAACTCCGGACATCCTGAGCGAGCTCGGCTCGATGTCGCCGCGTCCGTTCATCGTCGCCTTTGCCGCGGAGACGAATGCGGTCGAGGAGAACGCACGGGAGAAGCTCGCGCGCAAAGGCGCGGACCTCATCGTGGCGAACGACGTCGCCGACACGTCGATCGGATTCGATTCCGATGAGAACGAAGTGCTGGTGATCGCGAAGGACGGCACGACGACGCGCATCGCGCGGGCGTCGAAGAGCACAATCGCGAACCGCATTCTCGATCTGGTCATTCAGTGGAGTGCGGCGGCCATGCCGCCGCTTTAACCCGCGACGGCCATGCCGTCGCGCAGGACGCGGCATGGCCGCGCCCTATTTGAGCGGCGGCATGGCCGCCGCACTCCTGTCGTAGGCGCACTCGGAGCGCGGGCGTCTCGCCCGCAGTCGATGGGCGTCTCGCCCGGCGACGGTCGATCGTAATCGGGCGAGACGCCCGATTACTGCGGACGGGACGTCCGCGCTCCTCTTTCGTAGGCGATCGACGCCACCGCCACATCCTGCAGCGCGGTTCCGGTCGAATCGAAGCAATCGCAAACCGGATTCTCGATCTGGTCGTTCAGTGGAGTGCGGCGGCCATGCCGTCGCGCAGGACGCGGCATGGCCGCCGCACTCCTGTCGCTAGCGCACTCGGAGCGCGGGCGTCTCGCCCGCAGTCGATGGGCGTCTCGCCCGGCGACGGTCGATCGTAATCGGGCGAGACGCCCGATCACTGCGGACGGGACGTCCGCGCTCCTCTTTCATAGGCGATCGACGCGACCGCCACATCCTGCAGGGCGGTTCCGGTTGAATCGAAGACGAAGATCTCGTCGTCGCTCGTGCGCCGCTTGCCGCGGATCACATCCGCCAGCTCGCCGAAAACATCCGCGCGCGACATCACGCCGGCGTCGAGCGCGTGATGGAGATCGCCCATCGTCGCCGACTGCTCGAGGATGTCCGCAACGACCTTGACGTTCGCCATCAGCTCCGGTGTGAGCTCCGATTTCTTCGGATTGTCCGCGCCGACTGCGGCGATGAAGAGTCCGGGATGGAGATGCTCCTTGCCGAGGAAGGCCGTGGTCGACGTCGTGCAGGTGATGACGATGTCGCTCTCGCGCACCGCGTCGTCGAGCGATCGCACGTCGCCGATCGCCTCCGCTTTCGCGCGATCGATGTCGACGGCGAATACGCGCTCGATCGGACGCACGCGCTTCATCGCTTCGAGCTGCGCATGTGCCTGCGTGCCGCAGCCGACGATCGTGAGCGTCCTCGCATCGCGCTTCGCCAGGTACTTCGCGGCGACGGCACTCGCGGCCGCGGTGCGCAGCGCGGTGATGGAGATCGAATCGAGCACGGCGAGCGGCGTGCCGCGCTCCGCATCGGCGAGCATGATCAGGCCCTGAATCGTCGGCAGGCCGTAGCGCTCCGGATTGCCGGGGAAGTTGCCGTTCACTTTGACCGCGCAGCGATTGCCGACGATCGCTGCTTTGACGTGAAAGTGTCCGAGGCCGATGGAGGTCGCCTCGCCGCCGGAGCCGAAGACGCGCTCCACGGCGTCGATACAGTCGTCGATGGTCAACAGCTTGACGATCTCGTCGCGATCGAGGAAGAGGGTCATGAAAGCCTCCGCAGTTCTTCGAAGAGATGGACGCCGGCGTGCATCGCTTTCTCCCAGTCGCCGAGGTGCAGCGACTCGTTTTCGGAGTGCGCGTTGCACGGCGGATCCTGGACGCCGGTGAGGAGCAGCGGCGTGTCGCCGAGGAGTTTCGCGAACGGAGGAACGAAACCGATCGAGCCGCCGGAACCGGTCATGACCGCGGGCTTGCCGAATCCTTTTTCGAGGGCGCGGCGCGCGGCGTCGAAGAGCGGATGCGTGCGGTCGGCCTTCCACGGATCGGCGCTGCTGACGAGCTTCGCGGAGACGAAGGGCTGCTCGAGCTGGCGCATCAGCAGCCCGCCTTCGTCGCCGCGAACCGTGCGCAGCGAGAGCCGCGCGCGCGCCGAGGCATTGATCATGTTGCCGGCTTGCGCGACGGGTGTCGCTTCGATGCCGGTGATCGTGATCGAGGGAGTTGCCCACATGCGTTCGTAAGGCGCAGGGGGCAGGGTCGCAGCAGGCAGGATGCCGACATCGCGGCGGAATGAGTCTTCATCGAATGGCAGCTCGATGCGTTCATCGGGCTCGTGCGGCAGCTCGATGTTCGCGATCAGTTCGCAGAGCAGCCGCACGGCATCGGGCGCAACGCCTCCGAACTTTCCGCTATGCGCCGGACGCTCGAGACAGCGCACCTCGACATCGATGATCACGTTGCCGCGCAGGCGGTAGGTGATCGACGGCGTTCCGGTCGCGAAGTTCGGCGTGTCGCACAACACCGCGTAGTCGCAGGCGAGCAGCTCGCGATGCGCGTCGAGCAACGCACCGAGCGTCGGCGAGCCGATCTCTTCTTCGCCTTC
>C688J18823_10000465_pt1 | contig 23567 bp, 27 predicted proteins | sample HopSoiMetagenom1_FD_18823 | JGI IMG/M metagenome (IMG submission 18823) | reverse complement strand
GCCTGCCGCAAACCGACAACGACTATCTCCAGATCGGCTCGGAGCACCTCTCCGCCGTTCTTGGCATGGCGCAGTGGCTTCTCATGTTCAAGGGCAGCGCCGCCGATCAATCCGACCAGCACTTTCGGATGTTCATCGACGACGCGATCCTCTACACCGCACGCCAGCGCGCCACCTCCCCTTCGTTCGAAGCCTTGCGGCGCTACTCGGCCCGCGCCGCTGCTGCCGCGCCGTACGCAGTGCAGTTCGCCGCCGCCACCGACGCCGCGGATGTGCGCAGCGAGCACGAAGCGCGCCGCACGACGAGCGTTGGAGGTGGCCAGTGAGCCAAGGCGCCGACTACCGTAAAATCGAGCAGCGCTTTCTCGCCGCGGGGATCGAAGCGGCGCCCGCCGACGCGCCAACCCGCCCCAACCGTCTGGCGCTCGCCAAGAACGTGCGCAGCATCGTCCGGGGCACGATTCAGTCGCGGCTCGGCACCTCGCTCGTCCTCACCGCCGCTGCCGGAACGACGCCCGCCCACTCGCTCACCTGTCTCAACAACGTCCCGGCCGCCGACTACACCTACGTTGCCGGGGTCGGCACCACGCTCCAGCAAGGCAAGACCGGAACTCTCGTAACCAAGGCCACCGGATTTTCCGGTGCGCCGCTCTCGCTCCAGAACTTCACCCCGGAGCAGTCCTCGCTCCCGTGGGTCGCGGTTGCCGACGCCAACAAGCTGGTGAAGATCGACTTCAACGGCAACGTTCACCAGCTCGGCCTGCCCACGCCGACAATCCCGCCCAACGCGGAATTCGACTGGGTGCACGGTCCGCTGCGCACCGTGGTGGACCCCGCCGCTGCCAGCGCCGGATGGAGCGTTCCAGGCGGCGCCGCAATCGCCTACCTCAACCGAGCCGTTCGCACCTCGAGCGTGCAGGTCTACGCTGGCGAAGATCCGACGCTCGGTCTGGGGTTCGGTTGGTTTGCCATCGGTCTCAACTCGCTCACCGACATCGGGCCTGGGACAGTCCTCTACAACAACGCCACGCCCGCCAATACCCTGCTCGTCGAGGAAGTCCATCCCGCTTCCCCAGCAGGCGCAACCTCGACCGTCAGCCGCATCATCTACGACAACGGTGGCACGAGCGGCTGGGCGACGATCTACCCCAGCCAGGCGTTCGATCAATTCCAGCAGCACGCCATCGTGCAATTCACGGGCGGGGTGACCAACTACGCGGCGCTCACACACGTGATCCCCGGTCCAGACAACTCCGCCGCGCTGCGCTGCTACTTCCTCTTCGCAGGCACGGTAGAGGGTGACGCAATCACGGTGTTGCCCAGCGTCTACGGGTACATGTCCGGAGCGATCGGCAGCAACCTCTCGTCCGACGCGGTCAAATGGACCACGCTCCCGATCTCGACAGTCAACTACTTGACCAAAACCGGACTGGCGCTCGACCTGTCCACCTTCACTACGGCCGGACGCGCGATCGACGTCCTCAACGACGAGCTGCACTGCTCGCTCTTCATCAGCGACATCACCCGCATCAACGAGATCAAGATCGAGGCGGATGTCGACGACGGCACCTTCGGTAAGAACTGGTACTCGCGCTCGATTCGCGCCAGCGACTACGCGCTGCTGTCTACACAAGCCGTATCCGCCATCGATACCCGCCAGACCACGGCGCGGCGCGAAACGCTCGACCGCTTCCGCAACAACGTCGGTGACCGTCGGAAGTTCGATACGGCCGAACCGATCGACATCGTGCCGCAGGACGAGCTGCCGGCGGGCTCCGGCCCGGTCGTCGACAACCCAGGCGGCGCGTCCGGTCAGACCGGAACCGGCGCCAGTCAGTGGTCGGAGATCCGGTTCAAGCTCAGCGACTTCCGCAAAAACGGAACGGACAAGTCCAAGACGCTCGCCGCCGTCAACGCGATCCGGTTCGTGGTGTCGACCAACGACACCGGCACGGTCGACTTCGGTTTTGGCTCGTTCTACATCGTCGGCGGTTCCGAGCCTGATATCGGCGACGGGGCTCCGTACGAGTTCGAGTACCGGTACCGCTGCTCCTCGACCGGCGCGCGCAGCAACTGGTCTCCGCCATCCCGCTCGCCTCTCGCCCCGCACCGCTACCAGCTGCGCATCTCCGCGACGCCCAGCGGAGTGGCCGAGTGCGACACGATCGATTTCCGTCGCCGCGGCGGCGCGGTCAGCGTCTGGGTGAACTACGCCTCCGCGTCCAACTCCGGCGGCGGAGTACTCATCGACATCTACGGCGACTCCTACACCTCAGCACTCGCCGATAGCGACCGGGCGCTGGAGGGCAACGTCAACGCGCAGCCGTTCACTGAGATCACGGCCGCATACACCGCTACCGTCGCCGAGATCGCCGGCAACGCTGTCCGCCACGGCACGAACGGTTTTAACGTGCTGTGGGCGCAGGGCACGCCGGTCATTGCCAACGGCATCGTCACCGCGATCTACCGCGTTGTGTCGACGGACGTGATGCTGCTCTACGACAATGTCGGCGGCGGCACCAACGTCCGTATCGAGCTCCCCGAGCCGCGCATCGTCGGTCAGCCGCTCCCGATCATCTTCGGCTCAGTCGACGGCTGGTCGTATGCGGTCGGCAGCAAGATCAACCCGGGGCGCCTCTACATCTTCAACCGCGGCACGCTCGACTCGACCCAGTCCTCCTTCTTCGTTGATCTAGCCGACGCATCCGAGCCGCTTCAGAACGGCTGCGTGCATGGCAACCGTGGCTACGTCTGGTCGACCCAGCACATGTGGACGTTCCTGCCGAACATGGCGAGCGACGAGCGGATCGACAAGCAGCTCATCACGGGCGCGCCGGGGCTGCGTTTCCCCTACGCGCTCAGCGCCGGGAAGCATTTGCGCTGGCTGGCGAACGATGGCGTGTACGAGAGCAACGGCGCGGACTACACGAACATCACGCGTCCCGCCCTGCAACCGATCTTCGTAAACGAGGGGGCAGCCGCGGTTGCGGACTACCACGGCATTCCCGTTCCAGACTTCTCCGCCGGGCAGGCCAACAACCATCGCATCTCGGCCGACGACGAAGACAAGATGCTCTACTACGACTACCCGGCGCTCACCGGCGGCACACGCACTGTGCTGGCGCTGGACCGTTCGGCCGGAGCCGGAGACGACGCGGGCTGGTGGATCGACACGCACGCATTCGGCTCCGTGATGCATCGCGCCGACGAACGGGTCAACGGCTACCGCGTGCTGATTGGCGGCGCCGATGCCGGTACGGCGAAGATCTACACGTTCGACCCCGCTGCCAACGGCGACAAGGGCAGCGCGATCCCGTGCCTCTTCCGCACGTTCGCCTCCGCCGCGGGTGACGACGGGAATCGCAAGCGGATTGGCGACGCTACGATCGAGCTGGACGCGGGCGGGGTGGTCGTGAGCACGGCGTACCTGTTCGACAACTACGTCGCCACTGTCGCCGGGACCGCGTCCACCACCGGCCAGCTACAGAGCGACGCGCCGCTGCGCACGGAGCTCGACCGGTACGCCCGCAACATCGCTACGGAACTTTCATGGTCCGTCACCAGCTCCGCCCACAAGCCCGTCATCTATCTCTGGGCGTTCACGTACTTGCCGCGCCCGGACGACGCTCAGCGGCGCCCCGACGACTTTAGTGATCTCGGCTACTGGGGACCGAAGGAGCTGCGCGCGTACGACGTGGAATGCGACACCGGCGGGGTGGCGAAAGCAATTGCGCTGGATTACACGAAAGAAGACGGGACGCTGGGGACGGCCGCGGCGTCAGTCACCTCGTCGTACAAGACGACCGTCCCCGTCGTCGTAAGCCCGCCGGTCATCGGCCGCGAGTTCCGCGTGCGCGGCAACGACGCGACACTGTGGAAAGAGTTCGAGGTTTCGAAGTGGCACTTCGATCCGCTGCCGGACATGACGCCGATGCTGGGGGACTACACGGTGTTCGAGGGGCTGCGCTGGGTGCAGGGGGTGGAGCTGTATGCCGACACGAACAACGCCGCCGTCCCGGTCGACTTCCAACGCGACTTTGCGGAGGTCATCCGCACGATCACGGCGCAGCATCCGGGGCGGGGAACAAAGTCGTACGCCTTCGACCCGCCCTTCCTCGCCTACATGGTCCGCCCAGCTCCAACCGCCGCCGCCCGCATCATCAACGCCCGCTTCATCAGCAATCCCGAAGCGCCGCTCGGAACGCTGTGGGAGACGCAGGAGTATGAGCTCGGCGAGCCGTACGGGATGGGTCAGCAGTTGGAGGTTGAATACGCGGCGGGGAACGCGGTGACGATGGAGTGGTGGGTGGACGGGGTGCAGGTGCAGATCGACAGCGCGATCCTCATTTCCACCGGCGGCAACGAGACATTCCGCAAACGCAAGCTGATGATCGCAAGCACGAAAGGACGGCTGGGAAAGCTCAAGTTCCGTTGCGTGGCACCTGGTTGCCGAATCCGCGAGCGTGGAACGCGCATGCGCCTCGTCCCCTTCGCTGAGGAGCCGCGCTGGTGGTCGATGGCCGGCGCGCTGCATCGCACGACGGGCGCGGAGGTGTGAGCCCCGTGGCCTACACGCCGCGCAACATCACCTCGCCGACATTGCGCGACGCCAGCAGTCCGCAGGAGCTGGTGCGCTACCTCGGGACGCTCTACGCAGCGCTGAGTGAGGCGAACCGCTACATCGCCAATCTCGCCGCCAGCGGCAGCGCCGACAGCAGCCCACCAGCGCTTACCATCCCCGAGATCCGCGCCGCATTGGAGGCGGGCGGGAGCTATCCGTTGTCGATCGAGCAGCTGGGCGGCCGGGCTCGCGATCCGCAGACCGCAGGCGTCTTCGCCGGCAAAGCGCTGCCCGCGCCGCAGCCCTATCCACCGAACGCCGAATTCATTCTCATCGTCAGCGCGACCGAGTATCGCCGCTACTATCGCAGCGCCGACATCAACCCGCGGTGGATCGAGCTGGTCATCCCGCTTGCCGCCAACGCTGCGAAGATCGACGCTGCCAATCACTTTATCGCCGGGCAGATCGTCGACATCGGCGCGGCTGCCGGGCTGTCGTTTTCCGCCGCGAACGGCTCGGGCTTGCGTTACGCCGCAACGTCCGAGTTGATCACGCTCAGCACGGTCGGCACCACGACCGACTCCGCCGCGAACCTGCTCCCCTCCACCAGCCGGATCGTGTGGGTGCTGGGGTACGTGGTGCAGGCGATCACCGGCGGCGGCGTGACCACAGTCAAGATCGGAGATGCAACCACTGCTGATCGCTTTTTCACGACGACGAGCCTTACACTCGGGAGCGGATTCACAGGGGCGGATCAGTGGCAGGGAAGCGTGGCGACGGATGCCAAAGGCCCGGTGCAGTATGGAGCGGCGAAGGTGCGGCTGACAGCCAACGCGACGCCGACGGCCGGGCAGGTGCGCATCGTCGTCATTGCGGAAGTCGCCACCTCGCCAACTTCGTAACTCGCCGGGGAGGCACCATCGTGAACAAGCCAGCATCGGTAAACGACGATCAGCAGCCGGAGCCGGCAGCGCCTGAGTCGCGCGGCACCGTTCCCGCCGAGGAAACCGGCGGTCTCGGCCCTCTCCACTTCACCGCAACGCACTACTACCGCGAGCTGGCGCCGGAGGAGTGGGGTAAGGTGCCGGAGGGGCTCACGCTTCTGCCCACTCCCGGCATCGGTCGCGTGTTCGTCGCCATCAGTCTGCGTCCGGACAGCAGCGCGGGGCAGGTGGAAGGCGTGCGCTGCTACAGCCCGGTCGGCCATTCCGAAGCGTTCGGCGCGGTCGACGGGAGCGGCGTTGCGTTCGGCGCATTCGACCCGCTGTTCGATCTGGTGCTGCCGAAGGGTACGTGGTACTACGCCCTGGTCGAGAACAACGCAGGTGCGCTGGCTGCGGCACTGCAAGGCGGGATGGAGCCGGTTGGCGAGTATGTGCTGTGCGCGCGGCGAGCACGCGGGGCGGCGACGGCGGAAGGGCAGGTCGAGGGATGAGCGCTGGTATTCCCGCGGCATCGGAACCGCTCAACGCTCCAGCTATCTCTGCCGAGGAGCACGCGCGGATCGATCAGCTGGAAGCGGCAATGCTGACCAGCGATGCTGCCTTCGCGCAACTGCCGCTCCAGCATGTGTTCACCCCCGGCATCTACACCCGCGTGATCTTCATGCCGAAGGGGACGCTGTGCACGTCCAAGGTGCATCGGGTCAAGCATCCGTACGTGGTGCTGAGCGGCGAGGTCAGCGTGTTCATCCCCGGCAGCGGCACCCAGCGCATCATCGGGCCGTACTTCGGAACTACGGAAGCTGGAACCCGCCGCGTGCTCTACATGCACGAGGACACCGTATGGATCACGTTCCACCCCAACGCCGACGACACGGAAGATCTACTGGCGCTCGAGGAGCGGCTGATTGACCGGCGCGAGCTGGCGGACGGCAGAACGGCGTACGAGTGGTACCGGGACCTTCTGGCTGCAGCGCGTGCGGAAGCACTGCTCGCGCCGGAAGACGAACCGCAGCAGCCGTGCGAGCCGCAGAACGATTACGGAGGCGCGCCATGACCTGGGTGGCCGTAGCGATCGGTGGCTCCGCCGTCGTCGGTGCCGGTACCGCGATCTACGAGGGTAAACAGGCGAAGAAGAAATCGAAGTCGCAGAACGAGATCGACAACCTCCTCGCCGACAACGTCAAAAAGACTTCGCCGATGGGGCTCGACTTCCTCGGCGACTTCAACTCCGACACCGGCGCGGCCGAGGACTACTGGAAAACGCTCGCCCTCGGCGACCGCACCAAGCAACTGGATCTTCTCGCCCCGGAACTCTCGCAAGAAGATCAGGCGCAGTCCGACGCCCTCGGCCGCGACACGCTGCTGTCTCCCCGCGGCTCCGGCAGTCCGGAACGCCGCCTGGGCCTGCTCGACAGCGCATTCGCTCGTCGCAACAACGCTCTGCTCAGCCTGCGCCCGACCGCCTTCGGCAATCTTGCGCAACTCGGCGGGGCACGCGGCCAGCTCGGCGCATCACTTCTCGGCGCCAGCTCATCGACCGGCCTCGGTCTCGGCAATCTCAACCTCGGCCGCGCCGGGCAGTCGTTCGACCAGGAGCGCGCCGGCGCTGCCGGGCTCGCGCAGCTACTCGAGCTGCTGGCGAACTACTACCATCCGAGTGGTGGCGGCAGCGGAGGGGGCGGGTACGCGGGAGCAGGAGCCACGGGGTCGTGGTCGCCATGAATCCGCTCGCCTTCCTCGCCGGCGCAGGTGACGTTGCGCAGCGCCGCATCGAGCGTGAGCACCAGAACGCGGTGCAGGAGCAAGTGCGCGCCCACACCGACAAGCTGGCCATCGCTGCGCAGTTCGAGCAACTCGGCGTCGACCCGAACTTCCCGGCTGAGGGAAGGATGGCGGCGTTCCAGTGGCGGCAGCGCATCCTCAGCGATCCGAAGATCAAGCCGAAGGATATCGACGCCGGATTTGCCGACGTTTTCGCACGCACGCGGCGTACGGTTTCCGGCGCGGCCGAGCGCAACGCTCAACGCTCAACGGTCCCGGCGCTGAGCGCTCTAGATGAGCTGCTCGGCACGAACGCAAGCGGGGATGAGCAGCCGCAGCCGCTCCCCTCCCGCCCGTCGGCCGACGAGGGGATGAGCGGTGCGCCGCCCACCGCCACCGCCCCGGATCGCCGACCGTTCGACTACATCGCGCCGGGGTTGCACGAGGCGGTCGGTGCGGCACGCAACCAGTTCTCCATGCTCGGGCCGGATGCCGAACCGACTAGCGTCACCGGATGGTTCACGCCCGGCGAGCAGGCGGAGAAGGCGGTTGCGCAGCTGAAGGCGTACCGCGGCGCGATGGGCGGGGACAGCGGCGAGAGCGGGAGCGATTTCTCGTTCGCGCCGACGTGGTCAGCCAAAGGCGGAATCAGCGTCAAGCCGATGGTCGGTCGCAATCTGCCGTACGCCGGGGATCTCGGCGACGGGAAGATCGTGCCGCTCACCTATGACATGCACGGCGGCGTATACAAAACGCTTGACGGGAAAGTCGTACAACCGCGGCAGGTCTTCACCGCCGCTGATCGCCCGCAGGTGTTCGATACCGTCGACGAGAACGGCAACCGCGTCGCTTCCGTCCGCCCGTTGCGCGGCCAGATGGAGACCGGCGTGCCCGTCGCCAAACCGACCAAGAACGAAGTGCGGATCACTCACGGTCCGAACGGCGAGGAAGTCGCCACCTTCGTCCAGCCCGGCTATAACGGCGCGCCCGGCGTGATCGCCGGACAGCAGCAGGTCGGCACCCAGCCCTTCAGCACGCTGCGTATCGCGACGATGGCGAAGACGCTGGCGGGCAAAGGGCTCGACAACATGACGAAGGAGTACAAGCTGCGCGGGTCGATCACCCTACCCGACGGCAGCGAGTACGTCCCCAACGGCACAGTGCAAGATGCGTGGGGAGCGTCGATCGCGCCGATCGCCGGTTCGCACGCCTACCCCACCGCCGCTGCCGTCACGCGCGCTACCGTCGCTCGCGATGCAATCGCGCAGATCGACGACGTCGCTACCCGGGCCAAGGCACTGGAGACGAAGTTCGGACCGATCCAGGGCCGCTTTGAGGACTGGGTCGCCAAGCACAAGCTCTACGGCGATCCGGATGTCGCTGGGCTGCAGCTCTCGCTCACGCATCTCTCCGCGATGGCGCCAGCCATCCACCAGTTCCGCAACGCGCAGTTCTCCGAACGGTTTGACACGGCGATGGGCGCGCTGGGGCAGGAATACACGATGTTCAAGGCGAAGATCGGCGCGTTCCGCGACTTCTCCGCGCTGGTTGAACGCGGCGGGCAGTCCACTCCGCTCAAGACGCAGCGTACGACTGCTCCGCCGGTTCTGGTCTCGCCGCGCAAGGGCGGAAGCACTCCGCAGCCGTCACCACGCAAGCCTGCTGCTGGGCCGCCGACTCCCTCCGCGTCGTCGGTTGATCTATCGAAGCTCTCGACCGAGGACTTGGTGAGAATGGCGGCGGGAGGACAGTGAGATGCCGACGCCGCAACCGTCGCAGTCCGCAACCTCGCCCGGCCAGCTCGCCGCAGTGCGCGAGCTCAACCTGCGCTATTTCGATCCGGACTTCAGCGACGAGCAGCGGAGCGTTGTCGACGAGCTGAATCGGCGCACCGGGCACCCGTCGCGCTCCCCGGGCGACGTCATCTCTCGCATCGCCGCGCGCCGCACTGCTGCGCCGCAGGACTTCGGTCCGCCGCAACCGTCAGCCAGCGTCGGCGAGATGACAGGCGCCGGGTTGCGCGGCGTCGGCAAAGGTCTGCTCGGTCTCATCCCCGGTGTGACCGGCAAGCCGTCCGGTCCGCCGACGGGGACTCCTTCCGACACGCTGTTGCGCAACGACGCGAACGCTGCGGCGTATGGCGTGACCGACGATCCATTTACGTGGGCGGCATCGGCGATCGGCGGGGTGATGGACCGCACCGCCGCGCTCGAGCGCAACCAGCCCGACACGCTGGCGCAGGCAGCGGTCCGGTCAGTCGGAACGCTCGTGCCGCAGATCGAAGATGTCGCTGCGCCCGGTATGGCGTACGGCGAAGAGAACCGCGCGCCGACGCGAGAAGAGAATCTGCGTGCAGCAGAAGGCGGCGGCAGTCTCGCCGCAGTCGCCGCTCTGCCGATCGCGCTCAAGCGCATCTCCGCCGCACTGCGCAAGGTGCCCTCGACCGCCCCGGCGCCAGCCGAAGCGGCAGCCATCGCCCCTCGCGCCGACGCAATCAACCGCGTCATCGGCGACGGCTCCTACATCAACCGCCGCAACATCGACGTCGGCCGCGCCTTCGCCGACGCCGGGGTCGAGATCGATCCTCGCGAGATCAGACGCAACCCACGAGCGCTCGTCGACTACACCGACCGCGTGATCGATCGCGAGAACCTCGCCGCCGATCAGTTGCTGCAGTCCGAAGCCGCGCAGGCACCGGCGGCGAACGGGCATGTAGTCGCCCGCGGCCCGCGCACCATTGCCCTGCTCAACTCGGCCGACATCGAAGCCGCGCGCGCGGTAGACGACTACGTCACGCGCCGGGTAGACGAGCTCTCGGCCCCACACGGCGGCAACGGCGCAATCTCCGTCGCCGACGCGGACCTCCTCAAGCGCGAGCTGCAGAACCGCGCGAACTACGACAAGATTTTCGGCAACACGGCGCTGACGACGTCCGACAATCTGCGCAATCAGCTCCTCGCCGATACCGCGCAGCGTTTCGACCGGCTGGGCGACACCATCCCCGGCTACCGCGAGTTGAATAATCGGCGCTCCTCGCTCATCCACTGGCGCGACAATCTCCTGGACCCGATTGTCGATACGGCAAAGACGGGCGGCAAGCGTCCGTCGAGAGTGGTTGCGGGGGCACGCACGGCAGCGGCAGCGGTGCGCGGCGATGTGCATGGCATCGTGCGTGGGGCGTCTGACCTGACGGCGGCGCAGGTTAAGCTGCCGACGCCGGAGCGCGTGGCGCGGGCGATCCGCAGCGCAGTGCAGGGGCGAGAGGCGAGCGGCCCGACAGCGGAGATCCTGCGTACCGCCGCGCCACGCGAGCAGATGGTGCCGCCGCAGCCGCCGCCCGCCAATCCAGACTTTGCCGCGGGGGAATCCGGACCGGCCTATACCACCGGTGGCCGCGTTGGGCAGACCGCAGCGTCATCCCCGTCGACCGGGCCAACGGGGCTTGCAACAGAGCTGGGACCGCCCGACGCCGCCTCAGCGCACCGCGCCCAAGCGCTGGATCGCACTGGCGCGTTCCGCGACGCAGGGATTGCATCGAACGTAGCCGTGCTGCAACGCGGTCCAGGTCGTCCGCTGCTGGGTCCACCTTCCGGGCCAACTGTGCAACCCTCCAGCGGTCTCACGTTCGAAGCGGATGCGCCGGGTGGGCAGCGGGGGATCACTCCGCGCAGCCCCGGCGGGCGGCGCGATGTTGTCGCGCGCAGCACTCGGCCGCCGGATATTGCCCCGCCGCCGCCCGCGCCACACGGCACAGACCTGCCGCGGGAGGTGCTCAGCGGCGACCAGCCGGTTACTTTCGATCACCCGGTCCACGGCAAGGTCGCGGGCACCGTCGTGCGGCATTTCGTACGCGCCGACGGTAAGCGCGCGCTCATCATGCAGACGCCTAAAGGCGAACGGATGGCGACTGCGGATATGGTGCGGCTGCCGAAGGTGCGGGCTGGGAGTGGTGCGGCGGCAGCGGCGCCGGCGCAACTCGTCGATCAACGAGTGCCGTTTCCGCTGCTGCTGCGGCCGCATAACGCGAATGGCGGCGATGACCCTCAGTCGCGACACCTCGGCGACCTGGTGCGCCGCGGTGCGGAGTCCGGGCGGCACGAGCTGAAGCAGAACAATCCCGGCATCGCTGACACCTCGGCTGGAGGACACGACACGTTCGGAGACATGCTGTTCGGTGCGTCTGCGAATGCTCAGGAGCTGCCGCCGGGGCAGTCTGAACTCGGTCCGGAAGATAGTGAATACGGCAAGGTTCCGGAAAACCGCGCACTCGTCCTCGCCACGCCGCCGAGCCAGCTGCTGCCGGAGAAGTTCAAGAATTCACGTCAGGTATCGCTTGCCCACCGGATCAAGCCAACGTCCGGCGCCAATAGCACGTTCGCTAGTCCGGATGGCGATCTGTGGCCGGGGGCGCCGCCGGGCCGCCCCTCGATCATTTTCGGACACGAGAAGTCGCCGAGCCAGGTGGCCGACGTACTGCCACACGAGCTGGGCCACACGATCTGGACCCGCGATCTGAGTCCGAAGGAGCAAACCGCCTTCATCCAGTTCATGCGGCAGTACGCGGCTTCGTCGGAGTACGATCCTGATTCCGAAGTCGAGAAGGCTTATCGCCGGACGCAACCCGGGTACGACGAGCTGGACGCGAAAGAACGGGAGAACAAAATTCTTCGCGAGTTTTTCCCCGAGATGGTGCGGCTCTACATCGGCGATCCATCGACACTGCTCAAGGAGAGCCCCAAGGGCTATCAGCTCATGAAGAGCATTTTCGGTGGGCGCGAGTACATCGGTGGGCGTGTGACGGACGCGAAGGGTGGGCGATGACGGATCAGGAGCAGCGCACCGCGCACCGTAGAAGTGGCGCAGGCCGTCGCGAGTCGGATCTGATGGACGTCGTTCACGCGGCCGATTCGGGGATCTCGATGGGGTGGCGGTGGGCGCAGATTCTCGTCACGATCCTCAGCGCCGCATTCGTGGCGGGCACCGCATGGAACGGCTTCGACAACATGCGCGAAGAGATCAAGGGTCTGCGGGCCGACGTCGCACAGGTTCGCGTGAGCCAGACCGCTACGGACAAGCAGAATGCGCTCGACCGAAAGACATCGATCGACTCGACAAGGAAGTCTCAGAGATGCGCCGCCAGTTCGATCAGCAGCGCGACATGCGCGAGGCGATGATCTACAGCAGCGCCAACGCGACGCTGCGCAAGCAGGCTACAATCACGACAACGCCGTAACAACTGGAGACTTGCACGATGGGCGGACCGGCATGCTGGATCATCATCAACTGCGGAGCGCTGAAGTCTGCCGCGCTCGGACTCGCCTCGATGTACCAGGATGGCAACGCATTCATGCGCGGGACCGCCGTGGAGCTCGGGGAACTGGATGGCGAGATTTGCGACCTCGGGCCGGAGATTGCACCACTCCTCTCGCCCGAGGACCGCGCGGAGATCATCAAGCGCGGCGACGCGGCGAACGCGTTGTGCCTCGAGATCGACGCGTATATGGAAGCGCATGCGCGTAGCGGGCTGCGGCCGGTGACGAATGAGATGACCGCATTCCGGACGAAGCTCCGCGCGTTCCTGAAGGACCAGCGCGTCTACTTCCGCGGGCTTGCCAGCAAATACAAGGATCAGCCGTGAAGAGCATCGCCCTGTTCTCGGTCGTCCTCGGCGCGGCGTACCTCGCCTATTGCGCGTGGGGCGTGTACGAGATGTGCCGATGGAGCGGAGAGCGGGCGTGATGGTCAAGCACACGCCCGAGCCGTTCAGCATTCAGCTGCCCGCCGCGATCGTCCTGACGCTCATCACGTCACTCGGCTCGATCTTCGCGGCGTACTACGCACTCAAAGGTGGCGTGGAGGCGGCGCAGGCGAACACCGCCAGGCTGGAAGCACGCGTGGACCGCTTGGACGCTGATCGCAAGGCCGACAACGCGGCTGCTACACAGATGCATGTTGATCTGGCTACCGTGACGCAAGAGCTGAAAAACCTGAACGTGCGCGTGCAGGAGACGAATGACCGGCTGGGGCGGATCGAGGACCGGCAGGTGAGGATCATCGTGCCGGCGGTAACGGATCGATCGCGGTAACGCCGAAAACGAGGAGCAGGCAGTCTACTGGCGAGTTGTGCAGTGCGTCCCCGAACTTCAACTTGCCGGGCCAGAAACGCGGTCGCGCTCCCAACGTTAGCGCACGATGAAACCACTTCGCATTGGTCCGTGCAGGGACGAGTAACACGGCCAGCTCCGCGATCGCAGCCAACTCGACGAACGGGCGGATATCGGACCACGGCGGATTGCAGAAGACGCGCTCTCCTGCCCATGAGATGGGCGCCTTGATCGAGGACGCGCGCGGCAGCAGGCCGTTGCCATTCGATGATGCACCGTCGAGCGTGAAACGGAGCTCGGCGTGCAGCGGCTCGAAGAACGATCGCGGCGTCGTGTAGGTCTAGACGCGATCTCCGCGATACCAATCGACGTATGCCGCGTCAGCCATTCAACACCTCATCCAGTTTCGCCAGCATCGTCAACAGCTGCTGCCCCACGTGACCGTCCGTCTGCCTGAACGGATCGAACAGTGATTCCGATCCGCAGTGCGGGCACTTCAGATTCTCGGACTGCCGGAAGACGCCTTCGCAGTTCGCGCACGCTACCGCTTCGTCCAGCGTCGGCCAGTTCGCGAAGGCTTCGTCGGCGGTCATGAGAATGACGCTCACGATCCATCTCCGCTGTTGCCGCCATCGCGCGGAAGTGTTACCTCGAAATGCAGCGGTAAGCACGGCAGGAAGCAAATCCACAGATCAGCGGTTGGAGGGGCGACTCGCCAAAACGCCCCAATCCACGCGTCGGCCAACTTGAACTCCAGCCGCCATCGTACACGCTCATCAGCAGTGTGGCGCCAGCGGGTAATCGCGCTCACGACTTCACCGCCCGCCGCATTCCGGCGGCAACCTAGCGTAGTCGGCGCACGTCAGATTGGGCACCTCGGTGTCGTCAGCGAGCGCCTGCGCGACCTTGCGCGCCGCTGCCGGACGCAAGCCCTCCGATCGGACGGCGTAGTCGTATGCCGCCTTGAAGTAGATACGTCGCGCCTCCGCCTTCTCTTTCGGTGCGGCCTTCGGATCGGCGATCGTGTCGCGAGCCGCAAGCCCCGCTGCAACGAAGCTGAACCCGCCCCAATCGTCGCCGGAGGTATCGGGCACCTTTTGGAGCGACGTCCCGCAGGACGACGCGAGGATGGATAGAACTACGATGAGCGTTTTCATTTGATCGATTCTCCTGTTCGCTTGGTTGGCTGGAGCGCTGCGAAGCGATTGTCATGCACGACGAGATCGCGCACGTTGCCAGTGATTCCGATTGCCATCTTCAGCTTCTTTAGCTGATGGCGCCACGCGCAGCCCGGATCGTCCGGAGCGTCATCGTCAGGCATGTATTGGCGGATCACTGTAGCGGCTTCGCTGAGGCATGTGATCGCGTTAGACAGGGCTAGCTCGGCCTCGTGCGGCTGTCTTTGGATTTCAAGCATGGCTCACCGCCCGCCGTCTCTGCTCGGCCATCGCTGCCTTCCACTTCTCCCCGTAACTCGTAAGCTGATACGTCCCGAGATCAACGATCTGCTCTCCGTCGTCGATGGACGGATACGCAACCCAGTTCGTGATCTGCGGATACGTCTTCATGCCGTGCGCCAGTGCGTCGAGAATCCAGCCGGCGCCGCGGTCCCCCATCTCGGTCACCATGACGGGCCGGCCGCGCCAGTACCGATTGACGATCTCCATCTTCTGGTCGAGCAGCTCGATCCAGTTGGCGAGCGTGCCGGAATCCTTGCCGCCGTCCTGAGCCCAGTTGTGAAACGTGGCGACGTTGTGCGGTGTATGGCCGGTAGCGTCCCACGCTAGCTGCGTCTCGAGCCCGCTCACGTACGCGGTCTCCGGGCCACCAATGGGACAGTAACAGACAGTGTTGACCATCGCAGCGTCTACACCAGCAAGCATCGGGAGGTAGATGTCATCACGATACCATTCCCACGCCAACTCGAAGTTGCCGAGCGACTCTTCGGCCATCGGTGGGTAACTCTGCCCGTCGTCCGGCTCGTTCCACGGCAGTATCCCGGCGATGACCTTCGCCTTTCCCCGCTTGATCGGAGCGGCCATGTAGCGCTCGACCACGCGCCGCGCGAACTCATAGCAGAACTTCGGCCGAATGTGCGTCGGCTTCTTGAACCACGGCTCCTTGACGGCGAGCCCGTACGGTGTAGCGTCGGTGATCGGCTGCGCTGCTTCGCGGGCGTCTACCGTGTGCCGTACCGCGTCGCCATTATAGAGCGCCGTGTCGTCAACCGTCCCGTGCGGTGGCACCCCGACCAGCGAGAGCCACGGCTGGCGGATGCCAACGGCGGCGAGCGCCATGATCCTGGCATCGATCGAGGACCATGGGAACGCTGACTTGTCCGTGCCGCGATTGTTGAAGTCCCAAAACCCGAACTTGCTACTTACCTCGCTGCCGCCGACGACTACGCGGCAGCCGTCGAAGATTTGGGCGAGCGCCGGCAGCATCGGAAGCTGGCGTGGATCGTTCAGGAGGAAGCTGATCATGCGCGCGCCTTCTTGGCTGCGGCGTCTGCGATGGCGAATACAAGGGTTGACGGAAACGGGACAGTGGTGATCTCGCTGAAATACCCGTTGTCTGGTACTCGCTCTACGAACTCGACCGGCTGCATTTGCGTGCATTGGCATAGCCCGTTGACGCTGCCATCGCAATACTCCAGCCGACCGTCGGCTCCACCAGTCAAATGCCACGCCAGCGGATGCCCACACCGGCAGGCGACGTTTTCGTGATCAATCCAGATCAGCTCATTCGACGCGGCGTGATGTGGCGACATATGGACCGCGCGAAACGACTCCATCGATTCGTGGACGGTCACGGTGGCGTACTTGCCGCGCCACTCCACTACGACGCGACCGGAGGGTAACACTACGCCGTCGAGGACATGCCCAGCGCCGCTGATGCCCGTCTCATCGTCAGCGCGCTTCAACCAAAATCGTCTCATCGTCTTACTCCTTCACCGGTTCACTCCGTCCTTCGCCGGTTTACTCGGTTTGCGCATCATGGTCTGCTTCAGGAACTCTAGGTGTTCCGAGACGTCGGCGGATAGTGGTGCGGGCGGTTCTTCGTGCGGCACGCTGGCCTCCGTCCGCTCAACCGGTTTGCACGGTGCGTTGTAGACCGACACGCCAAACTCTTCGCGATGCGCGTTTTCGATTTGATCCAGTGCACCATCGGACCAGAACTTATTCTCGGGGCCAGACTGCGAAAGAGAGTGACCGAAGATCCGCCGCACCTTCTCCACGAAGCGGGCGTTACGAGCGTCATCGCCAATCAGCGCAATGAAGCGGTCTGCCTCGGCGCGATCGGAGTCCTTCTCCGCGTCGGAAAGGTCCGCATACGGCGTTGCCATTTGGCGGCGCCAGCGCGCGAGATAGTCGGCGTGTTGAAGGCGCGGTTGCGGATGCTCGGCATTCGGGCCACGAACAGCTGGACATACGGAGCTGTCGCAATCGCCGAGCATGTACCACATCCACCCGCTCCATTGAGCGTGACAAAGCTCTGCGAGGCGTTCGCGCAGGTTCTGTTCCGATTCGCTCATCCCCTACTCCTTTTCCGCCAGCGCATGCGGCCCGAATTCGACGCGCGGTCCGTACATTTTCACGACCTCCATAACGCGCCCGCGCAAGTCGTCCCTGCTCGCGGCGTCGGATGCCGAGCAGCGGTGGAGAGACACCATCACGCATCCAAGCTCGAAGATGATGCGCTCAGCGAGTTCTTCCTCTGGCGTAAAGTTGCGCCGCACGAATCGATGACGCGGCTCATCCGCGAAACCCGGCACGCGTCGATGGGCGGGAGAGTTATTCTCACGGCCGCAGCGCGCACACACATCGAGTGCGAACTGTTGCCGCTTCACCGTCCACCTCCCACCGGATGAATCCTTCCGTCGAGGATCGCAACGGCTTTCTCTACGTCAGGCGCCGTCAGGCCACGCGAGCCATCGACCAATACCCACCGATAACCGTGAGCGCCGGTAAGCGACTGCGACATCGTCGTCCGGTTGTCGCCCTGCGGAAGTTCCGAGCCGTCATCGAGGATGACGTAATGCTTCCTCGCGGCTGGAGTCGCCTCGGTTGCGAGATATAACGCGATCTGATCGCCACGCTCTGGCATCGCTTCATCGGAACACGTGTGCCCGACGATCCGCGCTTCACTCGTCAGGCCGTGAGCCATGAGCATGTAGCGGAACCCCTCCAGCGTCATCGCGCCACCGAGGATCATGTAACGCCACGCCGACGAGATTACTACCCGCGCATCCGTTGCGCGAATCAAGATGTTGAGCTGTTCGACGTTCTGGCGATCGATCGAGTTAATCCCGTTCTTCAGCACGACGTGGTTATTCAACACGCCGTCGATATCCAAGAAGATCAGCGGCGCGTTCACGGCTGCGCCTCCTTCGGTCCGGGCTCGATACGTCCCGGCACATCCACGTCCCACCCCGATACAACCGCCACCGCCCCGCCCTTCCCGTCGTCGTACAACTTCCAGAGCGGCCACACGCAAGGGAACGCCGCGCGGAACACGCACGGATACCCGACGCCGCCGCTTGTCGGATCGGTGCCAGTCGCAGCCCGCCCGCACCCGGCGTACTCGGTCCCCTCGCCGATAGCGATCCTTCGATCGTGGTCGTTGTAGGAGATCAGGACCGAGACGTACGGCCCTCCGAACGTCGGACGCATCACCGGCAGCGTATGGACCATCATCGCGGCGAGCGGGCTATCCATGTGCTGTGCGCACATCCACTCGACGGGCGTTTCGTCGGAGAACGCCGCACCCGTCTTCGTGTCGTGGGTGGCGACGTACCAGCGGTACGGAATTGATCCGTTGCAGCGGAGAACATCGTACGGCGCGGCAAGCTCGCGCGGGTACTTCGCCGCGATTGCGTCGGCCCACGTGTTCGCCTTCGCGGTCCACGCCCATCCCGCCGCAGAGAATTCGGTGTCACCCGAGGGGCGACAGTCGCTAACCTGGACCGGCGTAAACGTTGTGCTCTCCATCGCGGCACGATTCGCAGACCCGACCATCGCGGCCGACTTCCTCGGCACAGACGCAACCCGGGAACTCGCAAGCGCAGTAGAATTCGTCGTCCACGGTTGATCCGTTACGTTCGTCCATGGCGTCACCAGCCGCTCTTCTCCCGCGCCGCGCGGTACACTCGCAGCTTCCGCAGCGTGTCGTCCACTTTCTTCTCGTCCTCGGCCGTCATCGCTTCCGGCGCCGCTGTCAATTCCGCGAGCTCGTGAGCCAGCGTCCAGATCGCCTTGTAATGCCTGATTACCGCTGCGTCCATCGGCCACTCCTTCTTTCGCTGTGAAATGCGGGGCTCCCACCCGCTGCACCGTCCGGACGGCTCTGTCAGGTCTCGGCGTGGCTGGCGTCAGCGTCACCGTGCCGCGCTTCTCCTGACCTACGTTAAGGGCATCCCGGCGTCCCGCTGCCGTATCGAGCGCCCTGCTTAAATCGTGTTCCGTACCTTCGCGGAGCACATCAGCGCCCGCCACGGTCTGCGGACCACCGTCCGGTGGCGTCCAGATCACCCCGTTCGGTTTCTGCTGATGTGCTCCGCGCAAATGCGGAGCGCCGTCGATGACGATCATGAGCGGTACTGATGGCTGCGCGGGGATGAGCGTGTAGACGCCGTAGAGCAGTAGCGCGGTGACAGTGCCGGCGATAGCGCCGACGATGTCGCTCTTTGCGGCGGGGTTCATAGCGCAGCCCGTCCGGCCTCGCGCGCTTGATCGATTAGTGAGCTTGCGCGTGCGAGATTATTCGGATGGATAATTGCGGCGCAGAGCGTCCGGTAAAGACTTCGCGCCATTGCTGCCCGGAGCTGGTAATTGTGTTCGAGTTCGTCACCGAGCCCGGCATCGCGAAACATGCTGACCATCTCGGACGTCGCCGCCAGCCATAGCGTTCCGAAGTGCTCCGAACCTCTGGTGTTGGCCGCACGAAACAGCGCTTCGAAGTCGCGAACGCCGGTAACGCGCCGATTGAGTTTGCTCATTGCCCATCCCCCGCTTCGCACGCCTCGCACTTCGGACATTCGGAGCACTCGCCGCGCGGTTCGTCATGCTTCGGGCAGACGTCCTCGTGCAGGCGGAACGCTTCGTCAGATATGCAGTTGCCATTCAGATTGTGCTTGTTCATCGATCTCTCCAGATGACGCGATAGACGCCGCGCCGCTCGCTCGATGCTGGTTCGATAACGCCGTTTCGACGCAGTGCCTCGAAGGTGTTCGTCAAGCCTTTGCGCGCGATCGTTCTTCCGCCGATGCGGTACTCGTCGCCTTGTCCGTCGCCGGTAAAGATGACGCGCAACTCGTCCTCGCCGATCTGATCAACAAGCCATTGCTGCGCCTTAGTGAGCTTCAGCTAACACCGCTCCATTCGTAGGTTTCGTAGCCCCACGCCTTCGCCGCCGGATGATCGCCCATCGCCTTGTCGGCGTCGGCCTCCGACGGGAAGAGACGCACGACGACATCGGCACCCGGAGTTTGATCGTCATCGTGAATGATGGGCGTCGGGTAACCGGCCGGGTGGTTGAGCATCACGAAGTAGGACATCACTTCTCCTTCTGCGCGAACTGAAGCGCCTTGAGCGAACGGCGCGGCGAAACCACCCTACTTCCACCAAACGATCCGCCGCGCCGTTCCAATGCATCTCCGCTCGTTCCCTACTTACTGAGCGCCGCCGACAGATCCGCGAGCGCCTTTTTGACGTCCGGGTCGGTCGTGTCGATGTCTACCGCCACGACCGAGACAACGTTCTTGGCCGCCTTGTTGATCTGCTTCTTGTCCTTCGACTGGAGCGCAGTGAAGAGCGCCATGAGGGAGAGGAGCTCGGTCGGGTGCGCGAGGACGAAACTCAGGATTTTCGTGTAATCAGGTTTGGGCACTTTGCTTTCTCCTTGCAATCTCCGCCGACTATCCGCCAGCGGAACAGTTAGACCTACGCCGTCTTCTTCCTGCTCTGCTCCTCGACATCGCGCACCGGCACGAGCAGCACGTAACGCCGACGCTTGTTGGGAACCTTCGACTTGTCGATCACGCTGCGCTTGACGCCGTTTGCCAGGAGCAGCTTCTCGTCAATCCGCTCACCGCCCGACTGATCGTTCACCGCGAGGTGCGCGCCTTCGAACTCGATCCGTTCGTTGTCCGGCACGCCGGCGGCGCTCATCTGCGTCGCGAGCAGTTCTTTGAGCTCAGCCAGCCGCTTCTCGTCGGCTTTGATCCGCTCCTGGATGACGAGTGCTTCCCGTGCTGCGGCGCGGAACTGGCGATCGGACTTGAGTTTGATGTAGGTGGAATAGCTCGGCGGCGGGGTCCACGGCATGGCCCTACTCCCCCACCCGCGTGAAGACGTGCGAGGTGATCTTGGCGTGTGCCTTGCCGCTCTCGCGCCCGCACGGCTTGCCGGACTTGTCGGTGGCGGCGCAGCGGCGCTTGTGCCAGCGCGGATTCACGGCGCGGCAGCGCGTGCAGTAGGGGACGGCGATTCCCGTCTTGCCGCGGCCGAGCGAGAACAGATGTCGTTCGTGGCTGATCACTCCGGCGGTATTGCAGTTGGTCATACGCGGATTCTCCTTCAATCTTCACTAATGCGATTTAGTGCATGCGCTCAATATACGATCGTGCAGCTCTGCCTGTCAAGGCTCATCTGCACTATTTGAGCGCTCCCCAGTCCCGCGCGAACTTGACCTTGGTCGTGATCTGGACCCCGTTCGGCAGCGGGATCGGGTTGCACATGTAAGTCTCCACCACTGCCGCCGTCACCTCCCGCGCCTCGTCGGTGTCGGGCAGCTGGAAGATGTTCTCGTCATGCACGCTCATGAGCATCAACACGTCCGCGGAGTCGAGCTGCGGACGTCCCCGCCGCCACAGATCCCGCAGCCCTGCCTTCAGCGCTTCCGCCTCGCCGCCCTGGATGCGGAAGTTGACTAGCTGGCGCAGCGCCTCCTCGCGGATCGAAGGTGTTGTGGACCAGACTGCGGGCGCGTAGCGGATGTGGCCGAGGGGAGTGCGCGACAGCCCTTCTCGTCGCGCTTGGGTATGCGTGTCGCGGATGAACTCACCGATGCCGGGGAAGATCTCGCCTACCCACGTCTGGATCAGCTGTTCGCAGTCGTCGAGTGTGTAGCGCAGGCCGCGCAACTCCATCTGCGCCTGTAGGCCGCGCGGGGTGATGCCGAAGACGACGCCGAAGTTGAGGTTCTTTGCGCTGTCGCGGATGTCTTTGGCTTTGGTGTCGCCGGCGGCGCAGCGGGAAGCGAGTTCCTCATACGACATCCGCCAAGCGCGGGAGGCGCCGAGGATGTGCACGTCCAACCCCTCGCGGAACGCACGGAGCAGGTTGTCGTCGCCGGAAAGGGCGGCGAGGATACGCAGCTCGACTTGCGAATAGTCCGCTGAGCCGAGAATGCAGCCCGGCGGCGCAACAAAGCAACCGCGGACGGCGCGGCCGAGATCCGCTCCCCCCTTGTTGCGGATAGGGATGTTCTGAAGGTTGATGGGGTCCCCGCTGGCCCAGCGGAAGGTTGCCGCGGTCGTCGGCCGGATGCGAGTGAAGACGCGGGCGTGATCCTGCCACCACTCCTCAATTCTCTTCCGCTGTTCCGCACCGGCGCGGCGAAACAGCTCCTCCAGCTGCACCGTCCGCGCGATCCGGGGAATCTTCTCGGTGTAGGTCGTGATGATCTTGTGCCGCATGCGGTAGTCGAGGATGAGCTGGACGACTTCCACCACGTCCGGTTGCGCGGAGTATTTGAGCTTTACTCCCTCGAGCACCTTGTCATCGGTCGATGCGCGCTTGCCGGTTTTCGTCTGCTTCTCGCTTACCAGATCGAAGCTCACGGGCTGGAAGTCGCGCGCATCGTCGTCGTCGTAAACGAGCTGCTGCTCGCCGAAGAGGAGCGCCGCGACCTGGTCGCCGGAAGCAGGATTGATCGCACGGCGAGCAAGGTGGTGGAGCTTGGCGAGGATAACGTCGTTCTCGCTGCGCAGCCGCTCGGTCAGCGCCTGCAACTTGGGGATGTCGACCGGCATACCGTTGCGCTGCATCTCGGCGGCAACGGGGATGACGTTCATGTCCAGCCGGTACGCAGGGTAGAGCTCGGCCTCGTCAATGAGGGCGCGGATGCGGGGGTAGATGCGCAGGGTGAGATCGGCGTCGCGTGCGGCGTAGTCGTCTGCTTCCTTCATCGGCACGTCGCGCAGGGTCGGCTGCGGCATCGGCCCCAGCAGCTCCTCTACCGGTCCACGGATGTCCTCGTCCCAGTCGTTCCAGCGCTGGCGGATCGTGCGCGGCTTGCGTTCGTCGCCTTCGTCCTCTGCCGACGGCTCGTCGGCGTCCTCGCCGAGATCGTCGAACTTGCCCGCCTCGATGTCTTTCTGCAGCGAACGGAGGTATCGCCCGACCTGCCACCCTGTTTTGAACTTCCAGCGGCCGGTGTCCCAGTCATAGTCGAGCTGCTGCTGACGCGCGGGCCACAGACCCCCGTCGATGCAGCCGCGAGCAGTGCAGCGGGTGGAGGACTGGACGCAATCGCAGGTCTTGGTCGTGTTGCGGCGCGCGCCGGGAACGCGTCCGCCTCCGCCGCAGTCGCCGCAGTTCGCGTCGATGATCTTGTATGCCGCGATCTTCCCGGTGCCCTCGCACGCCGAGCAGGCGCGGGCGGCGATCGCGCGTTTGATGTAGGCGAGAGCGAGGCGGCGTTCGGCCGGTGCGATGACCTCGGCGTAGTCACGCTGGGTCGCGCCGAGGAGGCGTCGCGAGATTGGCTTGAGCCCGAGCGGGTGGAGGCGCAGGCAGAAGAGCATCAGCATCGTGTCTTCCACCCGATCCCAGCCGCGCACGCCGAGGTCGTCGAGATCGATGTCGAGCGCGCGGCAGATGTCGAGATCGACCCCGAGCCAGTTGTGGCCGATGAGCATCGCGGTGCCGGTGAAGAGCTGGCGGCGCAGGGCGGCGATCGCGCGCGTAGCGTTGGCGTGGACGACATAGCCGGTGCCGGGGCGGGCGGAGAACTGGATGCTGAAGGGGTCGTGGGGATAGCCTTCGGTGTCGATCGCAATCAGCGGGGTGTGGCGGAGAAGGCCGGTGACGGCTTCGGCGCCGTGGTCGACGAGGTGCTGGGGGCCGCTGCCGCTGGTGGAGGAGAAGTCGATGATGCGTTCGTAGTGGGGGCGGGGATGCTCGTCGCGGGGGG
>C688J18823_10000463_pt1 | contig 23630 bp, 21 predicted proteins | sample HopSoiMetagenom1_FD_18823 | JGI IMG/M metagenome (IMG submission 18823) | reverse complement strand
AACCACTATTTCTTCAAAGAAGCCATTTACGACCTCATTTATGGTTCCATCTCCGCCTAGGGCAACTATTTCCTTAAACCCCTTTCTTAATAAAGCCCTTGTGAGAAAAGTTCCCTGTCCTGGTTTTTTGCTGAATACAGCGTAAGGATTCTCGCCAAAGATACCCTTAATCTTGCTGTAAAGTTCCTTCCAATTCTTGCCAGTTAATCCACCACAAGAATTTGGGTTTACTACCAGTGCTGTTTCCGTGCTTGTTTGCTCTTGCTGGCTCATATGTATATAACATACATCATGTACTAATGATTGTATATATCAATCGAACCTTCGTCAACCCGTAATCGTTCATTTATAATAAAGTTAACATGTGCGAATAAAACATCGCATTTACAAAGCGACAGCTCCAACCAGAACAAAAATGGAAATATTGCCTCAAGATAATATTACAGCTAATCAACTAGAATGTGGTCTAAAAGGTAACAGGCTTTAGGCCTTGAAAAAAATTAATGCTGATGGTGCTTACGCAAACGTTCTTACTGAAAATACTCTAAAATGGAGAGATCAGATAATGAATATCCAAATAGAAGATCCATTACATTTGTTATGTTTTTTACCAATTAAACTAGTGTGATCAATGATTTGATTAATTCGAATTAGAAACCCGATTAGATCTGATCATTATTGCAGTCGTTCTTGCGTAATGCAAATTCATTATTTTCTCATTGTTTATAAGGAATAACAAACTAGTATATATACTAGATAATATCAGACTGATAGTCTTACATAACATATTGGATCTTCAAGTGATCAATGATTAAGGTATTTCGGTATTTTGGATTACCTAATCTATTTGGATACAGATAAATAATAAACTCTCAACATCTACCTAAACCTAATGGGCATTTGTTTGAGACTAAGATTAGGATCAATATTATAGAATGGATGTGGTCTAGCACACCAAATAAAATATATCGCAATTAGGAAGAGATTTACAATTACGACTCGTCAGTGATTTAATATCGTGTTATAATACATATTTGAGAATAAAAGTCGTCTCAAAAGTAGAGATAAGACAAGATATAGTAAATAGTGAGTGTTTTGATTCCGAACGAAAAGAGGCATGATACGGTTCGACATTCAAGTGCAAAATAGTATAAGATAGCAAAGCAGGTGAATATGAATCCCTCCGATTTGCCTCCTGACATTTTCAGTGTGTTTGCATTGATTACGGGGAACTATCACTATGGCCTTATCCAGTTGGATAATTACATCGCTCGCATGTTATAAATATCTCGCCATCAACGTGACTGAAGTGCGCATTACATGACAAACAAGTATGATGCATATCATCAAAGCCATCATCAGCGATAAACCTAAAACTATCGAGTTTTTGATTCTTGCATTTCATACAACGGCAACCACATATCGCCATTTAGCTTTATTGAATAGTATACATCATATAATTTAATCGAAATTTCATCTATGGGAACGGAAGCAATGAAAAGGCTATGCTATTTAGGCTATTTTGATTTCCTTGTGCTTCAGAGTCTGAATTTGAACAGGTTATGTTTGTTGGCAATATGTAATTTCCACAGTTGTTGACCTGTGCCATCGTCTGAGTCTTCTTGTATTCTTTCGCCTGTGCATTTCCATCCACGCCAATTCCAACAGGTACAACTAACAACCCTACTGTAATTATAGATAAAATAGCAATCAGCTCAAGTGCTTTACTTTTCATTTATATGATAGATATTGTGTTGTAAGGTTTATCTACATTCGGCGGTATTTTATGACTTGCTAAATCTTATATTTGTTCTATATCTGAATATCTTATTATCTCTTATAAGATATCTTGAAATTATATCCTTGAGTTATTTATTGCCTAGCAATTTAACAGGGTATAGATAGATTTAGGCAACTTTGCCTTATGTGCATATCTAGCTATTCGAACTAATATTAGATCATACCATATAATCTCGTATAATACACAAACATAATAGTTCGGATAGTCTACTCTATTCATATTATAGACGTCAAAAAACTGATGGAGTCAGAAGAAAACTACAAACTTTAGAGTACCTTACGATATAGTACAACATTCTTTTTATTAGCGAGCAAGTTATGATTTTGGAATTTGGGCCCCTGATTTCGCCAGATTTGCCGAATTCCTATCAAAGGATCGGAAATAGTTTGTACTCTAAAGCCTAAAAATAGAGAGTCTGACTGGATAGTAAATATCATATAGTAGTATTCTTATCTGGGTTTTAGAAATATTTATGAATGTAATGGCGAGGTCAGAATTTTTGTGTTTGATCATATAGACAGGAACTGAATATAAGTTGGATAAATCTAGTAAAAAATACCATCAACTCACTCCTGATTTAATAATTTGCAAAATACTTAATGGCATGTGGCAAGTCGCAGGTGGACACGGATTTATAGATCATGAACTGGCGATCGCAGATATGATGAGATATCATGAGGTAGGTTTAAGGAGTTGGGATCTAGCTGATATTTATGGCCCAGCAGAAGATTTCATCGGGGTATTCCGACGAAGGTTGTCTACATTAAAGGGGAAGGAAGAGATGGACACAATCCAAGCATTAACAAAATGGGTCCCACAACCTGGGCGGATAACACGTTCTATCGTCAAAGAAAATGTAGAAAGTTCCCTTCGCAAGATGAACGTTGGCTCGTTGGACTTGCTTCAATTCCATTGGTGGGATTATAACAATCCATATTACATTGATGCTCTCAGATACCTCTTCGACCTCAGAGATGAACGAATAATCAAGGATGTCGGTCTTACAAATTTTGACACAGAGACGATACAAACCATAATAGATTCGAATCTAAAAATTGTTTCAAATCAGGTTCAATATTCGATTATTGATAGAAGACCAGAAGTAAAAATGATACCATTCTGTAAAAGGTATAAAATCAGTCTTCTTGCTTACGGAAGTATTTGTGGAGGGCTGATATCAGAGCGATATTTGGGGAAGGTAGAGCCATCTGGTGCAGAATTAAACACCCTAAGCTTACGAAAATACAAACGTATGATAGATGCTTGGGGCGGATGGAATTTGTTCCAAGAACTATTAGGAAATCTGAACAGGATTGCGCAAAAGCACGGCGTAAGTATTGCGAATGTAGCAACCCGTTATATTCTTGATAAACCCGGAGTGGCAGGAGTCATTATTGGCGTTAGGCTTGGGATAGCTGATCACATTAGCAATAACCTGCAAGTATTCAACCTTACTTTGGATAAGTCAGACATTAATGATATAGAAAACGTATGTACAAAGTCAGATAATTTGTTTGAGAAAATTGGAGATTGTGGTGATGAGTATAGATCCTGATTTAGCTTAAAGAATCTTACTTATTACCAACGATAATAAAATATTCATCATCATTTCCTGAATCTATCAATCATTAGATACAATCAATATAGCTTTTATTACTAAATAGGCCATGCATATTGTATAAGTATTGGATTGAAAGACACGATTATGTAAAGTTAAACACGTACGGAATTAGTAAGATTCAGAATAATAAGTTTGAATTAATAAGATACAATAGTTTAAACCCCAAATAATTAACACATGCAGCAGACATGTTGGTAATCCTTATTACTAGATATTGTTAACATGCTTAATACACATAAGCTTTTAGTATATATTCCTGAAGTGATAAAAGTCAGCATTTGTATTTATGTCAAAGCCGAAGCGATCCACTAGAGATTAGCTGAAAAGTCTAGTACATGATAGTCGTCTGGTCTCTTCATCATAGATTGCGCTGCACAATACTCTCTCCCTCCCCCAGTTAGCGCTCATATTATTAATACTAGTAAGCAGATAATAAAATAGATAATAATGATAGATAAGAAATCACATACCGAAAACGAACTTGATAATAGTAATAATGATAATGAAGATGTTATAAGAATGGATCCAAGTTCAGAATCTCCAGCACTTGATCTGGAAATTCAAGACATTGAAGGAATTGGCCCTACGACAGCAAAAAAGTTGAAAGAAGCAGGCATTATCTCAGTGATGGATTTAGCAGTGACAAGTGCAGATGAGTTAGCCGTAGAAATTAATGCTTCGAAAGATAGCGCGGCAGCTTTCATAATGGCTGCACAAAAGTTATTGAGAGATTCTAATGTCTTAGAGAAGGAATTCATAACTGCTGATGCAGCGCTTGAGAAACGAAGAGCTATGTTACGTTGTTCCACAGGATCCAAAGTTCTAGATGAGTTGTTATTAGGAGGAATTGAGACACAAGCAGTCACAGAATTCTATGGAGAGTTTGGTTCGGGTAAATCGCAAATATGTCACACCCTGTGTGCAGTAGCTAGGCAACCTATAGAAGCAGCTGGGCTAGATAGTAATGTAATCTATATAGATACTGAGGGAACATTTAGACCAGAAAGATTAAATCAGATAGCTAGAGCAAGAGGCTTTGATCCAACACATGTACTAAAAAGTGTGGCAGTATGCAAAGTATACAACAGTTCACACTTGGAATTAATAATAAAAGACTTGGGTAAATATATCAATGACTTTAAGGCTAAATTAATTATAATAGATAGTATAATTTCTCTTCATAGAGCAGAATTTTCTGGCAGAGGAACGTTAGCGGATAGACAACAACGGCTTAATTCGATTTTGCATAAACTAATAAGACTTTCAGAGATATATAATGTTGCTATAGTCATAACTAACCAGGTCCAGTCATCACCCGATACCTTTTTTGGAGATCCTACAAAGGCAGCCGGCGGAAATGTTTTAGGACATGCTTCAACCTATAGAATATATCTTCGAAAATCAGGCGAGAACAGAATAGCAAAGATGATAGATTCACCCTATCACCCCTATTCAGATGCGAGATTTACTGTAAATGAAAGGGGCGCGGATGACATGGAAGATGTAAAAAAGGGCAGTAAAAAAGCGACTAAAGACGAAATACTCGAGTAGAGGTTGCTACTACAAACTACAAATCAGCTTGTCTCGAAAGCAAATTCAAATATCTGTCCAATTCGACGGTTAGTTGTATAACCAGTACTTTACGATATCGTTAAAGTACTTATTTATGTGGTTTAACTAATAAATTATTTAGTGTTAAATTCTCCAGAGATTGATAAACTAGCCGGAATCCAATTTTACTGTACGAAATTTAGTGGTATTGGCGGTTCAATAAAAAATAGTAACAAAGATTTCAAAGTATCAGAATTAGTAGATAAACGATTTCTCGATAGATTGTCATCTATTCAAGATGGTGTCAGTAGATATCCAATCTATATTCTTGAGAAAAATAACATAGATTCAAACCATGCCCTAATTGAAATTGAGAGGCAATTAGGACTAAGATTAAAGATCATGGGAATTAAGGATGCCAAAGCGTATTCGGTACAATATGTAAGTTCTGAGCAAACAAAGAAGTTACCCAAAGTAGCAAAGACGCAAAATACTACGATAACTCTATTAGGTTTCAGTAAGGTGCCTTTAAGAAAGTCCCTGCTATGTGGAAACGAATTTGTCATTACAGTTCAAGAACCAAGATTTTCAGATATTTCGTCATTCATCCCTGAAATAAAAAATATTGCCAATTTTTATGGATTGCAAAGATTTGGAAGAGAAAGATTAGTGACTCACCTAGTTGGAAAAGAAATTGTCAAACGAAATTTCGGAAAATCTATAGAACTATTGTTGTCATACACTACAAAGTACGACTCGGCAGTCAGCAAAGAGATTAGAAATAAGCTACGAGATCCGACAAACTACCCTCATATTTACAAACAGTTGCCAAAATGGATGGATATTGAATTCATGGTGTTATCAGCATTAGTAAAGGGAAAAGAATCAGTAATTGCACTTAGATCTATTCCTATATCGATCCGTAGACTATTTATACAGGCATACCAAGCATACCTTTTCAATAATTGTTTAAGTAATGCAATTGCGAATGGTGAGGATCTATCTGTTCCTAAGAGGGGAGATCTATGTTTTGAGATAGAGGACAATGACTCTTTTGGCAAGATAAGAAAATTTAATCCAACTACTGATGCAGCATCAAAAACTGTTCCAGCTGTTAGATTAGCCGGTTATACATTCCAACCTGGCAAAGGAAGGTTTGAAACGATTACAACTAATATTCTAAAAGACGAATGCGTTTCCCCAAGAGATTTTCATATCAACGAGATGGAAGAACTAAGTGCTCAAGGTGGATTTAGACAGGCACCTCTTCTTTGTCGAGATTTTCGTTATCTTAACTCTTTAGTCTTATCATTTAAACTATCGGCTGGCTCATATGCTACAGTATTACTTAGAGAAATAATAAAGCCTCTGGACCCTATAAGGGCGGGATTTTAGCAAGCACATTATATTATCAAATAGTACATTGTCAAGCAGAAAAGGTTTGCAGATTCTTAGCTGTACAAGATTTGTATTGGCTAACACGTCTTTCCCATACGACAATCATTCCCTAATTGCACCTAGAGTTAAACCTCTAATCATTTGTTTCTGGAATACAAGCATTAAAACTAATACTGGAATAATGGCAAGAGTTATTCCTGCAGTTAGGTATCCCCATTCTATTCGATATAATGAAATGAATTGATATAGTGCTACCTGAAAGACCATCGAGTCAGGTCTGTTCGCCAATACGATAGGAAGTATGAATTCGTTCCAGGAAAATCTGAAGGCTAAAACGGCTGCGATTGCAAAACCTGGCATGGATAGTGGTATGGTAATTCGTCTCAATACTCCCAATCGAGAACAGCCATCAATCAATGCAGATTCTTCAAGATCTCTTGGTATAGTTTCAAAGTAATTTTTTAATAAAAGTATGTTTAATGGTATTATCAGAATCTGAAAGGTTAGAATCAAAGCCAAGGACGAGTTGAGCATACCTGCTGCCGACAGCATAGTATACAGTGGAATTATGTTTATAACAACCGGTATCATGAAAAGTCCCAATATCACGCTCATAATCAAATTCTTTGCCTTGAACTCAAATCTTGCGAATGCATAGCCTCCCAGGGCACTTACTGCAACACTCAAGGTTGTACTGCCTATACTTACTATGAAACTATTGATAAGACTACGAACAAGGCCCGGATCAGTTAACACAAATTTGTAATTATCAAATGTTATATTTTCTGGCAGAAATTTTGGTGGAAAACTTATAGACTCCTCATTACGCTTAAATGATGTAGAAAATACCCAAATAAGAGGAGCCAGAGTTACGAACAATAAAATTGCAATTAATGCGTATACTAGCGTCCGTTCTGCAAAAAACCAAACTCGATTATTTCTAAATGGCTCCTTTTGCATTGTTCCATTCATCTCTTTAGAAGTTTAAGGTAGACAAAAGCAACTGAAATATTAATTATGATTAAAATTAATCCAGCAGCTGCTCCCTTAGAAAGAAGTCCAAATTCAAAGGCCTGTCTATACATATAAAGCGATGCTGTAGTACTAGCAAACAAGGGCCCTCCTCCGGTCATGACCAATTGTAAGTCAAAGAAGTTTACTGACCACATTGTAATCAAAATGAGATTGATCACAATGAAGGGCTTGAGCAAGGGAAGTGTAATACGCAAAAAAGATCTAAATTTCGTTGCTCCGTCTATCACTGCTGCCTCATATATTGATGGATTTATTGATAATAATCCTGCAGTAATAAAGAGCATGGTGAATGGGGTGCCATACCACACATTAGCTATTACCAAAGACCAAATCACGATGTTAGGGTCTGAAAGCCAACCAACAGACTGTAGGCCAATTTGCTGAAATATATAATTTAGTATGCCGAAATTGTAATCAAAAATGAACTTGAATGAGAATGCTGCTATTACCGCAGAGATAGTCCACGGTATTATAAAGATTGCACGTAACACACCTGCAGCTCTAACTTTTTGACTTAGCAATACAGCCATAAGCATACCTATGGTAAACTGTAAGGCAACTGATCCAGCTACAAAGAGAACTGTGGTTCTCAGAGATGTATAAAAATTGGGATCATTTAACAAATCAACAAAGTTAGTCCATCCGCCGTATTCCCAATTCTTTAGAATTGTAATAAAAGATACATCATGAAATGAAATGTATATATTCCAAAAAAGTGGGAATATTAAAAATATAAGTAATATCGCAAATGCAGGCGTGAGGAAAAGGTACGGCTCGGCCTTTGCGAGAATATTTGACATATTTTATGAAACTACTACAGTTTCGTTACCAACCCAAGGCCTTTGCTGACTTTGCAGCAGCATCATTAAGTGCCTGTTTAGGATCTTTCATGCCATAGTACACTTCATCTATTGCTTGTTTTATGCTATCGGCTATTTGTGGATATTCTGGTATATTAGGTCTGCTATGTGCAGTCGGAATCATAGATATCATTTCCTTATAATATGGAATAGTTGCATTTAATTTGACTGCATATGGACCCTCTCCGATTGGTTTCTGAGTAGGGAGATATCCCTCTTTTTGTAACATGGGAGTTAGTACGCTTGGATCGACCATTGTCGTTAATAATTCCCAAGCAAGATCTTTATTTTGTGAAGTTTGAGGAATACTAAGAATCCATCCACCCATCATCGTAGTACTTTTTGTATTCTTATTTGGGACTGGAAAGACTGGCAACATTCCAACCTTGTGGTTAATGGTGGACCACTGATCGCGTGGGAACGTTCCTAGCAGCCAGGATCCCTCTAGCATGACTGCGAACTTTCTATCTGCAAATTCCTGACCCCAAAAATGATTTACCTGGGGTTTGATCCCTGCGTCGACTTGTTGCTTTAGGAATCCTAGGGCTTTTACGCCTTGTGTACTATTGAAAGAAGGATACCAGTAGGTACCCTTTGTTGGATGCCCACTCTTCTGCTTAAGTATCTCGCCTCCTAGCATCCACAGATAAGGATACCACATATCTGGAGAATGACTAGCACCCACTAGATGCATTGGTTGTATTCCCTGAGCTTTCAACGCATTACTGAGTGCTTTTGAACCTGCAAGATAGCCATCCCATGTCTGTAATGACTCGGGATTGACACCTGCCTTATTCAATAGATCTTTCCAGTACCACATAGACCTTATGTCAGTCCATGCCCAGATGCCGTAAACTTTGCCATTGTATTTGCCGCCATCCCAATTTGTTTGATACCAATCACTTTGCCTTCCCCAGGTTTTAGCGCGATCCGAAAGGTCAGTTAAAAACCCACCTTGCGCAAATTCACCAAGCCAAATTTGATCTGCAGAAATAAGATCAATTGGAGTTTTGCCTGCCATTGCTGTTAAAATTTGAGTCCTAGTAGCATCATAAGGTAAAACTCTGTAATCTAGTTTAATATCAAGTTCCGGGTGCTTCTGTTTTAATTTTTGAAGGGCGGTATTAAAGAGCAGATCCCATCTTTCTTTTGGCTCTGCCACTATCGCCGTGAGCGAGACTTGCTTTTTTTGTGCAGACACTGGAAATACAAAACCAGATGTCATAGTAAAAATCAAAGATACAATTAGAAAAAGAGCAGTAAAAGAAACTTTTTTGTTCATATTCATTGAGACACTTGATGACGATATAGCTTTTAAGTGTTATTACCTGTTTGATTTAGGATTGGTTATTATTCAGCGAAGTGTGGCACTCACTCCCTACTATGATGTTAAATAAGGGTTGTCCTTACTTGAAATGGTTAAAATCAATATTAAAGAGTGTTGTATGAGAAGGTTAATATCTTCCTTAGAAAGATTGTCAAAGGCAGTATATTCGTTATGACTAGTCTACGGATCGAGGGCCTGACTAAGAGATACGGGAACACGAATGCACTAGATGAATTTTCTCTGAAAGTCGATTCAGGCCAGTTTATGGTACTATTAGGTCCGTCCGGATGTGGAAAAACCACTGCGGTAAGATGTATCGCGGGTTTAGTTAATCCGACTAGTGGCCACATATACATTGGAGATCAAATGGTAAACCAATTGCCTCCAAAAGATCGGGATGTTGCAATGGTATTCCAGAATTATGCGCTTTATCCTCATATGACTGTATTTAATAATATTGCTTTTCCGTTAAAAATGAGAAAGGTGCCTAAAAATCAGATAGACGACAAAGTCAGAAATGTAGCTAATCTGCTAGATATAGAAGATCTTCTCGACAGGAAACCCAAAGAATTAAGCGGAGGCCAGATGCAAAGAGTAGCATTAGGTAGGGCATTAGTAAGGGAACCGAAGGTTTTCCTGATGGACGAACCACTAAGCAATCTTGATGCAAAACTACGTACCTATATGCGAACTGAGATTAAGAAGTTACAAAAGAAGGTAGGGATAACCACACTCTATATTACTCACGATCAGATTGAAGCAATGAGTATGGCAGACCAAGTTGCGATAATGAAAAGTGGTTTGATCCAACAGATTGGTACGCCCGGTGAAGTCTATCGAGAACCTGCAAACACATTTGTAGCAGATTTTGTTGGAAGTCCATCTATGAATTTTCTAAAGTGTAAGATAATTGCAAAGAATTCTGAAATTACGCTTGAATCAAATAATATCCATCTACAGATCCCACAAACTAGTTGGACCTATGAATACTCATCTGATAATATTATACTCGGAATAAGGCCAAGAGATGTTGTTCTTCTTCTAGATAACGACGTCGACTTTACTGGTATCAAAATGAAAGGTAAAATAACGTTTACCGAGATGTTGGGAGATGATTCTCTAATGGAAGTTAATATAGGTGTAGATTCAATCAGAGTCACGAATACCGGTCCAGACTACGATCCTAATATTGGAAAAGAAGTCATGATTGGATTTCCTTATTCAAAGATTCATTATTTCGCCGCAGAAACTGGTGAGAGATTAATGTATAAAATAAAATAAATTAATATATATATATCATACAGCAAATCAGTATCTACAATTTCTTTTGGAGAGATTAAGGTACCGTATGCGGTCTAGTTCTATGGACTATCTGACTAACACGATAATTCGCAGATTGATTAGGTAGATGATCCTGTTCTATTTTGTTCTGGGTGTTAGAATGATGCTAATAATTTATGTCAGTTTAAATATTCGCAATCTTATAGTCCACCAAATTTTTAAATATTGCAGACAAGTAGTTCGATCTTTTTAGTTACATGGCCGATATAAAAAAATAAAATAACAAAACAATAGTACTTTATATGATTTATCGCCTGAATTATAGTGTGATGATCATATACATTACCATAGTAGGGGCATTAATGTCTACAGTACTATTAATACACTACAATGAATCAAATGCAGTAAATAAGACCAACTTTAGCTCTTTCATAGTAAAATTCTTCTTCCATTTAAAAAATAAACATATTTTCAATAATGTAAAGATTGCCGTAACCGGAGAGAAAGGGCAGTCTAATGTATGGCGACTAATATTGTTCATTTCCGATAACATTCAACGGGATGCGATACCAGGTTATTTCCATACCGGTGAACATGTAACAGCATGTATTACTAATTATAGTAAAAATAGCTATAAGAATTGCGACGTTTCCACTGTAATCGCAACAGGCGCGGCCAATTTCAATCTCACGGCAGCACCCTCCTAGATTTGTATTCTCATACTTGAAATTTAGAATCTCGCCTACCTATAAATACAGTATCTTTTGCAAGTGTAGCGGTACATAATAAGTGATAATCTCCTACTTTCGATATTCTAAAATGTCCGCATCTTTTCAATTCTTCTTAATCTCTCCAGCAGATCCATTATTTGCTCATGTGTTGGATTACTGGCTCTAACAATATTTAGATCCATATTAAGTTTCTGCAATGCAGTATATACTTCCTTGTCTTCTATTGTATCGATTAATTCCTTTATAGTAAATGGCTTTTGCATCAATTCTACAGCTTGCTTAAGCTGTTTTATACTGTCTTCAAGTGTTTCCTTAACATGAGCTGATGCAAATATTATTCGCTGATGTGAATTTACCGCAAGTATTTCTTTCGCAACTTCAAATCCGTCAATTTGTGGCATCTTATAATCTAGAAGCAATACTTCAAATGGAGAATCATTATTAGAATGGTAGTGAGCCGATGAAGATTCATGTCCAAACTTGGCAATATGGGTTACATCATGATATTCTTTGAGACAATCTTCACCATTTAATGTAATTGTTACTTTATGTTTTCTAGCCTCTAGAGCTTCTTTATAGAGCAATGCAATGTCACGTTCATCCTCAGCTATTAGGATGTTCATATATTATACACGTCCCGTGTTTAAAAGACGTCTGGATAACAGCAATTATGTTAGGCAACGTGTTACAAATTTACACGACTGTATTATATAATTTTGGAGTCCAATATTTAATCAAATTGTCAACAAAAGATAATAACTCCTCCAACACTACCATCCTTAAATTCAGTTCACATTCAGAATCTATATCCATAGAAATTTTGACATGGCAGACTTTTTGAGATAGATTCATTGGGCCACATATATAATATTTAACAGAATTGTTTTTGGATACTCATATATTCATACGACGCTTGCGGAGCAGGTATCGAATTAAGATGCGGTCTATGATATCTTAAAGATTATTACAAGAGTACGCTTGACATATATAATGTTTGTAGCAAAAGAAAATTAGTTGCAGTCAACACTCGTTATAATGACTCTCTGATTCTAAAAGGAAGATATTTTAACCATAAGATATTTGGTGGTAGTAATTATCTCCTAGGACTAGAGCTGCCTGTTATGATATAATATACAGAATCTCCAACGTAACAAGCATGATCTGAAATTCGTTCTAAATATCTTAAAATAAGCAAATTCGAAATATAGCATCTTGGCTCATCTGAAGAGTTTTTGGATAAATTCGAAACAAGTTCCCGTAAATATTTTCTGTAAAGAGTATCGACTGTATCATCCATTTGATATAGGTCCGGTGCAGCCGTTTTGTCTCTAGATTCTAACGCATTTACACTTAATAAAATCATTTTTCTGACAGTTATTGCCATCTCCGACACGGCATGCTTATTGCAGCCTGATAGAGGCCCTAGGGTTTCAAGAACATCCACAATGTCGTAAGAGTAACGTCCAAATCTAGAATACCCGTACGCTATTTCCATACAAGATTTAATAAACCTGAGATCAGTAGCAACAGGTTGATAACGTGCTATCAATTCTATTGCAAGATCAGTTACCTCGTCTTGGAGTGTTCTAAGTTTTTCGGATTGCTCAAAAATGTGTTTCTTTGCATTGCTTTCGCTCTCGTATGCTTCTAAAGCAGAAAACACCGAACTTTCAGATAATCTAGCCATATCCATAATAATATTACGAATACGATCTAAGCCAAGATCTAGCAGTCTGGGCAAAACATACAAACATCCATAATTAGAATTTCAGTAAGTCTCCAAGCCCTCTTAATGACGTTTACGTCCGCTTAAATTTTACCCAAATCTTCCAGAAATGTACTTTTCAGTTAACTCTTTGTGTGGATTCTTAAATATATCTTTGGTTTGGTCATGTTCAATTAACTCCCCAAGATACATAAAGGCAGTATATTCCGATACTCTGGCTGCTTGTTGCATATTGTGAGTTACAATGATTATGGTTAAATGTTCTTTCAACTGTTGGACAAGCTCCTCAATTTTAGATGATGCAATCGGATCCAGTGCCGAGGTGGGTTCATCCATTAAAAGTATCTCTGGTTGCATAGCAAGCGCTCTAGCAAGACAAAGACGCTGTTGCTGGCCACCTGATAAACCCATTCCCGGCTTGTCAAGGTCGTTCTTTACTTCTTCCCAAAGTGCTGCGCTCACAAGACTTTGCTCGACAACATCACGGATCAGCTTTTTGTCTCTAACGCCGTTGAGTTTCAATCCGGCTGCTACATTATCATGAATGCTCATAGTCGGAAAAGGATTTGGCTTTTGAAAAACCATGCCTATACGTCGTTTTATCATAGCAGGATCTGTTGATTTATTGTATATATCAAGACCGTCTAGTATCACTTTACCCTCTGATCTTGCCTTTGGAGTCATCTCATGCATACGATTTATGCAACGAAGCAGAGTAGTTTTACCGCAACCAGATGGACCTATAAAAGCTGTAACGCTATTTTCCTTAACATCCAAACTAACGTTTTTCACTGCATGTTTTTTTCCAAACCATGCATTAACATTTTGAATTGATAGCTTGATACTAGCCTGTGTTGTTGCTGATGTCAGCATCTTTTTGACATCAACATTACTCCGCTCAGGAGAATAACTTGTAACCTCCTTACTACTACTGCTACTCAATCGCTAATCTGTAATAATCTCAAGCCGTAGTTATACGTTCCCAACATGTTTCGTATAGAACAATATAGACCAGGTAGTGGGACATCCTCTTAACATACTATATAGTTCCAGTTCTCACCCTAATGCCTTTGCCTTGGGCAATTATCCTTATACTTGCACTTAAGATCAGAATAATGAGTATGAGAACAAGGGCAGCACCCCATCCAAAAGCATGTGCAGATTCATATGGTTGTGAAGCCAACCTCCATATTTTCAGGGGTAATGCATCGACTGGACCAGTAAGACCTGTAAAAAACAAGCTTGTGCCAAGTATAGTCATTATAAGCGGAGCAGTTTCTCCAGCTATTCTGGCTATAGCCAAGATAACACCCGTTAGTACACCATCCTTAGCATATTTGAGTACTATAAAAAGAGTGATCTTTGATTTTGAAATTCCAAGAGAATATCCAGCCTCGCGGAGTGAATTAGGTACTAACTTTAATGTTTCTTCCGTTACCCTGGATATTATAGGTATCATTATAATTGATAGAGCAAAAGCGCCTGCAAATACAGAGAATGAGTTAATGGCAAGAACTATTGTTACATATCCAACTATACCGATAACGATTGACGGCAAACCGGTGAGAACATCATTAAAAAGTCTAATTGTATTGGCAAAGAAGATAATTGCTCTTTCCTTTACGCCCTTACCACTACCAGTAGGAGCAAACTCTGATAGATAGATTCCAGAAAGTATCCCAATAGGAGCCCCGATCAAGGATGCTAGCCCAACTGTAATTAACGTTCCTTGAATTGCTGGTCCGATACCCCCAGTGTCAGAACCAATAGAACCTGGCGGTTGAGTGAGAAACTGGATGCTTATTACGGCTGCTCCATTTTTTATCACTTCTAGTAATATACTGCCCAGGGGAATGATTGCTCCGATAACACACACTATAGCAAGAATACTAATAATCTTGTCAGTAATTCTACGCCTAGAAGCATGTTTTAATGATACCTCGTGAAAAATCTGTCTGTAATCGCTACTGGCATTACGAGATTTTTCACCTGATAACTTGTCCTTCTTACCCATATGCTCATCACTGTTGCTCAAGCCTCTTACTCTCTACCCCCTGGGCTTACCTTTACCATTTTTGAAACCATAAGCCTTGCACCAATATTAATAATCATAGTTAGAATGAGCAATACTGCTCCGAGGCCAATTAAGGCAGATAACTGTAAATCAGATGATGCTTCGTTAAATTCATTAGCGATTAAACTTGACAGCGTTTGGCTTTGTGAGAATAGTGTGGTTGGAATCGCAGAAGGGCCTATAGCATTTCCAATTATCAGTGTAACAAGCATAGTTTCACCTACTGCCCTACCCAATCCTAAAATGGATGCTCCCAATAAGCCAGACTTGCCGTAAGGAAAGACTGCCATCCTAGATGTCTCCCACCTAGTAGCTCCGAGACTGTATGCTGCCTCTCTTTGAGTGTCTGGAACTGCCTTCATGACATCTCTACTAATCGATGAAATTATAGGAATTATCATTATCGCAAGAACTATCCCTGCTGAGAAGACATCTAGACCGAATGGTGCCTGGTTAAAAAATGGTATATAGGGCCCCAAAGTATTGTACAGTGGTGTTTCTATCCAATCTTTTATCAGGAATCTAAATACGAAGAGAGCCCACAAACCATAAATTATGCTTGGAACAGCCGCCAGTAATTCTATTACAAAAGATAACGGTGAGCTCAATCTAGATGAGGCCATTTCGGCTAGAAAAAATGCTATGCCTAAACTCATTGGTACTCCAATAAGCAATGCAATACCTGAACTCATTAACGTCCCAATAATATACGGTAACGCTCCATAGGATTCTCGGCCTTCGACTGCATTCCAATTGGTGCCAGTCACAAATCCTATAAATCCTTCATGTGAAAAGATCTTTGCCGATCCGACACCAACCGAGAATACTACAATAACTAAAATGAATAAAGTATAAGCTGCGGTACCTAAAACTAGACCATGAAAGACCTTGTCGCCAATTTTTTTTCTTTTCCTGTCGCCTACTAGAAAAGACGAGACCCTTTCCTTGATATCTGTATTTAGGTGGATAGATCCTCTCGTCATGAATAACTGTCTATTAACTTTGAGGAGTTCATCATTATATTAGATTTACATATAGTCATAATATAGATCATAATAGTCTATATAGTAATAAAAATGGGAGTATTATGACTGTGCCATGATAACAATAAAGATTCAGAGTGGTTTTCCATTGAATGTTAGCGATTTGATTGTACCTTGATCAAGTTTAACAACTTTGTCTGGAAGTGGAACATAACCTAGCTTTGATGCAAATTTCTGACCATCGGTAATCGCCCAGCTTATGAAATCCACCAGCGCCTTTGCTTTTGCTTCGTTCATGTTAGGATTTTTACCTAGGTCTTTTGGAAGAAGCAAGTAAGAAAAGCTTGCGATCGGATAGGCACCGCTTCCGTTATTATTAAGCAATGTCACTTTTTCCCACGATGCATCTCCTTTTGGTAAGCCTTTTGATGCCACATCCGCAGCTGCTTGCTTGACTGACATTAAGGTTGGTTCAATAAATTTGCCTGCCTTATTCTGAATAAATGCGTATGGTGTTTTAGTTTGTAGAGCATAGTTCAGTTCTATATATCCAAGAGTGTTAGGCGAGCCTTTTATTGCATTTGCTACACCTTCATTGCCAGGAGCTCCAACACCACTGGGCCACTGAACTGATTTGGAAGCTCCAATAGTTTGATTCCATTGCGGGCTTGCCTTTGACAGATAACTAGTCCATACAAAAGTCGTGCCTGACCCGTCTGATCTGTGAACCGTCACGATGTCAGCTGCTGGAAGTTTCTTGTTCGGGTTTAGTGATTGAATTCGTGGATCATTCCATTTCTTTATCTTACCCGCAAAGATATCTGCAAGGATTGGACCAGTAAGCTTGAGCCCTTTATCAGGAATACCGGGAATATTATAAGCTGCTACTACAGAGCCAATAGTTTCTGGTATGTGTACCGCCCCTGTAGCCTTTGCTCTTTCAGCAGCCGTAAGGGGAGCATCTGACGCACCAAAATCTACCGTTTTAGCCGTAAATTGCTTGACGCCTCCGCCGCTACCTATTGATTGATAATTAATATTTACACCTGGCTTTACCTTCTGGTACTCGACTCGCCACGTATCAATTAATGGGAAGGGAAAGGTTGCGCCTGCACCATTAATATTTGATTGACCTGGTGTTTGCATTTGCTTTGGAAGAAGCTGGGCAAACGATCGTTGAGACACGCTCATTGTCATAACTCCAGTAAGGAGTAATGAGGTCATTACTACAATTACAACAGAGTTCTTAACGAATTTTGACATAATTTTTGATAGGATATTGTCAGATATCTTGGTTCTGGATAGAGTTCATGTAGACCTATGTAGAACTATGTAGATGTCTTAAACTTGTTTAATTCTCCATACCATTGTCCCTATGGGATTATTCACTTTATTCCATATAATGAAACATTATCATCTACAGTACAATATTCTACTAAATTATATAATCCCTGTAGGTTATTCTAGATTTTTTTATTAATGTAAGCTGCCTTCTTATTTCCAAGTCCATCATACATTCTACTACCGTGAGATTGGTCTTGCACAATCATAATCAACTAACAACTAATTTAGTAATTTTATACAGAAGTTAACATAAGCAATATAACGCGAATTCTTGTATTATCTAAATTTCATTGTTAATATTTCAAAAGAATACTTTATGATTTCGATGTCTCTTGGTATGGAATTGACTAGCTATCTAATTCAAACAAAAGACATTAGATAAAGGCTACCAAATCTACTAAACATTACGATATTGTGACGAACCGATTGGTATTGCTTAATCAAAGTTATTTTCAGAGTTTAACGTGATAGGTATGTTGTTTTTCTAAACGGATTCATACTGTTCCTCGTTTGAAGCCATGTATCTCAAAACTGATTAGTCACAGTCATCTACCTACTTAATTTCTTTCTCAGGTTTGTAAATACAAATTCATCATCAACGAATTAATTAATAAGTATGTTTATTGTTAAGAATAGCATTGTCCTTTGGTGTAGATGTACTTGGAGCATTGTCTGAGAAGCTGAGAAGTCAAAATAATGATACATCAAATTTCTATAGGGATTTTTTAGAATCAAATGAGCAGTATAAGAAAGAAAAACTCAATGAAAAAGAATACGTTTCTAAATTCTTGAAATATCTCATCTCATTTTCGGCTTCAAATTTTCTTATGATTAGAGTCCTTTTAGAATTGAAAACATCTATCCAAAAAGGGACATCAATGAAAGATTCGACAGGTGGTGAAATGCTGCCTGGTTCTGCCTCCGGTGCGACCTCCAGTTCAGGTTTCGGTATTGGAGGCTTTATAGATACTGGTGGCAATGTTGGAAAAAATAATACTGGTCGGGAAAATGAGTACGAGGAAGATAAGTATACACTACCAAAACCACAACGTGGTGATGGCTTATACACTAGAAGATCTACAAGCTTAGTAACAAATACACCGAACTATAAAATATGTAATGTATGTAATTCGCAGATTTTGATTAATGCTAAATTCTGTAGTAAGTGTGGACACAGACAGCAATAGTAACTGAACGTTGTATACAATTTACCATTTTACGAGAGAATTTAATATCTCGTTATATCAAGAACATAGAACGTGGACATACTTTAATATCATCTGCTCAAAGATAGGATTATTCACAATAATACAAAAACAATCTAATTTAGATCGAGCCGGTTTTTAAGATCCTTAAATCTATTTCTAATCGTTACCTCAGTTACGCCGGCGGCCTCCGCAATATCTATCTGGGTTATGTTCTCGCCAGAATTCTTGGAAGACAGATAAAGTATTGAACCTGCTAGTCCCATAGGATCCTTGCCGGCTGATATGCCGCTTTTAGTAACATGATTCATGATATCCATTGCATGCCTCTTTGTTTTCTCACTTAACCTCGTCCTATTAGCTACTTTTGCAATGCATTTCATTGGGTCTACCATCGGTACTCTAAGATCCAGCTCCAATATTAGCAGCCTAGTAGTCCTTGCTAATTCTTTACGTTTGATATTGTTTAGTACTGCAATATCGTTTAGCGTTCTTGTAGTCCCCATTTCTCTGCAAGCGATATAAACAGATGCTGCCAATACTGAGGGTATCGTCCTTCCACGCACCAGTCCTCTTTCCTGAGCCTTTCTATAAATATAAGCAGTCTTTTCCACGATTGGATTTGATAATGCTAATTTATCCTTAACTCTTTCAAGCACACTAAATGCGTGGCGTAAATTTCGATCTGCAGGAGAATAAGCTTGAGTTCTAAAATCCCATGCTCGAAGCCTGTCCATCGTAGAACGAACCGAAGCATCTAATCCACGGCCACTTGCATCCTTATCTGCCCGTCCGATAATGGTGGCAAGCCCCATATCATGTCTTGCCAAAGAGATAGGCATTCCAGCTCGGCTTCTGGTCTTTGCCTCATCGACGTTAAATGCACGCCATTCGGCACGATTTTCTTGAACATTATCTAATATAACCACACCACAATTACTACAAATGAGTTCTCCAGACTCTGGATCTGTTATGGTCTTACCATCTTTATTACACATCTTACAGATAGTTGAATTTTTCATCATCTTTAAGAATAAGTAATATTATTATGACATTTCACTTATATAAATATTATAAAGGGTTCTATCCTATTTTTAAATAAAACTCAACATTTTCTGCTGCTAAATCACATGGAGAATTTAATTTCATGACTAGGCGTTAAAACTTAGCCAAGTACTCTACATTCGAAGCAAAACTTAATTTTCATTTGTAATCCGGGACAACCTTCAATGAATAATTTATTGAAATTTTTTTCCATATCGCCTAATACTAACCGGTACCTTTGCATGTTGAGCAGACGCTCACATAGATCCTGGTTAGGAAGATTTCAATTCATATGAATCGAACAAAGAATGTTAATAAGTTTATCACTAATGACTGTCTAGGTTATTTACAAGCTATCTTTTTTTGATATGCTATTACGCTTCCATCTAAAATTCTTATGGATGGCCTTGCTGGTGTCAGCCAGTTTAATCCCATGTCTAGAAACATAAATGGCGGCGTCTTAACATTAAGACCTGATTAATCTGATAGCAGAGAAAAAAATGCGCATTATATAGCTAGACTCCGCTAAAAGATTCTACTATGTAGTTCATTATACAGATTAATTACGGCGACCGGTTAACACCCTGTCTCTAACCTCAGCCAGGATATCTTCAAGTGTAAGATAGATTTCTAAACAATCAACAAGTTTCTCGTCCATTTCAGCTTTTGTTATTTCCCTATAATTTGTATGTCCTGTACTATCGTAAGATATTAATTGAATTTTGTCTTCGTTTGTAAAATCCATCTTTGTAAGATATCCTTTAGATATATCAAGATTTGAATAAAATAACCAATTTCCGAAATTCATGATCTCTCTAAGTTCGTTTACAAGCTTTGAATATTGCTGGATCAAATCTGGGTAATTATGCTTTAGAATTTCTTCAAGTATATGAAGAGTTTCCAATGAAACTGACCATCTGCCGTTTAAGAAGAGTGATATGAATTGTTTACGTTTGTCTTCACTTTCACTATCAGAGCAAAAATGATATGATATTATTTCTTTAATTATTCCATCTATGGAAACAAAATTAACGAAAAATGCTCCACGGATATTAACATCAAATTCAGTAAGCTTTGCAAGGGGTTTATTTGCATTTATATTTTCGCTATCCTTATTTGAATTCGACAATTGATTATTTATTAAGTATGGACCATAAATAATTACTGTAAGTAGGTCTATCGCGTTTGTGGGCATTTTTTATATTAGAATTTAAATTTTTATCATGCTAGAATGTAGATCTTTTGCGTAATTCAAAACTTAATAGAATTATGGTATTGATTTAGTTTGAAATCACTATTAGTATTATCTAGATGAACTAGATCAGTAAATGCCGATTCACTAACAGAATAACAATTAATCGAATGGTATTGCAGATTACATATAAAAATATCATATTGACCCGGCATTCATGGGGTGGCTTGTGTAGTGTGATATATATTCGTAAGATTATTATTTTTGGCCTCTAATTTTAAAATGAATATTGCGAAGTTAGCCCAGCCTGGTTAAGGTACGAGCTTCCCAAGCTCGGGATCGCGGGTTCAAATCCCGCACTTCGCACCTATTGGTGCTTTACGTGACTTTTCGGATGTGGATTTGCATACTTTTTGTCAGTTTTTGCACAATGTGTCAATTTATTAGCTTTTGTATATACTTGATCATTATTTGGATTGACGTTAAAGCTTTTACAAAATTCATATTGTATTATTGATATATTATAATTAGTAATGAATAGACCATTATAGGATTGAAGGGTATTTGACTATCATCGCTACGAAATCTGAGGCGCGTATATGAATTGAACTATTATAGGATTGAAAGACATATTGCATTCAAACGACTACAGCGGGCAGATGATAGGTTTGAATCGAACTATTATAGGATTGAAAGGAACTTCTGGTATTTAGCCCAGTCATAGTGAACGTTTGAATAGAAAGTCTATATAGACTAGACTGTAGGTATATAGCTCTATATGAACAATTGCCATAACATGTTTATTTGTGCATAACATACCCTCTTTATTGAGCTCTTACGATCCTGGCTCTAAAAACAGTGAAGTACGTAAAATACAGTTTACTGGTAGATCTACCTACATTTTATCACTACCAAAGAAGTGGTTAACCGAAATGCATCTAAAAGCTGGTGATCCAGTAGTAATTATTCGTGAGGCAAACAATTCATTATCCATATTACCCGAACCCAGAAGAGGAAGGACAGCGGCCTCAGGTGGTTATTCGGATGAAGTTACTGCGATTGTACTTCAAAATGAAGACTCGGCGTCTTTGAAACGTAAGGTTGTTTCTATATATCTCGCTGGTTATAGTGTCATTCACCTAAAATCAAAAATAGGAAGAATTAATCCGATTCAGAGGGATGCTATTAGAGAAGTTATCCGTAGAAATCTGGTGGGAACAGAAATAATTGCTGATGCTTCTGATATTATAACTATTCAGATTTTAATCAGTATTCCAGAACTATCTGTAAATACAGCTGTCAGAAGGATGTTTCTAATAGCTTCCTCAATGCATAGAGATGCGCTATCATCATTAGCTGAATTGAATTATGAAGTAGCAGAAGGGGTTATAAAATCAGACGATGAGGTTGATAGATTCAGTCTATATATTTTGAGAAACCTAGTTATAGCATCACAAAATGAACGAATACTTCGAGAAATAGGTCTGAGGAAACCTTCTGACTGTCTAAGTTACAGAGTCACCGTAAAGAGTATTGAGAGAATAGCAGATCATGCATATGGAATTGCCGATAGCTGCCTCAAGATCAAGGAAAAAATACCAATTGAGATATTTCGCAAAATAGAGAAAATGAGTGAGATATCACTAACTGCTCTAAACGATGCAGTCGAAGCTTTTTTGCGACGGGATTATACACTTGCGGATAAGACTGTGGATAGGGCAAAAAGCTTACGCCAATTAGAAAACGATATAATCTTATTATTGGACAAAGAAGAAGAGAAAAAGACTATTCGCAATCCTCTAAGCAATATTAATATCAGACTCATATTAGAAGATATACGACGCACCGCTGAACATTCAAGTGATATCGCCGAAGCTGCTATGAATCAAACAATAGACGAAATTATTGAAAAGAGCTCATCAGGGGCTTTGCCAGTACTAGAAGAAGTATCTCATAATATACCTTCTGTGTAAAGAATCATTGCATAGGCTGATTATCTAATCTTTCTGAAAATTAGTAAAATATAGTGACTTTGGTTATATTTTGATTAAATATCAAACTAAGTATACTGAATAGCTATTGTAGAATTCGTACTCAAGCTGATCTTATATGTATTAATAGTTCTTTAACCTCTAGAAGGTTAAGCTATCGATTGAACTATTATCACATTCATTTTTACGTCGGTCATTATATCTCATACGGTAACGAAAAATAACTAAATTGATTAGAACAGCAAATAGTGTTCCAATAATAGGAGAAAATGTAAAAGTAAATAAGAATTCTAATAGGTCTATATCTCTATAAAGGTCGTGCTCAAAATTACACTAAAATATGACTGCGGTACAATATTAATTTCTGGCATAGGCCATGTACCGTTTTCCACATTCGATTCGAGGTCTGGTGTTTTTAGGGCACAGGCCTTGTATTATCAAAATATTATAGATTATTTAACACAGA
>C688J18823_10000462_pt1 | contig 23630 bp, 22 predicted proteins | sample HopSoiMetagenom1_FD_18823 | JGI IMG/M metagenome (IMG submission 18823) | reverse complement strand
ACCGCCGACTACCATTTCCTGGCGCTTATTTGCTTTTATCTTCAGCCATTCCTTGCTACGATCTCCAGCATAATAAACGCTATCCGTTTTTTTCGCTATAATACCTTCCAGGCCCATTTTCTTTGCTGTTTCGTAAAACTCTATCCCAGATTCCAAGAAGTGATCACTGACTTTTATAATATCATCTTTAGGAAGTACATCTTTTAAAATCGCTTTCCGATCAATAAGAGGCAGGTCCATTAAGTTTTTCCCTTCATACCAAAGAATATCAAAAACATAGAATAATAATTCCCCATCGGCTTCGCTTCGCCAGTTTTGAAGGTTTCCAAAATTGGATATTCCGTTTTCTCCCACCACTACTACTTCGCCATCAATTACAGCATTAATTTTCCATTTTGAAATTGCCTCGGTGACTGGATAGAATTTGTCGTTAAACGATTTATTGTTCCTGGATTTCAGCTCTACTGTGCCCTTATTGATGAACGCCAATGCCCTATAACCATCCCATTTTACTTCATATAACCAACCCTCACGATCAAACGGCTTATCGACAAGGGTCGCAAGCATTGGGGTTATATTCAAGGGGAACTTTCCAATCGGTGCAGATTTTAACAGCTGTGTGCTAATTCCGCTGATTTCTGCGTTTAACTTTGATTTCTTTAAGTCTGTTTTCCTTGCTGTACTTTTCGAAACAGCTGGCTTGATCTTTTTCGGAGTAGCCTTCTTTGTTACTTTCTTTACATTCGTTTTCATCTTTCTCCTTTTAAATAAAGTTAACTGTGGAAAAGATTACCAGAAATTTTCTCTGGTAATTGTTTAATTGCTTCTAAAAAATTCTGATTTAAAGGACAACGGTTGCAATTGTTGTTATATGGACAGACCTTGTCTTTCTCACTATTAGGGTTGCTTGACACGCAGTTTGCTTGGGTTGATTGATCCTTACACATTTGTTTCAATTTCAGGGTTGAATTGTATGAAATGCAAAGGTGATTCCAATCCACTATTTCATGGATAATGTGATTGACAATCGGAACATCTAAATGAATTGAGCTGCTAAAATTTTATACGGAAGAACGGCTCAATGAAAATTCCTACCACCATGAAAAATATCAGTCTGTATGCCAACATTTTTTTTCTTCGTCGGTGCATTATCTTCCGGAGCTTCTTTATTCATTTCTTTTGTTTCCTTTGGCAATGTTAAAGGAAAAAGAAGTGCAGATAGATCATAGCACCGTTGCACTACTACGTGAATAACTTCGCCTTCCTTTTGTACTTTTCCTTCCACCATTAATAGGTGACTGTGAACTATTTCTTTTCGGTATGTATTGAATAGCTTTTCAAAAACAACCAGGTTAGCGGTACCGGTTTCATCTTCGATCGTCACGAAACAAATACCACTGGCCGTTCCAGGCCGTTGCCGTACCAACACCAATCCAGAGACTCTCACCTTCATACCATCTTTACAATTATTAAGTTGATTTAATGTCAGTACGTACTGAGCAGATAGCTGTCGACGCACGAAGCTGACCGGGTGTGCTTTCAATGAAAAGGAAAGTGTACGATAGTCTTCAATTACATGTTGAGCTAAATTCATTTCGGGAAGTAAAATCGCGTTTTCATTTGAAGTGTCTTGCCTTTGCCCTTGAAACAGACCGGTAGGATGATCAGTAAGCGCAGCTATTTCCCAAAGTGCTTTCCGCCTATCCAGTCCGATTGAACGAAAAGCATCCGCATCCGCAAGTTGCTCTAATGAAGCTAAGGAAACGCCTGCATCTAATAATTGAGGGATACGTGCAAACCCCGCATCGCGCGCAGCAATTAGGATTTGTATATCTCCTTCTTTCAAACCCTTTATCTGCCGGAAACCCAAGCGTAAAGCACAGTACTTTCCTTCCTTTGCTTCCAGTTGGTTATCCCAGCATGAATAATTAATGTCTACATCTCTTATCACTACACCGTGCTTTTTCGCATCAGAAATAATTTGTGCAGGCTGATAGAACCCCATTGGCATACTATTCAAAATAGCGGCAGCGAAGACATCCGGATAGTAGCATTTCAACCAGGAAGAAACATACACAAGCAATGCAAAGCTTGCAGCATGACTTTCCGGAAAACCGTATCCACCAAAACCTTCCAGCTGCCTGAACACACGCTTGGAAAATTCTTCGGTATATCCTTTCTTGATCATACCATTAACCAATTTTTGTTCAAAGGCACTTACTTTTCCTTTTGCTTTAAAGGTGGCCATGCTGCGACGCAGTTCATCTGCCTCTGCCGGAGTAAAACCTCCGGCAACAATAGCAATTTCCATAGCCTGTTCCTGGAATAGTGGAACACCTAAAGTGCGTCCTAGGATCTCTTCCAATTCTTTCGATGGATATTCCACTTTCTCTTCTCCATTGCGCCTCCGCAAATACGGATGCACCATATCACCTTGAATCGGTCCTGGTCGTACAATCGCTACCTCAATAACAAGATCATAAAAGCACTTTGGTTTTAAACGCGGAAGCATGCTCATTTGTGCCCGACTCTCAATTTGAAAAACGCCAATGGTATCCGCATGGCTCACCATGTCGTACACAGCCGGATCATCTTGCGGAATATTTGCAAGCGTGAGATCAAGATTGTATTTTTCTTTCGCAAATGTAAAACCTTTGCGAATACAAGTAAGCATACCTAATGCAAGTACATCTACTTTTAAAAAACCGAGTGATTCAATGTCATCCTTATTCCATTCAATATTTGTGCGATCTTCCATACGAGCATTGAGGATTGGACATAGATCAGTTAACTTACCTTGCGTGATGACAAAGCCTCCCGTATGTTGTCCCAGCTGACGTGGAAAACCAATATATTGATTTGTGAGATTCAATACTTTTAATAAATGTTTATCCTTTGCATCAAAGCCGGAAGAAGAAACATGTTTTCCTTCATACCAATCTTCTTTAAACTCCCAACCGGAAGCCGAAAGACTGTTCACAGCATCCACTGATAAGCCCATCGCTTTGGCCACATCACGCACAGCCCCTTTAAAATGTTGTTGTGTTACAGTTGCTACAATGGCAGCGCGATCTCTTCCATACTTTTGATAAATGTATTGCATCACTTCTTCGCGTCGTTCGTGTTCAAAGTCTACATCAATGTCAGGCGGCTCATCACGCGCATCGGACATGAAGCGGCTAAACAACAAACGGAATTTGCTTGGATCAACAGAAGTAATTCTTAAACAATAACAAACGGTGGAATTGGCTGCGGAACCTCGTCCTTGGCACAAGATGTTTTGACTTCGTGCAAAGCGAACAAAATCATATACTGTTAAAAAGTAAGCAGCATAATTTTTTCGCTCCATAAATTCCAACTCCATTTCTATTGTTGCTTTTACTTTAGCTGGTATCTCCTCACCAAATTTTTCTTTTGCACCTTCCCATGTTAAATGCACCAATTCTTCCTGAGGTGTTCTTCCTTCGCTGGTGATCTCTTCCGGATAAACATACTTCAACTCACTTAGCGAAAACAAACAGGCATTTGCAATTCTCTTTGTGTTTTCAATAGCTTCCGGATAGTGTGCAAACAACCGTTTCATTTCTTCTGCGGGTTTTAAATAGCGTTCGGCATTTTGATACAACCGAAATCCTGCATTGTAAATGGTACACTTTTCACGAATGCAGGTTAACACATCTTGTAATTCGCGTCGCTCAGGTGAATGATAATGCACATCATTCATTGCAACCAGTGGTATCGTATATTGTTTTGATAATTGTGACAAGCGAAAAAGCTTTTTATTATCATTCGCATGAAAGGAACGAATGGCTCCTAGATAAACTTCCGTTCCTAATGCCTGCTTGTATTCCTGAACAGCAGAAATAAAGTCTTGCTCAAATTCAAAAGCCATATTGAGTGAAGCAGGAGGAATTATGATAAATTTTATTCCTGCTGCATACCGATACACATCTGCTTTGTATAAAAAGCATTTTCCTTTTTCAGCACGAAGATTTCCTTCTGAAAGCAAACCGGAAAGTCCAGCGTATGCTTCTTTTGTAGTTGGGTAAGCAAGCAGACTGTGACCATCGAGTAAATCCAATCTGCAAGCAGGTATAATACGAATGTTCTTGTTTTTTGCAGCCGTGTATGCACGCACAATACCAGCCAATGTATTGTGATCGGTAATGGCAATTTCAGTATGACCAAGTGCCAATGCTTGCTCCACCATTTCCTCCGGATGAGAACCTCCTCGCAGAAAAGTAAAATTCGTTGTTATTTGTAATTCTGTATAGCTCATGTTGTTTATGCAAAAAATCCGTGAATAAACCACTCCGGATCACCTGTCAGATAATCTCCCAATCGAAACACCCAATACCTTCCTCCGTGTTCATCTTCCAAACAATAATAATCGCGGTACTCGCTTTTATCTGTCCACCATTCCTGTTCGATGCGTTCAGGGCCGTCTGCTTTTTTTACGGTGTGTAATTTTCCTTTGTAATTAAAAAGCAATGGCGGATAATCCGGAATCGGAACGCTGACTTCAATGGGTTCTGGTTTCTTTAAAACATGCACAGGACGTGGCAGCTCATTGCGCCAGGAGCTTGTTGCTTTTTCTGTAAGAGATTGAGTTGCGTGAATGGAACGCTCCGGCCAGTAATGTTCAGCGGGTAAATAACGATGGATGGAATCTGCTCCGGTTTTTCCTGCTATCCTGTCCACCAATTCAGCAATGTCTGATTCGTTTTTGCTGCTAATGGTCCACAGTGCATCCTGTGTACTTTGCAAATCTTCAACAACAGGTGCTTCGAGCGTAAATAATTCTATTCCCAGATCCGGTTCAATAGTTTGGATTTTTGTTTCAAAGAGTTTGAACAAATGTTTTGTATTGCGTGAAGGCCTGTTCGTGCCGATTTCAATTAGTTGAATATTTCCATCCATGCGGTAACATCTGAACTCACATTTCCGAAGTCCTTTGCCTTCGCGATTCAAACGCTCACAAAATGTTTCCAATAATGTTTTTAATGCGATCTCAATTCCTGTTGCTGTACGAATCGGTTCCATACTTGGCAATCGCTCTTCATAAGCAGCAATCGGTTTTATGGGTTCAAGCATTTCAAATTCGTATCCAAGGGCCTGATCCAATCGCATTAATAAACCCGCGCCAAATCGCCGCCGAAGGGCAGTTCGTGGCATGGTCATAAAACTACCGATGGTTTGCAAGCCTAATTTTAGGAGACGTTCTAAAATAAGTTCTTCTAAACGCAAAGCAGCAGGAGGCAATGATGAGATTATTCTATGTTGTTCCATTGGTGCAACAATAGAAATATCTTTTCCAAACCTGCTCATGGCCCATGCACAACCTATTGTATCTGCTATTGCTAATTGAGTAGAGTAGCCAAATTTTTTAAATCGATCCTGAATGTGTTTTAAATAATCTTCTTCGCTACCCCACAAGTGGGTGCAACCACTTACATTGAATAACAAACCATCCGGTAAATCGATTGAAACAATAGGCGTATAGCGAATGCACCATTCTGCAAGTGCTGTCAATAATTTTTGAGGTTGTTCCGGATCATAATCCAATACATGCAAATCAGGAACGATGGCTTTGCAATCCGCAACAACCATGTTCACATACACGCCTTTTGCTTGGGCTAATATATTAACGGCTTTTATTACACGGAGTCCCCTGTCGGCAACGGCCATTGCAAAAGGAATATCCTTTAGCGCGGGCTGCCGGCGCAGTATCCAGTCCGTCATTAACTGCGGAAATAATATGGCTACGATGCGTGTCATTGTTAACCTGCTTGCCGTTTGTGAATGTTGGGAATTACCTGTTCGTGGGTAGCGATGTATTCCAGCCCACCCTGCGGCGACCATTGCACTTGCCAGCTGGCAGGTTTACCGTTTCGTACTTTTAGCAGATCGATGTTCCATCGCGGAAAGCCCATGCCAGGAAGCTGATCAGGCAATTCACTAAAGAGTGGTGTAATTTTCCAGCGACTAACACAAGCCACCGTATTTTCAATTTTGGGCTGGAAACGGTGAACAAAGCCCGTTACTTTACTTTGTTCAACAGCGAGTTGAAGTCTGCGCGATTCATCAAAGCTAAGTGCCGTAAACTCGCCAACAACAGCATTCAGCGCATTGCATTTCAAGGACTCTTCCATTGCCCATAGTGCATCTTTCACATTGTTGACATCAACAAATAAAATTCGCTCCGGCTCAATGCCAAATGTTTTTAACGCAAGGGGATATATTGTTCTTCTGGTGCTGATCCATAAACAGGAGCCGCTTTGCGCCATCAGCGAACTAAGAATGACGGACATAAAACCGTTTGTGCAGGCTGCACTTTCAGCACTTACGCTGATGAGCTCATGAACAGCAGCGCGAGGAAATACTTTACCAGGGAATGCATGTTCGATAACACCCAGGCCAAGTGATTGGTCCTGATCCGGTGGCGGTTGATTCCCTTGTAATTTTAGGATTTGCCGTTGTAACTCTTCAATGACTGATTTATCTGCTGCACGTTTCATTCGGTAAAAGATTGTCAAACAAATATAGCTATGAAACGTGGCAATAGTTTGCTATAAATTGTAGTAACTTTGAAAGTTGTTACCGGACAGGTATTTAGCTACTTAAATTTTGATCTTCTTTCCAGATTCTTTAATATTTTATATAATTCCATGTGATGGTCGTGAATGCGGTTAGCGAAAAACAAATGAAATTCCTTTAAAATATATATTACCCAGCAAAAAGTTCCAGCCAATAGCGCAATAATTAAAGTTTTTAAAGAAAGCTCCGCAAACGAATCGTTTTTCCACAAATTGAATACTGCACTTAAATAAGCGGACAAAATAACAAGTGCAACCGTTACAATTCCCAAGCTAGTAATTTTGAGTTCTTTCTTTGTCTCATCTGCTGATTCTTTAGCGTCTTCTTTCAGCGATATTATGTAATCCGTATAATGTATATCACCTTTAAAGTATTCTTTTAACTTTTCATCTCGTACGCGATTAACAAGAGATGTAAGGTCAGTTAGTTCTTTCGGCGATAGTTTAAATAACTTAGCGTACACTTTTACCATGTCTTTTAAATCACGTTTATTCAACCAATTCAATGCAGCGTATATAAATCTTAACAGCAGAAAACAGAAAATTGCTGTTATGACTAACGCCCACCAGCCCAAAGCAGGATAAAACATTGCAAAGAGCACCATAAATGAGGAAATCACAAGAATTAACAAAGTGATAAAACGGTACAATCTCCATCGTATAGAAGAAATGCTTTGAGTGATATCGCCATAGCTCAATTTTCCATGAAACTCATTAAAGAAATCTAAATAAGTCGATTTTGTTTCCATCCCCTAAAAGTAGTAAAAAGGCTTAAACTTGCACTAAGAGATATATTCAGTCGTATAAATAATCCAATAGACAATAGTATCCACCGAGTTGGATATAAACCTAATCTACTCCAAGTGAAATGTTAAACTCACTTAAGTAATGTTATGGATAGTGCTGATTATAACGCCCTCAGTGAAATTTCACTTTTTGATTTTCAATCTGCTCGTTAGCATAGGCGATTAATTTTATGACAGACGCCTCATTTACCAATGATTTACGCATGGATGGACTAAAGTGACCCTGAAGAAGTTTACTTTTTAAAAATGATCCAATATCCCTCGCAGTCCAGCCAAACTGTTGCGCAACTTCTGGGTACCTCTCTATCACTTCGGTGGGAGTGAGAAATTCAATTTTCTTTACCATAACAATAATTTTTAGTGAACAATCCTGTTCCGGTTACTTTGGTGAATATCTTGGAAATAGAGAGTACATAAAAATTTGCGTTTCCGCTGTAAAAGACATTTTACAATTTAAAAAGTGGTAAAGGGGACGGACAAAATTTACTGCTTGTTAACTGTCAAATAAAGAGATTGGATGCTAAATTATATTCTCAACAGCTATTTTGTCCACTTAGGATGAATATATGATCTTAACATTATGTTCACGAAAATATTTCATGACATTCAAAATAAAAATGAATAGTTATTTATCGGTAGCTTTTGGGGGACAATCGGTAATTTATAAGTCTCAATTGAATTAATGGTTAATGAGAAATACTCAGTGGAAATTTCTAAAAAATAGTTAAATAATATTTTTTTTACAAAAACATTCATTTATAAAAAACTGTTAAAACAACCCTACAACCTTTACACAATAAGTGTTTCATAATTCGCAGCGAAAACACACAACTGCACCCCCAAACGAAAATGTAGGGAGGGGACCATTGTATCAAAAAATTTACTGGTGTTGCTTTGTATCATAAATCTTTATGATCATGAATTCTCATTTGACTACCACCGAGGTTTTTAAAAAGTATCCAGACCTCAAGACGAGCTTTAATTGGACACATAGAAAGCTAAGTTTTTTCCTTCGAAGTAAGCTGCTGATAGGTTCTTACAATCGAAAAAAGAGGATTACAATGATTAAAGAAAAATCACTTTTAGAACTTATTGAATTTACAAAAGCAACTGTTAAGGATCAGTACTCGATTTAAGTTCGAACGGAAACCAATGCCAACTTTTTTAGACACTATACCAATACCTTTCTAAATATGAAACACAAAGAAAACATGAACCAACTGTGGTTTAAAGTTTTGACAGCGGAAGGTCGCGATCTTGAACATGAGTCAAAAAAGTGGGCCTTACCTGAAGCAGATAAAAAAACAGATTGGCTAACAAAGGGTTCACGAATCGGAACCTGGTTAGTGAGCAATCCAAAAGAATTCATGCAGAAAAACAATAAAGCATTTATCGTTGAAATAGGTGAAGAAGAACCTATCGCTGAACTAGTTGGAATTATCTGGGTAAAACGATTGCGCCTGATTCGTGAAGCTACGAATTTGGATCTAAAAAAATACGGTATCTATCGAGCTTTTAAATATTCAACATAAGCAAACCCGTCTATCGAAAAACAACATCCCCTTTTTATAATTTACCTGAATGCATATTCAACCGATTTTTTGGCGATCAGAAAAAACCCATCATCTCTTAATTGGAACAACCAATGGATTGCTACAACATGTTGAAATCTATGTGTCTTTGTCAAACAGCATTCGCAACGGATATGAGATTACATCAAACATTAAAGGTTTTGAAACGCAATATGTCATCGGGTTAGAAAATACTAAGTCAAGGGCGCAAGAATGCCTAAATAGCTATGCGATGAGCTTGATTTTACAATAAGCTAATTTTTAAAACTAATTATCATGAACACACGTCTTGAATACTCGCAGCTGCTTGGAAAATTTACTCAGGCAAATACATTGGATACAACAGACACAACCAATGGATATAAAACAATCTGCTCACTTATCGATGTTGAAAGAGCTAACCGCTTCATCGTCGAAATGAACATCCGCTATCCGCAATTAAATACAAGTACGCCTCACCCAATTCCAACATTGCAAGAAATAAAATCAGAGATTTTTCAATTCATTAAACGCGACATTCAATTGCTCGAGCAAGAGATGGATAAACGCTTTAGACGACGATCAAAGCTTTTCAATTAGTATAATCACTATCCATCAATTACACCCATCATGATCATTATCCATTATCCCACTGCATTCAAAGCGTTAGATCAATACATTGATCAATATAATACAACCGTGGCCATTAAAACCGACCGGCTTCGTACGGGCGCTGTCATGACTGCAAAGGAACTCATCCGGATTTACGGGATCTCGTTGCTAAAGGCTAACGGATGCCAGGAGGTACAACTACATAAACTTCCAACCCTGCAAACAAACAATATCCAGCTGGCTAAGTTGGTGAAATGTAGCTCCAGAAGCATTCAACGATACATCATCAAATTAAGAAAGGCGAAAATCATCATTGAAAAAATATTTCACGGTTCCAATTCCAATTATGAGGTGTTGATAAACCCAACTATTTTGTTGATAAAGGAGAGATTGGCTGTTGATAAGACGAATCAGGAACTTCAGCAAGCACTTATTCTTGCGAAGGAAAACGAAGCAAAATCAAGTCTTTCAAATTTACAAAAGACAAATTGTCCAGATACATATTCTAGTAACACTAGAAACATAAATAATATATTAATAGGAGTTTGTAACTCTTTCAAAATTACAACCCAGAGCCAGCCTAAAAATTTAAAATGGCGTTGGCAATTGCTCACGAATGAAAATAATTGTGGCAACGCAGGAGGCTACAGTAGTGGAAACACAGGGGAAATTGCATCGCAAGATTCAAAAAATCAAGAAAAAAAATTGGAAGATGCAGGGGAAATTGCATCGCGGGTGGACGATCCGACAAAAACAATTATTCCGTCCGATGCTACCCGCGACAATTTCCTTTCCATGTATGTGTCGCTGTTATGGCTTACCACCCGCAATTTGCTTTATAAAACAGTTGATTTAACCGACCGCCAGGTGCTAATTGCAAAAAGCCTGATTAGAAAACTCTACGAGCCCGTTTTAACCGAAAAGCTTTCAAACACTCACCAGCATTATACCGAGCGCATTGTACTTGTGTCCAAATATTTGAAAAAGGATTCGAGCAGATTTGTTCCACTTCCTTACCGGTATTTTGACACAAAAAATCCGACAGGTTTTGTTGGTACAAAAAAATGGCATAAAGCGGATCAGGTTCGCAAAAAAGAAGTTGAACGTGAATTGACGTTAAGCCGGTTAATCCGCAAGTACCAGTGTAATGAGAAAAAACCTAACGCATCTAAAAAACAACCGCTTCAACTGTTCCGAGAATGTGAGAATACGCTGGGCAAGTTTAACGATCCACTCTTGACAGAACGTTTTCATGCAGCTGTTTTAACCTACGAATCCTATCGACAAATTACCTACACCAATTAAACTATGAAAACAATTGAAACCGTTTTTTGTCCAGATCAAATCATGGAGAATACAGCCGACCAAAAAGAAATACACATGACCTGGGACGAAGTTTTTTCTTTGGAAAATGAATCACTCCAACCCTGCGTTAATCCGGGCGATCAGCCATACATATATCTTTAAAAATTAAAATTTATAACTATGCTTAACACCATGTATATTGAAATGCAGACCAACAAGCGCATTCAAAAGTTTTTGCTTCACAAAGCAACTGAATCCAACATCCAAGCTCCGTTGGCAAAGCTTGTAATTACGACCGATGGGAAATCCATTTCTACCTTGCTATTAGAAAACAACAAGGTTGTAAAATCAATTGCCATCAAAGAGATCACTGCCTTTTTTGGAAAAGAACATGATGAGTTTAACACAACGGCGATCATTACCTATCTGAACAAAATTGCTTTGGCCAATCAAATTCAATTGAATGAACTCAACATCGTGATGTGCGAAAATAAAGGATTCCTAGGGACACATTTGTATGCAGGAACCAAGCACAGGCAAAAACTTTCAACGGTCGATTTTTTAACTCATTTTAATACGCTGAAATAATGGAATGGAAACTCATTCAGGACTCCTGTACCTACGCAGACTTCATTTTCCAGGATGGAAATGTAAGACGGTTCTATTCGCTGGATTGGCCACACAAACACTCCAAGCAAAAGGAAAGAGAGCTGGGACTAAAACGCCTCCGGAGATTGATCTCCAAACATGGCCCTTTAACCGAACGAGCTATTATCTGTGAAAATGATGGTACTCATAAACTGCTGGAGCGATACGAGCGAGGCATTCGATTAGAATAACCTAAATATTTATTTATATGAAAAGTACTAAAGCACTCTATCATCATTTGAATACAACAAGAGAATTCAAATACCGGTATCCAAATTTTGATAACCAGGACAAAAAGGTTCACGTTTTATTCTTAATGGCCTGCACGAACGAACAAGGCTATTACCGGATGATTCTGCCGGCATTGGAACTCAATAGGACTCCTACGCATTCAGCCATCGTAGGTCAAATTCACAAATGGAACTTTAATAAACAGTTTGATGACTATGACATCGCTATTGATTTTCGCCTGGTAGAATGGGCAGATTATGTTGTAGTACCCGCGCTTTTCAGTGATATTAATTACATCATTAACAGCATGCGGGAAATCAATTCGGATATTGAATTTGTAATGGATGTGGATCTGAATTATCATCAGCTACCAGAGGATCATCCGGACTTCAAAAAATTCACGCCGGAGTTAAAACAAATTCTCCAGAAAAATTTGTCACAGATAGATATTCTATCTGCACCCAATAATTATCTACTGAGCACTTATGAAAAGCTAGCGCAAGAAGCGGAAGAGGAATTGTCTCTCTATTTTGAACGGTATGGTAATTTGTTATCCAATTTTACATACGACGAAATACAGCATATTCAACGCAACTCCGGAAACAGAATTCGCATTGGTCTTATTATAGAAGCGAGTCAAGGTAAGGATGTTAAATTACTGGAAAACGTAGTAACGATCTTACTTGAAAAATATCCTGATAAAATTGAAATCATTTTATTCGGTTGGTCGAAAAAGATCGCCCTGCAGAACGAACTGTTTGATAAGGTACCCATTACGTATGAAAATCCAGTACCCTTCCAGGAATTCCATTCAAGGCTAAATAGTTTGGCGTTCGATATTGGCCTTTTACCATTTGTTAACAATGCCTATAACATATCGGGAAAAGGGTTAACGCGTTACCTGGACTTTGCGGGTAGCATGGTTCCTGTCGTTGCATCAAAGATGTTGCCTTTTATAAAAATAATCGAAGAAGGTGATAATGGTTGTTTGGCAGAAACAGATGAAGAATGGATTTCAAAAATTGAAGGACTAATTCTGAACGCGGAACTGCGATTGGCAATTGGCAATAGCGCATTTAAAACAGCCTGGGAAAAATTCAGTTACACGCCGCAATCAGTTGAACGTTTAAAAAACATTTTTATATAAAAGTATATAAAGAAATATTTATTAAAGAATTGAATTATGGAAGGTATTTCATTAATCGAAGGAAAGGTATTGCAAGGTATTGTTCAACGTTTAGAAAACATTGAACAGAATCAACTTGCTCTTATGAAGGAACTTCAACAGCTTCTACCAAAAACATCGCAAAGTAATGTTCCTGAATTTATTTCTATCCAGGATGCTTGCGTGAAATATCATGTAAGCCATGTTACCATTAACAATAAAATCAAACTCTTTAAAGAAGCAAATAAACGAGAAATTGATAGACTTCAGTCAGGAGGGTTTTACTTGATTAATGAGACAGAATTACAGGAAGCACTTAGAATAAAAGGTGTGTATCCAAACATCGTGACCAAGAACAAATCATTTAAAAAAATAGGATGATCTACGCTACTGGCCAGAATGTAAGTATTTAATTAAATAACTTCGAAAATAAATTGTAGTGCTTTTGTAGCAGTCTAATAAATTGAAAGCCCTAGAGAGCAAGCAAGATCACCCTTTAATGATTTTGGATTTAATACTTGGTAGATACGACAATCCGGCTACAAGTATTTTTATTGAGAACGCGTTAGATTTGTAACAGCAGCTCTTTAGAATAAGCTGTGAAGAATTCCTTAAAAGCCAGAAGAAAAAATATTGACTTCAGGAATTTTCAAAAAGTGTTCTAATAGGCGTATTGACAATCACACCTTAAAAGGATTTTTGCATGCGACTATAAAAATAAAGTCCTATACGCGTTGAACTACAAAAATGCTTTAAAGAGCTTTTTAATTCACACCCCTAAGAACCTTCCGTAGCCTTGCGCTTAAAGCAAGTATAATTTACAAAACGTTGAACCATTGATTCAAATCAAATGGACAAGAGTAAAAAGCTACTGGCAACTACCTTAAAATGGGCAGACCATGTTGAAGTAACTGAGAATTCTAAACAAAATGGCGTTGAACTCTTATTTAACAATGAACCTGCGCATGAGCTGCAATCCAAATTACGCGCCGTTGGTTTTCGCCCAAGCAAAGCAAAAAACATGTGGTACAGTGAAAAAAATGCAGCCACAAAAGCATTCGCTTTGGATGTTCAATCAACAATTGCAAGTTCAGTGGCCGGTCCAGATTTATTTCTTACTCCATCGTTTGAACCATCTAAAACCAACATCGAGAAAAAAGATTTCAGTTTTATTTTAATTACCCTAAAGAACGGGCAAAATAAAAATTATATCATTTTCGAACCTTCTAAGCCCAAGGCTGAAGTTATTGCCACGCAATTCTCAAGACAGCAATTCGGAGATGAGTTCCTCGCGCTGGCAGCAAAGCCCAGAACCCAACTAAGAGAAGCAAGAATCCTCTTCGATGAAGGGAAAATTATTTTCTTCAAGGATCAACAAAAAGTACAAGAAAATCCAATTAACACAATTCCTTCCCTTTCGACTGAAGTTCTTGTTCCTGAAACATTTCAAACATCATCAGATAAAACGCGAGCATTGGAACAAGCAACGCTTCAAAAATTCTATAAATGGGCGGCTGGAAACCCGGCCTTTAGTAAGCCAACAACTCCAGCGGGTTATATGCTTTTTAATGATTGGTTGAAAGAACATGCACCTGAAGTCAGTCAAATTTCCAGGGAAAATATGTGGAAAAGCCATGAACGGATTGTTAAGTCAATGAACCGTATTCAGAAACGTAGTAATGGAAGTGGAATTCAACCTTACAATGGCATTTACAAGAAATTATTGCAAGTGATCCCGGGTCTCCTTAAACACATTGAAGAAGGAAAACATACTGGCAAATCGAAAAAAGATCCTAAAGGAGGATTGATGGATTTACATTTCGATTACTTAGGCAAAGATAAAAGGGGAAATTATCTCCTTGCTCTTTCTCATTACTTCAAGCAAAATGGCGACTTAGTTCCGGATCCGGATATGCAGATTCGCATTTTACCGGAAATGGAAGCGGCTGAAGCAATGACCTATCAGGATCAATTTGGTTATCAAGAGGTTTATCCAGACAAAGGTGACGGAATCGAATATGTGAATTTAAAGCGAAAGAAGGAGCTCAATCGCTTTCTAAATCAATGGTTAAGCAACATCATTCGTCAGGGACACCAGATTGATTTAGCAACGGAAGGTGAAACAAAATCGCTTCAATTAAATCCAGAGAAAGATGTTCTTCAAACTTCTGAAATGGATTATCCGATGTTACCCATCCGTTTTCCGGAACAAGAAGAAACCATAGAACAATACGTGGAAAAAGGATTTAAAGTGCCATTTAGTGCCCAAGAAGCTTTAGATAAAAATTTACCCGTCATTGATCTTGCTTTTCGTTCAGCGACTGCTCTCGATTATTTTAGAACACAGATCGAGGCGCCGATGCAAATCCAAATACAGGATCTTCAAAAACAGTCGGATAGCCTGTATCAAATTAATGAACGAGATAGAAAAACTGAGTTAAAAAGCGAGATTGAAAATCTAAAAACAGAGATACGCATCTCGGAAAGATTGATTGAAGATGAAACGCTAATCTTCCAGGAGGAGCTGTTTAAAATCATTCTGGAAAAAGCCAATCAAAAGGGATATTACAAAACGGTAAAAGCCTCTTTGAGCGATTTCCGGGACTATATGTTGACAAACATCCTGGATAACCGGGCTATCGAAAACTATTCAAAAGACGGTGTTCAAAAAGTGATTAACGAACTGTTGGATGAATATGTTGGATCAGAAGAAAGTAGAAAGACATCCATAAACGAACAATTATCACGAGCGATAAAGCCACTTTCAATCGAAATTGAAAAGTCAGTTCCTGCTAAGTTAAAAAAGCAAAGTCAGCAAGAACTCAACAAGGAAATTGAAGCCCTAATTGATCGCAAAGACACGGAAAAAGAAGTATTCAGTGAAGTAGAAAAAAATCAACTTCGACGATATACCGGGTCTGGTGGCTTAATCAAGCAGGGAGCAACTGGTAAAGGTGTATTGTATGAATATTATACAGCAGACACCATCATCAAAAAAATGTGGGACCTCGCGTACCATTTCGGATATGATGGTGGTGCCGTATTGGAACCATCGGTAGGCATTGGCAATTTTCTAAAGTATGCGCCGAAAGCATCCACCGTGGTCGGCTATGAGACAAATCACTATGCTGCGCGCATAGCACAAATTTTATTTCCTACTGCAACTATTCACGAAGCAGCATTTGAAACAATTTTTTTTGCAGGTAATGTTCACCTCAAAGATGAATTCTCGGACACCCGATACAGCCTGGTGATTGGCAATCCTCCTTATGGAGAATTTTTAGGGCGGTATTCCGGAATGGGTGAAAAAAAGTGGACGGGTGCCCTTCAGTATGAACATTATTTCACGTTGCGCGGGCTGGATCTGCTAAAAAGCGGTGGTCTGTTAATCTATATTCTACCCTCCAATTTTCTTAAAGGTTCAAGTTTTATTTCGGTTGCAAAAAAAATTGCTTCGAAATGCACCGGTCTTGATCGCTACTGCTTAGGCACCAATATTTTTAAAACGACAGACCTTGAAACGGACATCATTGCACTGCGAAAAAATTAATTCAAAATTTAACGGGATGAGAACAGAACGGAATGCACTGGATGACATCAAGCAATTTATCCAGGAAGAATTGAGGGAATGCGATGGAACGCTATGGCCAAAGGTCTGTGAACTACAAACAACAGAACTCGGACAATTGAAACTAGCGGAAATGGTGATCCGGTACATTGCTGATGAAGGGATGAGTATAGGATCAGCTATCGCACTCATTGAACAAGAACTATCACACCTTGATTAATAAATGGCCAGCGGATATAAAGGATTTAGGCAAATCTACCAGCAAGCAAACCGAAGGCTAAGTGATATAAAAAAACATAACGAGATGAAAACGGCAACAGACAACCTTAAAAAATTTACTTCTTTTTTACTTGAACACACAACCATTGATGGATATATGGGAGATGCTGGAGAAAGAGAGGTTGCAAGAGGAACAATTAAACAAATTTTTAAAACGCTTGGCAAAAAAGCATTTCAGGAATTGGCCATTTACCTCGGATTAAAAGAAGTGGATGTTCATTTTAATCCCGGAGGACCGGGAGTAAGTGGCGATCTGATTTTGATGGGAATGTTCGGCGCTGATAAGGGAATATATCTCTCCCTCAATAAAGATGGAATGAGCAACGGAGTGTTGTACCGAAGCATTAAAAGCATGAAGGACTATTCAGGAGGTCAGAACAATTATTTTCAAGAAGAAGACTTAAATCATCCTGATGAGATTAAAGAAAAAATTATTCGACTCCTAAAATTAAACGAAGCTGAGCTTGCTGACAGCAAAGCGGACTCAACGCTTTCACTCTTAACCGGTAACGAATGGTTTAAAGACCATCCTGAGAAAGTTTTGGGTGAATCCTATCAAACAACTGATCGCTTTGGAAAACCGATTACAAAAGTAAAAGGAAATGTTGCCAGCGTTGCTGAAGGTATAGCTGTTGCCGAAAGAGCCCAAGTTCCTGAAGACGATACACCGCTGGAATCGGAAATCAAAGAACCATTGGAAGATTTATTAAGTGATCCTGAAAAGAAAAAAAACATCGAGCGAGTTGTAAATGAAGTGAAAAAGAAAAAAGCTGAAAAGGCTTTACGCAAAATCAATGGTGATCAGGAATCGTCTGAGGACAACTGCCCTGAAGGAACATTTTGTTTCGATGACATTTTAAAAAATTACAACAAAGGCATATCTGAGGAGGAGATCAAAGCTTGGGTTTGGTATAAACGTACCACCGGGGGTTACAATGATGAAAAGGTGATCCTCAACAAAAACAATGGTTGGTCCAAGTTTGTTATACCGCTCCATGAAGCAGAAACACACATCAAACGTTGGATGGAAAATGGCATCATTTGCTATCACAACGGCGGCTATATTCCAAGTGTGTTGTACTATGCTGAGAACATCTACGAACGGCAGTCAACGCTGTTAAGTGAGAAAGTCGCTGTTGTTAATAATTATGGTCAAGCGCAATATGATCGTCAGTTAAAGGGATTAGAAGACGTTAAGGCATCCAAATTAACATTGACAGATCCGGTAGTGGAAAACAGATTGTTCATCAAACCGGATTCCGCTTTTGCAAAAGACATTTACATTCAGCAACTCGCTGATGGTACCACGCTGTCTGTATACTCTGCTCAACAAAGAGGTTTTGTAAAAGGTGCCGTTCCACTCGTGAGTGCATTTAAAGAATGGCTTCGCACACTTCCAAAAATGGAATTCAAAAAATCCAGTGATTGGGACATCATCACGTTTTACCTGGAGGGCGGAACGCCCTCTAGGCATCATGACAAAGCCGAAAAGTTGAGGCTACGTCAAAATGCAAAAACGGAAGGTGATCAGTTTTTTGTCAGGTTTTTGGCCGAAGCTATTACACGAGAAGATCAAGTTCTCATTGAGCAAAGCTGGAATTCCCGTTATAACGGATATGTAGAAATTGACTACTTCAAAGTACCGGTTGCCTTCACCTGCTCCAGTACATTTAAAAACAAGCCACTATTTATTCGATCCGTGCAACGAGAAGGTTTGGGCTTTATCAATGTGCAGGGTTCGGGTTGTATTGCATACGATGTGGGCCTTGGGAAGACGATGACCGGTATTCTCGCCCTCGCACAAGCTATGGAAATGGGACAATGCAAGCGTCCTTTTATTGTCGTGCCAAACCAAACCTACAAGAACTGGTTGACTGAAATTCGCGGTGTAGTTGACAAAGGGAAAGTATCACTAACCGGTCTTTTGCCACAGTACCAAGTCCTTGACCTTTACAATTTAGGAACAGATTACCTGGAACAGTTAAAGGATGAGGATGGTGTTATAAAAGCGGTTCCGGAATACAGTATATCTGTTATCACTTATGAAGGATTTAACCGTCTGTCCTTTGGAGAAGAAACTTGGAAGAAAATAGGCGAAGAATTTTATTCCATTTTAAATCAAGGAATCGATAAGCGTCGGGATGTAGAGAAACTACATGAACGCATCGAAGAAATGATGGGTAAGGGTATTCGTGGTGGCCTTGCCGACATTGAGCAACTCGGATTTGATTTTGCCATTGTGGACGAAGCACACGCGATGAAGAAAGCGTTCACACAAGTAAAAGGCGAAGTGAAAGGTGATGATGAAAGCCGAGATCGAAGCGCGTACGAAATTCGTTCCGGTGAACCTTCTATGACTGCACTGCGTGGTTTTATGATCAGTCAATACATTCAGCGACAAAATAAAATGCGCAATGTATTGCTGTTAACGGCCACACCTTTTACAAATAGTCCATTGGAAATATATTCCATACTCGCACTCATTGGATATGATCAGCTGGAGAAATGGGGTATTAAAAATATCAAGCAATTCTTTGACACATTCATAAAAACCAGCAATGAACTTATCATCAACGCGAAGTTAAGACCTGAGCGCCGCGAAATTGTATTGGGATTCCATAACCTGATAGCCTTGCAGCAACTGATCTACAAATTCATTTCCTACAAAACCGGAGAGGATGCAAAAATACAGAGGCCAAACAAAATTGTTCTACCGCTTTTAAACAGGCGTGAGGGCGATACAGTTGTACCATTACCAGCTGATGAACAAATCTCCACCAATTTGTCCATGACGCCACAGCAACGCGAATACATGTCGGATGTGGAAAGCTATGTTAGGGGTAAAACCAGTTTGCGAAACTTCTGCGTAAATCCTAATGCCTATGAAGATGAAGAACCCGAGACGTCAGAAACAGTTAAAGGGGAAGCATTGGATGAAAATAATCTCTCGAAGGACGAACAAGAAGGTACGCGTATTCTGCGAGGAATGTCCTTCGCCAGGCAATTAGCATTAAGCCCATATCTCTACGCTTGCAACCCGGATCACAATCCAACTTACACACAGTATATAGAGAGCTCTCCAAAGTTACAGTATGTAATGGAATGCATTCGCTCAGTAAAGTTGTTCCATGAAGAACACGCGCAAGAAGTTTCTGGACAAGTGATATACATGAATGCAGGTGTGCATTTCTTCCCATTAATAAGAGAATATCTCGTTACCAAAATCGGCTACAAGGAAGAAGAAGTAGGCATTATAAAAAGCGGAATGAGTGCTGCAAAAAAAGAGGGAATCAAGGAGCGCTTCTTAGCCGGTGGAGTGAAAATAATTATTGGCAGTGCAAGCATCAAAGAAGGAATCAATTTACAAACACGCTCTACAGTCCTTTACAACTGTTGGTTGGATTGGAATCCTACAGATGTAAAACAATTGGAAGGTCGTATCTGGCGATTCGGTAATATGTTCGCCAACATTCGGATTGTCAATCCTCTGATGGAAGACAGCATTGACACGTTTATTTTCCAAAAATTACAGGAAAAAACAAGTCGTATCAATGAAATCTGGTACCGCGCCGGAAGATCAAACACCTTGAACCTAGAAGAATTCAATCCAGCAGAATTGAAAATGGGGTTAATCACCGATCCCTATGCGCTTGCGGAACTTATTCTCCTTACAGAAAGAGAAAAACTTCAGGACGAGATCACAGGACTAAACAATCAGAAAACAGTGCTAACAGATATTGCTGAACAGCGAGAAGTCTTTAACAAAAATATTGGTCATGTCAAGAATACGGTGAACGCTTACAAACCGCAGAAAGAGGATAGCGCTGGAAGAAGCATTGAAACGGTATTTAAACTATTTAAAGATTATTTAAACGATGAACATGCAGAGCATACTTACCAGGATCAAATGATTTATGACCAGGTGCGTAAAGCAAATGCTGCGATCAAACGAGGTGTGGAACAAGTGCTGATACCACGCGGACTGGACATTTCCTTTAACCTGGACAAACTTACCGCGCAAATGAATAAGGAAATCGAAAAGATCAGCGCTCACATGGAAGATCAAACCGGTGATACAGCTATTATGAAAAAGGGAGATCAAATCATTGCAGAACGAATCAAAAAAGGTTACAAATCAAAGACGGTGAGAGAGCGCGTGAACGAATTTGCAAGTCTTAATGCATCCCTTCTAACCGAAGTTATGGTATATGAATCCACGGAGGATGCAAAGCATAAAAGAACAAACCAGGCAACGCTTGGCCGAGAGTTAGAAGCCTCGGCAGATGCAGTTGAAGAATTGGAAACAATTGTCAAGGATATGCAGGAAATGTCGGAACTGCTCATTCAATTGAAAAACATGAAGACAGCAGCGTAACGCAGAATCACAAAATTATAACAACAAAATGGCAACAGTTAAAAATAATCCTTATGGACTCCTTCAAAAAGAAGGTATTTCCCAGAAGCTGCTCGGTGAGAAATCTGTCCGGACACTGGAAGTGTATGATAAAGCATTCGCCCTTTTAAACAAACATGCTAATTCGAAAGAGATGAGAGAAAGCGTTGAAAAAGCTGGTAAAATAACGATTGGCGTGTTGAACGAAGATATACAACGCATCCGTCAGGAATCAAAAAATGAGATTGAGGAAGCGGAAAAAAAACAAATTAAAAAAATTCAATCCAAAAAGATAATTGAAAAGTCAGATGTTGTATTTGATGATTTATTGGAATGTCGCAAGCGGTTAAAGGAGGATAGAAAAAACAAAATCGACAGTGGAGAAATAAAGCCTCGAACAAAAAAAACACTTGTGATGAAGCTGCGCCAGGAATTAGTCAAGACCGCAACGTTAATTCCAAAAAATTTAAAGGAAGATCTCTCGGTAATTCAGCGGACGCAAAAAGCAGTTTTAAAATTTCTCAATGAATTAAAATCCATTTGGGGGATGAATAAAGTCAAGCCTATCCAAGATGAGCTAAAGGAAAAATTTAAAAAGTTGGAAGACGATGCAACGTAATAGCATATAAAACAAAAGACATGAAAACGAACACCATCATCATCACCACTGTCGGGCTTATCATAGGTACTGCCGAGGCATTGCTTTATTACAACTTAGGTAAAAATGCTGGAGGAAGCTTTTCTTACAAAATACCGCCAACCAAGGAGTTTTTCAAAACACTTGGTGTTGTCTTGATCACCTCTGTGCTTACTGCGAGTATATCAGGTCTGATTGAATCGAGCATTGAAAGAAACGAAAATCAAAAAGCATAATACACATGAGAAAATTCCCGCACCAACAATTTATCGAGGAGAATAACATTTCACTCGATACACTTCCAAACCAATTAAAAAAACGCATTCTTGGTTTTGACGAACTCGAAAATGATCTGCAACATACCACAGAACATGACCAGGAGCAGCTGATTGATAAGCTAGAAAATCTTTCGCACGAACTCGAAGAGGATTTGGAAGAGGAGTTTGAGGATCGCTTGGAGAACAATGATGAGGAAGACGAAGAAGATACAAGTGATGATGTTGTTGTTCCAGCTACCATTGAAGCCGCTGAAGAAAGCGACAAACAGGAAATACCAGGAGAGTCAACAAAAGTTGACGATACTGAAGACATACAATCTAAGGAACCAAAAGAAGAAATTGAGAAGGGAACATCCTTATTTGAAGACGAAGAAATACTGGAAAAACTATATACCTCCAAATCGCTTCAGGTTTCACCTGCTCAATTAATACGAAAAGGTTTTAAGGCAAACCTCGGCAATAAGATAATCAGAGTGGGCAAGTACGCGCTTCACCGCGGGAAATATGATACCTGTTATCAACTTCTATTAACACAAAAGTAAACGGTAAAAAAAGCAATCATCTTATTTTAAAACGAATCACCATGAGTGGACATTCAACAGCCAACACTTACACGCAATTACAGATCAGTATTGATAAGGTTATTGGAAAAATTGGCGTGGAACGAACTAAATTTTTGCTAGACAGCTTCATCCAGAATACAACAATCACTCAAAATGAAAGTGAAAAGATCAAGATGATTTCACAGTACCTGGTTAGCCTGGCCATTAAAATTTTTGAACTACAAGAAAATGTATTTTATGTCAGCAGCGTCACCGAATACCGTGACGCCAGATATTGCTGTTTCCACCTGTTACGAAAATATACCGAGGATTCATATCCCAAGATCGGACTGAATTTTCATTGCAGCTCCCGGATTGTAATGTATGGCTGCAGCACATCGGATGAACGGTTAAGCTTTCCAAAAGTACATTCAAAATTTATAAACAACTACTCGTTGCTAGAATCGAAGCTCATCGAGTTCATTGGTAAAATTAATTAGCACATGGAAGATCCTCAAAAATTAATCGAAGCGGTTTTAACAAACGATGCTAAGGAAATTGCCTTTGAACCTATTCCTGAAGAAAATGAAAGTCCACTGGCGCATCCAGTTGTAGATAATACCACAGAGACAAACGGTTCATCAGATCCGAAGGCAAACTCGAGCGGCAATACTGCGACGCAGTCTGAAAGTAAACCGAAAGAAAAGCCAACGGATGCTCCAGAACAGGAAATAGATGCAGAACCCGAGCAGGAAGAAAAGACTGACGGAGAAAATCATGGTGAGGAATTCAGTATGCCATTGGAGCATGCGGGCATGATGGCCGACAGTATCATTGGCACCTTTAACAATACCGTACTAGAGATTGGTGGCGGTTACTTTGTCACCATCCGCAAACACAAAGACTTCTACGATTTTGAAGAAGTCATCCAGGTCATCGATGAGCAAAATATCAAGAATGTCAAGCGTTTAAAGCTGGATGAAGAAGACAAAGCACTAATCCGTCCTCTACTGATTCACA
>C688J18823_10000461_pt1 | contig 23650 bp, 22 predicted proteins | sample HopSoiMetagenom1_FD_18823 | JGI IMG/M metagenome (IMG submission 18823) | reverse complement strand
AATCGTTGCATTGTCTAAGCTGGTAGCAGGCAACCATAGATAGGTATAAGGAGGTTTACCACCTGTGGCACCCGTTGAACCTATTTTAATAGAAGCATGTGGACATATTGTTTGATCTGAGCCTGCATTAGCCGTTAGTTGAGCTGTTACGAGAGATACATTCGATAAAAAGAAAGTAAAAAAAAATAAAACGCGTACTGAAAATGCCATTTAAATAGTGGTTAAGCATTACAAATATAATTATAATTAAGTTAAAAAAAGTTTTGTAAAAGAAACATTACAATATCCAATAGTACGTTTTTTCAATAACTTAGCTTAAAACAGTGTTTGGATAGATAAAAAAAAGACCCTTAATCAAAAAGGGTCTTTTTTATATGTTTTTGTCTTTTACCAATCCCAAACAACAAGCTCTTTAACTTTAGAGTGAACTCTGAATATTTGTTTAATGGTATGTTTCAGACGCACAAAAGCTGTTTCATTTTTTACGATAAAATTAAACGCATCGTATTTTATACAGTTTACAGCAATATCAACATTTTCATAAGAGGACAGAATAATTACTTGTATATTCGGATTTAGCTCTTTAATTTTAATAAGTATATTAAATCCATTTACCGATTCCTTTTTTTCTCCATTTAAGAAGTAATCTAACACAACAATATCTGGATTTAAGTGTATATTCATTAAACAAGCTTCACCAGTATCAAAGGTCATGATTTCAAAATTTCCATTTTTTTTGAACTCATTCTCCAATGCTTTTAAATACATTTGATCGTCATCGACCAAAAATATTTTTATTTTCGTTGTTTCGTCCATATAAATTTTTTTTTGTTGTTTATGGGGTTGGGTGTAATTTTTTTACGAAGGTAATAATTAATGTATAGGGTTTAAATTATTGATTGACAATCTATAATCGCACCAAATTTATAATAAAAGAGGGAAAAATTTTGGAAAAACATGTATTAAGTAAATCTACATTTTTGCGTGGGCTTCAATGCTCAAAATCATTATATCTTTATAAGAATTTTATTCAGCTACGTGATCAACCCTCTACAGAACAAAAAGCAATTTTCAACAGGGGGAATAAAGTGGGATTGCTTGCACAGCAGTTTTTCCCAGGTGGAGTAGATGCCACGCCCTCTCCACGATCAGATAACATGGCGGCCGTTGCCAAAACAAAACAGCTCATTGAACAAGGTGTAACAATTATTTATGAAGCAGCATTTCAGCATCGGGGAGTTCTCGCAATTTTAGACATCTTGGTTCAAGAAGAGGGTATATGGTATGCCTATGAAGTAAAAAGTTCTACAAAAATTACCCAAACCTATCTGCTTGATGCTTCCTTACAATTTTGGGTAATCACGAATTCTGGGTTACCGCTTGCTGATTTTTCGCTAATGTATATCAACAATCAATATGTAAGAAACGGAGAAATAAATGTAAAAGAATTATTCGCCGTAAAATCCGTTAAGGAAACTGTGTTAAAAAACCAATCGTTTATTGATGAAAAGGTAATTATTAATTTGGAAGTTATTTCCACTAAACAAATGCCTGTTATTGGAATTGGTGAGCATTGCTTTATTCCGTATACCTGCGATTTTATGGGAACATGTTGGAAAAATATTCCACCGCATTCTGTTTTTGAAATAACAGGCATTTCAAAAGCAGACCAATTTCAACTCTATAAAAGTGGTTATTCAACAATTATTGAAATTCCAAAACAAAATGTATTGGATAAAAATGCAAATATTCACATACAAGCATTCAAATCAAGACAAACGGTGATTCATAAAAGAGAAATTTCCGAGTTTCTCCATCTTATTCATTATCCCTTGTTTTTTATGGATTTTGAAAGCTTTATGCCCGCTATTCCTATTTTTGATAAAACGAAAGCCTATCAACATATTCCATTTCAATATTCATTGCATCTAAAAACAACAAATGTGGCACCTTTGCAGCATTTAGAATTTTTAGCAGAGCAAGGCATTGACCCACGCAAGGCTTTTCTGGAGCAACTTTTAAAGGATACGGAAACAGCCAAAACAATTTTGGTGTATGATGCGTTGATGGAAAGAAATATTCTGGGAGGGTTAAAAAAAGAGTTTCCTGAATATACTTCTGAAATTGATTTAAGGCTTTCACGTATTGTTGACCTGATGCAGCCCTTCACAGAAAGGCATTTTTATCATCCGGACATGAAAAATTCAGTATCGATAAAAAATATACTACCGGCTTTGGTTCCGGAGTTGACCTATTCCAATTTGATGATTTCAAGTGGAAGCATTGCTATGACTGCATTCGAGCAGCTACAGCGCGAAACAGATTTGTTTAAAATCATTGAGATTCGGGAACAATTACTAGCTTATTGTAAGATGGATACACTTGCCATGGTGAAAATTTTTGAGGTTCTGGAAAGGGCTGTAATGTAGTGTATATATGTCTTTTAAAAGACTGACAAGGCTGAAATGCAGCGTAAAGAAGAAGATCGTATACTATGTTTATAATTTTCTCGTTAAAACACCTGTAAACTATTTGAATTTTCATAATTTTGATGGATGGTGAATTTTAAAAGGTTGATTTTTACAATAGTAGTCCTTATTGCAGTTTCCTTTAAAGGAAAATCTCAGAATGTAGGTGTTGGTGCAGATGTGATGTATAATTTTCAAACAGAAAGTTTTGGTGCTGGTATACGTGGAAATATTTTTCCAAATAATCGATTGAGTTTTGTACCTCAAGCATCTTATTACTTTGCTTTTAATAAAGTAGAGGAATATTATCTGGGACTCTCTTTGGAATATAAGGTCATCCGAAGAGAGAAGTTTAATATTTATGCATTGGCACATGGAGCGTATAATAATTGGATCAGTTATGAACGCTCACCGATGAAGGATGCAAAACCTAATAACTGGAATGGAGAACTAGGAATAGGTATATCTAATAACAAATGTTTACGTCCTTTTTTGGAATATCGTTATAACTTTAAATTCAAGGAAACACATTTAAGATTAGGCTTGTTGTACATTTTTGGATGCAATAGCAGACCAAAAGCAGATCGTTGTGCAGCCTATTGATTAGTTTTGACGTCATGTATGAATAAAATCGGTTTTCAATAAATTATAAACTAATATCAGACAATTATGAAGAAGGTAAATATCGTTTCTAAAATCTCCATCATTCTGGTCCTTTTTTCTTCCTTATTTTATTTAGGATGTAAAAAAGACAGGATACAAGAAAAGCCGCTTAATTCGTATGACTCTCCGGATTCTTATTTGGATAGTAAAGAACCAGCTGAACAAACATTTGAAATTGATAGCACTGGTACAGGACCCGTTACTGGTAATCAAGGAACAAAATTATGGGGAACTCCTACAAATTGCTTAATGTATGTTGGTGATTCAATAACACCTGTTTACTATAACTATACGTTAAAGTTGGTTGAATTATACAAACCAAAAGATATGATTTATTATCGTATGCCTACTGTTGCATCGGGAAACGTTTTGAAAACAGGAGGAGAGATCAGATTGCGTGCATTTAAAGATTCCAAAGAGCTGACATTTAAATCACCTGGATGTGGAATGCAAATAGAAATGAAAAATCCTGCTCCTGTAACTGGAATGAAAGTATATTATGGTTTTACAAATGGTGCCGGTCATCCAGACTGGACAGATCAACCGGCTGGAACATTTACAGCGGATCCAACTTATGGGTATATGGGAACGACCTACAAATTTGGCTGGATCAATTGCGATGCACGTGCCGATTCTTCCAGCTCTGCAACTGTATCATTTTCTTCTACTGTTGATGAGTTAACAAACATCCGGTTCTTTGTATACATTCCGAAGACAAAAACAGTAATGGAAGTATACAATACAGTTTCTGATAATATACCTTCAGGAGCGGATATTAAAATTGTTGGAATAGGCATGCAGGGAAGCAATCTTTTTTACTTCTATGATTCAAGAAAATTAACCTCATCAGCAACAATTGATGTAGAGATGAAAGCAACATCTGACCCGGATCTGACAGCTTTGTTAGATGGGTTGTAAACTGATATCACCTGCAAAAAGAAAAATCCATACTTCAATGAAGTATGGATTTTTTTTCTCGACACCAAACCTTTGTTAAAAGTTCGGCTTACGCAGCGCTCGAAATGACAGATCTTACAACTGGGGCTTATAGATCAGGGGTGTTAAATGTATCACCATCTTTAATCGATCCACTGTCAAATCCTTTTTTAAACCATTTCATTCGTTGTTCAGAAGTACCGTGTGTAAATGCATCGGGTACAACATAACCTTGCGCTTGTTTTTGCAAACGATCATCACCAATAGCATTTGCAGCATTCAAGGCTTCTTCCACATCCCCTTCCTCCAATATATTTTTACGTTGAATGTAATGTGCCCAGACACCGGCAAAGTAATCGGCTTGTAATTCAAGTTTTACTGATAATTCATTGGCGGCCTTTTCATCTAATTGACTTTGCTGTTCATGAACCTGATCGGAAATGTGCAATAAATGCTGAACATGGTGACCCACTTCATGCGCAATCACATAAGCCATAGCAAAATCACCAGGAGCTTTAAACTTGTCTTTAAGTTCATCATAAAAACTCAAATCAATATATACTCTGCTGTCCGATGGGCAATAAAATGGTCCTGTTGCTGCGCTTGCAAATCCGCATCCTGATTGATTACTGCCACTGAAGAGAACAAGCGTTGGTTCTACATAATTTTTGTGAAGTTGCTCATCAAATAATTTCTTCCACACATCTTCTGTTTCGGCTAAAACAACCGAAACAAATTTTGCATTTTCTTCCTCATTTGAGGAAGGTGTATACTCTGTTTGCTGTGCAGCATCTGAATTCAGATACTCCAATGGGTTTTTACCTGTGATTAAACTAAGAATAATTACAATGACAACGGTACCGATACCGCCGCCAATAGCAATTCCACCACCTTTACCACGGCGGTCTTCTATATTATTACTTGATCTGCCACCTAGCCAACGCATTGTTTTAAAAGTTTAAATGATTAAACAACAGTTAAGAATATTTCAGCCAAAAGCTTTAAATAGTGTGCCAGAATCCAAGTCAGAAAACGGTTGCTTAGAAACGCTCTAGTCCGGAGAAATAAAAATCACCTTCAATAGCTGCATTCTCATCGCTATCAGACCCGTGTACTGCATTTGCTGCTATTGATTTAGCATAAATTTTACGGATGGTACCTTCTGCAGCTTTTGTTGGGTCGGTTGCACCGATCAAGGTTCTGAAATCAGCAACTGCATTTTGTTTTTCTAAAATTGCAGCTACAATAGGGCCAGATGACATGTATTGAACAAGTTCTCCATAAAATGGACGCTCTTTATGAACTTCATAAAATTTACCTGCTGCTTCTGCTGATAGTTTCGTGTATTTCAATGCGACAATACGAAACCCTGCATCATTGATCATCTTTAAAATACCGCCTATATATCCATTCGCCACAGCGTCAGGTTTAATCATTGTAAATGTTCTGTTCGTTACCATCCTTGAATAATATTATTAATGTTTAGTGTTGTTAAATTCAACGGTTTTCTCTTTTTCTGAAATCCGCTGCGAAATTATAAAAATTATTCATAAGAAAGGATGTGGGAAACTGTTTATTTTGGTTTATAACTATGTTAAAAACGATCCCTTAAATACCTTATTTTTGCTTTCCTAAACCCATACATGTGACTGCAACAGAGATAAAAAAAGTAAAAACACTTTTAAGTAAGCCTAAAAACATTGTTATTGTTACACATTGGTCGCCTGATGGTGATGCTATGGGATCATCTCTTGGATTATACAACTACCTCATTCAAAAGAAACACACGGTACAAGTAATAACACCAAATGATTATCCCTCTTTCCTTAATTGGTTGCCGGGAAATAAAAAGGTGATCAATTTTTCAACGAACCCAAAACCCGCAGTCTCAAAAGTAGCTAAAGCAGATTTTATTTTTTGCCTTGATTTCAATTCCTTAAAACGTATTGACATACTTGGCGAAGAGGTTGCTAAATCCACAGCTCCTAAAATGATTATTGATCATCATTTAGAACCGGAAGATTTTGCCAGTTACATGCTGCATAATGTGAAAGCTTCCTCTACCTGTGAATTGATTTATGATTTCATTCAATTGATGAGTGATAAAAAGAAACTTACAAAGGATGTTGCAAATTGCTTGTATACAGGTATAATGACAGATACAGGATCATTTCGTTATCCATCTACAACTGCAAAAACACATCGTATTGTTGGAGAATTGATTCAGGCAGGTGCTGAAAACGGAGACATACACCGTCTTATTTATGATAATAATACAGAGAGCCGTTTAAAAATACTAGGTTACTGCTTAGGAGAAAGATTAAATGTGCTGGATGAATATGGAGTTGCTTATTTCTCCTTAAGTCAGCAAGATCTGGATCAACGTAATTATCAAAAGGGAGATACAGAAGGCATTGTTAATTTTCCTCTTTCTATTAAAGCCGTTCAGTTTTCAGCCTTTTTTGTTGAACGGGATGGAATTATTAAAATATCATTTCGTTCAAAAGGAAAGTTTGATGTAAATAAATTTGCAAGAGCGCATTTTAGTGGAGGTGGCCATGCAAATGCAGCAGGCGGAATGAGTAAGCTGTCATTAAAAGAAACAGTTGCACAATTCGTTGAGGTTTTACCTTCTTACAAAAAGCAATTAGGCATAAAAAACAAACAGATCAAATGAAAAAAATACATTATTTGATAGGTCTATGTTTATGTATAAGCATGTTTGCCTGTAAGCAAAGTACAACGCAAACCACCAAACATGTAAATATACAAGGTAAGGAGTTTCAAGATAAACTGATTGAAGCAAATAAAATGTATGTGAAGCAGGAGAGTGATGAGATTGACCAATATGTAAAACACAAAGGTTGGAATATGATCACCACGGGAACCGGTTTACGATACATGATTACATTCAAGGGTGGTGGTGCTCCGGCTAAATTGGACCAAGTTGTAAGAGTAAATTATAAAATCAGTTTGCTTGATGGACGTGTCTGCTATTCATCTGATTCCTTAGGGCCTAAAGAGTTTGTTGTTGGTGCAGACAATGTAGAAAGTGGCTTACACGAAGGAATACAATACATGCATGTTGGTGATAAAGCGATATTGATTTTGCCTTCACATTTGGCGCATGGATTAATTGGCGATGAAAGTAAAATTCCACCAAAGGCTTCTGTTATTTATGAATTGGAACTATTATCATTAAAAGATCGTGTTAAAAAGTAATAAATTATTTTTGATTGTTGTGCTGCTTGGGTGTATAGCTTGTAATAGAAACTCGAAGTACAAAGGCTATTCACAAAATGCGAATGGTTTATTCTATAAGCTGCAAATGATTGGCGATGGGAAACGTAAACCGGCTATTGGTGATTTCCTCCAGCTCGTCATCACCTATAAAACAGAAGCAGACTCTGTTTTCCTGGAATCCCAATCTTACAATGAAACAGGCATGGTTATCTTACCTTTCAAACATTCCTCATTTATGGGAAGTTTTGAAGAGGGTCTGACTACCATGAATGAAGGCGATAGTGTTTCATTTATTGTCAGCTCTGATTCTTTATTTTTGAATTTTTTTAAATCACCGGTTCCCTTTTTTTTAGCCAAGGACAGTGTTGTAAAAATGGAAGTCAAACTGCATAAAATTTTGAATAAAGAACAGTATGCAGCTGAATTGGTAAGATTTCGCCAGTTAATTGAAGATAGGGATATCGAAGAGCAGCGAAAATTACGTACCTATTTGGATACCAATAATACAAAATATTCCATTTTAAAAAATGGGATGTATTATATTCCAATTAGACAGGGAAAAGGAACGTGCGCATGTAACGGAGATCTGTTAAAAATCAATTATAAAGGGTGCTTTTTAAATGGAAAACAGTTTGAGTCAACCTATGAAAGAGGACAACCGCTTGAATTCACATTTGGAGAACAGGGGCAAGTTATAAAAGGATTAGAAACAGCAATAAGTTTAATGAATGAAGGTGAGAAAGCAAAATTTATTATACCTTCGCAACTTGCTTATGGAGGAAGTGGATCATCCACAGGAATTATTCCTCCCTATACAACTGTTATTTATGAAATAGAGCTCGTAAAACTTAACTAAAATCAACAATAAAATTAAAATGAAAAAACAATTTTCTAAAATGGTGATTACAGCTGTAGTTATTGGAACAGCAATGACTGCATGTAAGAACTCTCCTTATCCAGGTTATGAAGCATCAGAAACAGGATTATATACGAAATTTTATACGCATGATGAAAATGGTGTAAAACCGAAAGAAGGAGATGTAGTAAGAGTAACATTGGTTGTTAAAAATGATAAAGATTCTATTTTATCTAACTCTAAAGATCCGGATCCTAACCGCCCTCCAGGTGTTGATTATTTTGAAATGCAACTTTCAAAATCTCCTTACAAAGGAAGTATCCAAGATGGATTATCATCAATGGCTATTGGAGATAGTGCAAGCTTTTTAATACCTGTAGATTCTATGTTTAAAGGAAGACAAATGCCTCCATTTCTTAAAAAAGGTTCCATGTTGACCTATGATGTGAAGCTTCGCAAAATTACCAGCAAAGAAGAGGTGATGAAAGAGCAAATGAAAAAGCAGCAAGAAGAAACGGCCATGATGGAGATGAGCAAAAATGAAGAACCAAAAATCCTTGCTCGTTATATTGATGAAAATAAAATTACTGCAAAACCAACTGCAAGCGGACTTTATTATATAGAGTTGAAAAAAGGAAAAGGTCCGAAAGCAAAACTAGGTGATGTGATTAAAGTAAACTACACAGGACGTTTATTGGATGGAAGAGTGTTTGATACCAACAGCAAAGAAATAGCACAATCTTCCGGGGTTTATGATGAAAGAAGACCTTATGATGTACCATCTGAATTTAAGTTGGATACGTTGCTTTTCAAAGGATGGGTTGAAGCTCTTCCGATGATGAATGTAGGAACGAAAGCTAAATTAATTCTTCCTTCAGCTTTAGGCTTAGGACAACGTTCTGGTGGAATAATTCCTCCATACGCTCCAATGGTATTTGAAGTGGAGTTATTGGAGACAAAATCAGGAAAATAATTTAATTTTTTTTTAATTGGGTTAGTTATTGAGGGAAGAATGATAAAAATTTCAACCACTTTAATTAACCCAATTTTATTTAATCGAAACAGAAACATGAAAAGAATAATAACCGTTTTGTTGATCCTGTTTGTATTACAGGCACATTCCCAGGACAAAACAAAAGCAGCAGATAAAACAACGAAAACAACTAGTCCTGCAATTGAAAGTAAAAAAGTGAAAAGCCCAAAAACAATAAAAACTGCATCCGGTCTGGAATACACCATTACAGAAAAAGGAAATGGTAAAAAACCAAAAATTGGTGACAAAATAAGTGTTCACTATACGGGGAAATTTACGAATGACACTGTATTTGACAGTTCTGTTAAGCGTGGTGTTCCTTACGACCTTAGGTTAGGAAATAATGAAGTAATAGCTGGTTGGGAAGAAGCTTTCTTATTATTTCAGGAAGGTGATAAAGCCACTATTAAAGTGCCACCGGCATTAGGATACGGCGATCAAGCACGAGGGGCGATCCCAGCTAATTCAACGTTAATTTTTGATGTACAATTGATAAAAGTGACTGAAGGTGTAAAACCATTTGATGTAAAGGGAAAAGACACACTTAAAACACCCAGTGGTTTAAAGTATATTGTTGTGAAAGAAAATAAAGCAGGTGAAACAACAACTGGAAAAAAAGTAACAATAAATTATTCAGGCTTTTTAAAAGAGGGTAAATGTTTTGATTCCTCCATCGATAGGGGACAACCTCTTACTGCTGAAGTTGGAAAAGGAAAGCTTTTTCCAGGTTTGGATGAAGCACTCTCTCTAATGAGAAACGGTGAAAAAGCAAAATTTATTATTCCTTCTCAGCTTGCTTTTGGCCAAAGAGGTGGTGGACCAATTCCTCCGAATAGTGATATAATAATGGACGTTGAAGTAACAGAAGTAAAAGATATCCCCATACCGGTAAAATTTGATACAACTGGAATTACACCGAAAGTAACTGCAAGTGGTTTAAAATATTTTGAAATTAAAAAAAGTGGAAGTACACAACAAGCAGTAGCAGGTAAAAAAGTAAAGGTTCATTATACCGGCTATCTAACTGACGGAAAAATATTTGATTCTTCTGTTGAACGTGGCGAGCCAATTGAATTTCAATTAGGTGCAGCACAAGTTATTCCGGGTTGGGAAGAAGGTGTTGCATTAATGAGCATTGGTGATAAATTTCGTTTCATTATTCCATCACAACTAGGATATGGCGAGGCAGGAAGAGCACCTGTGATTCCAGCAAATGCACAACTTACATTTGATGTCGAATTGGTTGGTGTAAGCGATGATGGTCAAACGCCTCCTGATGATTCTACGGGAGGAGCACCTCATGATCACAATCATTAAGAACTATTTTTAGAAATAAATAGAAACGCCTCCTTTTTAGAGGCGTTTTTTTATGCAATTATTAGTTGCCAATGCTATGGCATAGATGCAAAATGCTATCTTTACAAGGATTTTGCCTTTAAATGAACCTAGAAAATAAGCATTCTCAACCTTTCATAATTGTTTTATCGGTAACAATTATGTTGGTTGTTGCCTCTCAATTCTCAGCTCCATTAAATTGGATGGGATATGAAATAAAAAAAATTGATCCCCTTTCGGATATCCTGAGTAAAGGAAAGACGAAGTTCGTGCCCTTGACCCAAAAAATTATTACTCGTACTGTTATTTCGAAAGATAGTACACAAGTTACAATTAGAGATGCGGATTCCACTAATATTTATGACTTTGGAGAAGACGGCATTTCGTCTTTAAGTCATTTTTTTCAAGCATTAAACAATGTAAAAAAACAAAAAAGTAAAGTAAGAATAGCTTATTTCGGAGACTCAATGATTGAAGGCGATTTGATTTCTCAGGATCTTCGAACATCTATGCAGGATGTATTTGGGGGTAATGGGGTTGGCTTCGTTCCCATAACTTCCATTGTTGCTGGGTTTAGAAAGAGTATCAGGCATTCTTTTGATAATTGGACCACATTTAATCTACTCGATTCGGTTCCTTTCCATCATAATTTGGGAATATCCGGATATAGTTTTATTCCAAAAACAGTAACAGATTTTTTTGATGTGAGTTCCACTGATAGTTGGGTCAATTATACAGCGGTAAGCCAAAAACATTTAAATAAATTTTACAATACGAAATTATTATACGGAAAAAGTGAAGGAGAAAATTATGTGTTGATTAATAACATTACCTATAAATTGGATGGAACAAAAGCGGTGAATCAGCTAACTATTAAAGCCAATAAACCCTATTCAGGAATTCATGCAACATTCAGATGCAAGACCTCCCTTGATGTTTTTGGTTTTAGTATAGAAAGTGATACAGGAGCATTTGTAGATAATTTTTCATTCAGAGGAAACTCCGGTTTACCCATTTCAAAAATTAAGAAGGCGATTTACTCCGGTACAAATGATTGCTTAAATTATGATTTAATTATTTTAGAGTATGGGTTAAATGTGGTCAGTGCAAAAGTTGCGGATTATAGTTGGTATGAAAAGGGGATGGAAAGGGTTATCAATCATATAAAAGAAAGCTTCCCGGGAGCCAGTATTTTATTAATAAGTGTTGGGGATAAAGGGTATCGTGTGAATGACGTATATGAAACTGATCCATCTATTCCTTTATTTGTAGAAGTGCAAAAGAGAATGGCGGAAGAAAATGACCTCGCATTTTGGAGTTTATACAATGCGATGGGTGGAAGTGGTTCTATGGTAAAATGGGTAGAAGGAGATACGGTGTTGGCAAATAAAGATTATACCCATTTCAATTTTAAAGGAGCCCATAAAGTAGGAAAACTGTTATTTAATAAATTAATGATCGAATACAATGACTATAATAAGAAGCAAAATAAGCTCTAACTTCATTTTATTTGTTTTACTGTGTTTGGCGGTTCCATTGGATCTTGTACAAGCTCAAACACTTGATTCTACAGCGTATGCTGCGTATAAATTTATTAAGAAGGATCTAAATAAAATTGAAAATGATAGTGTTGCCCTAGCACTTTTTTATGAAAAACTATATCAATTAAAGCAAACACGAACCGGAAGAGTAAATGTTGTTCATATTGGAGATTCACATATTCAAGCCGATTTTTTTTCTGGCAGTGTTCGTCAGAAATTACAATTAAAATTTGGCAATGCTGGTCGCGGATTGATTTTCCCTTATCGTGTAGCAAAAAGTAATGAGCCTATTACTTATAGAACAGAAAGTAAAAGCGTTTGGAGCTCTAAACGAAATGTTTTTTATGACAATCCGCTTCCAATTGGAATTAGCGGATTTACAGTAGAAACAACTGATTCGTTAGCCGAAATAGGTGTTACCGTTAAAGATCAACCTGGATTAGGTTATAGTTTTTCAAAGCTAACACTTTTTCATGATAAGGGTCAGAATAATTATGACATTACCGTTTGTGATGATGTAAATTGTGAAAGAGGTTTTTTCAAATCTGCTGATAAAAATGGAAATGCATTTGTTTCCGAATTAAAATTGGATAAACCTATGGAGTCCTTTATACTTCGCAATAAACAAACGGATACAATCAATCAGCACTCCACCCGAATTTATGGGATCTTATTAGAAAATGATTCTGCAGGTGTTTTGTATGATATGATTGGTGTTAATGGGTCGGAATACAAACATTACAATATGTCTAAGTATTTTACATCACAAGTTTCTTTTCTGAATGCTGATTTGATTATTCTGTCATTAGGTACAAATGAGGCATTTTCGATGGGTTTTGACAGAGTAAAATTCAATAATAATATTGACACGCTGGTGATGAATCTGAAATTTACGAATCCTAATGCCGCTATTGTGTTGACAACACCTGGAGATTCCTATCGTAAGTCACGAAAAGGAAGAATAAAAAACCCCGATATGAAAATAGCGAGAGTAACTATTATTAACTATTGTATGCAACATAACTTAGCTTATTGGGATTGGTTTGAAATTATGGGCGGCTATGGCTCCATGTCCAATTGGTTTTTGATGAAGCTAGCACAAAAGGACAGGGTGCATTATAATGGAAGAGGGTACATGATACAAGGGGATTTACTGTATCGTGCATTAATGGGTGGGTACACTAAATATGTACAAACAAAAAAAGATTCGGCAGGCACCAGCCGGTAATGGGCTGAAGACAAAAATTTTAGAAAGAAGAAACAAACAAGCCTTTGGAATTTTTTAATATTGACATATCAAGATTACTTCAGCAGTTAGCATATAACCCTAAAGATCCGTTGTTATTCAATAGCGGGTTCTTTCTGTTTTTTTTCTGCATATTTTTAATGGGCTATCAGTTTTTATATAAAAAAAAATTGAGCCGTGTAATTTACTTTACTCTTTTTTCATTTTACTTTTTCTATAAGGCTTGTGGCTTTTACTTTCTCTTTATTTTATTATCAGCAGTTGTTGACTTTAACTTATCAAACTGGTTATATAAAGCAAAAGAAGCGCGTAACCGTAAATTAATTTTACTATTTAGTGTAGCCATAAATTTAGGCTTGCTCTTCTATTTTAAATACACCAATTTTTTTATTGAGCTCATCAATGATTTTGGCAATGGGCATATAAAGCCCTTGCACTTAATTCTTCCTATAGGGATTTCCTTTTACACATTCGAAAACTTGAGTTATACGATTGATGTGTACAGGCATAAATTTAAACCGGTGCAAAGCTTTTTAGATTATTGCTTTTTTCTTTCCTTCTTTCCTAAACTGGTAATGGGGCCAATTGTAAGAGCTTCTGATTTTATACCTCAAATTCGTCAGGATATTGTTTTAACCAAGGAAGATGTTGCCAAAGGTTTGTATTTAATCCTGGGTGGTTTATTTAAGAAAGTGGTTATTTCGGATTATATCTATGTAAATTATGTACAATATATCTTTGATGATCCATCCCGACATTCAGGAATAGAGTGCCTTTTAGGGGTTTATGGCTATGCCATGGTTATTTATTGCGATTTTTCAGGTTACTCGGATATGGCAATCGGGATGGCCAAGTGGATGGGTTTTACCATCAATGAAAATTTCGATTCGCCTTATCAGTCAAGCAGTATTACTGAATTTTGGCGAAGATGGCACATGTCGCTCTCTTCCTGGTTAAAGGATTATCTATACATTTCACTAGGCGGGAACAGGGTAGGGAAGCTGCGTCAGTATATGAATCTAATGATCACTATGATTTTGGGAGGGTTATGGCATGGAGCGTCTTTGAATTTTGTGGTTTGGGGTGGTATGCATGGACTAGGACTGGCGCTTGATAAAGTACGAATGACACTTGAAAAGCGTTATGAGATGATGCGTCGTTGGGGCACTATTTCAAAGATTTTTGGAGTGTTTATTACTTTTCATTTTGTATGTTTTTGCTGGATATTTTTTAAGGCATCCTCTTTTGAAGATGCTCGTATTATTTTGACACAAATCACTACCAATTTTAATGCTGCGGCATGGAAACCCCTATTATCTGCCTATGGAACGGTTATCGGGATCATGACCTTGGGCTATATTGTTCATTTTATTCCAAAATCCTATGAATATTTTTCAGTTAATTTTTTAACCAAAGTTTCCTTACCCGGACGAATTGCTATTTTAATGGTTTTCATTTGGATTGTTATCCAAGTAAAGCAGGCCGACCAGGTAATGCCAATCTACCTTCAGTTTTAGAGTAGCTTTCGCTTAAGCGACATGCCTTTGCTCCTTGTTATCCACAGCTTTAGCGGAAGATGAAGTTTCGGCGGTTAATGGCCGGTCACCACGTTTTCCTTACAATTTGGGTAAACAAACATTTTTTTTAATATATTTTGGTGGATTAATTAAAAATCACGTTATTTGCAGTCCGAAAATCAAAAAGAATCTTATTTAAATACACTATACGATGTCAAGAGTTTGTGAAATCACAGGAAAAAAAGCGATTGTAGGTAATAAAGTATCTCACTCGAATACAAAAACAAAACGTAAATTCAATGTGAATTTGAAGGTAAAAAAGTTCTTTTTACCAGAAGAAAACAAATGGGTTACGCTTCGTATTTCTACATCAGCCTTGAAAACCATCAATAAAAATGGAATTTCAGCTGTATTAAAAGAAGCAAAACAAAAAGGCTTTTTGAAAAAATAGGTACTACTGTTTTATACTTTATAGAAAACGTTATTACAATTCGTAGTAACGTTTTTCGTTTTTTTATATGTTTGCGTATATCTTCACTCTATAATTCAACCTCTATGCAACGCTATTGGTATTTCCTCCTTTTTTTAGTCCTAGTTCAGCCAGGGTTAGCACAAGATACAGACTTGCTAACCAAAGAATTTCATGCAGGTAGAAGAGAAGCATTGCGGCAACTATTACCGGCTAATTCCTGTGCTGTCTTTTTTTCAGCACCCGAAGACGAGAAGGCAACCATTAATAGAAACAGTTATCACCAGGATCCGAATTTTTATTATTTAACCGGGTTGAATGAATCGGGTGCGATGCTAATTATTTTTAAAGAAGCTCAAACCGTTACAGGTGGAGGCGAACAGAATGAGGTTATTTTTGTGAAGGAGTTGAATCCTGCAAAGGAAGTCTGGACCGGTCATCTGCTGGGTAAGGAAGGGGCAAAGAAAGTGCTTGGCTTCAGTTGTTCAATGATAAATAACACCTTGAAAGATTTCAATTTTAATTTTTCCAAACTGGATAAGATATTTTTATTAGATCCATTAACTACATGTATAGTTAATAGTGTGGAAGAAGACAATGCTGATTTGAGTGCAGTTTTCAGCGCAAAAGTGAGTTCGTATTCCAATACCAAAGTAAATAGCAATAGTCTTTCCGAGTGGGTGGCTATTTTGAGGAAAATAAAACAACCGGAAGAAATAGTATTGATGCGAAAGGCTGTGAGTAATGGTGTGGAAGCCCATATAGAACTTATGAAAGCACTTGTTCCAGGAATGTACGAGTACCAAGCACAAGCAGTAATTGAATACATGTTTAAAAGAGGAGGAATGGAATGTGTAGCCTACCCGTCAATTTTAGGAGGTGGAGAAAATTCTTGTATTCTTCACTATGAAACAAATAGGAAAAAATTAAGTGGAACGGATATGCTGGTTATCGATGCTGCCGGTGAATACCATGGCTACGCAGCGGATATAACCAGAACGTTGCCTGTTGATGGTAAATTTTCAGTGGAAGAGAAACTGATTTATGATATTGTGCTAGAAGCACAGGAAAAAGGTATCAAAGCTTGCAAGGCAGGAAATGAATTTTATGCACCACATTTTGCTGGTATAGCAGTTATCCAGAAGAGATTGCTGGAGCTTGGAATCATAAAGAAGGAAAGCGATTATATCAACTATTTTTTTCATGGTACATCACATTACTTAGGCTTGGATGTACATGATGTTGGTGTTCATAGTAAGCTTATCCCGGGCAACATTATTACAGTAGAACCTGGAATATATATTCCCGCAGGTTCTCCCTGTGATCCAAAATGGTGGAACATCGGTGTGCGAATTGAAGATGATGTGTTGATTACTATTGGAGAACCAGATGTTTTGTCAGAAAAATTACCTAAAAAAACAGAAGAGATAGAAGCTTTAATGAAAGAAGAAAGCGAGTTGAATAAAGTTAAATAATCGTGATTACTCGCATTTAATACCTACGACCAACACATCATCCCGTTGTTTGGAATTCCCTTTCCAATTTTCAAAAGCCTGTTCCAGTCTGTCTTTTTGTTCTTTCATATCAAGTTGCTGAATTTCCTTCAGTAACTGCTCGAATTGTTTGGAAGAAAATCGTTTCTTTGTTTCCTCGCTTGATTGATCACAATACCCATCGGTAAGAAAATAAAGATTTAGCCCGGGTTCATAATTAATCTGTTGGGATGTAAATATTTTTGTGTCCTGTTGTTGAGCACCTCCGATGGAAAATGAATCACCTTTTATTTTTTGCAGCTGGCCATTAAATGTATACATAGCATGGTTGGCACCTGTATAATTTATTTCCTTACTTGTTTTATCAATGCTACAAATGCTAATGTCCATGCCATCATATTTTTGTGTGCCTTCATGTTGATGTAAAGAATGGATAATTTTTTCGTTGAGTAATTCGGCAATTTTTTTTGTACAAGTAATTTTGCGTTCATTTACAATCTCATTTAATAAAGTATTTCCGATCATTGACATGAAAGCTCCTGGAACACCGTGTCCGGTACAATCAGCCACCACAAATATGATTTTATCTTGGTGAGCAGAGCACCAGTAAAAATCCCCACTTACAATTTGAGAAGGTTTATAAAATACAAAGAAATCAGTAGAAAGAATAGTTTTTAGATCCTCAGGAGCAGGTAAAATTGCGTCTTGAATACGTTTTGCATAGGTAATGCTATCGGTAATCATGAGATTACTTTTTTCAATGACAGCATTCTTCTCTTCAATTAGATCGAAGGCATGTTGCAAGAGATCATTCGCTTTTTTCTTTAAGCGGTATCTGCTGTAAAAAAGTATCGCTACAATCATCAACAATAAAAAGCCAACAAAAATTCCAATGCTGACAGTGCGTTGTCTTTCGAGCTCATTTTTTTGTTTTGAAAGTTCCAGGTTTTGTATATCCTCACTTTTTTTGAGTAGTTCAATTTCTTTCTCCTTTTTTTCGGTCGTGTATTTTGTATTCATCTCTGTTATCAGCTTGCTGTTCTGCTCATTGAGCAATGTGTCTTTTGCATCAGAGAATTCTCTATAGTATTCGTATGCTTTTTTATAATCACCTTTATCCTGATAAAGCAAAGCAATTGATAAGGACATTTCTTTGATAAGGAGTTTGGATTTAATTTTTTTTGCAATTTTCAAACCTTGCAAATAATTTTCTTCTGCGTTTTCGTATCGTTTATAAATCTTATCGATATCACCAAGATTTTGAAGCCCATAGATCGTCAGATCCTGGTATCCTTTATCTTTTGCAATTTTCAGACTTCTAACGGATTGATTATAACCCGATTCATATTGTTTTAATTTGGTATAGACAAGTGCAGAATTGCTGATATTTAAGGCAATTGCAAAGGTATCTTTCATCTCCTGTGCAAGAGGAAGTGCCTCTTTGTAATAAATAAGTGAAGAGTCGTACTTGCCAAGAGTTTGATACATCCCTGCGATATTTGATAAGGTTACAGAAAGAGCCCCTTTGACATTTTTTTTTCGTTCAACTTTTAACGCTTTAAAAGCGTATTCAAAAGCTTTTTTAAGATTATTTTGTTCACTGTATAAATTGGCAATGTTGCTATAATACCAATGCAGGTTATTTTGAGTTTTTATTTTTTCTTCGATTTCAAGTCCCCTGAAGTAACATTCCATGGCTTTGGCATGATCACCCATGTAGGCATAAGCGTTTCCCAGATTATTTAAAGCGGTTGATTGAATAACAGAGTCCTTTGTCATTTGAGAAAGCATAAGACCAGCTTTCAATAAATCCACGGCATCCATGTAATGTCCTTGCCGGTAAGAAATAATTCCTTTCAAATTAAAACAGGTAGCTAATCCGGCTTTATAGCCTCCTTTTTTGGCTAAGGCTTCTGCTTTTAAAATATATTTGTTAGCTTCAGAATATTGACCAGTTGATACACATTTGCGAGCTTCACCTGCAATTTTATTAATGGTAGCAGTGTCTGCTGGTGCTTTTGAATGAGTTTGTTTGGAAGGAAGGACATTTTGTGCTTGCAAGCAATTCGCTAAACACAGCAAGGAGATAAACAAAAATAGCAAAGTAGACCAATTCCTTCTCACGATGTATGTTTAGGTTTTTAAACGGGAAAAACAGCTAATGGTTGCTTAAAACAAAGGGTTGGGCGAATAAAAACGAATTTTTTTTAGAAAGCGAAGAAAAGAGGTGAACTATTAATGCCGTGGTTGAAAAAAGGGGTTTTGTGTTTTTGTTTTATGCCACAGAATGCTTTTTTACAGAAAAGACTGTCTATTTTGTAAAAAAAATTGTGCAGTTCGAATTATAATTTTACATTTGCACTCCAATTTTGATAAAAACTATAGTACAATGGCAAAAAAAGGTAGCAGAATTCAGGTAATTATGGAATGTACTGAACACAAAGACAGCGGTAAACCCGGAACGTCTCGTTACATTACTACCAAAAATAAGAAGAATACCACTGAAAGATTAGAGTTGAAAAAATACAACCCAATCTTGAAAAAAGTGACCCTTCACAAAGAAATTAAATAATAACTTTGACATTACTGATTGCGTTAAATCAATAATCTCAATAATATTCAAATAAAATGGCAAAGAAAGTAGTTGCAACACTTAAATCGGGTAAAGGGAAAGACTTTACAAAAGTGATAAAAATGGTAAAATCACCTAAAACAGGTGCTTACTCTTTTAAAGAAGAAATTGTTCACAACGATCATATTAAAGATTTTTTATCCAAGTAATTACTGCTGGGTATTTCATTTTTATAAAGGCTTCCTCCAAAACTAGGGGAAGCTTTTATTATTTATCCCACCTACGCTCTTCATTATTCTTAACTTTAATGAAGAAGAAAAGCTTCGGTGGGCACGGTCCACAGGGCGATAACTACGGGTGGGCGTCACAGATTGTTCAACCTTAACCACGGTTCTTCATATGGGTATTTTTAGTTTTTTTAGTAAAGAAAAAAAAGAAAGTTTGAATAAAGGGCTTTTTGTTACCAAACAAAGCTTCTTTAGCAAATTAGCCAATGCCATCATGGGGAAAGCAACCATTGATGATGAAGTATTGGATAACCTGGAGGAAATATTATTGACCTCCGATGTTGGAGTAGATACCTCCTTACGTATTATTGAACGAATCAGGAAAAGAGTGTCACAAAACCGCAAGGTGGATACAGCGCAATTAAATGAAATTTTAAGAGAAGAAATTGCAGAGTTGTTAGTAGGCAATGGACAAGAAAATAAAGGCGATTTTGAATTACCGGCACAAAAGAAACCTTATGTGATTATGGTCGTAGGCGTAAATGGAGTTGGTAAAACAACCACTATTGGTAAATTGGCGTATCAGTTTAATCAGGCCGGGAAAACAGTTATGCTAGGCGCTGCAGATACATTTAGAGCCGCAGCAGTTGATCAGATAAAAATTTGGAGTGAACGATCAGGAGCCACACTTGTGTCTCAAGGAATGAATGCAGATCCGGCATCAGTAGCATTTGATACGCTAACTTCAGCTGTTGCAAAAAATACAGATGTTGTGATTATTGATACAGCTGGTCGTTTGCACAACAAAATAAATTTAATGAATGAGCTTACCAAAATTAAAAATGTGATGCAAAAAATTATACCTGATGCACCACATGAAATACTTTTAGTGCTGGATGCTTCAACCGGACAAAATGCAATCGAACAATGTAAGCAGTTTACAGCAGCCACTGCGGTAAATGCATTGGCATTAACAAAACTGGATGGAACAGCTAAGGGTGGAGTTGTGATTGGTATCTCGGATACGTTTAAAATTCCTGTGAAGTATATTGGTGTAGGAGAAAAAATGGAAGATCTGCAAGTGTTTAACAAACATGAGTTTGTAGATAGCTTGTTTAAAAATTAAATTAAAGAACTGTTGAAAACAAAGACGCTTAAGAAGAATAAGGTAAATGTAGTAACGCTAGGCTGCTCTAAAAATATTGTGGATAGTGAAGTATTGATGGGTCAGCTGAAAGCGAATAATTTTCAGGTGGAACATGAAAGCACTTCTGATGATTCCAGTATTGTGATTATTAACACTTGTGGTTTTATTGATAATGCAAAGCAGGAAAGCATTGACACCATTATTCGATATGCGAATGCAAAAAGCGATGGTTTGGTGGATAAGGTATATGTTACAGGCTGTTTGAGTGAACGCTATCGTCCGGAATTGGAAAAAGAAATTCCGAATGTGGATGGTTATTTTGGTACGCGCGAATTACCACGTCTGTTAAAGACTTTGAAAGCGGATTATAAGCATGAATTAGTAGGTGAACGTTTATTAACCACGCCTCATCATTATTCTTACTTTAAAATTTCTGAAGGTTGTGACCGACCTTGTTCATTCTGCGCCATTCCATTGATGCGTGGAGCTCATGTTTCCAAATCAATTGAAGATCTTGTAAAAGAAGCAAAGCATTTAGCTAAAAATGGTACAAAAGAATTAATGCTGATCGCTCAGGATTTAACGTATTATGGTTTGGATATTTATAAAAAAAGAAACCTTGCAGAATTATTAAAACACCTTTCGGATGTGGAAGGAATTGAATGGATTCGCTTGCATTATGCGTTCCCAGCTGGTTTCCCGATGGAAGTATTCGATGTAATGAACGAACGCAAGAACATTTGCAACTACCTGGATATGCCCTTGCAACATATTTCTGATGTGATGTTGAAGAGCATGAGAAGAGGAACAACCAAACAAAAAACAATTGATCTGGTAAATGAGATACGTGCAAAAGTTCCTGATATAGCCATTCGAACGACGCTGATAGCCGGTTATCCGGGGGAAACACAAAAAGATCATGAAGAGATGTTGGAGTGGATAGAGCAAACGCGCTTTGATCGCTTGGGTATTTTCGCCTATTCACATGAAGAAAATACGCATGCTTATTCTTTAAAGGATAATGTTTCGGCAAAAGTTAAACAAACCCGTACAGAGGCTGTAATGGCTATTCAACAAGGGATTTCATTTGATTTAAACCAACAGAAAGTTGGAAAAACATACAAGGTATTATTTGACAAAAAAGAAGGTGATCATTTTATAGGTAGAACGGAATTTGATTCTCCTGAAGTTGATAACGAAGTATTGGTGGCTGCCAATAAGGATTTTGTGCGTGTTGGAGATTTCGCAAACGTAAAAATTACCTCCGCTGAAGATTATGATTTATATGGAGAAGTAGAAAAATAAGCCGTTATCGCAGCAATTTTAATCCATATCTTAAGCTAGCTCCCTCGATCAACACATGATAAAGACCTCCAGGAAGATTTTCAACAGGAAGCGTCATTTGAATGGATTCATTTTCCTTCGCCATTATTTTTTCCTGAGCAACCAGTTGTCCTATTGAATTGAAAATTCGGATAGAATAAACGCCGGAATCCGCTACATCCATTTGTAAGCTGCTCATTCCATCGTATGGATTTGGAAATAAGGTTGCAGAAAAGGTAGATACAGAAACACGCGTAATGTCTGTTACTTCTTGATACACGCGAACATAATCAACGAACATCGTATCGGGAAAAATAGTAGTACCATCGGGACTTCCAGGCCAGTTACCCCCAACAGCCATATTTAACAGGATAAAGAAGGGTTTATGAAATTCATCAGTGCCGTTGATGTTGTTCTTGATAGTGGCATCCTTGTATTTTTTTCCATCTAATGTCCATTTGATAGTTTGGTTATCCCATTCAATACCGTAAACATGATATTTTTTTACATCGCAAGCGGTATCACCGCCGTATTGTGCATGCCCATTATTGTCCCAATGTATTGTCCCGTTCATTTTAGGTTCGGTATTTACATGTTCCATGATATCTATTTCGCCACATTTGGGCCAGCTGAGCTGTGTTATGTTTTCTCCAAGCGTCCAGAAGGCCGGCCATACGCCTTTGGTTGCAGGCAATTTAATACGTGCTTCAATTTTACCGTATGTCCAGTTTTGCAAACCCTGGGTTTTCATGCGAGCAGAGGTATAATTACTACCGTTATAAGATTCTTTGCGAGCGATGATCAGGAGGTTACCATTATCTATTTTCGCATTTTCAGAGCGGGAAGTATAATTTTCCAGTTCATTGTTTCCCCAGCCACCAGCGCCGGTTTCAAATTTCCAGTTAGCGCTGTTTATGGTGCTGCCATTAAACTCATCCGACCATACAAGTCCCCAGTTCTGTGCTTTTGTGATAATAATGCAGAATAAAAACAGTGTTAATGAAATTATTTTTTTCATAGAGGATGATTTAGTAGGGTTAAACTGATAAAGGAATGGATGTAAGGGAATTCGTTGTTTAACTAGGCTATTGCGAGAATTGTTTCATTTTAAGAGTTATGTTTTATATCCTTGATTTTGTAAGGATTATGAACTGAACGTAAATAAAATGAAAAAAAATCTTTAAAAAGTTTGTAAATCAAAAAAAGTTAGTACTTTTGCAACCCGCTTTCGAAGTATGAGTAGAAAGTTGACCACCTCAAAGTTCCTTAAAAGTATTAAAAAAGATTTTTTTAAAAAGGTATTGTAGTTTAAAAAAGTTTATTACTTTTGCACCCCTGCTTGGGGAGGAGGAATACTCCAAGAAAAAGTTCTTAAAAAAGATTGTCAAGTGTTTTTATTTCTTTATTGAAAGATAAAAAAATAAAAAATAAAAAACACTTGTAGATTAAAAAAGGTTTATTACTTTTGCACTCCCTAAAGAAAACGTTCGAGGGGGAAAAAAATTGAAATTTATGTTTTAGTTGTAATGATTAAGACGATGTATATAGATTGAAGTTCTTTGAAAATATTGATGAAGCCAA
>C688J18823_10000460_pt1 | contig 23717 bp, 22 predicted proteins | sample HopSoiMetagenom1_FD_18823 | JGI IMG/M metagenome (IMG submission 18823) | reverse complement strand
GCTCCGCGGCGAGCGTCGCGACTTGGCGGAATGTCGGGTCCGCAACCGTGTACGGCGCATGCGGCGCCAGGCAAAAGCTGGCGAGCGGCTCGTCGCCGTAGCGATCGCGTACCTCGAGGCCCTTGCGCAGGTAGTCGGCCGGATCGGCGGCGTAGGCCGACGGAAATTCGATCACGATGATGCCGTGCATCGAGCGCATGCGCGCTTCCAGCGCCGCTTCGAGTGCGGCTTCCGGAAAAAAGTACATGTCGTTGAAGCAAGTGATGCCGCCGCGCAGCATTTCGGCGCACGCCGCGAGCGTGCCGTCGCGAACGAATTCGGGCGAGACGTGCCGCTTCTCCGCCGGCCAGATGTGCTCTTCGAGCCAGCTCATGAGGGGCAGGTCGTCGGCCAGCCCGCGCATCAGCGTCATGGCAGCGTGCGTGTGCGCGTTGATGAGGCCGGGGATCAGCGCGTGCTGCGGAAGCTCGATGCGCTCGTAATCGGCGAATCTGCGCTCGGCGTCAGCCGCGGGCAGGACCGCTTCGATGGTGTCGCCGCGAACGGCAACCGCGTGCTGCGTGAGTACCGCGCCGGCCGGTTCGACGGGAACGAGCCAGCGCGGCTCGAGGATGAAGCCGTTCTTTATCGCGTACCCTGGATCTCGACCACCACGCGGCGGTTGGGCGCGAGGCACTCGATGAGCGTGCCGCGATTCTTCGTGTCGGGACACGACTTCACCGGCGTGGTCTTGCCGAAGCCGAAGGTCTCGATCTGGTCGCGGCCCACGCCTTTGGAGATGAGATAGGCGCGCACCGCTTCGGCCCGCTTCTCCGAAAGCCGCTGGTTGTATTGGGATGAACCGAGGCGATCGGCGTGGCCGTTGACGTTGATATAGCGGATCTCGCCCGCGTCGCGCAGCTTGCTCACCACTTCCTCATCGAGCTTCTTCTTCGCGTCGGCGGTGAGCGTCGCCTTGTTGAAGTCGAAGAGCTCGGTCGAAGCAAGGTTCACCACGATGGGCTTCTTCGGCTCGGGTTTCGGCTCGGGCTTCGGCGCGGCGATGACTTGAGGTGCGGGGGCCGGAGCGGGCGCCGCTGCCGGTGCGGGCGCGGGCTTCGCCGCTGGCGGCGGAGCGGGTTGCGGTGCTTCTTGTTGGGTGGCGCAGGCGGCGAGCGCGGCGGCGACGCCGGCAGCCAGGAAAAGCGTACGGGTTTTCATCGGTCTCCCCCTCGGTTTTTCTATTCGGATGCGCCGCCATTTAATCACAGCGAGCGCGCGCCATACAAGCCGATTTTGCGAGGGAAAACCGTCGCTTGCGCGAGCTTTGGCGTGGCGCAGCATGATAAAATTCGAGCTCTTCTCGCATGGAATCCTTCGCTAAAGAAACCCTCCCGATTTCACTCGAGGAGGAGATGCGGCGCTCGTACCTCGATTACGCCATGAGCGTGATCGTCGGACGCGCCCTGCCGGACGTCCGCGACGGCCTGAAACCGGTTCACCGCCGCGTGCTGTTCGCGATGCACGAAGCGAACAACGTATGGAACCGCCCCTACGTGAAGTGCGCGCGCATCGTCGGCGACGTGCTCGGCAAGTACCACCCGCACGGCGATGCGGCGACGTACGAGGCGCTCGTGCGCATGGCGCAGGACTTCTCCATGCGCTACACCCTGATCGACGGCCAGGGCAACTTCGGCTCGGTCGACGGCGATTCCGCCGCGGCGTATCGCTATACGGAGTGCCGCCTCGAGAAGCTCGCCTCGGAGCTCCTCGCCGACATCGAGAGCGAGACGGTCGACTTCGTGCCGAACTACGACGGCAAGGAGCGCGAGCCGGCGGTGCTGCCTTCGCGCGTGCCGAACCTGCTGGTAAACGGCTCGTCCGGCATCGCGGTCGGCATGGCGACCAATATCCCGCCGCATAACCTGCGCGAAGTCGTCGACGCCACGCTCTACGTCCTCGAGCAGCCGCATTGCCCGATCGAGGAGATCATCAAGCGCATGCCGGCGCCCGACTTCCCGACGGCCGGCATCATCTACGGCATCTCGGGAGTGCTCGAGGGCTATCGCACCGGACGCGGCCGCGTGGTGATGCGTGCGCGCACGCACTTCGAGGAGATCGGCAAGGACAAGCAGGCGATCATCGTCGACGAGCTGCCCTACCAGGTGAATAAGCGCGTGCTGCTCGAGAAGATCGCCGAGCTCGTCACGGACAAGCGGCTCGAGGGCATCTCCGACATCCGCGACGAGTCGGACAAGTCGGGCATGCGCGCGGTGATCGAGCTTAAGCGAGGCGAGATCCCGGAGGTGGTGCTTAACAACCTCTACAAGATGACGCAGCTGCAGGACGCGTTCCACATGAACATGGTGGCGCTCGTCGACGGTCAGCCGCGGCTCCTCAACCTCAAGCAGCTGATCGAATCGTTCATCTCGCACCGGCGCGAAGTCGTCACTCGCCGCACGGTGTTCGAGCTGCGCAAGGCGCGCGAGCGCGGCCACGTGCTGGAAGGCCTTGCCGTGGCGCTCTCCAATGTGGACGAGGTGATCGCCCTCATCAAGAAGGCGCCGGCGCCGGCCGACGCCAAGCGGGAGCTGATGGCGCGCACCTGGCAGTCGGAGCTCGTGCGCGCGCTGATCGGCGACAGGGCCGTCGCCCAGTTCCGCCCGGAAGGACTTAAGGAAGCCTTCGGACTCAAGCCCGACGGCTACCACCTCTCGGACGAGCAGGCGCAGGCGATCCTCGAGCTCAGGCTGCAGCGCCTCACCGGCCTCGAGCAGGACAAGATCCGTGACGAGTACCGCGAGGTGATGATGACCATCGCCGATCTCCTCGACATCCTCGCCAAGCCGGCTCGCATCACCAAGATCATGGGCGATGAGCTCAACGCGCTGAAGGAAGGCTTCGGCGACGCGCGCAAGAGCGAGATCGTGCAGATGGCCGAGGACATCTCCATCGAGGACCTGATCGCGCCGCAGGACATGGTGGTCACCTTCTCGCATGGCGGGTACGTGAAGTCGCAGCCGCTGACCGAATACAAGGCGCAGCGCCGCGGCGGCCGCGGCCGGATGGCGACGACGATGAAGGAAGACGACTTCATCGAGCGGCTCTTCGTCGCGCACTCGCACGACTATCTCCTGTGCTTCTCGAACCGCGGCAAGCTCTACTGGCTCAAGGTCTTCGAGGTGCCCGCCGGCAGCCGCACCAGCCGCGGCAAGCCGATCGTCAACATGTTCCCGCTCGAGAGCGGCGAGAAAATCACGGCGGTGGTTCCGGTGAAGGAGTTCGACCAGGACCATTACGTCTTCATGGCGACGTCGCAAGGCACGGTGAAGAAGACGCCGCTCGACGAGTTCTCGCGCCCGCGGCCCTCCGGCATCATCGCCGTCGGCCTGGACGAGGGCGACTACCTTGTCGGCGCCGCGCTTACCGATGGCAAGTACGACGTGATGCTCTTCTCCTCCGAGGGCAAGGCAGTGCGCTTCGAAGAGTCGGACGTGCGTCCCATGGGACGGCAGGCGACCGGCGTGCGCGGCATGCGTCTGGGAGACGGGCAGCGCGTGGTCTGCATGCTCGCGGCCAACAACGAATCGAAGGGGGTGCTGACCGCCACCGAGAACGGTTTCGGCAAGCGCACCGCCCTCGGCGAATATCCGCGCCACGGCCGCGGCGGCCAGGGCGTGATCTCGATCCAGACTTCGGAGCGCAACGGCAACGTGGTCGGCGCGGTGCTGGTGGACGACAACGACGAGGTGATGCTCATCTCCACCGGTGGCGTGCTGATCCGCACCGCGGTGACGCAGATCCGCGAGATGGGCCGCTCCACGCAGGGCGTGACGCTGATCGCGCTTTCGGACGGCGAAAAGCTGGCCGGCCTCGAGCGCATCGAGGAGCGCGACCTCGGCACGAACGGCAACGGAAACGGTAATGGCGGCAACGGCGAGCACGCAGAAGACGTACCGCCGGCAGGGGAGGGTCCCGAAACTCCTCCACCCACGGTGCATTGATGTCTCGTATTTTCAATTTCAGCGCGGGCCCCGCGATGCTGCCCGCGGAAGTCCTTTCCCGCGCGGGCGACGAAATCCTCGATTGGCACGGCAGCGGCATGTCGGTGATGGAGATGAGCCATCGCGGCAAGGAGTTCGTCGGCATCGCCGCCGAGGCCGAGAAGGACCTGCGCGAGTTGCTCGCCATCCCGGCGAACTACAAGGTGCTCTTCCTGCAGGGCGGTGCGACGCTGCAGTTCGCGCAGATCCCGATGAACCTGCTGCGCGGCAAGGGCAAGGCCGATTACGTCTCGACCGGCGAGTGGTCGAAGAAGGCGATCAAGGAAGCCAAGGCGCTTTGCGATGTGCATATCGCCGCGACATCGGAAGACAAGAATTTCACTTACGCCCCGAAGCAGTGGAAGGTGCGCAACGATGCAGCGTATGTCCACTACTGCTCGAACGAGACCATCGGCGGCGTGGAGTTTCATACGGTGCCCTCCCATGGCGATGCGCCCCTAGTGGCGGATGCGTCGTCGCACTTCCTCTCGCGGCCGATGGACGTCGCCAAGTTCGGCCTGATCTATGCCGGCGCGCAGAAGAACGTCGGACCGGCCGGGCTCACGATCGTGCTGGTGCGCGACGACCTCATCGGGCAAGCGCAGAAGGGCACGCCGAGCGTGATGGACTACAAGGCGCAGGCCGACGCGGATTCGATGCTGAATACGCCGGCCACCTACGCGATGTACATCGCCGGACTGGTATTCAAGTGGCTGAAGGCGCTCGGCGGCCTGCCGGAGATCGAGAAGCGCAACATCGCGAAGGCGAAGCTCCTTTACGACTACCTCGACACCACCCAGTTCTATCGCAATCCCGTGGCGAGCGACGACCGCTCGCGCATGAACATCCCATTCACCCTGCACGATGCGAAGCTCGACGAGGAATTCCTGAAGGGCGCGTCGAAGGCGGGGATGGTGCAGCTGAAAGGCCACCGTTCCGTCGGCGGCATGCGCGCGTCGATCTACAACGCGATGCCGATCGAGGGCGTGCAGCGTTTGGTCGACTACATGAAGGATTTCGAAAAGCGCCATGGCTAAGAAAAAGTGCGAGATCCTGGTCATCAACGCCATTGCGCCGGTCGGCCTGAAGCGCTTGCCCGCCGATCGTTATGCCGTGGTGAAGGAATCCAAGGACCCGTGGGCCATCCTGGTGCGCTCGCAGGACCTGCACAAGTTCGACTTCGGCCCATCGCTGCGCGCGGTCGGCCGCGCAGGCGCCGGCGTGAACAACATTCCCGTCGCAGCGCTTTCCAAGCGCGGTATTCCGGTGTTCAACGCGCCGGGGGCGAACGCCAACGCGGTGAAGGAGCTGGTGCTCGCCGGCATGCTGCTCGCCGCGCGCAACCTCGGTCCGGCGCTCGAGTTCGTCAAGGGCCTCGACGGCAACGGCGACCTCGACAAGACGGTCGAAGGCGGCAAGAAGCAGTTCGCGGGCTTCGAGCTGCCGGGCCACACGCTGGGCGTGATCGGCCTGGGCAAGATCGGCAGCCTGGTCGCGGACGCGGCGATCCGCCTCGGCATGAACGTGATGGGCTACGACCCGCATATCACGGTGGAAGCGGCGTGGAGCCTCCCCTCGCAGGTGCGCCGCGCCAACTCGATCGACGAAATATTGAAGTCGAGCGACTTCGTGTCGCTCCATATTCCGCTCATCGAGAAGACGCGCAACACCATCAACGCCAAGAACATCGAGCACTTCAAGAACGGCGCGGTGCTGCTCAATTTCTCGCGCGAGGGGGTGGTGGCGGACGACGCGGTGCTGAAGGGCCTCGCCGCCAAGCGCTTGCGCTGGTACGTGACCGACTTTCCGTCGAAGACGCTGCTCGGCAAGGACGGCGTGATCGCCCTTCCGCACCTCGGGGCATCGACCGAGGAAGCGGAGGACAATTCGGCCGTCATGGTGGTGGACGAGGTGCGCGACTATCTCGAGCACGGCAACCTGCAGAATGCCGTCAACTTCCCGGACGCGCAGATGCCGCGCGAGGCGCCCTATCGCCTCGCCATCTCCAATGCCAACGTGCCGGACATGCTGGGACGCATCTCGCACGCGCTCGGCAAGCGCAAAATAAACATCCACAACATGCTGAACAAGTCCAAGGGAGACATGGCCTACACGCTGGTCGACACCGACACCCCGGTCGGCAAGGAGGTGGTCGACGAGCTGTGCCATACGCAGGGCGTGCTCGCCGTGCGTTACCTGCCGGCTGATGAGTGAGATCGACAAGCTCCGACGCGAGATCGATGCCGTCGACGACGAGCTCCTCAAGCTCATCAACCGCCGCGCGGGCCTCGCGCAGCGCATCGGTACGCTGAAGAGCGGCGCGCCGGTCTACCGGCCCGAGCGCGAGGCCGAGATACTCGGCCGCATGCAGAAGGACAATCCGGGGCCGCTGCCTGTGGAGCGCGTGGCTTCGGTGTTCGGCGAGATCATCTCCGCGTGCCGCGGCCTCGAGGAGGCGATCCGCGTCACCTACCTCGGCCCGGAAGGCACGTTCAGCGAGCAGGCGGTACGCAAGCACTTCGGCCGCGCGGTGGAAGCGCTGCCGGTCGCCTCGGTGGACGAGGCTTTCCGCCGCGCCGAAGCGCGCGCGGCGCAGTTCACCGTGGTGCCGGTGGAGAATTCGACCGAGGGCGTAGTCGGCCGCACGCTCGACCTCCTGCTCGCCACGCCGCTTCGCATCTGCGCCGAGATCGAGCTGCGCGTGCAGCAGAACCTGCTTTCAAAAACGGCGGTTAGCAACATCCGGCGCGTCTACTCGCATTCGCAATCCCTCGCGCAATGCAACGGCTGGCTCGCTCAGAACCTGCCGCACGCGGAGCGTGTCGCCGTCGCCTCGAATGCCGAGGCGGCCCAGCGCGCGGCACGCGAAGAGGGCACGGGGGCCATCGCCGGCGAGCTGGCTGCCGAGCGCTATGGGCTGCAGGTGCTCGCGCGCTCGATCGAGGATTTGGCGAACAACACCACGCGCTTCCTCGTCCTCGGCAAGATCGACCCCGCGCCGACCGGGCGCGACCGCACCTCGCTCGTCATGTCGGCGGAGAACAAGCCGGGCGCGGTGCACGCGCTCCTCGCCCCGCTCGCCGAGCACGGCGTCAGCATGACGCGCATCGAATCGCGACCGGCGAGAAGCACCGCGGCGCTGTGGGAATACATGTTTTTCATCGACGTCGACGGTCACCAGAAGGACGCTGCGGTGGCGCGGGCGCTTGCCGCCGTCGAGGCGCGCGCGCCGTTCTTCAAGATCCTCGGCTCTTATCCGATGGCGGTGCACTGATGCTGATCGATCCCTGCGAGTTGTCGCCGTCCTACGTGCGCTCGATCGCGCCCTACCAGCCGGGCAAGCCGATCTCCGAGCTCGCGCGCGAGATGGGCATCGACGAGGCGAGCATCATCAAGCTCGCGTCGAACGAGAATCCCCGCGGCATCGGCCCGCGCACCCGCGCCGCCATCGACGCCGCCGTCGGCGGCGTCGCGCGCTATCCGGACGGCAACGGTTTCGAGCTCAAGCAAGCGCTCTCACGCCGCTACGGCGTCGACATGGGCTCGGTCGTGCTCGGCAATGGGTCGAACGACGTGCTCGAGCTCGTCGCGCTCGCGTTCCTCGGCCCTGGTCGGGCCGCGGTGTTCTCGCAGCACGCCTTCGCCGTCTACCCGCTCGCCACGCAGGCCCGTGGCGCGCGCGGCATCGCCGTGCCTGCGAAAAGGTACGGTCACGACCTCGACACGATGGCCAAGGCCGTCGACGACGAGACCTACGTCATCTGGATTGCGAATCCCAACAACCCCACCGGTACGTTTGCCAAGGCCGACGAGATCGAGGCGTTCCTGCGCCGCGTGCCCGAGCGCGTGCTGGTCGTCCTCGACGAGGCCTATAACGAGTACCTGCCGCGCGAGCTGCGCGCCGACAGCGTGAAGTGGCTGCGCCGGCACCCCAACCTCATCATCACGCGGACTTTCTCGAAGGCATACGGCCTCGCCGGACTGCGCGTCGGCTATGCGCTCGCGCAGCCCTCGGTGGCGGACGTCATGAATCGCGTGCGCCAGCCCTTCAATGTGAACAGCATCGCGCTCGCCGCGGCTACTGCCGCGCTCGACGACATGGAATTCGTCGCGCGCGGCTACGCGGAGAACCTGCAGGGGCTGCGCCAGATCGAGGAAGCCTGCCGCACCCTCGGCCTCGAGTACATTCCGTCGCACGGCAACTTCATCACCATCAAGGTCGGCAAGGCGCACGACATCTACAAGCGGCTGCTGCGCCGCGGCGTGATCGTGCGTCCCGTCACTGGCTACGAGCTGCCGGAGCACCTGCGCGTGACGATCGGCACGCCGCAGGAGAATGAGCGCTTCCTCGGCGCGCTCGCCGCCAGCCTCAAAGACTAAATGCGCCTCGCCGTCATCGGCGTCGGGCTGATCGGCGGCTCCTTCGCCCTGGCGCTCAAGCAGGCGGGCAAGGTCTCCCACGTGGTCGGCGTCGGCCGCAGCGCGCAGAACCTCGCGCTCGCTCGTGAGCGCGGCATCGTCGACAGCATCAGCGACAGTGTCGCAACCGCTGCACGCGGCGCGGACATCGTTATGGTCGCGGCGCCGGTGGCGCAGTTCGCCCCGATTTTTTCCGCGCTCAAGGAGACCTCGGCGCTGATCACCGACGGCGGTAGCACGAAGCGCGATGTCATCGCCGCCGCGCGTAAAGCCCTCGGCCAGCGAATCGCGCAATTCGTGCCTGCGCATCCGGTGGCCGGCGCGGAAACAAGCGGCGCCGGCGCGGCGAGCGCCGAGCTTTTCCGCAATCGCCGGGTGGTGCTCACGCCGCTAACGGAAAATGCGCCCGCTGCCGTGGACCGGGTCCAGGGCTTGTGGGAAGCGACGGGCGCGCGCATCACGCGCCTCGCGGCGGAGGAGCACGACGCGGTACTCGCCGCGGTGAGCCACCTGCCGCACGTGCTCGCCTACGCCCTCGTGCACGACATCGCCTCGCGCGGCAATGCCGAGCAGCTCTTCTCCTACGCCGCCGGCGGCTTCCGCGACTTCACGCGCATCGCCTCGAGCCATCCCGAGATGTGGCGCGATATCTGCGTCGCGAACCGCGACCGCATCTTGGACGAGCTCGGCCGTTACCGGGGAAAACTTGGCGAGATGGAGAAGCTGCTGCGCTCGGCGGACGGCGCGGCGCTGGAGAAACTCTTCGGCGAGGCGCGCGCGGCGCGCGACCAATGGCTGAAATCATCGATTTGAAGCCGGCGCGCCGCGCGCACGGCACGGTGCGGCTGCCGGGCTCGAAGAGCATCTCGAACCGCGTGCTCCTCCTCGCCGCGCTCGCGTCCGGCGACACGGAAGTGAGCGGGCTCCTCGACGCCGAGGACACGCGCGTCATGCAGGAGGCTCTCGCGCGCCTGGGCGTGACCCTCACCGAGCGGCCGGATGGGCTGACTGTCCGCGGCGTCGGAGGCCCATTTCCCGCGAAGAAGGCCGATCTATTCCTCGGCAACGCAGGCACTGCGCTACGCCCGCTCACGGCGGCACTCGTCTTTTCCGAGGGCGAGTATTTCGTCTCCGGCGTGCCGCGCATGCACGAGCGACCGATCGGCGATCTCGTCGACGCGCTGCGCTCGATCGGCGCGCGCATCGATTACGCGGAAAAAGCGGGCTATCCGCCGCTCGCTATCCACGCGGCGAAGCCGGCGGTCGACAAGCCGGTGCGAGTGCGCGGCGATGTGTCGTCCCAGTTCCTGACGGCCCTGCTCATGGCGTTGCCGCTCGCCGGGCGGCCGGCCACCATCGAGCTCGAAGGCGAGCTGATCTCCAAGCCGTACGTCGAGATCACGCTGAACGTGATGCGGCGCTTCGGGGTCGAGGTGCGACGCGACGGCTGGGCTGCCTTCCGCGTACCGGCTGCGCCTTACGTGGCGCCCGGGCGCATCGCCGTCGAGGGCGATGCCTCGTCCGCATCGTACTTCCTGGCCGCTGGTGCGATCGGCGGCGGTCCGGTGCGGGTGGTCGGCGTCGGCCGCAACAGCATCCAGGGCGACTTGCGTTTCACCCAGGTCCTCGAAGCGATGGGCGCCCGCATCGGCATGGGAGACGATTGGGTCGAATGCTCGGGCAGCGGAAAGCTGCATGCGATCGACATGGACATGAACCACATCCCGGACGCGGCGATGACTGCAGCGGTGCTGGCGCTCTTCGCCGACGGTCCGAGCACCTTGCGTAACATCGCGAGCTGGCGCGTAAAGGAAACCGATCGCCTCGCGGCGATGGCGACGGAATTGCGCAAGCTCGGCGCCGCCGTGGAGGAGGGAAGCGACTACCTGCGCATCACGCCCGGAAAACTGCACTCCGGAGTCGCGATCGATACCTACGACGACCACCGCATGGCGATGAGCTTCTCGCTCGTCTCGCTCGCCGGCGTGCCGGTACGCATCAACGACCCGCAATGCGTGGCTAAAACCTTTCCTCAATACTTCGGCGCGCTGCAGTCCATAGCCGAATGACCGCGCCCGTGATCGCGATCGACGGCCCTTCTGCGTCCGGCAAGGGGACGATCGCGAGTCGCGTGGCGAAAAGGCTCGGCTTCCACTACCTGGAAAGCGGCGCGCTCTACAGATTGGTCGCGCTCCTCGCGCTGCGCGAGGGGATCACCGACGAGCCGCGCCTCGCCGAGCTGGCGGAGCACATGGACGTGCTATTCGATGATGGCGAAACCTGGCTCGCCGACGAGCCCGTCACGGAGAAGGTGCGCAGCGAACCCGTGGGCAACCGCGCTTCGGAGGTGGCCAGGCTGCCGGCGGTCCGGCTGGCGCTCCTGCGCCGTCAGCAGGCCTTCCGCCGCGCGCCGGGGCTGGTGGCCGACGGGCGGGACATGGCGACCGTCGTGTTCCCCGATGCCGAACTGAAGATTTTCTTGACAGCCGACCCCGAAATCAGGGCCCAGCGGCGCTATAAGCAGTTGATAGAAAAAGGAATCGATGCTAATCTGCGCGCCCTTTCCCGTGATCTGCGGGAGCGCGACGAGCGCGACGCCAAGCGGGCGGTCGCGCCGCTCGTTCCCGCCACGGATTCGCAAGTGCTGGATTCCTCGGCACTTTCGATCGACGAAGTCGTCGAGCGCATCGTCGGCTGGTGGCGCGAAAGGCAGGCTGGAGGCCGCTAGCGGACTCCGTGTGTTTAACGAACCCCGTGGGTGCAAGCCTGCGGTTTGAATAGGTTTTCTCTTCCTTAATGGCAAGTATCTCCCCAGCTGCGCAATCCCAGAAGTCGTCGCCCAAACCCGCTCAAGCCTCCGGCGCCGAATCGTTCGCCGCCCTGTTCGAGGAGAGCCTCAATCGCAAGGAGATGCGCATCGGCGAGGTCATCACCGCCGAAGTGCTCTCGGTCGACGATAACTGGGTGGTGGTCAATGCGGGGCTGAAGTCAGAAAGCATCATCCCGGCCGAGGAGTTCAAGAACGACACCGGCCAAGTCGATGTGAAGCCGGGTGATTTCGTCAGCGTCTCGATCGAGGCGCTGGAAGACGGCTTTGGCGCGACGAGACTGTCGCGCGACAAGGCGAAGCGCATGGCAGCGTGGCTCGAGCTCGAGAAGGCGCTCGAGACTGCCGAGAAGGTGAAGGGCGTCATCACCGGCAAGGTGAAGGGCGGCCTCACCGTCATGACGAAGGGCATTCGCGCGTTCCTGCCGGGCTCGCTCGTCGACCTGCGCCCGGTAAAGGACACCACTCCCTACGAAGGCAAGGAGATGGACTTCAAGGTCATCAAGCTCGACCGCAAGCGCAACAACGTGGTCGTGTCGCGCCGCGCCGTGCTCGAAGAGACGGCGGGTGCGGAGCGCGAGCACCTTCTCGCCTCGCTGCAGGAAGGTGCCACCGTCAAGGGCATCGTAAAGAACATCACCGACTACGGCGCATTCGTGGATTTGGGCGGCATCGACGGCCTGCTGCACATCACCGACCTCGCGTGGCGCCGCGTGAAGCATCCGTCCGAAGTGCTCAACGTCGGCGACGAGGTCACCGCCAAGGTGCTCAAGTTCGACGCCGAGAAGAACCGCGTCTCGCTTGGCTTGAAGCAGCTCGGCGAAGACCCGTGGGTCGGCATCGCTCGCCGCTACCCGGCGGGCACGCGCCTCTTCGGCAAGGTGACCAACCTCACCGACTACGGCGCGTTCGTGGAAGTGGAGAGCGGCATCGAAGGCCTGGTGCACGTCTCCGAGATGGACTGGACCAACAAGAACGTGCATCCGTCCAAGGTGGTTCAGGTCGGCGACGAGGTCGAAGTGATGATCCTCGAAATCGACGAGGAGCGCCGCCGCATCTCGCTCGGCATGAAGCAATGCATGCCGAACCCTTGGGAAGATTTCGCCCGCGAGTACAAGAAGGGCGACAAGGTCAAGGGCCAGATCAAGTCGATCACCGACTTCGGCGTGTTCGTCGGGCTGCCCGGCGGCATAGACGGCCTCGTCCATCTGTCCGACCTGTCCTGGAACACCGCCGGCGAGGAAGCCGTCAAGAACTTCAAGAAGAGCGAGGAGCTGGAAGCCGTGGTGCTCTCCATCGACGTCGAGCGCGAGCGCATCTCGCTCGGCGTGAAGCAGCTCGAGGGCGACCCGTTCACCAACTTCATCGCGAGCCACGACAAGAACAGCGTGGTGAACGGCACGGTGAAGAGCGTCGACGCGAAGGGCGCAGTGGTCGACATCAGCGGCGTCGAGGGTTACCTGCGCGCTTCGGAGTTCTCGCGCGACCGCGTGGACGACCTGCGTACGGTGCTCAAAGACGGCGATACCGTGCAGGCGATGATCATCAACGTCGACCGCAAGAACCGCTCGATCAACCTTTCGGTGAAGGCGAAAGATCTGTCCGAGGAGAGCGAGGCCATGAAGCAGCTGCGCACCGAGAACGCCGCCGCCAGCGCGGGCGCCACCAACCTCGGCGCCCTGCTGCGCGCCAAGCTCGACAAGGGCGGCTCCAACCCGGAGAAATAACCGGGCATACCGCCAAGGGGAGGGAAGGCTGGCATGACCAAGTCGGAACTGATTGCGCGCCTCGCTCAGCGCTACCCGCAGCTGGTGGCGAAGGACGCCGAGTACGCGGTCAAGATGATCCTCGATGCGATGACGCAGAGCTTGCTCAGCGGGCACCGCATCGAGATCCGCGGCTTCGGCAGCTTCGGGCTGAACTACCGGCCGCCGCGCACCGGGAGGAATCCCAAGTCCGGCGAGAAGGTGCACGTGCCGGAGAAGTACGTGCCGCATTTCAAGGCCGGCAAGGAGTTGCGCGAGCGCGTCGACGGTCTCGAGCCGGAGCCGACCGCGCCGCAGGAGCGGGCTACGCAGCCTGTCCGGTAAGGAGTCCAGGTGCGCATCGTCACCTGGGCGATCCGCCTCGTCGTATTCGTGCTGCTGATCGCGTTCGCGGCCAAGAACGCGGACAAGGTCACCCTTCGCTTCTACTTCGATCTCGCGCTCGAGGCGCCGCTCGTGCTGCTGCTGCTCGCTTTTTTCGCCGCCGGCGCGCTATTCGGCGTGCTGGCGCTCGTCGGCACGCTGCTTCGTCAGCGGCGCGAGATCTCGCTCCTGCGCAAGCGCCTGCCGCCCGAGCCGCTCGAGGCGGAGCGCGCGCGCCCGCCGGCGGTATAGATGGTCGAATTCGAGTACTGGTGGCTGCTCGGCCTGCCGCTTTTCTTCGGCCTCGGCTGGATGGCGGCGCGCATCGACATCCGCCAGATCGTCACCGAGTCGCGCGCGCTGCCGCGTTCGTATTTCAAGGGCCTCAACTTCCTGCTGAACGAGCAGCCCGACAAGGCGATCGAGGCCTTCATCGAGGTGGTGAAGGTCGACCCGGAGACGGTAGATCTCCATTTCGCGCTCGGCAGCCTCTTCCGCCGCCGCGGCGAATACGACCGCGCCATCCGCATGCATCAGAACCTGCTCGAGCGCGCCGATTTGCCGCAGGACCAGAAGGTCGTGGCGCTGACCGAGCTCGGCCAGGATTACCTCAAGGCGGGGATCCTCGATCGCGCCGAGGAAGTGTTCAAGAAGCTCGAGCACAGTCCGCAGGGCGCGCTCGCGCGGCGACATTTACTCGACATCTACGAGCAGGAGAAGGACTGGAAGCGGGCGGTTGAGATGACCCGCGAGGTCGAGGCCGATCCTCGCGAGCTCGCGCAATACTACTGCGAGCTCGCCTCCTCCGAGGCCGCGCAGTCGCGGCCCCAGGAGGCGCGCAAGCACCTGGAAGCCGCGCTCGATGCCAATCGCAAGTGCGTCCGTGCGAGCTTGCAGATCGGCGACCTGGAGCGCGCCGAGGGCAAGCTCGAGAAAGCGATCGAGATCTGGAAGCGGATTGAATCGCAGAACCCGGCGTACCTCGCGCTCGCCGCGCAGCGGCTCTTCGAGGCGCATCAGGAGCTCGGGCGCGCCGAGGATGGGCTGCGGCTCCTCGCCGACTGGCTCGAGCGCTACCCGTCGCTCGACCTCCTCGATAACGTGTTCCGGCACACGCTGGAAGCCAAGGGCCACGAGGAGGCGTACCGGCTGGTGCGCGACGAGGTGCGGCGCAATCCGACGCTCCTTGGCCTGGATCGGCTGCTGGAAGCGCAGATCGTCGCCGCCGGCTCGCCCGACAAGCGAAGGGATCTCGAGCTCGTGCGCAACCTCGTGCACGGGCACACGCAGCGCCTCGCGCGCTACCGTTGCGAAACCTGCGGCTTCAAGGCGCGCCAGTTCTACTGGCGCTGCCCGGGCTGCGGCGGGTGGGAAACTTACCCGCCGCGCAGGACAGAGGAGTTTGAGCTAACACCATGAACGTCACCGTCATTGGAACCGGATACGTCGGGCTCGTCACCGGAGCCTGCCTTGCCGACGCCGGAAACTCGGTGTTCTGCCTCGACCTCGATGCGAAGAAGATCGAGCGCCTGAACCGCGGCGAGATCCCGATCTTCGAGCCCGGGCTCGAGCCGATCGTCAAGCGCAACGAAGCGGCCGGCCGGCTGCGCTTCTCGACCGACATCGCCGCGAGCGTCGCGCACGGCGACATCCAGCTCATCGCGGTCGGCACGCCGCCCGGCGAGGACGGCTCGGCCGACCTGCAGCACGTCACCGCCGCCGCACGCAACATCGGCCGCCATATGGACGGCTACAAGGTGGTGGTGACCAAGTCGACCGTACCCGTCGGCACCGCCGACAAGGTGAAGCAGGCAATCATCGACGAGCAGAAGAAGCGCCATCTCGGCAACGATTTCACCGTGGTGTCGAATCCCGAGTTCCTGAAGGAAGGCGCGGCGGTGGAGGATTTCATGCGTCCCGACCGCATCATCATCGGCGCCGACGATCAGCGCGCGATCGCGCTGCTGCGGCAGCTGTACTCGCCGTTCCAGCGCAACCGCGAGCGCATCATCGTCATGAGCGTGCGCTCCGCCGAGCTCACCAAGTACGCCGCGAATGCGATGCTCGCGACGCGCATCTCGTTCATGAACGAGGTGGCGAACCTCGCCGAGGCGATCGGCGCCGACATCGAGGAAGTGCGGCGCGGCATCGGCTCCGACCCGCGCATCGGCTACCAGTTCCTCTACGCAGGCGCCGGCTTCGGCGGCTCCTGCTTCCCGAAGGACGTGAAGGCGCTCAAGCGCACGGCGGAAGAGGCCGGCCGGCCGCTCAAGCTGGTGCAAGCGGTCGAGGACGTGAATGAGGCGCAGAAGCATGTCCTCGCGGAGAAGATCCGCGCGCGCCTCGGCGAGAACCTGCGCGGCAAGTCCATCGCCCTCTGGGGCCTCGCGTTCAAGGCCAACACCGACGACATGCGCGAGGCGCCGAGCCTCGCGCTGATCGGCGACCTCGTCGCCGCCGGCGCCACGGTCAGGGCCTACGATCCCGCGGCTGCCGATGAGGCGAAGCACCATTTTGCCGAAACCCGTGGCGTGGCGATCGTGCCAAGCGCCATGGCCGCGCTCGAGGGCGCCGACGTCCTTGCTATCGTCACGGAGTGGCAGGAGTTCCGCAGTCCGGATTTCGCCGCCGTGCGCAAGGCGCTGAAGACCCCGGCGATCTTCGACGGCCGCAACCTCTACGACCCGAGCGCGCTCAAGGCGCAAGGCATCGAGTACTACCCCATAGGAAGAAAACAATAAAGGCGCCCGACACATCGCAGGCCCGCGTGCTGGTGGTCGGCGACGTAATGCTCGACCGCTACTGGTATGGCGACGTGTCGCGCATCTCGCCCGAGGCGCCGGTACCCGTAGTGCTGGTTAACGAGCAGAAAGAAGAGTTGCGGCTCGGCGGAGCCGCCAACGTGGCGCACAACTGCGCCTCGCTCGGCGCGCAGACGCAGCTTCTCTCCGTCGTCGGCAACGACGACTCCGGCCGCGCGCTCGCCAAGCTGCTGGAAAAGAAAGGCGTGAAGGCCGACCTGCATCGCGACCGGTCGATCCGCACCACCGAGAAGCTGCGCGTGATCGGGCGCCAGCAGCAGCTCCTGCGCCTGGACTTCGAGCGCTCGCCTTCGCGAGAGGTGCTTGCGTCCAAGCTTACGCAGTACCGTGCCGCGCTAGCGGGATGCGACGTGGTCATCCTCTCCGACTACGGCAAGGGCGGCATGACCCACATCCGGCAGATGATCCAGCTCGCGCGGCGCGCCAAGAAGCGCGTGCTCGTCGACCCGAAGGGCGACGACTATTCGCGCTATCGCGGCGCCTCGGTCATTACGCCCAACCGCGCCGAGCTGCGCGAGGTCGTCGGCACGTGGCGCGACGAAAAGGACCTAACCCAACGCGCGGAGTCGCTGCGGCGCAAGCTTGGGCTCGAAGCATTGCTCGTCACGCGCGGCGACGAAGGCATGACGCTCTTTCGTCCGGGTCGCAAGGTGCACATCGACACCGAGGCACGCGAAGTGTTCGACGTTACGGGCGCCGGCGACACGGTGATTGCCGCCCTCGCGGTGATGCTCGCCGCCGGCGCCAATCTCGAAGCAGCGGTGAAGGCGGCCAACCGCGCCGCCGGCATCGTGGTCGGCAAGCTGGGGACGGCGGTCGCTACCTACCAGGAAGTCTTCCAATCATGATGTACTACATCGTCACCGGCGCCGCCGGCTTCATCGGCTCGAAGCTGGTCGAAGGCCTGAACCGCCGCGGCGTGACCGACATCATCGCCGTCGACAACCTGCAGCAGTCCGAAAAATTCAAGAACCTGGCCGGCTGCGAGATCGCCGATTATCTCGACCAGGCGGAGCTCGCTTCCGCGCTGGAGAAGTTCGAAGGAGCGGTGGAAGCGATCATCCACCAAGGCGCCTGCTCCGACACGATGGAATCGGACGGGCGCTACATGATGGAGAACAACTACGCTTACTCCCGGCGCCTGCTCGACTGGTGCCAGGAGGAGGAGATCCCGCTCCTTTATGCCTCGTCCGCCTCGGTGTACGGCGTCGGGCCGCACTACCGCGAAGCGCGGGACTGCGAGCGGCCGCTGAACGTCTACGGCTATTCCAAATTCCTTTTCGACCAGCAGGTGCGGCTGAGGCTGCCGGAATCGACGGCGCAAATCGTCGGCTTGCGCTATTTCAATGTCTACGGCCCCAACGAGGCCCACAAGGGCCGCATGGCGTCCGTCGCGCTGCACGCCTATCACCAGCTGAAGAACGACGGGAAGGTGAAGCTTTTCGTCGGCTCCGACGGCTACCGCGACGGCGAGCAGCGCCGCGACTTCGTCTACGTCGACGATGTGGTGGCGGTGAACCTGTGGTTTCTCGAGCGGCGCGCCGTCTCCGGCATCTTCAACTGCGGCACCGGGCGCGCGCAAACATTCAATCGCCTCGCCGTCGCGGTGATCAACGCGGTGAACGGCACGCAGGACACGCTGCACGACATCGTGGCGAAGGGCCTCATCGAATACGTTCCGTTCCCGGACAAGCTGGTCGGCAAATACCAGAGCTTCACGGAGGCGGATCTGACGAAGCTGCGCGGGGCGGGCTATCCGGGGGAGTTCATGACCGTGGAGCAGGGCGTGGCCGCGTATGTGAAGGAACTGCAAGGCAAGTGAAGAAGACACTGGAAGGCTTCATCGGCGATACGCCGCTCGTACGGCTGCAGCGCTTGCCGGGCGCCGAGATCGCAAAGAACAAGACCGTGATCCTGGCCAAGCTCGAGGGCAACAACCCGGCGGGCTCGGTGAAGGACCGGCCGGCGATCTCGATGATCCGCCGCGCCGAGGAGCGCGGCACGATCAAGCCGGGCGACACGCTGATCGAGCCGACCTCCGGCAACACCGGCATCGCCCTCGCCATGGCGGCGGCGACGCGGGGCTATCGCATGATCCTCATCATGCCCGAGCACCTGTCGGTCGAGCGGCGCCAGACGATGCGCGCCTTTGGCGCCGAGATCGTCCTCACCCCGCAGAAGGGTGGCATGGAGGCGGCGCGCGACCTCGCGGAAAAGATGGTCAGCGACGGGGAGGGCACGATGCTCGACCAGTTCGCCAACCCCGACAATCCGCTCTCGCACTACGAGACGACGGGTCCGGAGATCTGGCGCGACACCGAGGGCCGCATGACGCATTTCGTGTCCAGCATGGGCACCACCGGCACGATCATGGGCTGCTCGCGCTTCTTCAAGGAGAAGAACCCGAAGATCCAGATCATCGGCTGCCAGCCGCAGGAAGGCTCGCAGATCCCCGGCATCCGCAAGTGGCCGGAGGCCTACCTGCCGAAGATCTACGACAAAGCGCGCGTCGACCGCATCGAGTACGTGAGCCAGGCCGAAGCCGAGGAGATGACGCGACGCATGGCGCGCGAGGAAGGCATCTTCGCCGGCATCTCTTCCGGCGGCGCGATGCACGTCGCGCTCCGCATCGCTAAGGAATTGAAGAACGCGGTAGTGGTCACCATCGTCTGCGACCGCGGCGACCGCTACCTGACCACGGGTGTGTTTCCTGACTGATGACCCCGGTCCTCACCTTCGACATCGAAACCATCCCGGACTGCGCGGGGATCCGCAAGCTCTACGATCTTCCCGCCGACCTGGCGGATGTCGAGGTGGCCGAGGTCGCCTTCCAGAAGCGTCGCGTGGTCAGCAACAACGACTTCCTGCCCCCGCACCTGCAGCGCGTGGTCGTGATCTCGTGCGTGCTGCGCAGCGACGAGGGCGTGCGGGTGTTCTCGATCGGCGAGCCGGAAGTCGGCGAGGAAACGGCGATCCAGCGTTTCTTCGAAGGCATCAACAAATACGTGCCCCAGATCGTGTCGTGGAACGGGCGCAACTTCGACCTGCCGGTGCTCGTCGCGCGAGGCCTGATCCACGGCGTGGCGGCGGCCTGCTTTTGGGACACCGGCCAGGACAACAAGGACTTCCGCTTCTCGAACTACATCAATCGCTTCCATGACCGGCATACGGATCTCATGGATGTGCTCGCTATCTACGGCGGGCGCGGCATACCCCTCGATGAGGTGTCGAAGCTCGCTGGCTTCCCGGGAAAGCTGGGCGTCGGCGGCGGCGCCGTTTGGGAAGCTTACCGAAGCGGCGCGATCGGCGCGATCCGCGACTATTGCGAAACCGATTGCGCCAATACGTACCTCCTTTTCCTGCGTTTCCAGATGATGCGCTGCGCGCTTAGCCGCGAGCAGTACGAGTCGGAAACCGCGCTCCTGCGCGGTTTCTTGGAGAAGCAGAATCTGCCGCACTGGGCCGAGTTCCTTTCGCTCTGGAAGATCTGACGCTCGACATTCAATCCTTGGACGCCGAAGGGCGCGGCGTCGCGAGGAAGCCCGACGGCAAGGTGGTGTTCGTCGAAGGCGCGCTGCCGGGCGAGCGCGCCGAGGTGCGGATCACGACCGGCGGGGCGCGCTTCGATATTGCGCGCGCGACGCGTCTGCTGACGCAGTCTCCCGGCCGCCTCACGCCGCGCTGCCCGCATTTCGGCACGTGCGGCGGCTGTGCCACCCAGCATGCCGATCTCGCGACGCAGGTCGCGGCCAAGCAGGATTGGCTGCTGCAGAACCTGGCGCGCATCGGCAAGGTAGAGCCCGAGCGGGTACTGCCCATCGTCATGGGCGAGGAGTGGGGCTATCGCCATCGGGCGCGCCTTTCGGTGCGCCGGGTGGAGAAAAAGGGCGGCGTGATGGTGGGCTTTCGCGAGCGGCGTTCCACTTACGTGGCCGACATGCGCGAGTGCCCGGTGCTGCCGCCTCGCATCTCCGCGCTGATCGGCCCCTTGCGCGACTTGATCGAGCGGCTAAGCGTGCGCAGCCGCCTGCCGCAGGTCGAGGTAGCCGTCGGTGACAACGCCGCCGCCCTGGTATTCCGGCATCTGCTACCGCTGACCGAGGCCGATCTCGCGCATTTCCGGCAATTCGCCGACCAGCATGGCGTCCACGTTTGGCTGCAGCCCGGCGGCCCGGACAGCGCGCACGCGTTCCACCCGGCGCAAAGCGAGCTGTATTACGAGCTCGCCGAGTTCGGCGTTCGCCTGTACTTCCGGCCGACGGACTTTACGCAGGTCAACCATGTGGTCAATCGCCTCCTCGTCGGGCGGGCGCTCGAGCTCCTCGATGCGCAGCCCGGCGAGCGCATCGCGGATCTTTTCTGCGGCCTCGGCAACTTCTCCCTGCCGATCGCTCGCCGCGGTGCGCAAGTGATCGGTTTCGAAGGCAGCGCGGAGCTCGTCGAGCGCGCGCGATCGAACGCGGCGGCGAACGGCCTCGTCGCGCAGTTCGAGGCGATGGACCTTTCGGCGCCGAACCTGGCTGCATATGGCCGCTTCGACAAGGCGCTCATCGATCCGCCGCGCCAGGGGGCGATCGAGATCGTGAAGTCGCTCGATGTCCGGCGCATCGTCTACGTCTCGTGCGATCCGGCGACACTGGCGCGCGACGCGGGCGTGCTGGTGCATACGAGGAACTATCGGCTGGTCGCCGCCGGAATCGTCAACATGTTCCCGCACACCGCGCACGTCGAGAGCATTACACTCTTCGAAAAGGAGAAGAAATGATGCGACGGAGTTTCTTGGCCGCGATCCTGCTCGTCGCGGGAACGGCGTGGGCGCAGTCCTATCCGAGCAAGCCGATCCGGCTCCTGGTTCCCTTCGTGCCGGGCGGCAACGTCGACATCACCGCGCGCACGGTGGCGCCGGCCCTCGGCGAAGCGCTTGGGCAGCCGATCGTCGTCGAGAACCGGCCCGGCGCGGCCGGCATGGTGGGCGCGCAGGCATTGCTCGCCGCCGGCGCGGACGGCTACACGCTGATGATGGGATCGAACAGCTCGCTCGCGGTCGCGCCCAGCCTCTATCCGAACTGGCCCTACGACCCGGTGAAAGGCATCGCGCCGATCTCGAACCTCGCGGTGACGCCGTTCGTCCTGGTGGTCAAGCCCGCGCTTTCGGCGAAGACGCTGGACGATTTCATTCGCCTGGCGAAGGAAAAGCCCGGGCAGCTCGCCATGGCCTCTGGCGGCAACGGCTCGTCGAACCATCTGGTGGGGGAGCTATTCCAGATGTTGACCGGCGTGAAGTTCAGTCACGTGCCGTATAAAGGCACCGGCGCCGCACTGGTCGACCTCACGGGCGGCCAGGTGGATCTGCTCTTCGACCAGGCGAGCTCCACGGTGCCGAACGTGCGCGGCGGCAAGATACGCGCGATCGCCGTCGCATCGCGCTCGCGACAAGGCGCATTGCCGGAGACGCCGACTTTCGCCGAGGCGGGCCTGAAGGACTTCGAGATCGACAACTTCACCGGCCTGGTGGGCCCGGCTGGCATGCCGGCCGATGCCATCGCGAAGGTGCACGACGCGGCGGTGAAGGCGCTGGCGACGCCAGCGGTGAAGGAGCGCTTCGCCTCGCTCGGCGTTCAGCCGGTCGGCAATACGCCGGCCGAGTGGGGCGCGGAGATCCGCGCCGACCTCGCGCGCTGGGCCAAGGTGATCAAGGCGGCGAACATCAAGGTCGAGTGAAGTCGTAAAGCTGCGCCGGATGGTCGACCAGGATGCGCTTGCGCATCGCTCGGTCGGGCACCCAGTGTTCCAGCAGGCCGAGGAGCTTCCCGTCCTGCGGCATCGCGGTCTTGATGAAGACGTGCGGCCAATCGGTGCCCCAGATCAGGCGCTCGGGCGCCGCGTCCACCAGCGCCGCCGCAAACAGGTCCGTATCCGCGTAAGGCATCGCGCTCGTCGTCAGCCGATAGGGCGCGGTGAGCTTCACCCACGCTCTTCCATCCTTCATGAGGCGCAGCAGGGCCTGGAAGCCGGGCTCGGTGGTGTTCTTGGCCGCCGGCACATAGCCCAGGTGGCCGAACACTACGTCGACCGGGAAATCGGCGAGCTGCCGATCGAGCTGCGGAAATTCGTCGACGTGCATGAGGAACTCCACATGCCAGCCGAACGGCTTCACCTTTAGGGCAAGCCGGCGCAAGTCATCGAGCGGGAGGACGCCTCTACCTTCCTTCAGATCGACGATGTTCTGCCGCACACCACGCACGCCAGCCTGGTGCAATGCTTCGAGCTCGCGCGCGTGGATGTCGTAAGGCACGACGGCCACGCCGCGCAGTCGCGCCGGATTGCTGGCGAGCGCATCGATGAGCGCGCGGTTGTCCGTGCCGTAGATCGAAGGTTGAACCAGCACGCCGCGCTCGAGCTCGAGCGAGTCGAGCATCCGCCGGTAATCCGCCGCGGACGCATCCTCCGGCGTATAGAGCCGGTTGGACGCGTACGGGTAACGGCTCTCGGGGCCGCAGACGTGCGCGTGGCAATCGCAGGCGCCGCGCATCAAAAGAAAAAGGGCGCCCGCGGCGCCCTTTCCGAACGAGGCACTTTAATCAGTCGCGCTCGCCGCCGAGGATGCCGAGCAGGCTCAGCAAGTTGGCGAAGATATTGAACAGGCTCATGTACACCGACGTGGTGGCGAGGATGTAGTTGGTCTCGCCGCCGCGCACGATGCGGTTGAGGTCATAGAGCAGGAAGAGCGAGAACACCACGATCACCAGCGTCGAGATGGTGAGCGCGAGCGCCGGGATCTGCAGGAACATGTTGGCGAGCATGGCGACCAGCAGCGCGATCATGCCGACGAACAGGAACTTGCCCATGAAGCTGAAATCGCGCTTCACCGTCGTCGCGACGGCGCCCATGGCGAAGAAGATGATGCCGGTGCCCGCCGCCGCGTAGCCCACGAGCTGCATGCCGTTGCGCATGGAAAGCACGTAGTTGAGCATCGGTCCGAGCCACCAGCCCAAGAGGCCGGTCATCAGCAGCAGCAGCGCGACGCCGAGGCCGTTGTTGCGGTTGGCGACGATTGCGTACTGCAGGCCCATCACGCCGACCAGCATCAGGATCGTGCTGATGATGGGGCTCGCCGTGATGACGCCGGCGGTCGCCATGCCAATGAAGGCGCCGATGATGGTCGGCACCATGGTGACGGCAAGAAGAAGGTAGGTATTGCGCAGGACTTTCTGGCCCTGCTCGGCGCTTGCGACGTCTTGCGCCGGTTGGTAGTCGAAGCCCGGCCTGACTGGCTGGCCGTCGGTGCGGATCGGTTTCAGTTCCATTGAGAGCTTTCCTCCGTGGTAGTTATGGGCATAGCCTACCAGCCCGGCGTGCAGTTTCCATGTCCGGAGCTAAAATGCGGTCGCGTAAGGCCTTTTTCAAGCCCCGGAGGGTTGGCAGAGCGGTCGAATGCGGCGGACTTGAAATCCGTTAGCCCGCAAGGGCTCGGGGGTTCGAATCCCTCACCCTCCGC
>C688J18823_10000459_pt1 | contig 23732 bp, 9 predicted proteins | sample HopSoiMetagenom1_FD_18823 | JGI IMG/M metagenome (IMG submission 18823) | reverse complement strand
GTTACCGGTACAGCCATTCTTCGGCCGCAATCTTGCCCTCTCGAAAATTCGCCACGAAAATGAGACGGAACCATTCGCCACGTGGATGAGACAACGGGAAACGCGCTGGCCAGAGCGTCGACGTTCGCCACGAACTTTGAGACCCGACAGCCAGGTCGGCGCCGTTGACCATCGCCGCGGCGTCGGACCCCAGATACACTGCGGCCGCAGCGATCTCGTCCGGATAGGCGAATCGTCCGACGGGGATGAGCTTCTTGAGCGCATCACCGTGTGGGCCGTCCCACGCCTTCGGCCGAGTTCGGTGAGAACCACCGTGGGCGAGATCGTATTGACGCGCACACCCCGCGGGCCCCATTCGGCGGCCAGCACCTTTGACACCCCCACCACACCGAACTTCGACGCGCAGTAGGCCACGTGCTGGTCGAGTGCGACGGTGGCGGCCTGCGAGGCCATGTTCACGATGACCCCGCCGCCGGCCTGGAGCATCGACGAGCCCACCGCCTGACACATCAGGAAGGTGCCCTTGAGATTCACGTCGATGGTGGCGTTCCACGCCTTCACCGACAGCTCCTCGGCCGGAGCGAGCTGCACGACACCTGCACTGTTCACCAGGATGTCGACCCGCCCGAACACGTCCAGCACCGCATCGACGGTGCCGCGCACCGAATCGGGATCGGCCACGTCACAACGGAAGCCGCGGCTTTCGGTCGGAAGACCACTGGCCGTCTGGGTCGCGGCGGCCTCGTTGAGGTCGACGAAGGCGATGCGGGCCCCCTTGGCGGCGTAGGCGCCGGCGATCGCCGCCCCGATGCCGGCGGCTCCACCGGTCACCAGGGCGGCCTTGCCGTCCAGGCGGAAGTCGACAAGTGGTCGATTCGCAACTGAAGGTGCTCGGAATCGAACGGTTGCGCATTGTCGACGCATCGGTCATGCCGACGGTCATTCGCGGAAACACCGCGGCACCGACCACCATGATTGCCGANAAGGCNGCCGACCTGATCCGCGGGGACTCAGAGAACGCGTGAGCGCGGCATCGTCGACAGCGGCGCGCACCAGCGAACCGCTGGTCCATTGGGCCCGGCAGTGGCGTTGGCGCCACACCGTCCGATGCGGCCGTACGGCCGACGGCGCCTCCGCACGTCGGCAGCGAGTCGCGCGTGAAATATCGTGCGGTACAGATCACCTTCCCCTAGCGTCTGGTTCGGATGTCACCACCGTGGTAAAGGCGGCGAGCTCGGGACCGCCAAGCCGGTCAGAGCCAGCGATCCACGAAAGCGCCCGACGGTGGCCTCACTGAAACGTGCGGTGACGCACCCCGCGGCCGCAAACCACATGCACCACACTTCAGTTCAGCGGGATCGCTCGCGCCGATGCCCCCGGAACGTTGCGACACGGCCGACAATTGTGCATGGATAACTGCTGTTATCCATGAATTGACCTCTCATTCGCCGCCGCCTCGGTTGTGTTCGATCCATCGGGAATTCGCCACGAAAATGAGACAGAACCCTTCGCCACGTTGGTGGGACAAGCGCAAAATACCAGGTTGGAAGCATCGCGATTCGCCACAAAGTTTGAGACCTAGGCCGGCCAACCAGTTCCTCGTTGGCCGCATCACTCGGGCCAAGCAATTGTTCGAAACAATGTCGGCTTTCGACGAGACTGTTTAGCCAGAGTGGACAATAGGCGGCATGGACACGCGCCGCCTCCAACTGCTGCTGTCGCTGTCGCGGCTCGGCTCCATGCGGGCCGTCGCGGAGGCACACCACCTCACCACGTCGACGGTGTCGCAGCAGATCGCCGCTCTGGCCAAGGAAACCGGCGCGCAACTGATCGAGCCCGAGGGCCGACGGGTGCGACTGACGCCGGCTGGTCAACGCCTCGCCGACCATGCCGTCACGATCCTCGCGGCGGTCGACAGCGCGCGCCTGGACCTCGATCCCGATGCCGAGCCGGCGGGCACCGTGCGCGTTGGCGGGTTTGCGACCGGCATCCGGGTCTCGCTGCTGCCGATCGTCGCCGAGCTGACCGAGCAGTTCCCGAAGGTTCGCTTCGTGATCAGCGAGTACGAACCCATCGAGGCCTTCGCCCTATTGACCAACGACGACCTCGACCTCGCACTGACGTATGACTACAACCTCGCGCCCGCTTCGCCAAGTCTGGTGCTGGAAACGGTTGCGCTGTGGTCGGTTCCGTGGGGACTGGGCGTTCCCGTCGATACTCGCGATGGGGCCGTCGAGGTCGCCGACTACGCCGATCGAACGTGGATTGTCAACTCCCGCAATACCGCCGACGAGGACGCGGTGCGGACGCTGGCGTCGCTGGCAGGCTTCGTCCCACGCATCGCGCACGAGATCGACAGTCTCGAGCTTGTGGAAGATCTCATCGTGGCCGGCTACGGAGTGGGCCTCTTGCCGATCGGCCGGCCAACCAGTCCGGGCGTCAAAGTGCTTCCGCTGTCGGAACCTAAGGCCGTGCTGACGGCCTACGCCGTAACACGCCGAGGCCGGTCGACGTGGCCGCCGCTGCGCACCGTGCTGGACCGGATGCGTCCTCCAACGCGAACCGAATTGCCACGCCCGACCTGGCCGCGCCCGGTGCCCGGTCCGTAGACGTCAGGCCGCCGTCGCCAAGGACCGCCCCGGCGTTCGCACCGCGACCATGCCCACAAGACCGACCGCGATGACGACGCAGATCCCGCCCAAGCCGGCGCGGTCGCTGCCGAATATGTCTATGAACATTGAGAACAGCCATGGCGCCAGGAACGACGCCGCACGACCCGTCGTCGTATAGAGGCCGAAGGCCACGCCTTCCTTGCCGTCGGCAGACATTCGCAGCATCAGAGTCCGCGCCGACGACAGCGTCGGCCCGATGAACAGGCACAGCAGCAGCCCACACACCCAGAACACCAGCGCCCCGGACAGCACCATCAGCGTGATAGCGACGGCGATCATCGCGCACAACGAACCGACGATGACCGCCTTGGAACCGATCCGGTCATCCAGTAGACCCCCGAGCCCCGCGCCGACGGCCGCGATGACACTTGCGCCGATACCGAACAACAGGACGTCTGCAGCCGCGATGCCGTAGACGTTGACGCCCAGCACCGCGCCGAACGTCACGACCCCGGTGAGTCCGTCCCGGAACACCGCACTGGCCATCAGGTAGTACACGATGTTGTGGTCGCGCCGCCACTCGCCGACGACCTCGGACCACAGCATGCGATACGCGCCGACAAATCCAACGGTCGTCCGCTCCCCTGGTTCGGGAGTCGGCACAGCGACGAACACCGGCACAGCGAAGATCGCGAACCACGCGGCGGCCAACAGCACGGCGGCACGCACGTTCTGGCCGTCAACGCCGGAGAGTTGCAGCAGCCCGTGAGCGTCGCCGCTACCGGAGATGAAACCGAAATAGACAATCAGCAGTAGCGCGACGCTGCCGAGAAAGCCCATGGCCAAACCGAATCCGGATATTCGACCGGGGCTCTGCAGAGCCGAGACCTGGCGAAGCATCGCGTTGTAAGGCACCGTCGCGAGGTCATTGCAGGCCGCGGTGCAGGCCAGCAGAACCAGGCCGGGCAGTAGGTAGTGGTAGTCGTCGCGGATCAGGCTCATCGCGGCCGTCATCAGCACCACGGCGCCGGTCAGTAGCGCGAGAACGCGGCGGCGCCGCCATGGAGCGTCGACCCAGACACCTGTGACCGGCGCCAACAAGGCAACCACCACGCCCGCGACGGCCAATGCACGCCCCAGCCAGCTCGCAGGACTGGTGTCCCCTGGCAAGTCGTGACCGACACCACTGGTCAGGTAGACGGAGAAGACGAATGTCACGACGACCGCGTTCACGCCCGTCGCGCCGAAATCCCAGAGCGCCCAGGACAGCACCTGTGACCGCCACGGCCTCATTGCGGCCGGCCGCGGATCGCTCATGATCGCCCACCATATACAGACCCCCGGCGAGTGTCTGAATTCACGAGTGGCACAGGACGGTAACCTGGCGCGCATGCCTGAGCCGTCGATCCTGTCCATTCTGTTGGACGCCTAGGACAGGCGCGAGTTTCATGTGGATCACCATCCTGGTGATGGCCGTCGCAATCAGCCTTGAACCGTTTCGCATCGGCATGACTGTGCTGATGCTGAACCGGCCACAACCCATGTTGCAGTTGCTCGCGTTCCTGTGCGGGGGCTTTGTGATGGGAACGTCGGTCGGGGTGGCGGTGCTGTTCGTCTTGCGGCCCGTGCTGTCGAGTTCCACCCATTTCACGCTGCCCAACGTGCAGATCGTGATCGGCGCGCTGGCCCTCCTCGCTGCGGCTGTCCTAACCGCGACGATCCACTCACGCCGCGGCGATGCAGGTTCGGGAAGGCTGGCGGCGGCGGCACGACGGCTGACGAACGGCCGATCGCCGTGGGTTGCAGGAGTGGCCGGACTTGGCATCGCGCTGCCCTCCGTCGATTACCTTGCGGCGTTGGCCGTGATCATGGTGTCGGACGCGGCAGCCGCAACGCAGGTCGGCGCGTTGCTGACGTTCAACGTCGTGGCCTTCGCGCTCGTGGAGGTCCCCCTCCTTGCCTATGTGGTCGCGCCGGACAGGACGCTGGCGCTGATGGGCGCGCTGCACGACTGGATTCGGGCGCGCAGCCGCCTCGAGTTCGCCGCTCTGCTGGCGACCGTGGGCTGCCTTCTACTCGCGGTCGGGATCGCCGGACTGTGATTGTGAGGCCAATTCCGGAAGCTGATCGGCGAGGTACTCGGCGAGCCCCCCGATGGTCGGATAGTCGAATACCGCGGTCGCGTTGATCGTGAACGCGCCGCCGAACTGACTGTGCAACCGGTTGCGGAGTTCGATCGCCATCAGTGAATCCGTACCGAGGTCCAGGAACCGACTGCTTGCAGCGGGCGGTTGCGCGAGCCGCAGGAAGTTCTGCACTTCGCGCTGGAGGAATTCGGTCACGAAACCGGCGCGCTGCGCCACCGGTATCTCCTGCAACTGCCGAAGCAACTGACTGTCGCCGGTTACCTCCCCGACGGCACTCGGCAGCACGAGGTCGAGAATCGGTGGACGAGAAGCGCCCAACAACTTCGCGGCACGCTGCCAGTTGGCTTTGATGACGGTTGCCTGCCCGGTGCCGTTCGCGACGACCTCGGCGAGTGCGCTCAGTGCGGCCGAGGGCTCTAGTGGCACCAGGCCCTGCGCACCGAGATTAGCGCGCGCGGCATCCGAAGAGGCCATGCCGCCGTCGGCCCAGGGACCGAAGTTAACACCCGTGGCCGGCAGGCCTTGCGACCTTCTCTGCGCGACCAGGCCGTCGAGAAACGCATTGGCAGTCGCGTAGTTGGACTGACCAGGTGAACCGAACAAGCTGGACACCGAGGAGGACACGATGAAGAAGTCCAGATCGTCGTCCTTCGTCAATCGGTCCAAGTGACAGGCGCCGGACGCCTTGGGCGCCAACGTTGTTCGAAATCGCTCGAGGCTCTGCTGCGACAGCAACGCATCGTCGAGCACGCCGGCCAAATGCGCCACGCCGGCCAACGGCGGCAACTCCGCGCGGATTCGGTCGAGCAGTTTCGCAACCTCGGACTCGTCACCGACATCGGCCGCGAAGGTGTGGACGCGGCACCGGAAGCGCTCGGTGATGTCGTCGATTGCCCGTTGTGCGTCCGCGTCGGGCACGCGCCGGCTGGTCAAGACGATGTCGCCGGCACCGAGTTGGGCCAGATACGACGCTGTGTGCAGGCCGATTGCACCGAGGCCGCCGGTGATCAGATAGCTCCGATCGGCCCTCGGCTGCAGCGTGTTCGGTATCTGCAGCACGATCTTGCCGATGTGCCGTGCTTGCTGCATGCGGCGGAACGCGGCCCTCGCCTCGGTCAGCGGGTAGATCTCGGCGGGCAGTGGTGACCACTGCCCACTGGCCATCCCGTCCGACACTTCGGTCAGCAGACGCTTGATGTGGTCGGGATTCTGGACAGTGGTCGCATCCAGCGCAACGATCTCGTAGGCGATATCGGGACGGATCGCAGCCATCTGCTCCGGTGTCCAGATGTCGCGCTTGGCGATCTCGGCGAACCGGCCATTCTGGGCAGTGGCCCGCACGGTCGCTTCGACGAATCCCTCATTCGTCAGGCTGTTGAGCACCACATCAACTCCCGTGCCGCCGGTATCCTCAAGAATTTGGTCGGCGAAATCCGTTGTGCGCGAGTCGTAGACGTATTTCACACCCATGTTGCGCAGCGTCGCGCGTTTGTAGGTGCTGGCGGTCGCGAAGACGACGGCGCCGTGCTGCTGCGCCATCTGGATCGCGGCCAGCCCGACGCCGCCGCTGGCGGCGTGAATGAGCACGCGATCCCCAGGCTGCAACTGGGCCCAGTCGAACGCGAGTCGGGCCGTGAGCGCCGCAGCGGGAATGGTGGCCGCCGCTACCGGGTTCAGCCCGTCGGGCACCGGCGCCACCAACTGGACCGGCACATTGAATCGGCTGGAGAACGCGCCCTGCATGAAGCCGTAGACGCGCTGGCCTGTCTCGAGTCCGGTTACGCCGCTACCCAATTGCGTAACGACGCCGGCGAAGTCCCCGCCGATCGGTCCGGGGTCACCCGGGTAGAGACCGAGGACGTTGAGCACATCCCGGAAGTTGAGGCCCGCGGCCTCCACCCGGACCTGCACGTAACCCTCGTCCGGAGGCGGCACGTCCGTCTCGGTCAGACGTAAGTTGTCGATCGCACCGCGCTCGGTGGGCGCCAGGACGTAGTCGGTTGAGCGCGGAACCGTGAGATGACCGCTGCGCGCCCATGGCAACAACCGTGAGGCCAGCAGCTTTCCTTGCCGCAGCGCGAGTTCGGGTTCGTCGATCGGTGTTGCTATCAGGTTGGCCAGTGCGTGCACAGCCTCCGGCGATCCGTCGCAATCGACCAGTTTGCAGCGCAGCGCCGGTTCCTCGGTGATCGTCGTGCGCCCGAACCCCCACAGCGCCGCCTGCACCGGATCGACCGGCTCGCCGGACTCGGTGGCCACGGCCCGCTCAGTGATGATCCACAGTCCGCCAGGCAGTTTCACGCTGCCGTTTTGTGAGCCACGTTGCACGGTGTGCACAGCACTGAGCAGGTTGGCGATCTCGGTCTCGAGCCGCGAGGCCCAGTTTTCCGAGACGGCGCCTCCTTCGTCTGCGCCCGGCCCGGTGCTACGCCAGACGACCCCGGAGAACCCCATACCGCGCTCGTGCGCCTGAATCAGCTGCGCTCCCAGGAGCTCCGGATCGGTGTACCGGTCGAACGCGATGCAGCCGGGCACCATGTCGGCTAGTTCGTCGAATCCCGCGATCAGCCACGTGCCGCTGACCTTTCCGGCGTCATCGCTCGATGGCGGAGGCACCTCGTGCCAGCCAAGGGTGTAGAGCAGCCGGGTGGCATCGCCACCGAGGCCGCGCAGCAACGCCTCGCGGGGCGCGCGCTTGACCGTGAACTCGCGAATACCTCCGAGCTGGCGGCCATCGCGATCGAGGAAGTCGAGATCGAAGACCTGGGTTTCGCTGTCGAGTTCGCTGCTGTGCCACCTCGCGCGACAGTAGAACCGCCGAGGCATCTTCTCCTTCAGCATCACCTTCCCGTACCGCAGGGGCAGGAACAGATCGTTCACGCCCTGCTCGGCCGCGAGAAGGGCGGGGAACGCCGGGAAGGCGACTCCGGTGCACAGGTCCATCAGCACCGGGTGCATCGGCTCGGTTCCGAGTTGTTCGGCGAGTTCCTCGCCCACCAGGATGTCGCCGACCGCCTCACCCTCGCCGAGCCACAGCGACTTCAGGGAACCGGACCAGGTCGGTCCCCATGCCAGTTCCAGGTCGGCGAAGGTCTCGAACAACTCCTGCGGACGCATGCGGTTGAGCCGCTCGATCGCTTCGTCGACCGGATCATTTTCGGATACTGGCTCGTCATCAACTCCGGCGACGACGGTGCCTTCGGCGTTCAACGACCATTCGGCACCGCGTTCACCGTACGGGCGGCTGTGTACTTGGAATTTTGATCCGCCGCCGTCCTCCAGCGGGTGCAGGGTCAGCTGTACCTCACGAGAACTCTTCTCGGGCAGGATGATCGGCTCGTAGAAGAAGACGTCTTTCACCCGCGCCGGGGTACCGACTGCGGCCAGCGCCATGGCTGCATACGTCGCCCCGGGGACGACGACGGTGCCATAGATGACATGGTCGGAAAGCCACGGCTGCGATTTGACGGACAACCTGCTGGTGTAGACGGAGTCGCCGGAGGCGAGGTCCTTCGCGCTACCCAGGATTCCTGATACCGCGGGACCGCCCGACCCCTCTATAGCGAACCCGGACGTCTTGGGCCAGAAGCGGCGGCGCTGGAACGGATAGGTGGGCAATTCGAGTCTGCGACTGGGCTGGCGATGCAGCGCAGCGAAATCGGGTCGGTGGCCGCCGACGTAGGCCGCGGCGAGCGCGTCGGCGATCTGGCGCCGGTCGCCAACGCCTTTACGCAGCGAGACGATCGCCCGCGGCGCGGCCAGGTGCTCCGGCCAGACCTGTACCGCCGCTCCGGTCAACACCGGTTGCGGCCCGATTTCCATCAACACCGAACATCCCAGCGCCGCCACGGTGCGCACACTTTCGGCGAATTGCACCGGCTGGCGGGAATGCCGCCGCCAGTATTGCGCGTCGAGCGGGGTTTGGGCCGTGAGCACGGCGCCGGTGCGGTTGCAGACCAGTGGCAGCGTCGGGGCAACGTACTGCAATTGCGCTGCGTACGACTCGAATTCATCGAGCACCGGATCCAGCAGTTCCGAGTGGAAAGCGTGGCTGGTCTGCAGCCAGGTGCAGCGGATCCCCTCGTCACCGAATCTGGCGACGATCTGTTCCAGCTCCTCACCGGGACCCGAGAGCACTGTGTTGGGCCCGTTGTAGGCCCCGACCGACACTCGTGGGTATTCGCCGGCGATCGCCTCGACGTGCTTGGCGTCGGTGAACACCGCGACCATTCGCCCACCTTCGGGCAGGCTGCCGAACAACCGGCCGCGCTCGGCCATCAGCCGTGCGCCGTCCTCGAGGCTGAAAACTCCGGCCACACATGCCGCTGCGTACTGGCCAACGCTGTGCCCAAGCACCACGTCGGGCTCGATGCCCCACGATTGCCACAATCGGGCAAGACCCATCTCGACGGCGAAAAGCGCTGGCTGCGCAAACGACGTGTGCCGCAACCTTTCTCCGGCCTCGCCACCGGTGTCTCGGTCGGTGGCGAACATCACCTCCAGCAACGGATGCGGCAGGATGTCTTTGACCGCGTCCGCGCAACGTGTCACCGTTTCGGCGAAAACCGGCTCAGCGTCGAACAACTCACGTGCCATCCCCGGATATTGGCTGCCCTGCCCGGTGAACAACCACGCCGTCGTCGGGTGGTGTGTGTGCTCGCCACGCACGACACCGGGTCGCGTGCGGTTGTCGGCCAGGTCCGCCAGGCCCTCGCGCGCACCCTCGATCGAATCCACGACCAGCGCGGCGCGATGTTCGAAATGCGAACGGCCCATCCCGGCGGTGAGGCATACGTCGGCGAGGTCGGCATCCGGGTGGGCGTTCAACCAGGCCTCATAACGCCGCGCCAACGCCACCAGTGCTTCCGGTGACCGCGCGGACAGCGCAAGCACGTTGTCGGGCTGGTCGTGGGTGGCCGGCTCCGGGGTCACCTCTTGCGCCGGCGCCTCTTCGATCAGCACATGCGCGTTCGTGCCGGTGAACCCGAAGGAACTCACGCCGGCGCGCCGCGGCCTGCCGTTGGCGTGCCACGGAATCGCCTTGTCCACGACTCGCACCGGCAGCGAGTCCCATGGGATGTGCGGCGATGGGTTCTCGAAGTGCAGGCTCTGCGGCAGCAGCTCGTGCTGGAGCGACAACACGACTTTGATCAGACCTGCAGCCCCGGATGCCGATTCGGTGTGACCGATGTTGGACTTCACCGATCCCATCAGTAGCGGTCGGTCCGCGTCACGAGAGGCACCGTAGGCGGCCGCGGCCGCCTGCACCTCGATCGGATCACCCAGCGGGGTGCCCGTCCCGTGCGCCTCGAGGTAGTCGACATCCCCGCCTGCCAAACCGGCGCGAGCCAGCGCCGTCCCGATAAGCCGTTGCTGTGCGCCACCATTGGGCACCGTCAAACCGCTGGAGGCGCCGTCCTGGTTGACCGCGCTGCTGGGAATGACGGCGCAGACCCGATCGCCATCGCGCACCGCGTCGCTCAGCCTCTTGAGCACGAGAATTCCGCAGCCTTCGCCGCGCACATAGCCGTCGGCGGAGGCGTCGAAGGTCTTGCACCGCCCGACGGGGGAAAGCATCCTGGCGCGTGCGGCGGCGACAGCTGTCACAGGGCTCAGCAAGACGTTCACCCCGCCGGCCAACACCAGGTCGCAGTCACCGGAGTGCAATGCCTGACAGGCCTGATGGACGGCCACCAACGCCGAGCTGCATGCGGTATCGATCGCCACTGCCGGTCCCTCGAGTCCCAGCGCGAAGGCGACCCGACCGGAAATGGCATTGAGCGCATTACCGGTGATGAAGTGGGGTTCGATTTTGTCGATCGACTCGGCGGACAACAGGTGCGCATACTCGTTGGCACCCACTCCCACGAAGATGCCGGTTGAACTGCCGCGCAAAGTGGACGGCGCGTACCCAGCCCTTTCCAAACCCTCCCACACAGTTTCGAGCATCAGCCGCTGCTGTGGCTCGATCCAGACGGCCTCGCGCGGCGAGATGCCGAAGAATTCGGGATCAAATCCGTCGATACCGTCGAGGAATCCGCCGAAGCGCGTGTAGGTCTTGCCCGCAGTCTCTGGATCCGGGTCGTAGAACTCGTCGATGTCGAATCGGTCCTCCGGGACTTCCCGGATCGCATCGACACCGCCGGACAGCACCTCCCAGAAAGCTTCCGGGTCGGGCGCGCCGGGGAAGCGGCACGACACCGCGACGATCGCGATCGGTTCGTCCGTGCGTGTCGTCACCGCTGACGCCGGCTGTGGCCCCGGCTTCCCCTGCTCGCTGAGACCGAGCACGTCGCCGAGCAAGTAGTCGGCGGCGTCGGACAGACGGGGGTGATCCATCACCAGGGTGACGGGAATCTCGCGGCCCACTCCCGCTTCGAGGCGGCGCCGCAATTCGACGGCCATCAGCGAATCCATGCCGAGGTCGAAGAAACCCGCGTCCTCGTGGATCTCCCCGGCATCTACGCGCGTCACCTCTGCTACCGCGTCGCGCAGGTAATCGGTCAGAAGTTTCTTGCGCTGCTGCACCGGAGCCGTGGTTAGCCGCTCGACCAGCTGGGTCTTGCCGGAGGGAGTTGCAGACGGCGCCGCAGCAGGCAGCTCAGAGGGCACCTCGCGCTCCAACTCCGCCAGGAATGCCCGCCTCCCAGCCTGCTGGTACAGCGGCAGGAAACGAGCCCAGTCGATCCGGGCTACCACTCCTTGTGCCGAATTGGCCGCCACGACATCGGCCACACCGGCCAGCGCATCGGCGGGTGACAACGTCGCCACCCCGCGCTCATCCAGGCGTGCACGCGACTCCGCGTCGGCCATGCCCGCCGACCAGGGACCGAAGTTGACGCTGATTCCGCAGATGCCCTGCTTGCGCTGGCGCCAGGCCAGCCCGTCGAGGAACGCATTCGCCGCGCCGTAGGCGGTTTGACCGAATCCTCCCCATACCGAGGCGATCGACGAGGTGCTGATGAAGAAGTCGAGCTGCAGGTCAGCCGCTGCCTCACTCAAATGCCAAGCACCCCAGACCTTCCCACCGAAGACGCGATCTACTTCCGCGTCGTCCAGGTTGCTCAGCGGGGTGGTACCGATTTCGCCCGCAGCATGGACGATGCCGCCTAACGGCGGTAGCTCGGCCTGCACGGTGGCTAACAGGCGGGCGACATCGTGCGCATCGGCGACATCGGCAGCGACGACACGGAATTCGCAACCGTGCTGTTCGCCCAGTGCATCGATGCGCTGCTGCGTCGCATCGCTGGGCGCACGTCGGCTGGTCAGCACCAGATGCTTGGCGCCATGCGCGGCCAGGTATCCGGCGATTTCCAGTCCTATGGAACCGAGGCCCCCAGTAACGAGATACGTTGCGTCATCGCGCAGTTTCAGCGGCGTATCGCTCGGCTGGGCAGCCCGCCGAATCAGTCGGGGGACGTAGACCGCTTGATCGCGCAGCGCGACTTGATCTTCCCTGAGGGTCGAGTCACGCTGCGGCGTGATCCGGTTGATGAATCGAGACCATTCGTCGGCAGTGCCTTCGGACAGATCGGCCAGTCCGCCCCACATTTGCGGAAGCTCCAGCGACGCGGCACGACCGAATCCCCACAGGCAACTCTGATCCGGCGCCACGGTGTCCGCGTCGGCGACTCGCTGTGCGCCACGGGTCACCACCCAGATAGGCCTGCGGAGTTCAGCAGCAATCGCGGCGCGGAAGAGTCGCCGTGTTCCGCCCAGGATCCGGTGTTGCATCCGCAACAATGACCGCATCGACGGTCCGCCCTGGGAGTCCAGTGCCGCGACATGCACGATACGTAGCGTCGAATCGTCTGCTGCCGCAGCGCGCAACGTTTCTGCGAGTTGTTCCTCGTCCGCGTCCGACAGCGGCAACCCGAGGATTTGGTGCCGGTGGCCGCGTGCCGTCAGCACGTCGACCAATGACTGGACGGCATCGGTGGCATCGCCGATGAGGATCCAGGCCGATCCCTCGCGGGCTTCCGCGCTGGAGACTGGAGCGGGGAGTTTCTCCCAACGGATCTCGTAGCGGTCGTCCGCGATGGATTGGGTTGTACGTTGTCGGTTGTGTTGTGCCGCAAGCTTGGTCAGCACACTGAGGGTCTGATGATCGCCGCTTGCACCGTCGAGCAGGATCGCGAGTTCCTCGATGCGGCCGTCCTCGAGAAGGCGGACGGCCTGGGTACGCGCGGCAAGCTGCTGCTTTGCGTGATGCCTATCTGGATCTTGGTTGTCTCGAAATGAGTACTGGCGGTGCTCGAACGGATAGGTGGGCAGGTCGAGCTTTCGCGCGTGCGCCTGCCGGAAAGCGGCGAACTCGGGCAGGTGGCCCAAGACATAGGCGTCGGCAACGGCTTCGGTGATCTGCCGGTGGTCGGCGGTAGTTCGGCGCAGAGACGTGATCACCCGCGGTGCGGTGGCCGGGTCAGGCCATGTCCCCAGGGCCGCGGCGGTGAGCACCGGTCGTGGGCCGATCTCGAGCAACAGTTTGCAATTCAGATCGGCAAGGGTGCGCACGCTCTTGGCGAACTCCACCGGTTGACGCGCGTGACGGCGCCAATAGGCGCCACCGAGCTTCATACTCCTGCCAAGCGGGGCGCCGGTGCGGTTGTCAATGAGAATCCGTTGTGGCGTACTGAAATCGAATCGCTCCGCATACGACTCGAATTCGTCGAGGATNGGGTCCAGCAGCGCCGAGTGGAACGCGTGGCTGGTATCCAACCAGTCACACCGGACACCGTCGGCCGCCAGTGCNNCCACCGCCTTCTCCAGATCCTCTGCGTGGCCGGACAATACGGTGTTTGCACCGTTGTAGGCGGCGACCGACAGGCTCGGGAACTCGTCGGTCAGGCTCTCGACACGTTCGGCGGCGGTGAACACCGCGACCATCCGGCCACCCGCGGGCAAGCTGCNGAAGAGGCGACCGCGTTCGGCCATCAGCAGCGCGCCGTCCTCGAGACTGAACACGCCCGTGACGCAGGCCGCCGAATACTGGCCGACGCTGTGGCCCAGCACGACGTCTGGCTCGAAACCCCACGACTGCCAGAGGCGTGCCAAGCCCATCTCCACCGCGAACAAGGCGGGCTGCGCGTAGGAGGTCTGCCGCAGCGTCTCTTCGCTGTCCGGGCTGTCCACATCGAAAATCACGTCCAGCAAAGGCTTTTCGAGAACGCCCGCGACTGCGGCCGCGCAACGATTCAGCGTCTCGGCGAACACCGGCTCGGTGTCGAACAACTCCTTGGCCATGCCGGGGTACTGGCTGCCTTGACCGGTGAACAGCCACGCCGTCTTCGGCGTGTCATGGGATTCCCCGCGAACCAAACCGGGTGCCGGGCGGTCGTCCGCGAGCGCGCCGAGTAGCTCGATGGCAGATTCTCTCGAATTGACCACCAACGCGGCCCGGTGCTCCAAGTGTGCTCGCCCCNTGCCGGCGGTAAAGCACACGTCCGCCAAGGTGGCCTCCGGGTGCGCGTTCAACCAGCTGCGGTATTGGTCGGCGACCTGCACCAACGCGGCGGGCGTCCGCGCCGAGAGCGGAAGAATGCTGAATAGCCGGTCCCCGGGCTGCTNGACGGGGCCCGGCTGCGGTGATTCCCCGGGCGCTTCTTCGAGAATGACGTGCGCGTTGGTCCCGGCGAACCCGAACGAGCTCACCCCTGCAATACGGGGACGACCATTGCGCTCCCAGGGGATGGTCTCCTTGACGACCTCTACCGGAAGTCGGTCCCACGGAATGTGCGGCGACGGGTTTTCGAAGTTGAGGTGCTTCGGCAGAGCCTCGTTCTCGAGCGACAGGATGACCTTGATGACGCCCGCGATTCCCGCGGCCGCTTCCAGGTGCCCGATGTTCGTCTTCGCCGAACCGATCAACAGCGGCCGGCCGGGTTCGCGTCCGGCACCGAGCGCCGCACCTGCGGCCTGGGCCTCGATCGGGTCGCCCAGCGAGGTCCCGGTGCCGTGCGCTTCCAGGTATCCGATGTCGCTGGGTTCGAGGTCGGCGCGCTTCAACGCATCGGCGATAACCCGTTGCTGGGCAACGCCGTTCGGCACCGTCAAACCACCCGATGCACCGTCCTGGTTGACCGCGCTGCCGCGGATTACTGCGCGAATCCGGTCACCGTCGCGGATCGCGTCCTCGAGGCGCTTGATGACGATGACGCCGCAACCCTCGCCGCGCACATAGCCGTCCGCTGCCGCGTCGAACGTCTTGCACCGGCCGTCGGGCGCAAGCATGCGCGCGCTGGAGAACGTGATCATGGCCGCCGGACTGAGCAGGACGTTCGCGCCGCCGGCCAACGCGAGGTCACATTCACCTAAACGGAGCGCTTGGCACGCGTGATGGATCGCCACCAGCGACGAACTGCACGCCGTATCGACGGCGACCGCGGGACCCTGCAGCCCCAACCGATAGCTGATCCGGCCCGCCGCTGCGGCATTCGACGTCCCAATGGCCATGTAGGCCTCGATCTCGGGATACGTCAGCTCATCGGACACCATTCCCAGGTAGTCGTGAGTGGCCAAGCCCACGAACACACCGGTGTTGGTGTTGGCCAAAGCCGTTGGCGCGGTTCCCGAATGCTCCACCGCGCGCCACGCCGTCTCCAGCAACAGCCGGTGCTGCGGGTCCATCAACCTGACTTCGCGCGTCGACATNCCGAAGAACGGCGCGTCGAAGCCCGTCACNTCATCGACGAAACCCGCACGACGGGTCACGACCTTGCCAGGAGCACCGGGTTCCTGGTCGAAGAATTCGTCGACATCCCAGCGGTCCCTGGGCACCTCCGATATCGCGTCGCGGCCCTCGCGCAGCACGTCCCAGAACGCATCGCAGTCCTGGGCACCTGGAAATCTCGCCGCGTAGCCGACGATTGCAAAACGAGTAGCCGGCTCGTTCGGATGTGCGGCGGATCCCATGCCGTTGTTGTCCTCCGTTGCATCGGCGGTCAGAACATGACCCTGCAGGACACCTGTTTGCGCCCGAAAATAAACGTCTCCGACGCACACTATGGCATGTGCGCCCGCGGCATGCGCGTTGCTGCTGCCCGGTGCTCGGCTTGCGCGCCGGACGACTGTGGAAGAAGCCAGAGTATGTTGATCCGGCAACGGCTTATGCCGTATCCGGAGCCGGCATAAGCGGGTTGGACTGGGAGGACCAAGTTTTGCGCATCGGCAAGATCACGGTTGGCGCACTTGATGAATGGTCGCTGAATCCGGGCGTTGTCATCTCCTGGCATCCGACGGCGGCAGCTGCCGACAAGGCGCGACAAGCGCCGGTCAGTTCGGTGCCGGTCAGCTATATGCAGCGCCAACATCTTCGTAACTACTGCGAACGGACAGCCGCAGGATTGAACTTTTCCCGGCAAATCATCGCTAGCTGTGACGTGGCCGGCCAATGCGATATTTCTGCCATGGATCACGCCGTCAACACATACTTACGTCGGCACGACACGTTCCGCAGTTGGTTCGAACAGACCGCTGATGGAGAGTTCATACGGCATGCCATCAACGATCCGGCCGATATTGAATTCGTGCCGATCGATCAGGGCAACATGACGGCTGACGAGATACGCGCTCACGCCGTGGCCATACCGAATCCGTTGGAGTGGGGCTGCTTCACTTTCGGGATAATCCAGAACGAGAGCCACTTTACGTTCTTTGCCGCCATGGATCACGTGCACGGGGATGCGACGTTGATCGGCACAACGATGTTGGAAGCCAACGGAATGTATTCGGCGCGCAGCGGTGGCGGTCAGGCCCTTACGCTTCCCGATGCCGGTAGCTATGACGAATTTTGTGTTCGCGAGCGCGAGCAGACGTCAGCGTTGACGGTGGATTCGCCGGGGGTACGCGCGTGGATTGACTTTGCTGAGAACAACAGCGATGGCTTTCCTGAATTCCCGCTTCCGCTGGGTAACCCGCAGGAGTCGACCAGCAGCGGCATGACCTCTGAAATCCTGATGGACACGGCACAAACGGAACGCTTCGAGTCAGCCTGCACCGCGGCCGGCGCCCGCTTCGTCGGCGGCTTGTTCGCTTGTCTAGGTCTGGTGGAGCACGAGTTCACCGGTGCTCTCACCTATTACGGGCTCACTCCGAGGGATTCCCGCACAGGCAACGACAATTTCATGACGCAGGGTTGGTTTACCGGCTTGATCCCGATCTGCGTCCCCATGGCGGCGACCTCTTTCAGTGATGCCGCCTGGGCGGCACAGGCCTCTTTCGATTCGGGCCTGGACATGTCGAGAGTGCCGTACTACCGCGTATTGGAGTTGGCGCCGTGGTTGAACTGGCCACGGCCGAACTTTCCGGTGTCGAACTTCTTGCATGGTGGCGCCGCTCCGCTCAACGCTGTCCTCGCAGCAGCCGACATGGGCCTTGCGGACAATATCGGGATCTACCCGGACGGCCGGTATTCACACCAATTGACGATCTACATATTCCGTTACGGGGAGGGCACGGTCATGGCGATCATGCATCCCGACAACCCGGTCGCCCAGAAATCAGTTACCCGCTACATGGAGGCGATGAAGTCGGTGTCCGTACGGGTCGCTGACAGCGGGCACTGGGGCCGCGTCGCATAGCGTGAAGCAACTCGACGGCTACGACCATCCCAGGGCTATGCCGCGATTGCGCAAGTTCCGGGCGAGGGTGAGGGTGATATGCGACGGCTAGCCGATCTTGTCGTGCGGTGGCCCTGGGTGGTGATCGGGGTCTGGCTCGCGATTGCCGTCGCCCTACCGCTGACGTTTCCGAGCCTGAGCGAGATGGCCCAGAGGCATCCGCTCGCCATCCTGCCCAGCGATGCGCCGTCGAGCGTCACCGCCGAGAAGATGGCCGCGGCGTTTCAAGAACCGGGTTCGGACAATCTTCTCGTCGTTGCCTTCATCAACGAGACCGGGCTCACGCCCGCCGACGAGACTGCCTACCGCAAGCTCGTGGCCGCGCTGCGCGACGACGTCGCCGATGTCGTGTCGGTGCAGGACTTCGTCAGCACGCCACAACTTCGACCGTTCCTGACGAGCGAGGACAAGACCACCTGGGTGTTGCCGGTCAGCCTCGAGGGGGAATTGGGCACACCGCGGGCCTTCGACTCATTCAACCGGGTGGCCGACGTCGTCAATCACAATGCCGTAGCCGACGGTCCACTTACTGTGCACGTCACCGGTCCCGCGGCCACCGTCTCGGACCTCACCGTCGCGGGCCAACACGATCGCCTACCTATCGAGATCGCGATCGCCGTCTTGGTTCTCGCCGTGCTGTTGCTGGTGTACCGCAGCGCTGTCACGATGCTGCTGCCGTTGGTGACGATCGGATCGTCGCTGGTGATCGCGCAGGCTGTGGTGGCCGGGTACTCCCAACTGACCGGCTCGGGTGTCTCCAATCAGTCCATCGTGTTCCTGAGCGCGATCATGGCCGGAGCCGGAACGGATTACGCGGTGTTTCTCATCAGCCGCTATCACGACTATCTGCGGTCGGGTGATGACTTCGATCATGCGGTGAAGGCCGCGATGATCTCGATCGGGAAGGTGATCACCGCATCCGCCGCCACCGTGGGGCTCACTTTCCTTCTGCTGAGCTTCGCGCAGATGGGGGTGTTCAAAACCGTCGGAGTGTCGTCGGCGATCGGAATCGGCATCGCATTCCTCGCCGGTGTGACCCTNCTCCCGGCGATTCTGGTGCTCGCCGGACCGCGCGGCTGGGTCAAGCCGCGGCGCGAACTGACCGCCCGGTTCTGGCGGCGATCCGGCATCCGCATTGTGCGCCGGCCGGTGCCACATCTGGTCTGCAGTGTGCTCGTGTTGGCCCTACTGGCCGGCCTCGCAATCTTCGCGCGCTACAACTACGACGATCGCAAGGTCGTCGCGGCGTCGGCGCCGAGTTCGATCGGATACGCCGCTCTGGAACGCCATTTCCCCATCAGTCAATCCATCCCCGAATACATCCTCGTCCAGTCGCCGCATGACTTGCGCACGCCGCGGGCCCTCGCGGACCTGGAGCAGCTGGCTTCGCGCGTCGCGCAACTGCCGAACATCGGTCTTCTCAGCGGCATCACCCGACCCCTCGGCGACGTGCCGCCGGAGTTCCGGGCCACATATCAGGCCGGTCTTGTCGGTACCCGGCTCGCCGACGGCTCCGCCCAGATCGGTCAACGCAGCGGCGACCTCAAACGACTGACGGACGGGGCGAATACGTTGGCCGACAGCCTCGCTGATGTGCGCGGTCAAATCAACACGATCGCGCCCAGCATCCAGAGCCTCGTCGACACGTTCTCCTCGGTGCGAACCCAATACGGAGGTGACAAGCTTGTGCGCGACGTCGAAACCGCGGCCAAACTCGTCGCCAGCATCAACGCGCTCGGTAATGCCATGGGCGTCAACTTCAACGCCGTCAAGGACATGTTCGCCTGGATAGGCCCGGTCCTGACAGCGCTCCAGGGCAACCCGGTCTGCGACGCCAATCCCTCCTGCAGTGACACCCGCATCCAGTTTCAGCGGCTCGTCGCGGCGCGTGAGGACGGCAGCCTCAACCAGATCAACGATCTCGCCCATCAGCTCGAGGGTGTCGAAGACAGGCAGACCCTCAACCAGGCGGTGACCAAGCTGAATGCCGCCATGGCGAACGTCGCCAAGGCAGTCAACACCATGGGACTGAACCAACCCGGCGGCCCGCAGAAGGGCTTGACCCAGCTGCAACAAGGCGCGAACCGCCTGGCCAGCGGAAGCCGTGAAGTGGCCGGCGGGGTGGATGAACTCGTCAAGCAGGTCAAAGTGATCGCTGCCGGGCTCGACGAGGCGTCAACATTTCTGCTGACGATGAGGAACAGCGCCGCGGACCCGGCACAGGCAGGGTTCAACATCCCGCCCGAAGTGCTGAATCTGCCGGACTTCCAGAAGGCCGCCGGGGCCTATATCTCGCCGGACGGGCACTCGGTGCGGTACCTGGTTCAAACGAAGCTCAACCCGTTCGGCCCCGAGGCGATGGATCAGGTCAATGAGATCTATGACGTCGCGCGGGGCGCCCAGCCGAACACCACGCTGGCCGACGCCACGATATCGATGGGCGGGTTCCCCGTCGCACTGCGGGACACGCGCGACTACTACCAGCAGGACATCCGATTCATCATCGTCGCGACCCTCATAGTCGTCCTGCTGACCTTGATGGTGCTGCTGCGTGCGGTCATCGCACCCCTTTATCTCGTCGGTTCCGTGGTGATCTCGTTCTTCGCAGCGATCGGTGTCGGCATTCTGACTTTCCAGCTGATACTCGGTCAGGAATTGCATTGGAGCGTGCCCCCATTGGCTTTCGTGGTGCTGGTCGCCGTGGGCGCCGACTACAACATGCTTTTCGTGTCACGATTGCGAGACGAATCTCCGCACAGCGTGCGTTACGGCGTCATCCGAGCCCTGGGTTCGACGGGTGGTGTGATCACCGCGGCGGGCCTGATCTTCGCTGCCTCGATGGGCGGTCTCTTGTTCTCGAGTATCGGCATCGTGGTCCAGGGCGGTTTCGTGATCGGTGTGGGAATCCTGCTAGATACCTTCGTGGTCCGCACGATCACGGTGCCCGCCGTCGCTGCACTGGTCGGGAAGGCGAACTGGTGGCCGTCACGGATCGGGCCGCGGCGGTCAGCGATGCGGGCGCCAGCCGAAATTGCCTAGCAACGTCCGGGTTCGCGCGCACACGTCATGTATGTGAAACTACAAACGAAGCGGAGCGGTCAGTACTCAGGGATGAAGAAGCTCCTCGCAGGACTTGCGGTCATGCGCAGGCTGACAACCACTCCGAGCCGACAGATCCGACGAGTTAGTACGGACGTGATGTGACGCCTACGCCCCAGTCATCCATTCTCTCGATGCTGCACGGACGCGCCAGCCTGCGCCCCGACGACGTGGCATTCACGTTCACCGATTACGTCCACGACTCGGCGGGCGTCCGCAAGAGTCTCACGTGGTCGCAGCTGTCCCGCCGAACTTTGAATGCGGCATGTGAGCTCAGCCTTCATGCGTCGGTCGGAGACCGAGCGCTGATTCTGGCCCCTCAGGACCTGGATTACATCCTGGCTTTCCTCGGCTCCATGCAGGCTGGGTTGATCGCGGTGCCACTGCCATTGCCGCATCGCGGCTCGAGTCATGACCGGGTGAGTGCGGTCTTTGCCGATACACAACCCGCGGTTGTCCTCACGACGTCCCCGACCGCGGAAGATGTCGGCGATTACGTCGATCAGTCACGCATGGACACTGCGCCGAAGATCGTCGAGATCGATTCGTTGAATCTGGATGACGGTGACGGACCCAGCTTTTCGACAGCTGAATTTCCCGCCACGGCGTATCTGCAGTACAGCTCGGGTTCAACCCGGCTGCCGACCGGGGTCATGATCTCGCACCGCAACCTCCAGGTGAATTTCGAGCAGGTGATGCGAAGCTTCTTCGCGGGCGCCAATTCCGTAACCGATGCCACGTTCGTGTCGTGGTTGCCCTTCTACCACGACATGGGTTTGGTACTGGGCGTCTGCGCACCCATCCTGAGCGGTTATCCCGCCGAGCTGATGAGCCCGGCCGGCTTCTTGGAAAAGCCGGCCAGATGGATACGAGCGCTGGCTGAGAATTCTCATGCCTTCTCCGCGGCGCCCAATTTCGCCTTTGAGCTGGCCGCCCGCAAGACCACCGACAGCGACCTCGCCGGGCTCGACCTCGGCGAGGTGCACGGCATCATCAACGGCGCCGAACGTGTCGAGCCTGCCACTTTGGAACGTTTCGCAGATCGGTTTGCTCACTTCAATTTTCGGGAGGACATGCTGCGTCCTTCGTACGGCCTGGCGGAGGCAACCGTCTTCGTCGCAGCCGGCACCTGGAGTGATTCGTCGGAGGTGATCCATTTCGATGTCGACGAATTGTCCGCGGACCGCGCTCGGCGGTGTGCGGCGGGAGCCGGCTCAGCGCTGGTCAAGTACAAAGTGCCGCAGTCACCCGTGGTGCGGATCGTCGACGTCGACACAAACCGCGAATGCCCGCAGGACGTGGTCGGCGAGATCTGGGTGCATGGCGACAATGTCGCGGCCGGTTACTGGAGCAGGCCCCCCGACGAGCAGCAGTGCTTCGGCGCAATGCTCGTCGCCCCTTCGCCCGGCACGCCCGATGGGCCGTGGCTGCGGACCGGCGACCTCGGCTTCATCTACCAGGGCGAGTTGTTCATCGTCGGGCGCATCAAGGATCTGCTGATCATCCGCGGTCGCAATCACTATCCCGAGGACATCGAGGCGACGGTCCACGAGATCACACGTGGCCGGGTCGCAGCGATATCGGTTCCTGTGAACAGTACCGAGAAGCTCGTCACCGTCATCGAGCTCAAGAAGCGACCTGACCTCAACGGGAATGCGATGCGCTGGCTCAGTCAGGTCAAGAGCGACGTCACCTCCGCGATATCCAACGCGCACGGCTTGAATGTCGGGGACCTTGTTCTGGTGCCGCCTGGGTCGATTCCCACCACGACGAGCGGCAAAATCCAGCGCGCCGCCTGCGCCGAGCAGTACCGGCAGGACCAGTTCGCTCGGTTGGACGCCTGAGCCCAGCCGGGCAGGCGGAGTAAGGTCTGGTTCAATACCTCGGGCGTAGTCGAGCAGGCGGGAGTGCGAATGCGAAGACTTTTCGCATCGCTCACTGCGCTGATAACCGTAGGCACCACAGGATGTTTCGGCTGCGGGGTTGCCGCAGCCGACGACGCGCAACCCGGCTGGACGGCGGACCGCGGGGCACCGGACAACGGGCCACCGCCGATGGGGACGCCCGGTAGGGGTTACGCGTTGGGCGGCGCGCACGTTCTGGGTATTCCCTATGACGAGTACATAAAGCGCACGGGCGCCGACTGGTTCCCGGGGCTGAATCGGCAGATCGTCGACTACCCCGCTGGTCAGGTTCAGGGACACGTTCTGGAACGGATGTTTCCAGGCATCGGCCGGCTGGATGACAACTTTCCGGGCTTGGGTATCGACGGCCCCAGCATCGGCGAATCGGTCGACGAGGGTGAGGGCAACCTGGAAGCGGCGATTCGCAGCGGTGGTCCCGGCACCACGATCGGCCTGTCCGAGGGGGCGATGGTGCTCGACGCCGTGCAGGCTCGGCTCGCAAACGATCCGACCGCCCCGCCACCAGATCAGTTGAGCTTCGCCACCTACGGCGACCCGCTCGCCCGTCACGCCTTCGGTGAGAGTTTCCTGACCCAGATGTTTCCCGTCGGCAGCGTCGTTCCCGCACTCGACTTCCGCATGCCGCCCCCGGTGGAGAGCCAATACGACACCTACCAATTCGTCTCGGCATACGACAGCATCGCGGACTGGCCGGATAGGCAGGACAACTGGATGTCCCTCCTCAACGCGGTGGTGGGCCTCGCGACCGGTCACACCGCGGTGGCATTCACCAACCCGAGCATGGTGCCGCCACAGAACATCAGAACGACCGTCAACTCCAAGGGCGCGAAGACGACGACATACCTGATTCCAGAGCAGCACCTTCCCCTGGTGTTGCCGTTCAAATATCTCGGCGTGGATGAAGGCACGCTCAATCAGCTTGACGGGGTGCTGAAGCCGTATGTGGATGCGGGATATTCGCGAAACGACGATCCGCTGACCGCTCCGATTACGGTCGATCCGGTGAATGGCTACGACCCCGCGGCCGTCACCGCACCGGCCACTCAGGCGGCCTTCGGCGGCGCCGCCGATCCGCTGTCACAGCTCCTCGCCGGTGCCCAGTACGTGTTGAATCACCAGCCATGACACGAGACGGCTTCACTGCCCCAGTGTGAGTGGCTGCGCCGCGCGGTACTGCTCGAGCACCTGCGGCGTCGGGTCCGCGGTGTAGGACGCCGTCACCCCGAACGACCATGACGGCGGCGAATCCTGTTGTGACAGCGTCCATGCCGCCTGTCTGGCTGCCCCGAGCGCGACATATTCGGCAGGTGTCGGTACGTGCACGGGTGCGCC
>C688J18823_10000458_pt1 | contig 23816 bp, 18 predicted proteins | sample HopSoiMetagenom1_FD_18823 | JGI IMG/M metagenome (IMG submission 18823) | reverse complement strand
CGTGCGTGCCTTGGATACGGATTGGACGCTCGGCGCCGGGCTCGAGAATCTCATCGTTCTCAACACCGTCCGCATGACGAACACGACGGCGACCGGCAACGCGCTCAACAACATCATCGACACCCCCGGGGTCGACCATGGCGGCACAATCCATGGAATGGGCGGCGACGACACCATCTTCGCCGCCCAGCACCAGGACGGGATGGTGTTTGGTGACGACGGCAACGATGTGCTGCACGGCGAGACTTCGACCAGCATGGCGGGCCTCGACGGCGGCGCGGGAAACGACACGCTCATTGCCGGCCGCACCGGCGCCATGACCGGCGGCGGCGGCGCCGACAGCTTCGTCTACAACAACGAGCTGACGCTTGGCGGCTCGACGATCGCAGACTTTGGTTCAGGCACCGACAAGATCCACCTCGATGCGCGCGTGATGACGGCGCTCGGCGCGACCGGCAATTTTGCGGCGGACGACGTGCGCTTTTACTCTGCGGCCGGCGCCACCAGCGGCCACGACTCCGACGACCGCGTGATTTACGATACGAGTACCGGCCACCTCTTCTATGACGCCGACGGCTCCGGCTCAGGCGCCGCACGCTTCATTACCACAGTGAGCAACGCCAATGCGCCGGCCACCGTGGTGGCGACCGACATCGCCGTGGACAACGGCACGACGCCGACGCCGACTCCTACGCCCGGCCAGACCTTCAACGGCAGCAACGGCAACGACACGATCGTCGGCACGGTCGGCAACGACACGATCTGGGGCAACTCCGGCAACGACTGGATCGAAGGCCGCGGCGGCAACGATCAGCTTTCGGGCGGATCCGGGCAGGACAATTATGTATTCCGCGAGTTCGGCGCGGCCAACGCTGACACCCTCCTCAACTTCGATTCGAACTGGGACGCTATGCGCTTTGACAACGCGGCGTTCACCGGCCTCGGCGCCGACGGGCATTTCGCCGCCGGCGACGCGAGGTTCTTCGCCGGTGCAGGCGCAACTTCCGGGCACGACGCCGACGATCGCCTCGTCTACAACACCACCAGCGGCCAGCTCTACTACGACGCCGACGGTGCGGGTGGCGCTGATGCGCAGCTGGTGGCAACGATCCAGGGCGCCGGCGCAGTCGCCGCGCCCGACATCTGGGTGGTCTGACCGGCTCTATGTAAAGGTCGCCGCGGCGTGCCCCGCCGCGGCGACAGCCCGTCCTGGCCATTCATCCCGGCAGACGTTCGTTGCAGCTCACTGAATACTCCTCGCACATCCCGTATTAGGCGAACTTATGGCCACTTTCAACGGTACCGAAGGCAACGACACCCTCAATGGCGGAACAGAGGCGGATGACGTCAATGGCCTAGGCGGCAACGATTTCCTGCAGGGGGGGGACGGGGCCGACAGCGTGCGCGGCGGCGGCGGCAACGACACGATCTTCGGCAACGCCGGCAACGACTGGATCGAGGGCGGTGCGGGGAACGATCAGCTCTCTGGCGGTTCCGGCCAGGACAGCTATGCGTTCCGCGAAGCTGGCGCGGCGAATGCAGATTCGCTCGCCAACTTCGACAGTGGATGGGACAACCTGCAGCTCGACGCCGCGGCTTTCAGCGCCATCGGCGCCACAGGCCGGTTTGCATCGGGCGATGTGCGCTTCTATTCCGCCGCCGGCGCGACGGCCGGCCATGATGCAGACGATCGCATCATCTTCAACACGAGTACCGGTCAGCTCTTCTACGACGCCGACGGCTCCGGCTCCGGCGCGGCGCAACTCATCGCCACCGTCGCGCCAGGCTCGAGCGTAGCGGCGACCGACATCAACGTGTTCGGCAGCGCGACGCCGACCCCGACGCCCTCGCCGACGCCCTCCCCAACGCCGTCCCCCACGCCCTCGCCGACACCCTCCCCCGCACCGGGCGCGATTACCGGCACCGCGGGCAACGACTCACTCGTCGGCACCGCGGGCAACGACACGATCGACGGCGGCGCGGGAGCGGACACGATGCGCGGTGCCGCGGGCGACGATACGTACATCGTCGACAACATCGGCGACGTCATCATCGAGCAGGAGAACGGCGGCATCGACGAGGCGCAATCGAGCGTCTCCTACACGCTCGGGGGTTGGGTCAACAACCTCGTGCTGACTGGCACGGCAGCGATCAACGGCACCGGCAACGCGGTCGAGAACCGCATTACCGGCAACGCCGGCGCCAACATCCTCGACGGCGGCCTTCTCGCCGACACGCTCACGGGTGGCGGCGGCGCTGACAGCTTCAGCTTCACCGTCGCCCCTGGCGCCGCGGATGCCGACGTCATAACCGACTTCACGAGCGGCAGCGACACGATCCATCTCGATGCGCGCGTCATGGGCGAACTCGGCACAAGCGGCAACTTCGCGGCGAGCGACGCGCGCTTCTGGACCGGCAGCTCAGCGCACGACTTGGACGATCGCGTCGTATACGACTCGAGCACCGGCAACCTCTGGTACGACGCCGACGGCAGCGGTGCGGGCGCGGCGCAGCTTATTGCCACCGTTACAGGCAACGTCGTCGCGACCGACGTCGCGGTCGACAACGGAACCACGCCGACACCAACACCAACGCCGAGCGGCGTCATAACGGGCACTGCGGGCAACGATTCCCTCGTCGGCACGGCCGGCAACGACACCATCGATGGCGGACCGGGCGCCGACACGATGCGCGGCGCCGCGGAAGACGATTTGTATATCGTCGATAACGCCGGGGACGTCATCATCGAGCAGGAGAACGGCGGCATCGACGAGGCGCGATCGAACGTCTCGTACACGCTAGGCGGCTGGGTCAACAACCTGGTCCTGACCGGCACCGCGGCGATCAACGGCACCGGTAACGCCGTGGAGAACCGCATCACGGGCAACGATGCCGCCAACGCGATCGATGGCGGACTGCTCAACGACACCCTGACCGGCGGCGGCGGCGCCGACAGCTTCAACTTCACCGTCGCACCGGGCGCTGCCGACGCGGACGTCATCACCGACTTCGCGAGCGGCACCGACGAGATCCACCTCGACGCGCGTGTAATGGGTGCCCTCGGCGCCGGCGGCAACTTCGCCGCGGGCGATGCGCGCTTCTGGACCGGTACGGCGGCGCACGATGCGGACGATCGCGTCGTATTCGACTCGAGCAGCGGCAATCTCTGGTACGACGCCGACGGCAACGGCGCGGGCGCCGCGCAACTCATCGCCACCATCAGCGGCAATGTCGTCGCCAGCGACATCGCGGTCGACAACGGCACCACCGTGACGCCGAGCCCGACGCCTTCTCCGACCCCCTCGCCTACGCCCACGCCTTCACCGATTCCGGCGGGCAGCACGGTCGGCACCGCGGGTAACGACAACATCAGCGGCACGAACGGCAACGACTCGATCTTCGGCCTAGCCGGCAACGACACCATCTTCGCGAGCGGCGGCGACGACTGGGTGCAGGGCGGCGCAGGCAACGATTCCATCTCCGGCGGCTCCGGCCAGGACCGGTATGCGTTCGGTGAATCCGGCACGGCGAACGCCGACCAGATTCTCAACTTCGGCAGCGGCTGGGACAGCGTGCACCTCGATGCCGCGGGCTTCGCGAATATCGGCGCCACGGGCCGCTTCTCCGCAGGCGACGTGCGCTTCTATTCGGCCGCCGGCGCCATCGGCGGCCACGATGCCGACGATCGCATCGTCTATAACTCGGGAACCGGGCAGCTTTTCTACGACGCCGACGGCTCCGGTGCGGCACAGGCGCAGCTCATCGCCACGTTCCAGGACCTGCCCGGCATGCAGGCCACCGACATCAACGTCTTCGGCACGCCAAGCCCGACGCCTTCGCCGACACCGACACCGACCGGCGGCCAGACCATCACCGGCGGCTCGGGCAATGATTCGCTCGCCGGCGGCAACGGCAACGACACGATCTCGGGCCTCGGCGGCAACGACACCCTGAGTGGGCAAGGCGGCGGCGACACGTTCGTCTTCAACACGGCGCCGGGTTCGGCCAACGTCGACCTGATCAGCGATTTCGCGCCCGGCACGGACAAGCTGCAGCTCGACGCGAGTGTCTTCTCGGGGCTGGGCGCATCCGGCAACTTCGCCTCCGTCGATGCCCGGTTCTCGGGCACGACCAACAGCTACGGTTATGCCAGCGACCCGACCGATCGCCTCGTCTACGACTCGAATACCGGCAACCTCTGGTACGACGCCGACGGCTCGACGGCCGTCACTGACTACGCGTTCGACCAGTTTCCCGTGCTCATCGCCACGCTGCAGGGCGCCCCAGCTCTGACGGCAAGCGACATCGTCGTCGTGAATGGCAGCCCAACGGCTGGAATCTCGCGTGATGGCACGAGCGGCAGCGATTCGATGACCGGCACGTCCGGCGACGACACGCTATACGGCGCGGGGGGCAACGACACGCTCGTCGGCCTCGCCGGCCATGATTTCCTCGACGGCGGATTGGGTTCCGACTCGATGTCGGGCGGCGATGGGAACGACACGCTGATCGGCGGCATCACCAACCGCTACGACGATGCGGACGCGGTGGACACGCTGGACGGCGGGCTCGGCGACGACACCTACGTCATCAGCCGCGAGATGTACATGTCCCCGACGTACGACACCAGCAGCCAGGTGGTGCTGCGGGACGCCGGCGGCAACGACACCGTCGTCGCGCGCTCGGGCCATTGGACGCTGGGCTCCGGCTTCGAGAACCTAACGCTCGTCAACGGCTACGGCGAAGGCGGCATGCTCGGCACGGGCAACGAGCTCAACAATGTCATCCGCGCCTACTCGAGCTGGTACATCAGCTCGACCATGGACGGCGGCGACGGCAACGACACCCTGCTCGGCTCCGACGGGCACGACACGTTCCAGTTCGCCTCCGGCAGCGGCAACATCGGCAATGACGTCGTCGATGGCGGCACCGACTCCGACACGCTCGACTTCACCGGCGCGCGCAGCGGCGTGACGATCGACTTTCGCACCGGCACGGCGACCGGCGGCGGCAATGGCGGCAGCGGCAACATCGCGTTCGCAAACATCGAGCGCGCCGTCGGCAGCGACTTCAACGACCGCATGGTGGCGTCGGACGCGGTCATGCAGGACCGCTACGCGGGGCCCAACAACGGGGTGCAGTTCTACGGCGGCGCGGGCAACGACACGCTCACCGGCGGCACGCAGTGGGACACGCTCCTCGGCCAGGGCGGCAACGACGAAATCCATGGCGGCGGCGGCAGCGACAGCATCGAAGGCGGGCTCGGCAACGACCTGATGCTCGGTGATGCCGGCGACGACACCTTCAACTTCTTCACGCAGTACGTGAACGGCACCTGGGTCGGCCTTGGCGACGACACGATCGACGGCGGCGCCGGTGTCGATCAGATCTTCTACAGCGGCGCGACGGGCGGCCTCAAGGTCGATTTCGTGGCCGGCACCCTGACCGGCGGTAGCGGTGATGGTACGGGAAGCGTGCATTTCACGGGCGTCGAGAATCTCTGGGCGAGCGGGTACGCCGACTCGATCACCGGCGACGCGAACGGCAACGTCATCAACGGCGCCGGAGGCGACGACACGATCCGCGGCGGTGGCGGCGACGACACGATCTATCTCGACCAGTACAACTACCAGTATGGCGGCGCTGCACAGGGCTACGGCGACGACGGCAACGACACGGTCGTGGGCGGCTCGAGCGCCGACCACCTGGAAGGCGGTGCCGGCAACGACTCGCTGAACGGCGGTACCGGCCGCGACACGTTGGCCGGCGGCACGGGCCAGGACACGCTCACCGGTTCGTCCGACCTGGATGCGTTCGTCTTCGACGTCGCGCCGGGCAGCGCCAACGCCGATATCGTCACCGACTTCTCCGGCGGCCAGGACCAGATCCGCCTGGACGCCGCTGTGATGACGGCGCTCGGGACATCCGGCACGCTGTCCGCCACCGACGGCCGCTTCTATGCGGCGTCGGGTGCCGCGGCGGGCCACGACGCGGACGACCGAATCGTCTACGACAGCTCGACCGGCAACCTTTACTACGACGCCGACGGCAACGGTGCGGGCGGCGCGCAACTCATCGCCAACCTGCTTGGCTCTCCATCGGTGGCGGCGACCGACATCACGGTCTTCAACGGCGGCGTGCCGCAGAACCAGGTGATCAATGGAACCAACAACAGCGAAACGCTGGTGGGCGGTTCCGGCAACGACTCGATATTCGGCTTCGGCGGCTACGACTCGCTCTACACGGGCGGCGGGAACGATTTCGTCGATGGCGGCGCCGACGGCGATCGGCTCTTTTCCGGCGAAGGCAGCGACACGCTGCTGGGCGGGGCGGGCTACGACACGGTGACCCTCCTCTCGTCCGCCAGCACTTATGGGCGGGACGTCATCGACGGCGGCACGGAGCTCGATAGCCTGCAGTTCGGCGCCAACGCGTCGACGGGCGTCGTCGTCGACCTCGGCGCCGGCTCGGTTTCCGGCGGCAGCTCGAACGCCGCTGACGGCGCGAGCATCACCGGCGTGGAAAGCGTCTACGGCACGCCATTCGGCGACCGTCTCACCGGCGATGCCGGGAATAACACGCTGGTCGGAAACGCCGGGGCCGACACGCTGTCGGGCGCAGGCGGCAACGACTGGCTCGAAGGCGACACGGGCGCCGATTCGCTCGCCGGCGGAGACGGCAATGACAGCCTGTACGGGTACGACGGAGCCGGCGGCGACACGCTTCAAGGCGGCCTCGGAAACGATCTCTACTACGTGGATACGGGCGACACGATCCTCGCCGATGCGGGCGGCATCGACTCCGTCGCGACGAATGGCTCGTGGACCCTCGCCCCGGATGTCGAAAACCTCAGCATCAACACCTCGACACCGGGAACCTATACCGGTGTCGGCAACGCGCTCGACAATCAGATCACGGCCGGTGGCTGGAACGGCATCAACGTCGTGCTGCGCGGTCTCGGCGGCAACGACTACCTTTATGCCGATTACGGCGCCGACAGCCTGGACGGCGGTGCGGGCAACGACTCGCTGAATGGCGGCGGCGGCAACGACACGCTCACCGGCGGGGCCGGCGCCGACTCGTTCTTCTTCTGGGTATACCCGGATGCGACCAACGCCGACCGCATCACCGACTTCGCGAGCGGGACGGAGCAGATCCACCTGTCCGCGAACGCGATGTGGCAGATCGGGCCGGGCGGCCAGTTCGCGACCAATGATGTGCGCTTCTACGCCGCTGCCGGTGCGGGGGGCGGACACGATGCCGACGACCGCGTGGTATTCGATACCACGAGCGGCAACATCTGGTACGACGCCGACGGCAGCGGGACCGGTGCGGCGCAGCTGATCGCCACCTTGCAGGCTGGTGCGACACTGGCGGCGAGCGACATCTTCGTCGACTTCGGCGTGAATGGCATTACCGCTGATGGAACCGAGGGCAACGATTCCCTCGCCGGCAGCTCGGGCAACGACTGGCTGATCGGCCACGGCGGCAACGACACACTGGACGGTGGCGCTGGGGTGGACACGATGTTCGGCGGCGCAGGCGACGACCTGTACTTCGTCGATACGTACGCCGACCAGATCGTCGAGCAGGACAACGGCGGCATCGACGAAGTCCGCTCGACGAGCACGAACTATTACGTGCTGCCGAGCTGGGTGAACAACCTGACGCTGCTGCCCTTGGCCGGTGCCGCCGGCGGCTACGGCAACGAGCTGGACAACGTCTTGACCGGCAATGCGGCCAGCAACTATCTCGTCGGCTATGACGGCAACGACACGCTCATCGGCGGCGGCGGCAACGATACCCTGTGGGGCGCCGGTGGCGCGGACAGCTTCATCTTCAACGTCTCCCCGAGTGCGGGCAATGCGGCCTTGTTGAGCGACTTCCTCACCGGCACGGACCACATCCGGCTCGACGCCCGAACCATGACCGAGCTCGGAGCGTCCGGCAATTTCAGCGCAAACGACGGCCGCTTCTATGTGGCCGCCGGTGCCAACGCGGGCCACGATGCCGATGATCGGGTGATCTACAACATCGGCACGGGACAACTCTGGTACGACCCGGACGGCAATGGCGCGGGCCAGGCGCAGCTGATCGCTACCCTCGCGGGTGACATGAACCTGGCTGCGACCGACATCGCCGTCGACAACGGCAGCGTCGCCAACCCTGGCGTGACCGTGAATGGCACGGCCGGCAACGATTCGCTCACCGGCGGTGCGGGTAACGATACGCTGAACGGCTTCGACGGCAACGACACGCTTAACGGCGGCGCTGGCGCCGACAGCATGGTGGGTGGCAATGGCGACGACGTGTATATCGTCGATGACACCGGCGACGTCCTCGTCGAATTCGAGAACGGCGGCATCGACGAAGCCCGCAGCTCCGCGAGCTTCACGCTCGCCAACTGGGTCAACAATCTCGTCCTCACGGGCAACGCGGTGAACGGCACCGGCAACGCCGTCGAGAACATGATCACCGGCAACGCCGTGAACAACGTGCTGTCCGGCGGAGACGGCGCGGACACACTGATCGGCGCAGGCGGCAACGACACGCTGACGGGCGGCACGGGCAGCGACACGTTCTTGTTCAACGTCGCGCCCGGCGGCGCGAACGCCGATCGGCTCATGGACTTCACGTCAGGCGTGGACACGGTGCGGCTCGATGGCAGCGCCCTCTCTGGCGTCGGCACCAGCGGGCGCTTCGCTGCCGGCGACGTGCGCTTCTATGCGGCCACTGGCGCGGCCAACGGCCACGACGCCGACGATCGCGTCATCTACAACACGAGCACCGGCGACCTGTACTACGACGCCGACGGCTCGGGATCGGGTCTGGCGCAGCTCATTGCCACGCTGAACGCCGCGCCGTCGCTCGCCGCGAGCGACCTCGAGGTCGTGAACGGCACCGCCACGCCCTCGCCCACGCCGACCCCGACGGCCGCCGGCCAGAGCATCAGCGGCACGAGCGGCAACGACACCCTTGTCGGCGGCGGCGGCAATGACACGATTTTCGGAAATTCCGGCAACGACTGGCTCGAAGGCCGCGGCGGCAACGACCAGCTTTCGGGTGGATCGGGGCAGGACAGCTACGTGTTCCGCGAATTCGGCTCGCAGAACGCCGATACGCTCGCCAACTTCGACAGCGGCTGGGACTTCCTGGGCTTCGATGGCGCAGCATTCAGCGCGCTCGGCGGCGCCGGTCATTTTGCGGCGGGCGATGCGCGCTTCTACGCTGCCGCGGGGGCTTCGGCCGGGCACGATGCAGACGACCGGATGGTCTTCAACAGCTCCACCGGACAGCTCTACTACGACGCCGATGGCTCGGGCAGCGGCGCGGCGCAGCTGGTGGCCACCGTCCAGGGCGGGGCGACGGTCGCGGCCGGCGATATCTGGGTGGTCTAGTCCACTCTTAGCTCGACGGCGCCCAGCCGCTCGAGCTCGAAGCGCACGACGTCGCCCGGCCGGACGACCTTGGTGGTGATGATGCTGCCGGTGATCACCACGTCGCGGAACACCAGGCCTCGGCCGTGCGCCGCGAGGTGATTGGCGACCCAGGCGGCCGCTTCGAGCGGGTGGCCGAGGGCAGCGGCGCCTACGCCCTCGCCGACCGGCGTGCCATTGATGGTCGCCACGCCACGTAGTGCGCCGAGATCGAGGCTTCGCCAGTCCTCGACCGGCTTGCCGAGCACCGCCCCCTCGTTCCATCCGTTGTCGGCGATGAGCTCGAGCGGATGGCGCGCGAGCTGCGAGTAGTCGGCGTTGCGGTCATCGGCGATCTCGATCGCCGGCATCACCGCGCCGACGGCCTCGGCAACACGCGCCCGCGTGTAAGGCGCATCCGCTGCCGGAAGGTCGGCCGCCATGCTTATGGCGATTTCGAACTCGACGATCAAGTGCACGAAGTCGGCCGCCCGCACGCGAGCAGGCGTGCGATGAAGGGTGGATTCCAGCATCACGCCGGCCTGCGGGTGGTTCACGCCGACGAAGCGTTGCATCTCCGCTGATGAGAGCGCGATCTTGTATCCGGCGATCCCGCCGCGCTCGCTCGCGCGAAGCGCCACGAAGTCGTCCTGGATGGCGTACGCCTCCTCGGCACTCGACGGCGCAAGTGCCGAAGGCAGCGGTGCAAAACGCTCGCGGCGGTGGTGGGCTTCGAAAAGATGCCTAGCCGCGGCTTTGGTGTTGGGCATCGGGCACCCTAGAATAGCGCCGGAAATGCCCCTACCGCATCGCATTTTTGGCGACGCCCGCGTGGTCTCGCCCAAGGGACGCCTCGATCACGATAACTGCGAGGCATTCCAATCCGACTTGGCCGAGCACCTTCGTGCCTGCGAGGCCGAAGGTGCAGCGCTCGTCCTCGACCTCGCCGCGCTCGAGTACGTCTCGAGCGCGGGCCTTCGCTGCCTGATGATGGGCGCGCGCCAGGCGGCTGCGCACAAGAACCGCATCATGGTCGCGGCACCGCAGCCGGTGGTGGCCGAGATCCTGCAGATCAGCCGGTTCAATCTCGTGCTGCACGTCTTCGGCACCACGCGCGAGGCCCTCGCCTCCGTGTCGCCCGAGGCGGCACGGGCCTACGAGAACAGCTGAGCGCGATGCGCGTTCGGTTCTGGGGGACCCGCGGCTCGATCCCCGTCGGGCTGACCGTGGCTGATATGCGCGACCGCCTCGCCCAAGCGCTGGTGAGCGCGTCGGGCCGCCAGTTCCAGTCGTATGGCGAGGCGCACGAGTTCGTGCGCAGCGAGCTGCCCTTCGAGCTTAGCCACACCTTCGGCGGCCACACCTCTTGCGTGGAGCTCCTGCCCGGCAGCGACGAGTACTTCGTCTGCGATATGGGTAGCGGCGCGCGCGCGTTCGGCGAGCACATCGCCGCGCGCCAAGGCGGGCGGCCGGCAACGGTGCATATCTTCATGTCGCACATGCACTGGGACCACATCATGGGGTTCCCCTTCTTCGGCCCCGCTTATGCCCCCGGCACCCAGCTGCGCATCTACGGCTGCCACGCGCTGCTCGAGCGGGCGTTCCGCCTCCAGCAATCGCCACCCTGCTTCCCGGTGAGCTTCGAGCAGCTCGGCGCGACGATCGAGTTCGTCAAGCTCGCGCCGGAGAAGACGATCGAGGTGGGCCCCCTGAAAGTGATGCCGCAGCTGCAGCGTCATTCCGGCGACTCCTACGGCTACCGCTTCGAGACGCAGGGGAAGAGCCTCGTATACACCACCGATTCGGAGCACAAGCTCGAGGACCGCGCGCAGACCGAGCGCTTCGTGCGGCTATTCCGGGATGCGGATCTGGTCATTTTCGATGCCATGTATTCGCTCGCCGAGGCCGTCTCGGTGAAAGAGGACTGGGGCCATTCGAGCAACGTCGTCGGGGTGGAGCTGTGCCAGATGGCGCGCGCACGCCATCTGGTCCTCTTCCACCACGAGCCCGCCAATAACGACCGCGCGATCCAAGGCGCCTTCCGCGACGCGCAGCGCCTCGAGCAGCTGACGCGCGGCGACGCGCCGCCGCTTCGCATCTCGGCCGCGTACGACGGCTTGGAGCTCGATCTCTGAACGTCGGCGCCGGCCCGCGCGTGCTCGGCGCCGGACTTCTCACCGCCCTTTGCATCGTGGTCGGGCTGGAGCCGCCGCCCCTCGGCGCGCTGCGCGACGCGCTCTTTGACGGCTACCAGCGCTTAATGCCCCGCGAGCAGAAATTGTCGCCCGCGGTGATCGTGGCGATCGACGAGCACACGCTCGATGAGCGCGGACAGTGGCCGTGGCCGCGCAGCACGGTGGCCGAGCTGATCCGCGCCATCGCCGCCGCCAAGCCGGCCGCGATCGGCGTCGATATTCTTTTCGCCGAGCCCGATCGCTCCTCGCCGACCGCGGACGCCATCCTCGCGGAGGAATTGCACGGCAAGGACGTCGTACTGGGCATCGCCGGCCTCGAGTACCGCGACCGACGCTATCCCTTCCCGCCACAGGTCGCGCCGACGCGCTTGTCGGGCAAACGCGAGCTGCCGCTGCGCCGCTACGACGGCCACCTGCAAAGCCGCCCGGACATCAATCGCGCCGCGGCCGGCCGCGGGCTCCTGAGCTCGGATGCAAAAGGGGTCGTGCGGCGCGTGCCCATCCTCGCGCGCATCGGCCAGGTGATCGTGCCCTCGCTTGGAGTGGAAATGATCCGCGTGGCGACCGACTCGCCACTCCTGCGCGTCGGCGATCGCGGCGGAGAGAAGGTCGATCTGCAGGTGGCCGACCTCACCGTACCGCTGCAGTCGGACGGCTCGATGTATATCTACTACTCGACTACCAACCCGAATCGATTCGTCTCGGCAGAGGACGTGCTGACGGGAAAGACGCCGCGGGAAGTCCTTCACCACAAGCTGGTGCTCGTCGGCGTCACCGGCCTCGGCCTTCTCGACTACCAGATCACGCCGCTCGGAGAACGCGTCCCCGGCGTGGAGATCCACGCCCAAATCCTCGAGCAGATGTTCGACGGCAATTTCCTGCGCCGGCCGACCGCCGCACCCTGGGTCGAGGCGGCGCTCCTCGCCCTCGGCGGCCTGGTCCTCGTCTTTGGCGTACCGGCACTGCGGCCGCTCGCCTCCGCCTCGCTAGTCATCGCGGTGCTGCTCGTGCTCGCAGCGCTAGGGCTGGCGGCGTTTCACGCCGGCTACCTCATCAATGTCGCCACGCCGGCGATCGGGGCGCTCGCGATTTTTGCCGTAGTGCTCGCCGCCACTTACGCCGAGGCCGACCGGCAACGGCGGCTCCTGCGCGAGGCGCAGGCGCGCGTCGCGGGCGANCTGGAGGCGGCGCATCGCATCCAGATGGGCCTCCTGCCGACGCCAGCCGCGCTTTTCGGCCGCGACACGCGCTTCAGAATGGAGGCGGTTCTGGAGCCCGCTCGCACGGTGGGCGGCGACTTCTACGACTGCTTCATGCTCGACGACGATCGCCTGTTCTTCCTCGTCGGCGATGTATCGGGCAAAGGCCTCGGCGCGAGCTTGTTCATGGCGCTATCCAAATCGCTGCTGAAAAGCATTGCCCTGCGGAAAAAAAGCGACCCCGCCACCATCCTCACGCGGGCGAGCCGCGAGATCAGCCGCGACAACCGCGAGGAGCTCTTCGTCACGGCATTCGCCGGCGTGCTCGACGCGCGCACCGGCGAGCTCGCGTTCTGCAATGCCGGCCACGAGCCGCCGGTCGCCTCGCTCATCGGCGAGACGCCGCAGCGCCTCCTCGAGTCGGGCGGCCCGCCGCTTTGCGTGATCGAGAACTACACCTATTCGAGCCAGCAGATCCAGCTTGGCCGCGGCGGCTGGATCTGCGTGGTAACGGACGGAGTGACGGAGGCAATGAACGAGCGCGGAGAGCTTTATGGTTCCGCTCGGTTGCTTGCCGTCCTTCGGGAAGCAAACGATCCCGCCGAGATACTCAGCGCTGTGCGCGACGACGTCCGCGCCTTCGCCGGCCAGGCCGAGCAATCCGACGACCTGACGCTCCTCTGCGTGCGCTGGAACGGCCCTAGCGAACGATGATCTCGACGCGCCGGTTACGTGGCTCGTCGACGTTGTCCGGCGTAGCGATGAGGAGCTCCCGCTCGCCGCGACCCGCGACATGGATGCGGTTGGCGGGAATGCCGATCTCGACCAGGTGGCCTTTCATGCGCTCGGCACGCTGCGCGGATAAGCGGTCGTTGCCCAGCGTTTCGCCCACCGTGTCGGTATGGCCGACGACCACTACGTCCGGTACCGGCCGGTCGCGCAAAGCGGCCAGCACCTTCGGCAGCTCGGCCTTCGAGTCGTCCGTGAGCTCGTCCGTGCCGATCACGAAGTAGAGAAGGAAGCTCGCCGGCCGTGGCGGCAGCGATTGCAGCGTGCCGGCGAACTCCTGGCGCACTTCGTCGCCCGGAAACTGGCTGACCTGCGTCTCGCCGCTACGGATGCCGGCGTAGGGGCGATCGAGGATGCGGCGATCGCTGCCGCGCTGCACGACTACGCCGCCGACGTGACCGTCCGGAGCCGGCAGCACGACCACCATTTCATTGGGCGGTGTGGCGGTGAACGCCGCGAAGACGATGAGCGCGGCGACCGCGAGCACCGCCCCCATCTATTTTTTCGGCTCGTCGACCTTGACGATGAATTCCGTGCCACGCACGCCCATGATCGAGGACGGCGTGCGGATCTTCATCGCCTCGGGCGACTGCTTCACGATCTTGCCCGAGACCACGGCGACCGTCCCCCTGGAGAGCGTGCTGTCGAAGCGCCCCGCGTGGGTAGTGGAGTCGAAAACATAGTGATCGATGGCAAACCGGCTCTCCGGTCCAATCGAAAGCAGGCTGTTATCCGAAAAAGTGATGCCCACCGTGCCATCGGCGCCGGTGACGACCTTGTCGGATTGTTGCACCGGCATGCCGGCGCGAACGGCGATGCGCTCGGCGCCGCGCTCGAGGTACGCCGAGCCCTTGACGACTTTCACCTCTCCGACGTCAGCGGCTACCGCGGCAGCAGCGAAGATGGCCAGCAACAGTGCGGTCCAGCGCATGGTTCCCCCTGATTGTTTTGCGACGGATTCTATAATGCGCCCACTTCATGGCCGCCGTAATGAAAAATGCCCGTTCGGCGATGTTTCCGGCGCGGCTGGGGGAACTGCGCCATCTGACGGCGTTCCTTGAGCAATTCTGTGGCTCGAGGGGCATCGAGCGCACGCGCTGCCTGCGGTTAAATCTTGTCCTGGAGGAGCTGTTCGTGAACAGCGTCCAGCACGGCTATCGGGGCGACTGCGATGCGCCGATCTGGATCACGCTCGACGCGCACCCGGAAGCCGTGCAAATCACCTATGAGGACACGGCGCCGCCCTTCAACCCCTTCGCTCGCTTGCCCGCGACGGACGTGCACCCCATGCACCCCAAGGTGGGCGGCCTGGGCGTCCTGCTTACGCGTGAGCTCGCCGAAGGGCGCGACTATGCGTACCTGTTCGGGCGCAACCGTGTGCGCCTCTCGCTGAACCGCTAGGCTTTGCCCGGGTGGATGTGCCCGCAAGCGGGGCACTTCCGATCGCTCGAGTAGAACTTGTCGAAGGCCGGCGGCAGGTCCTTGACGATGTCCTGGACGTTCACCTCGACCCGGTGGATGCAGGTCCAGCATTGCGGGCAGTACCACTCGAAGGCGTCGTCGACGTCGCGCGGGCGCACCTTCTCGACCACCAGGCCGACCGAACCGGGCTCCGGTCGCTGCGGCGAATGGCGATAGTGTCCGGGCAGCATCACGATTTCGCCCTCGTTCACCGGAATCTGGCCCGGCTTCCCGTCCTCCACGATGTTGAGGACGATGTTGCCGCGCAGCTGGAAGAAGAACTCCTCGAACGGATCGTCGTGGTAGTCCGTGCGCCGGTTTGGCCCGCCGACCACTTGGACGATCAGGTCCTCGGCCGCCGGGAAAACCAGCTGGTTTGCCACGGGCGGCTTCAGCAGATGCGCGTGCTCGTCGATCCAGCGCGAAAAGTTGAATGCTTTTAAGGGCATGCCCGCATTCTAGCGGCGTCCAAAGGGACTACCCTGCCGGGTCGTCAAACTCGCACGATGCCGCTTACCTTGGCGCTCCGATGTGTGGCATCGCCGGCTTTTTCGCCCTGACGCCTCGACCGCTTGCGCGCCGTGAGGTGCTCGCACGCATGGTGGAGGCCGTGCGCCATCGCGGCCCCGACGCGGGCGGCATCTACCACGACGGCCGCGCCGCGCTTGGCCATCGGCGCCTGTCGATCATCGATCTTTCCGGCGGCAAGCAGCCGCTCTCTACGCCAGACGAGCGGCTCTGGGTCACGTTCAACGGCGAGATCTTCAACTACGTCGAGCTGACCAAGGATCTGGTCGCGCGCGGCCATGCGTTCCGCACCAAGAGCGACACCGAGACGATCCTGCACGCGTACGCCGAGCACGGCGCGAAATGCGTGCAATCGTTCAACGGCGATTTCGCTTATGCGATCTGGGATCGAGATCGGCAGCGGCTCGTCATGGCGCGCGACCGCATGGGCGTGCGTCCGCTGTACTACAGCGTCGTCGACGGCGTGTTGGTCTTCGCGTCGGAGGTGAAATCACTCTTCCTGTACCCCGGCCTGCGCGCCGAGCTCGATCCGCTCGGCCTCGACCAGTGCTTCACATTCTGGTCGCCGCTCGCCCCGCGCACCGCTTTCAAGAACGTGTTCGAGCTGCCGCCGGGTCACCAGTTGATCGCCGAGAACGGCAGCTTCAGGATCGAGCCGTACTGGCAGCTGCGCTTCCCGCGACGCGACCAGGCGCCCGCGATGACGGAAGCCGAAGCCGCGGAAAAGATCGAGAACCTGTTGGTCGACGCCACGCGAATTCGCATGCGCGCCGATGTGCCCGTCGGCGCGTACCTCAGCGGCGGCTTCGACTCCTCCGCGACCACGGCCCTCGCGCAGCAGCTCAACCCGGCCCTGCGTACCTTCTCGCTGGAGTTCGAGTCGCCCGAGCTGGATGAATCGCAGTACCAGCGCACGCTCGTCGATGCGCTGAAGACGGATCATTCGTCGCTTCGCTGCAAAGGCGGCGACATCGCGCAGCACTTTCCCCAGGTGATTCGTCATACCGAGCGGCCGATCGTGCGCTCGGCGCCGGCGGCGCTCTTCCTGCTCTCGCGCGAGGTGCGCGACCACGGCTTCAAGGTGGTGCTGACGGGCGAAGGCGCCGACGAGGTGTTCGGCGGCTACGACATCTTCAAGGAAACGATGGTGCGCCACTTCTGGGCGCGCCGGCCCGATTCGAAGTGGCGGCCGTTGCTCCTGCGCCGGCTGTATCCGTATCTGGGCGGCCTGCAGTCGCAGCCGATGAAATATCTGGAGGCTTTCTTCCGCACCGGCCTCGAGAATCGCGACGATCCGCTCTTCTCGCACCTCCCCCGCTTTGCGACCACGCGCCGGATCACCCAGTTCTACTCCGGCGATCTGCGCAAGACGATCAACGGCTACGATGCGCTCGCCGAGCTGCGCTCGACGCTGCCGGCGGAGTTCTCGTCCTGGCATCCCTTGTCGCGCGCCCAGTACCTGGAGACGGGCTGCCTGCTACCGGGCTATATCCTTTCGTCGCAGGGCGACCGCGTCGCCATGGCGCACGCGGTGGAAGGCCGCTTCCCGTTCCTCGACCACCGTGTGGTGGAGCTTGGGGCCGCGCTACCGCCTTCCATGAAGCTGAAAAGCCTCAGGGAGAAATATCTTCTGCGCCGCACGCTCGGCCGGCATCTGCCGAGCGTCATCGTCGAGCGCCCCAAGCAGCCTTACCGTGCGCCCGACAGCGAAAGCTTCGTCAAGGGACACCACGAGTACGTGGACTCGCTCCTTTCGCCGGAGGCGATCGCCCGCGCGGGCTATTTCGAGCCGCGCGCCGTGCGCCGCTTGGTAGACAAGTGCCGTAATCCGATCGGACCAGTTTCGAGCGCCGACAACATGGCTTTCGTCGGTATCCTGTCGACGCAGCTGCTGCATCACTCTTTCGTCCATAGTCTTTGAGGCGCTTTGATCTGAAGGGGCTCGTGCAATCCGAACGCTGTGTCACGAAGCTCCGCTATCGTCTCGCTGTCCCGGAAAACCCGCTCCCATGAAACACGACATCGGTTTGGCTGTACGACGCTTCATTAGCGAGAACTTTCTCTTTCGCGACGATGGCGATGCCATCACGCACGACCAATCCCTGCTCGACGCCGGCATCATCGATTCCACGGGCGTCCTCGAATTGGTGTGCTTCCTCGAGACGACCTTCGACATCGAGGTGCAGGACGACGAGATGCTGCCGGAGAACCTCGACTCGATCCGCGCCATCAGCAGCTACGTCGACCGCAAGCTCGAGTCGCGCAAGGTCGAGCTCGCCGCCTAGGCCACCGTGCGCGTTGAGAACTTCCTCCTGGAGAGCGCAAGACGCCTTCCAGGCAAGCCAGCGCTGGTCGCCGGCACGTCGCGCCTGACCTACGCCGAGCTCGCGGCGCGCGCAGCGGGGCTCGCCGCCGAGCTTCGCCGCCAGGGCGTGCAACGCGGCGATCGCGTCATCGTCTTCCTGCAGAACTCGTCCGAGGCCGTGATCTCGATCTTCGGCACGCTGCTGGCGGGTGGCGTCTTCAGCGTGGTCAATCCGAGCACCAAGGCGGACAAGCTCGCCTACATCCTGAACAACTGCACGGCGAAAGCGCTGATCACGGAGCCTCGCCTCGCCGAAGTCGCCATGCAGGCGAAGGCCGAGGCGCCCGCCGTGGCGGCAATGCTGACTACGCCGTTCACGTTCCCGGACGCCGAGGCGCCGCGCTTCGCCGGTATCGACCTCGATGTGGCGATGATCGTCTATACGTCGGGCTCGACGGGCTTCCCGAAGGGCGTGACGATGACGCACGCCAATATCGTGGCGGCGGCGACTTCGATCACCACGTACCTGGAAAGCTCGGCCGACGACATCGTGCTATCGGTGCTGCCGCTCGCCTTCGACTACGGCCTGTATCAGGCGCTGATGTGCGCGAAGGTCGGCGCCACGCTGATCCTCGAGAAGTCGTTTGCTTTCCCGCAGGTCATCCTGCAGAAGCTGAAGACCGAGCGCGTCACCGGCTTCCCGCTCGTGCCGACCATGGCCGCGCTCCTCCTGCAGATGAAGGATCTCGTGCCCGGCCGGTTCCCGGACCTGCGCTACATCACGAATACCGCCGCCGCGCTGCCCAAAGCGCACATCCTGCGCCTGCGCGAGCTCTTCCCCACCACCAAGCTCTTCTCGATGTACGGCCTCACCGAGTGCAAGCGCTGCACGTATCTTCCACCGGAGGAGCTCGCAAGCCGGCCCGATTCGGTCGGCATCGCGATTCCCGGCACCGAAGCCTACGTCGTGAACGAGCTCGGCGAGCGCGTAGAGCCCGGCGAGGTCGGCGAGCTCGTGATCCGCGGCTCGCATGTCATGAAAGGCTATTGGGCGGATGAAGCGGCTACCAACCGCGCGCTCAAGCCCGGTCCCTTCCCGTGGGAGAAAGTGCTCTACACGGGCGATCTCTTCCGCACCGACAAAGAAGGCTTTCTTTACTTCGTCGGTCGCAAGGACGACATCATCAAGACCCGCGGCGAGAAGGTGAGCCCGAAGGAAGTCGAGAACGTGCTCTACGAGCTTGCGGGGATCCGCGAGGCCTGCGTGATCGGCGTACCCGATCCGATCCTTGGCCAGGCGCTGAAGGCCATCGTCGCCGCCGACGAGGGCGTGACCGAGGCCGACGTCATCCGGCATTGCCGCAGCCGGCTGGAAGATTTCATGGTGCCCGCGATGGTCGAATTTCGCGGCCAGTTGCCGAAGAGCGAGAACGGAAAAATCGCCCGCAAGGAGCTCATCGCCGCATGAACGCCCCCCTTCGTATCCTGAGCGACCCGCTTTNGCTCCAGATCGACGCTGCCCACGAGATCGAGCGCATCTCTTCGACGCTGCGNGCGCAGGTGCTGAAGCATCTGCGCCGCAAAGGCGTGGTGCTTGGTCTCTCGGGCGGCATCGACTCCACCGTGGTCGCCGCGTTGTGCGTGCGCGCGTTCGGGCCGGGCAACGTGCTCGGCATCTACATGCCGGAGCAGGACTCCGATCCGGAGAGCCTGCGCCTCGGCCGCCAGGTGGCGGATTGGCTCGGCATCCAGACGGTGCTCGAGGACATCAGTCCCATGCTGCTCGGTGCCGGCTGCTATCGGCGGCGCGACGACTTCATCCGCCGTGTGTTTCCCGACTACGGCCCGGGCTGGAAGAACAAGGTGGTGCTCCGCAAGGCGAAGGGCACCTCCGGCTACAACGTCTTCAACCTGGTGGTTCGCGGCCCGCACGGCGAGGACAAGGAGGCCCGCATGCCGCTCGACGTGTACCTCGGCATCGTGGCGACGACGAACATGAAGCAGCGCACGAGGAAGCAGATCGAATACTTCCACGCCGACCGCCTACAGTACGCGGTCGCTGGCACGCCGAACCGCCTCGAGTACGACCAGGGCTTCTTCGTCAAGAACGGCGACGGCGCCGCCGACGTGAAGCCGATCGCGCATCTCTACAAGTCTCAGGTGTACCAGCTTGCCGCACACCTCGGCGCGCCCGAGGAAATCTGCACGCGGCCGCCGACCACCGACACGTATTCACTGGCACAGACGCAGGAAGAATTCTTTTTCGGCATCTCGCTCAAGACACTGGACGTATGCATGTACGCGCTAGACCACGGCGTCCCGGCTGAAACCGTCGCGCCCGCGGTAGGGCTCACCACGGACCAGGTACTCGACGTGTTCCGCGATATTGCCGGTCGGCGCCGTAGCACGCGGTACCTGCACGAGCAGCCGATGCTCGTCGAGCCGCGCGTCGCACCGGTCGCCGATGCGACAAGCGCCTAGACAGAAAGCGAACGAAGCGTGGATCCAGGTCGGCGACGGCGCCCGGCTGGAGCTCCACCACACGCCCTGGTGGGAGCACATCGTCAAGGATTTTCGCCGCTACCGGGTGACCAACGACCCGGCGCTGCGCACCCTCTTCCTGTCGCAAGGATTTTGGGCGAGCTGCGTGTACCGCGCGTCGCGCGCGGCGGTGACACGTGGCGGTCTAGTGGGCTGGATTGCCCGGCCGTTCGTCGCGGTGGCGCAGAAGGCGGTCGAGATCGTGACCGGCATCAGCCTGCCGGCGGAGTGCGAAATCGGCGACGGCATCTACATCGGCCACTACGGCTCGATCATTCTCGAAGCGCAGGCGCGCATCGGCCACAATTGCAGCTTGGCGCAGAACGTGACCATCGGGACCGCGCCCTCGAGCGAAGGACCGGGGGCGCCGACCATCGGCAACCGGGTCTTCATCGGGGCCCATTCGGTGATCGTCGGCAGCATAACCGTAGGTGACGACGCGGTGATCTGCGCCGGCTCCGTGGTGAACAAGACCGTGCCCGCGCGCGCCGTCGTGATGGGGAATCCGGCCCGCGTGGTGTCTTACGACGGCAGCTTCGACTACGTCCTCTACGACGGCATGGACGTCGACCCCGCGAGACGTGCCTCGCTCGACAAGGTCAAGTCCTTGAACGTCGGTCCCGCGTAGTCGATGGTGGAGACCAGCTCCTCGTAGGTTACGCCGAGCTCGCGCGCCCAGCGCACGAGATTCTCGTCGCGCTCGTCCAGTACTCGCTGTGATGCCTCATCCATGCCGAACGATGTTGTCAGCAAGCGGCATGCCGGCAGGATTACCGTTCTGGTGCCCGGGGCCGGACTCGAACCGGCATGGCCTTGCGGCCGGCAGATTTTAAGTCTGCTGCGTCTACCCGTTTCGCCACCCGGGCGGAGTGACTAACGGATAACTCTAGCTGCTTTGGGTGGGGCGCGAGTGAGCGGTGCCTAGGCTGCGGCCGGCTCGCGATCGCGGTCGCTCCAGCGCCGGTACTGGCTCTGCCGGACGCCCCGCTGCGCAAGGACGTCCTCCAGCAGCGTCTCCAGATGCTGGCACTGCGCCGGCGTCGGAAACTCGGCTCCCGCGATCCACTGATACACGTCATGCGGGGCGCAACCGAGCGCCCGGGCGAGGTATGCCGGGGCGCCGAAAACCTGCGATGCCTGGAGCATGAGCGTTGAAAAGCGGTGCACGACGCAGATTTACCATGCGATCCGCAGGGCGCACTGTGCAAAATTCTCGGCAAGGCCGCCTGATGGCGGCCGTTTGCAAAGTATTGCCGCTCAGGGCACGGGGAACCGCATCTTCCCGTCCGAAGTGAGCTCCACCCGGTCTCCAACCGAAAGCGGCGATGCCGGCGTATCGAGATATTGAAGCGAGCCGTCGTCCATGCGCAGAGCGAGGCGGCGATTCACGCTATTGGTCGTGCCGCCGCTTGCCGCGACGCCCGGGAGGGCCGTAATCGACTCCACGCGGCCGAATCCTGCGCGTAGCGGCGCCGCTGCAGGGGCTACGACGACGGCCGAGCCGGCGCCGGCTTGCGGTACCACGACGGCCTGGCCGCTCGGCTGCGGGACGACGACTTGGCTATTAGGCTGCGGCGCGGTGGTAATCACCACGGGCGCTGGAGCTGGCGTCACGGGGCTTTCCGAGGCGCAGCCGGCGAGCACAGCCAGGGCGAGCGATGAGAAGCGGAATGCGGTCGGGGACATAGGACCTCCTGTGTGGAAGCCCAACTGCAGCAACCTTCGTTCCGAGACGCGTGTGGAGGCGGGAGTCGGACTCGAACCGGCATAGACGGCTTTGCAGGCCGCTGCATAACCCTTCTGCCATCCCGCCCGGGACGGAACAAAAAAGGGAAGGCTCATGCAATGGCGCCTTCCCTTCGGATTCTGGAGCGGGAAAGGAGTCTCGAACTCCCGACCTCAACCTTGGCAAGGTTGCGCTCTACCAACTGAGCTATTCCCGCGAAGGGGTCGAATTATATCAAGCGCGCACCCCTGCATAGGGTAGCGCCTTGCGTAGGTAATAGAGCATCGATGCGACGGTCAGGATCGCCGCGATGTTGATGAGGATGGTACCGAGCCACTGGCAATCGAGCGTAAAGAGCACGTCCTGATAGAGGAGGAGCGGGATCGCCACCATCTGGGTCGCGGTCTTGAGCTTGCCGATGAAGGCTACGGCCACGCTACTCGCCTGCCCCACCTTCGCCATCCACTCACGCAGGGCCGAGATGGCGATTTCGCGGCCGATAATGATCAGCCCGACGAGCATGTCGAGCCGTCCCAGGTAAAGAAGGACGATCAAGGCGCCAACCACGATCAGCTTGTCGGCCACCGGATCCAGGAATTCGCCGAACGCGGAGAGCTGGTTCAGGCGACGGGCCAGGTAGCCGTCCAGCCAGTCCGTGATGGCGGCGAGGATGAAGATGGCGGTCGCGGCCGCGTTCTTGCCGTGCCAAGAAAGCCAAGTGTCGGGCACGTAGTAGAGGCCGATGATGAGCGGAATCAGGACGATGCGCGACAGCGTCACCAAGTTGGGCACGTTGAGGACGATCACGCGACGGCCGCCGAGTCATGGAGGTGCCGGTAGATGCGCTCTGCCAGGGGCCGGCTGATGCCTTCGACTTTCGCGATATCGTCCACCGCCGCGGCTTGAACGCCGCGCAGCCCGCCGAAATGCTCGATCAAAGCCTGGCGGCGTTTGGCGCCGATGCCCGGGATTTCGTTCAGCATGGACGTGGTGCGCTTCTTCCCGCGCCGCGCGCGGTGGCCGACGATCGCAAATCGGTGCGCTTCGTCGCGGATCGCCTGGATGAGATGCAGGCCCGGGTGCGACGGGGCGAGCTGTAGCGACGTCGATTCCGACTCGATGATCAGCTCTTCGAGCCCGGGCTTGCGCTCGGGTCCTTTCGCCACGCCGACGATGCATACCTGGTGCAGCCCGAGGTCCGCAAGCACGCCGCGCGCCACACCGACCTGCCCCTTGCCGCCATCGATGAGGACCAGGTCCGGCATCCTGCCCGCCTGAGCCGTGACGCGCTCGTAGCGGCGCGTCAGCACCTGCCGCATGGCGGCGTAGTCGTCCCCCGGCGTGATGCCGCGGATGTTGAACCGGCGGTATTCGGACTTCTGCATCTGCTGCCGGTCATATACCACGCAGGAGGCCACCGTCGCCTCCCCCATCGTATGGCTGATGTCGAAGCACTCGATGCGGTTGGCGCCTTCGGGCAGTCCCAGCGTGTCGCGCAACGCAAAAAGGCGTCCTTCCTGGGTGGCGCGGTCGCGCACGCGCTGTGCGATGGCCAGGCGCGCGTTCTTGGCCGCCATGTCGAGCCAGACCCGCCGTTCGCCATGCGAGGGCGTCAGCACGTCGATGTCTTCGATGTTGACCGGCTCGGCGGCGATG
>C688J18823_10000457_pt1 | contig 23839 bp, 20 predicted proteins | sample HopSoiMetagenom1_FD_18823 | JGI IMG/M metagenome (IMG submission 18823) | reverse complement strand
GCGCGTGCAGGTGCTGGGCCGCAACGACGAGGATCTGAAGACGCTGAGGAAGAGAGCGGACGTGCGCGCGCTCCTCGGGCTGCGCCGCCTGCCACCAGAGGACCTGGGGCGCTAAATTCGGGGACACGATACGACGAATTACGTAAGGTGTCCCCGAATTACCTATCGATCCGGCCCGCGGGGGCGCCGGGTCTTATGCTAGGTTCCCGCGTCCAATATGCTTCCCCTCTTCCTTGCCGTCCTCCTCGCCCAGGGCTCCCTCTCCGAGGAGCGCGCCCGGCAGATCCTCCCCCGCGCCGACCTTCACGACCTCTCCGACGCGCAGCGCGCGCAGTTCCTGGAGATCGCCGGCGACACCTTCGACTATGCGGGCTGCAACGACACGCTGGCGCGCTGCCTCGCCGCCAACGTGAGCGACCGGCACGCGCTGCGCATGGCCGAGCTGGTGAAGGCGCTGTTGCTCGACGGCGGCAACGCCTCGCAGATCGTCGACCAGGTGGAGCGCTATTACGCGAGCTTCGCGCCGGCCAAGCGCAAGAAGCTGGACGAGAGCGACTGCCCCGTCCTCGGCGATCCCAAGGCGAAAGTCGTGGTGGTGGAGTACTCCGACTACCAGTGCCCGCATTGCGCGCGCGCCCAGCAGCCGCTCCACGAGATGGTCAAGGCGCTGCCGGGCAAGATCCGACTCTGCTCCAAGTACTTCCCGCTGCCCGGGCACCCGCGGGCGCAGGTGGCCGCCGGCTGCGCGGAGTTCGCGCGCCAGAAAGGGAAGTTCTGGGAGATGAACCAGCTTCTCTTTGCCCACCAGGAAGAGCTGGGCGACGGCGAGCTGAAAGAGTACGCCCGGCAGATCGGCGTGGACGGCGAGGCCATGCTCAAGCAGGTCTATGCCGGCAGGTTCGATGCGGGAATCGAGAAGCAGAAACAGGAAGGCGTCATGGCCGGGGTGAACGCCACGCCCACCCTCTTCTTCAACGGCCGCCAGTACGTGCTGCCCATCAAGCCAGAGTTCCTCGTCTTCTCCGCGCAGGACGAGGACGAGTGGCAGCGCAACAAAGGCGGGTGGGACAAGAGCTGAGTGGACGACGATCTCAAGGTTCGCCTCGAGCAGGCGCCGGGTGCCTGGCAGCTCCTGGAAACGCCCTCCGAACTGCTGGTCGCGTTGCGCGATCACGGCGGGACCCTTTTCACCGAGCTGAGCGAGGTGCATCAGGGAGCGGTGGCCTCGTCTCCGCCGGCTCCCGGATCAGCGCCTCCCGCGAACCGCGCCGTGCTGGCGGGCGATCTGGCGGAGATGCAGCCCAGCGACCTGCTCAACTTCCTCCACCAGGGCCGCCGCACGGGCGTGCTGCTCACCCGCGCCTCTGGCGTGGAACGCGGCCTCGTCATCCTCGAAGGGAACGTGGCCTGGGCCTGTTCCACCTGCCCCGGCGAGCGGCTGGGCGAGCTCCTCTCCCGCGCCGGCCACGCCGACCGCGCCCGCGTCCAGGCCGTCCTGACGGAGCAGGGAGCGGCCACGCCGCACCGCCGGCTGGGGCAGCTGCTGGTGGACCGCGGCGTGCTCTCGCAGGAGGCGCTGTCCCGCGGCCTGCGTCATCAAGTGATGGAGATCTTCCTCGGCCTCCTGGTGGCGAAGGCGGGCAGCTTCGTCTTCCTCCGCGGCGTCGATCGAGCCGCGCTGCCCAGCACGCTGGCGCTCGACATGCAGGGCCTGCTGCTCGACGGCCTGCGCCGTCTGGACGAGATGGAGGTGTTCCGGACGCTGGTCCCGAGCCCCGACGTCGTCCCCAGGCCCACCGGCAAGGCGGCCAGCGAGGAGCTGGGCGCCGACGAGCGGCGGCTGCTCGCGCTGGCCGACGGGAGCCGCAGCCTCGCCGATCTTTCGCAGACGACGGCGCTGGGCGAGTACGAGGCGGCCCGCGCCGCGTACTCGCTGATCGAGCGCGGATACCTGCGGCTTTGAGCCACGCCTTGGCCCAGCGGGCCGTCCCACTGCTCACGCCGGAGCTGCCGGGGACGGGAGGCCTGGTCCGGGTGGCGGAGGAAGATTTCTCCGTCGAGGAGCTGCCGCTCTACGAAGCGAGTGGGGCAGGCGAGCACCTGCTGCTCACGGTGGAGAAGCGCGGGCTGAGCACGCCCGAATTGGTGCGTGCGCTGACAGGCGCGCTGGGCGCCAGCGACCGCGACGCCGGCACCGCGGGGCTCAAGGACAAGCGGGCCGTCACCGTGCAGCGCATCAGCGTGCGGACCGGCAAGTCGCCGGAGCAGGCGTTGCAGCTGGCCGGCCCGGGCTATCGCGTGCTCTCCGCGGCGCGGCACTCGAGCAAGCTGCGCCCAGGCCACCTGCGCGGCAACCGCTTCCGCATCGTGGTGCGGGGCGTGGGGCCGGAGGCGCAGGCCCGCGCAGAGGCCGTCTGCAACCGCCTGCGCGCGCTGGGCGCGGCCAACCTCTTCGGGCCGCAGCGCTTCGGCAAGTACGGAGACAACGCGGCGCTGGGCGAGGCGATCCTCTTGCGGCAGAAGCAGGTGCGCGATCGCTTCCTGCGGCGGATGGCGCTCTCGGCGCTGCAGTCGGAGCTCTTCAACCGCTGCCTCGCGGCGCGCGTCGCCGACGGCCTCTTCTCGACCGCCGTCCGCGGCGACGTGCTCAAGAAGCGCGCCACCGGCGGCCTGTTCGTCTGCGAGGACGCGGCTGCCGACACACCGCGAGTGGAGTCGGGCGAAGTCGACCCGGCGGGTCCGCTGCCCGGCCATTCGTTCTTCGCCGCCCGCGACGAGGCGCTCGCAAGGGAGCAGGCCGTGCTCGCCGAGGCACACATCGACCCCGCCTGCTTCGCCGCCGGCGGCGACGAGATGGAGGGTGCGAGAAGACCCTACCGCGTCCCCGTGGAGGAGCTGGCGATTTCGGCCCCGGATCCAGAGGGGCTGGCGCTGACCTTCGTCCTCCCAAAGGGAAGCTACGCGGTGGCGGTCCTGCGCGAGGTGTTGAAAACCGATGTCGCGGAAGCGGATTTTTCCGCCTGAACATGATGTTTGACCCCGCCCCCGACTGGGGGTAGCTCTGGCATATGAGAGCCCGGCTGTGGATCTTCACGGTCCTGGTGGCGCTGGCGCTGGCCCTCAACCTGGCGCGGCTGTCACTGAGCGTGGCGCAGACGGGTGAGGACACCATGCGCGCGCGCATCGCCGCGGCCAGCAACGCGCTGCGTGGCCAGTTCGATCTGCTGGACGCGCGCCTTGCGCCCCGCGCGGTGGCCGAGATGCCCGATCTCGTCGAGCTGGTGCGGGCGCCGGCAGAGGCGGGGCAGGCCCCGGCCAAGCCGGACGAGCGCGCCCTGCGCGCGGCCGGCGGGGCGCTGGCTCCCGAGCCCGATCTGTTCGCGGTGGTCACGCCACAGGGCGCCATCGTCTCGCGCCGCTCCAGGCCCGCCCAGGTGTTCGACGACGTCTCGCAGCTTCCCCTTTCGCAGACTGCCAGCGGGGGCATTCCGGTACCCACCTTCGCGACCTTCGACGGCGCGGTCTACCGCTTCGAGGCGGCGCGGGTCCCGGGAGCACAGGCCGCGGCGGTGGTGGGGACGCTGGTGGACGACCGGCTCGCGGCCCAACTCAAGAGCCAGGTGGACGCCGACGTCACCCTCCTCCAGGGCGGGAAGATCATCGCCAGCTCGCTGCCGCCGGGAGAGGAGCGCAGCCGGCTGGCCCGCTGGGCGGCGGCGCCCGCGCCGGGATACGGCGTGCTCCAGATCAGGCTGCCGCTGGCAGGCACCGCCTTGTCGGGAAGGCTTCCCCGCGGCGCCACCCGCTATGCGGTGCGCGGCGCCCTCTTGCAGCTGGACGGCGGAGTCCATGCCGCGATCACCTTGCCGGCCTCGCCCTATCTGGCTTGGCTCGGCCGCTACCAGGCCTTCTACATTGCCGGGTTGGTGCTGCTGCTCCTGTTCGGGTTTCTCTGGGGCATCCTCGCCAAACCGGAAGAGGTGGTGCAGCGCGTGGAGCTGACCGAGGCGCCGGACGGCGTGGTCAGCCCGCCGCGCCGGCAACCTCGCCCTTCGCTCACCGCGACCGACGTGGGAGAGGCGCGGCCGGAGCCGCCCCCGCGGAGCCGCGACGTGCCCTGGTCGCCCGGCGAAGGGCCGTCGGGGGAGCTTCCTCTGGTGGAGCGGGGACCGAGCGCCGCCCCGACGCCCGAAGCGCCGATGGAGCTGGATCCGGCGGCGCCACCGCCCGCGCCGGAGGCGCCCGCGAAAGCGGAGCCCACCGGGGAGCAGGCGTGGTCGTTCGCGCCGACCGCGGGGCAGTTCACCAAGGACGAGACCGCCGAGCCGGCGCTGGGGAAACAGGAGACTGCCGAACCGCTCGCCGCCGCCGCCGAGGGCGCGCCGACTGCCGCACCGGATTGGGACATGCCGCCGCCACCGCCTCCTCCGCCCGAAGAGCTGGCGCAGTCCGCGAGCCCGAAGACCGACTTCAGCTTCGCCGGATTGCTCGACGACGGGGCGGCGTCACGGGACGGCACGCGCGGTCCCGGCGCCAACGGCACCTCAGCCACGGAGACGGCGGTGCCGGATGCCCCGCCTGCCGCCGCGCCGGAAGCGGCTGCCGGGGCTCCAGAAACGCCGTTCCCCGGCGACGAGCCGACGCGCATCGAACCGGTCAGCGCGGCGCTGCTCGACAAGCTGCGCGAGCGCGACGAAGAGACGGCGGCCGAGGCCGCGCCGGCAGCGCAAGCTGCGGCAGCGCCCGTCCATTCTGCCGCGGAGGAGCTCCCTCCGGCGGCAGGGCAGGAGGTCGATCCCGACGAAGGGCACTGGCGCGAGACGTACGATCGCTTCCGCGAGCTGAAGACGAGGCTGGGGGAGCCGGTCGACCGCATCACCTTCGAAAAGTTCGTCGCCAAGCTGAAGCAGAACCGCGCGGATCTCATCACCAAGCACCGCTGCAAGGGCGTGCGCTTCGCGGTCTACGAGAAGGACGGCAAGGCCGCCATCAAGGCATCGGCCATCCGCTAGGCCCGCTCAGCGCGGCGTCTGATACCAGTCTTCCTGGCCCGGCTGGCGCTCTTCATTGCACGACTGTGTGGGCTCGCTGCCCGCCATGAACACCTCGCGGATGGCGTACGGATCGGTATCGGTGGTGAGGCAGCCGGTGTTGCGGTTGATCTCCACCTGCGTGACCCCGGGCGGCGGTGCCGGCCAGTCCTCCGCCGGCTGCCCGGAAGTGGCCGCGCGCATCCACTGCAGCCACATCGGTCCGGCGGCGTGCCCGCCGGTTTCCAGCGTCCCGAGCATCTCGTGCGTGTCGAACCCCACCCACCCGCCGGCGAGCAGCGAGGGCGTGAAGCCGATGAACCAGGCGTCGCGGTGCTCGCTGGCGGTGCCGGTCTTTCCCGCGGCGGCGAGGCCCAGGACCGAGAGCGAGTGCGCGGTGCCGTTGGGCGAGTCGATCACCGAGCGCATCATGTCCGCCACCACGAATGCCACCTCGGGCTTCACTGTCTCCTCGAGCTTCGGTTCCGCGGCCAGGAGCGTGTTGCCGTCGCGGGAGAGCACCCTGCGGATCAGCATCGGATCTCCGTGGCGGCCCTGCGAGGCGATGGTGGCGTAGGCGTTGATCTCCTCCAGCACGCCCACTTCGCCGGTGCCCAGCGCCGCCGTGTAGCTCTGCGGGATCTCACTGGAGAGGCCGGCGGCGCGCGCCTCGGCGCGGACCTTGTCCAGGCCCACGTCGATCAACAGCTTGACCGCCACCGTGTTCTTCGACTCGGCCAGCGCCTTGCGGAGCGGGATGGGGCCGTCGAACTCGTCGCGCTCGAAGTTCTGCGGCTTCCAGGCCTTGCCCGTCCAGGGATCGGTGATCACCTCGGGCGAGTCGTCCACGCGCGTGATGGGCGTGTACTTGCCGGTGTCCACGGCCGCCGCGTAGAGGAAGGGCTTGAACGACGAGCCGGGCTGCCGCTTCGCCTGGGTGGCGCGGTTGAAGGAGGAGAGGGCCGGGTCGTAGCCGCCCACCAGCGCCAGCACCCCGCGCGTCTTCAGATCGATGCCGACGAACGCGCCCTGCACCTTCGGGGTCTGCTCCAGCGCGAGGTCGAGCCGCTGCACCCGCGTTCCCGCCGGCGTGCGCTGCGCGACCAGGTGCCCGATCCGCACCGGCACCACGTCGCCGACGGAGAGCACGTCGGAAGGAGACCTGGGCGCGGGCGTGGCGCGCTCGGGCTTGAAGGGCCGCGCCCACGACATGGTGGAGAAGGGCACGCTGCCGGCGATGCCGGGTGCCAGCTCCACCACCGCGTCGTTGGCGGAGACCGAGGTGACGATGCCCGAGTAGATCTCGTTGGGCACCAGCGGTCGCACCTGCGCCGCACGCGCCAGCATGTCGGGAGTGAGGTTTCCTTCCCCCGCTCCCGCCGCGCTCTCGGCGGCGGTGTCGGTGTCCTCGGCCTCCTCCGGCTGCTTCGGCTTCTTCCCCGCGTTCCGGCGCACGGCGGCGGCGTGGATGCCTTCGAGATCGAGCACCCAGGCCTGGTCCGGCGACTGCGCCACCGAGCCCAGCCGGCGGCCGAGGGCGGTGCGATAGGCGTCGAGGTTTGCGGGATCGAGCTTCACTTCGGGGCCGCGAAAGCCCTGTCGCTTGTCGATGGCGCGCAGGTTCTCGCGCAGCGCGGCCTCGGCGGCCGCCTGCAGCCGTGGGTCCATCGCCACTTCCACGCGCAGCCCGGCCGTCTCCACCGCCGCCTCGCCGAACTGGGCGATCAGCTGGCGCCGGACCTCGTCCAGGTACCAGGCGCCGGGCGGTTCCGGCGGGGGCGGGGGCAGGACGATGGGCTTCTCCACCTCGCGGTCGTGGTCCTCGCGCGAGATGAAATGGTTGGCGAGCATGCGATCGAGCACGTAGGTCTGCCGCTTCTTGGCCCGCTCGGCGTGCCGGCGCGGATTGATGCGGGAGGGATTCTGCGGCAGGCCGGCGAGGATGGCCGCCTCCCCCAGATCGATGTCCTCGACGTGCTTGTTGAAGTAGTAGAGCGAGGACTCCTCCACGCCGTAATGCGCCCTGCCGAAGTTGATCTGGTTCAGGTAGAGGAAGAGGATGTCGTCCTTGGAGAGATTGTGCTCCAGGCGCGAGGCGAGCAGGATTTCTTTTAGTTTTCGCTTCCAGCGCTTCTCCGGGCTGAGGAAGAAGTTCTTCACCACCTGCTGCGTGATGGTGGAGGCGCCCAGCCGCTTCTTGCCGGAGACCGCGTCCACGACGGCGGCGCGCAGGAGCGCGAGGAAATTGAAACCGGGGTGCTTGTAGAAGTCCTTGTCCTCGGCGCTGATCACCGCTTGGACGAGCACGCGCGGGATCCTGTCCATCTTCACCACCGTGCGGCGCTCCCGATAGAACTGGCCCACCACCGAGCCGTCCGCGGCGACCACCTTGGTGGCCACGAAGGGATGGTAGTCGCGGACGGAGTCGAAGGTGGGAATCTCGCGCGAGATATAGAGGTATCCGGCGATCACGGTGACCATGCCGGCGACGAGCAGGGCGGCGGCAATCCAGGCGGCGCGGCGCAGACGCACTTTCCAGCGCGGAGGCCCGTCGGGAAGATGGCCAGCGTAGTCGTCGGCGGGAACGGGCCGGTAGGGCTCGACCTCGATCTCCCGCTCGGGCTCTGGCGGGGGCGGCTCGGGCTCCGGCTCCGGTTCAGGGATCGGCGCCTGCACCATGGCCGTGGCGCCCGGCAGATCGTCCGGGTCCGGCTCGGGAAGCTGCTCCTGCTTTTCGTCCCACCAGGCGCCGCGCCGGCCTTTGTGATCCGGAGGCGGTGGCGGTAGCGGCCGCTTTGGCGGCGGCGGCGGTGCCGGCTCCTCGTCGGGGAGCGTGACTTGAAGTCCTTTTTTCGGGGCGGATGGAGCGGTCTCGGTGCGGCGCGGCATCGGAGGCGCGCTGGCGCCGGGCGCATCCACGCGGACGAAGGCTGTAGCACCCGGAGCCTCGTCCGCGGTGGCGGGCGGTGGCGGGCGCGGGCGCGTCACGGCCGTGGACCCGGGGGCCTCGGGAAAGGTGTGCTCGGGTGCGACTTGCGGCGCGTCGTCGCCGAGGTCGAGGGTCTCGGTGGTTGTCGGGACGGCGTCCGCCGATGGCCGCTTCGAGGAGGGCATAGTGGGAGTCGGGTGCAAGGATGCAACACATGGGCCGGGGCGTCCATGCCGGAAACGCAGGTCGCCGCCGTTGAGGCGGAAGCCCTTTCTATAGAACTCGCATGTACCGGGTCCTGGGCAGCCTGGCGAAGCCTTCCCGCACGTAGAGCCGCGCGGCCCGGTCGTGGCCGCGCACCACCTCCAGTTGCACGCTTTCGCAACCCTCCCTGCGCGCCTCCCGCAGCGCATGGCGCAGCAGCGCGCGGCCTATACCCTTGCCGCGCCGTTCCGGCACCACGTACAGCTCGTCGAGCCACGCCACCGCGCCTCCGCGCTCCAGCTCGTAGTTCCAGCTCAACACCGCCGTGCCCACCGGCGTCACGCGCTCCGTCGAGAGCAGCACCAGGCCCTTTCCGCGCACCAGTGTCCGCAGCGCCCCGGCGAGCCGCGGCCCGCCCATGGCGATGCCGTGCTCCCGGTACTGCGCCTCGATGAGGGGCTGCGCAAGCTCGCAGTCGCGCAGCGTGAGTCTCCTGATCGCCATGCGTCGGATTCTTGCGCGCGCGAGCCGCGTCCGCCATGCTGCGCGCCGTGCGCTGGTGCGTCTACGTCATCCGCTGCGGAGACGGCACGCTCTATGCGGGCATCACCAACGATCTCGAACAGCGCATCGCCGCCCACCGCAGCGGCCGCGGCGCCCGCTACACGCGCGGGCGCGGCCCGCTGACGCTCTTGCACCAGGAGCCGGCGCGGACCAGATCTGCGGCGCTGAAACGCGAGTACCAGCTGAAGCGGATGCGGCGCGAGGCCAAGCTTGCTTTCCTTGACACCGTGCGCTCCCGCGGATAGGTGCGCGAGGATGCGCCGGCCGCTTTTCCTCTTGTCCTGTGTCGCGCTCCTGGCGGCGGGCTGTCCCAAGCCGCAGTACCCGGAGTGCAAGACCGACGAGGATTGCGCGGACCACGGACAGGTCTGCCTGAACGGCTTTTGCAAGGAGTGCCGCGACGACGCCGACTGCGCCAAGGGCCATCCCGACCGCCCCGTCTGCAAGGACGCGCTCTGCACCGCCAAGCCGCAGTGCGTGCGAAACGAGGACTGCGGCGCGGGGATGAAGTGCGCGCAGCAGAAGTGCGTACCCGAGTGCGCCGCGGACGCCGACTGCGCCGCCGGCCACAAGTGCGAGCAGGGGCGCTGCTCCGCGCAGAAGAGCTGCAAGGCCGACGCGGACTGCGGCGACGGCGAGGCCTGCGTCCAGAACCTCTGCCGCGCGCAGGGCGACGTGATGGCGCAGAAGGGCCGCCGCTACGGCGACTGCGATCTCGCGCCCCTCTATTTCGGATTTGACGACGTCACCCTCTCCGCCGAGGCGCGCACCGCGCTCGAAGCCGAGTACCAGTGCCTCTCCAAGGCGCAGTTCCGCCGGCTGGTGTTGGCGGGGCACAGCGACGAGCGCGGCACCACCGAATACAACCTCGCGCTCGGCGAGCGCCGCGCCGACGAGGTGCGACGGTATCTGATCAGGCTCGGCGCCGAGGAAAAGAAGCTCAAGTCGATCAGCTACGGCAAGGAGCGCCCGGCCGACCCTGCCCACAACGAGGCGGCCTGGGCGAAGAACCGCCGCGTCGAGCTGGCCCCGGAGCCATGATGAAGAACCTGCTTCTCGCCCTGCTGCTGCTCACCTCCGCCTGCGTCACCACCTCGCAGGAAGGCGAGCAGATGCGCCAGGACATCGCCTCGCTCAAGTCCGATCTCAAGAACGAGATTGCCACCGCCAACGCCGAGCGCACCAAGACGGCTGGCGAGCAGCAGCAGCGCGCCAAGGCGCTGCAGGACGCGCTCGACCAGCTCTCCCGCGCGTCGCGCAAGAGCGGCGCGGACATGGCGGTGGATCTGGAGAAGGCGCAGAACGACGTGGCGGCGCTGCGCGGCCAGATCGAGGTGCTGCAGCACCGGCTCGACGCGCTGGACAAGCAGGGCCAGGACGAGCGCATGACGCTGCAGACCGTCTCCCAGTTCATGGCGCAGCGGCAGAAGGAGCTGGAGCATCCCACCGACCGGGTGGGCCTCTACAACCTGGCCCGCCAGAAGCTGGAGGCGAACCAGCCGGCGCAGGCGCGGCCGCTCCTCCAGGATTTCCTCACCCGCTACCCCAAGGACGAGTTCGCCGCCAACGCGCAGTACTGGCTGGGCGAGACGTACTACGCGGAGAAGAAGTGGAACGACGCCATCGTCGAGTTCCAGAAGGTGCTCAAGGAGTACAAAGGCTCGGAGAAGGTGCCCGATGCCCTGCTCAAGATCGGCATGTCCTTCCAGGCCCAGGGCGACTGCCAGAACGCGCTCCTCTTCTACGAGGAGGTGCAGCAGAGCCACAAGAGCTCGGCGTCGGCGAAGACGGCGCGCGAGCGCGCAGGGGAGTGCCGCAAGAAGAAGAAGTGATGCTCAGATCCGGAGCCGGTACCCGCGCAGCAGCCGGTCCTCGATCCTCTCCATCAGCTTCGCCAGATCGCCGCGGTTGAACTTGCCCTGGGCGTGCTCCTGGAAGGCCAGCGCCGAATCCACCAGGTAGCGCGTCATGAAGTGCGCCGTCTGCTCTTCCAGCGCGTCGGGGAGCAGTTTCCTGAACTCGGGGCTGCGGCAGAATCGGTCGATCAGCTCGTACTCCCGCAGCATCTCCTCCCGCGCCAGCTCACAGGCCACCCGGTACGTGTCCAGCTCCGGCCTCGCCGTCCGGGCCATCACCTGCGCGTAGCGGGCCTTTACCGCCTCGTCGAGCCACTCCTCGATGGGGGGCGGGAAGTCGCGCAGGTCCTTGGCAAGCTGCTCGGCCACCCGGTCGAGGACGTAATCTTTGAGGGCCTGCGGCTTCTGCTCGAGGATCCGGTCCCAGCGAGACATGCGGGCAGTGTATCGGGGCCGCCGCCCTCGCGTCAGGTCAGTGCGGCCCGGGTCACGTCCGTCAAGGTGGTGTACGAGCGCGTCATCCGAGGTTGACTACGCTGCGCTCTTCTTCACCAGAGCCTTCGTCTCGATGACCTCCTCTCGCTTCTCGATGGTCATGTAGCGGCGGACCACGGCCCAGTCGTCGTTGAGCTCGCAGAGCACGGCACCGACGAGTCGCACGATGCTCTCGCGGTTGGGGAAGATGCCGACCACGTCGGTGCGCCGGCGGATCTCACGGTTGAGCCGCTCCTGCGGGTTGTTGCTCCAGATCTGACGCCAGTGCTCTTTCGGGAAAGCGGTGAAGGCCAGGATCCTCGGGATAGACGTGGTGGCTGATGAGGACGGCGCCGGGTGGCTGGCGTTTCTGCGCAGCCTGCGAGCTCGTGGACTGAAGGGCGTCGAGCTGGTGATCTCGGATGCGCACCCGGGACTCAAGGACGCGATCGCCTCGGTGCTGCGCGGTGCAGCCTGGCAGCGCTGCCGAACGCACTTCATCCGCAACCTGCTCACCAAGGTGCCGAAGGCGGCGCACGGACTCGTCGCCACGTTTGTCCGGACCATCTTCGCCCAACCCGACGCCGAGTCGGTGAAGGCACAGCACAGCCGCACGGTGGAGCAACTCCAGCCTCGCTTCGCCGCGGCAGCGAAGATGCTCGCCGAGGCCGAGGAGATCTCGCGGCGGCCGTGGGCGTTCACGCCCACCGCTACGAGGCATGCCACGTTCGCGATGCGTCCATCCTCTCGGCACTTCACAAACAGCGCGTCCAGCCAGACGTACTTGTACGGGCCCGACAGCGGCCGCTCGCGGAAGCTCTTCACCACACCGTCGAGCTCCTTCGCCAGCTCGGAGACCTGGCTCTTGGAGAGCTTCTCGATCCCGAGGGCCTGCACCAGGTCCTCCACCTTCCTCGTCGAGACTCCCAGCAAGTACGCCTCGGCGACCACGGCGGTGAGCGCCTTCTCCGCTCTACGCCGCGGCTCGAGCAGCCAGGCCGGGAAGTAGCTGCCGTGGCGCAGCTTCGGGATCTGCAGCCCGATCGTGCCGACGCGGGTATCCCACGGCCGCTCGCGGTAGCCGTTGCGGCTGTTGGCTCGCTCACCGGTGCGCTCCCGGTAGCCAGGCCCACACATCGCGTCGACCTCTGCGCTCATCAGCAAGTTCACCATCTCCACGAGCATGGTCTTCAGCGGGTCAAGTGCGGACTCTTCGATTTGCTTGCGCAACCACTCGATCGCATCGATGCTGGCCGGTGCGGCCATCCGTTCCTCCTCGGGAAATCACCCTTGCCAGGGTTTCCTTGAGGATGACGCGATGGCCGCGTTCATCTACTTCTTGGCCAAGTGCTCGTACACCACGTCGGCGGACACTAGTGCGGCCCGCGGGGGACGCGACCGGACTGCATCTCTCGGCGGCCGCGCTGTTCATCACTTGTGCGCCCAATCAAGAGGGAGGGCCTTGGGCGCTCTTGGTGGCGCGTGCCGCTGAGGGCTCGGGCCGCCCCCGAAGGGGTTGCTCGTGGCGCTTCCTGGCTGAGCGGTTCAGCCACGCGACTCCGTTCTCCGAGATGGTTGTCAGCCCAATCAAGATGAATGAGCGCACATCCCCGCGATGTCAGACCCCCTCTGTACGCTGGCTCCATGAAACCAAAGCAGCAGGAGCTTCCCTTGAATGGTTGGGGCGGTGCGCGCCGCGGGGCCGGTCGCAAGCCGAAGGGCAGCCGCAAGAACGTCCCGCACCGATTGCGCCGGCGATTTCGCCGTGGCGCCCTGCACATCACCACGAGGCTGCGAGCCGAGGTCTGGAATCTCCGCTCCCACCGCTGTTTCCGCGCCCTGCGGCGCGCCTTCGCCGGCGGCTGCGCGCGCTTCGGTTTCCGCCTCGTCCACTTCTCGGTCCAGGGAAACCACCTGCACATGATCGTGGAGGCGCCCGATGCCGCGACCCTGGGCCGCGCCATGAAGGGGCTGGAGGTCCGCATGGCACGCGCGCTCAACCGCGTGATGCGCCGCCGCGGCGCCGTCTTCGCGGACCGCTACCACGCGCACTTGCTGAAGTCGCCTCGCGAAGCCGCCAACGCCGTCCGCTACGTCCTCGAGAACTGGCGCGTGCACAAGCTGTGCGGTCCCAGCGCCGGCGAGCATGCCGTGGACCCGTATTGCTCCACCGCATGGCGCGAGGCCCATCCATCGTTGACGGTATCTCCCGAGGGATGGCTACTCACCATCGGGATCCGCTCGGCCGAACGACTGCGCCCCGCCGCATGAGCGGCACGAGCAGCCTCAAAACTGGCTCAAGCAGGTGAGCGCGCATAGAGCCACAGCCCCAGCGCAGTGGGTCGCGCCCGAAGCGCCGTGATCTTCGCCGCGCGAACGATCACCACCAGCCCGCGGGCCCCCTGATACGTAGCCAGATTCTCATGGGGCAAAGTCGAATGGACGACGATCGCACTCAGCGCGAGCGCAGCGAGCTTAGACTCTAGCCGCAATGCAGCCCGAGTGACGGCCGAAGGGTGGCGCAGGCTGCTCTGCATGTTGGCTGTCGAGAGCGGCAAGCCAGTAGCGCGGGAGCACACGCAGGAACGGCTCGATGAGCTGGAGAATTTGGTGAAGGATGTTGAGATCCTCCTGCCAACTACTTCACGAACAAGCCCGTGGAAGCCGCACTGCCGCTTCCGGAGCCGCCGAAGAAATGATGCACGTGATCTACCGCCCTGTAGAGAGCCGGGAGATTTCAGAAGCAGACTCCGGAATGAGCGCCTTCACGGCGCCCCCGGCAACCCCGGCCGCGCATACACCACCACTTGCGGCACCTCGTCGAGATACAGCCCCGCGGCGGGCCGGTGCGTGCCAAACGCGTTCCACGTCTCCGGCTCCCGATCCCGGAACTCCCGATGCCACTGCAGCGCCGCATAGTCGGCCTGCGCCGGCGACGGCGCATATCGGATGTCCGCGCGGAGCAACCCCGACGCCACGTACGCGCGGTAGCTCTCCACGTTCACCTCGTGGAAGTAGACGGGCGCGCCGCGCGGGCAGTGCGCGTTGAGCCAGGGCAGCACCGCGGTCACGTTGTTGGACCAGTACTGGCGCTGCAGGCCCAGCGTGGCGGCGCCGGGAATCCCGCCGGCCAACTCGCCGTAGGCGCTGGTCCCGTACGGATGGACGTGCGCGATCTGCCACAGGCCGGGCGCCAGCACCGCCAACGACACCGCGGCCAGCTGCCTGGGCGCGGGCGCCACGCGCGCGAGCAGCGCCGCGGCTTCTGGCGTGAGCAGCGCCGCGAAGCCCAGCCAATGCTTGATGCCTCCGAAGACCGGCGTGGTGGTCGTCAAGAAAGGCAGCAGCGCGGCGCCCGCCAGCCCCAACTCCATCAGCCGCTGCGAATCGAGCCGGCGGCGGGCGAAGCCGGCGAGAAGCGAGACGCCCGCGGCGGCGAGAAGAGCCACGGTGGGCAGCGGCAGCACCAGGGCATCGAGCGCGAGCGGGTAGATCACCGGGAAGGGCGGCGCGCGCAGGACCTGCCCGAAGTACCACCAGGCGTAATGAACGTGGTGCGTGTGGAAGGCGACCCAGTCGCGCAGGTGCCGGCCCGGGTCGTGCCAGAGCAGCGGCCAGGCCAGGAAGAGCACCAACGGAGAGAGGAGCAACCACGGAATCCGGAGTAACTCTGTTTTCCGTAGTTGCTTGGGTTGCAACAGCGCATGCACCAGCAGCACCGGCGGCAGGACCCAGGCGTTGTGCTTCACCGCCAGCGCCGCGCCGTACATCGCCGCGAGCCACAGGCCCGACCGCCGCGTCCCCAGCCGCACAGCCTCGAGCCACGCCACGCCCACGCCGGCCCACATCGCGCAGATGGGAATGTCGAAGCACGCCAGGTGGCCGTGAAAGAACGTCCGCGCCGCGCACCAGAACAACAGCGGCGCCAGCACGCCGGCGGCCCGCGACCGCGACATCCCCAGCAGGCAGAGCCAGTAGCTGAGCAGGCCGGCGAAGGCGAACGCGGGCAGCCGCCATGCCAGCGTGTCGGGCAACCATCCCAGCCAGGTGGTGAAGATCCCGTGCGAGAGCGCGAAGAGCAGCTTGGTCAGGCCGGGATGCTCGAAGTTGTACGACCAGAAGCGCTCGGTCTGCGCCACGGCCGCGAGCGGAGCGTGCAGCAGCAGCCGCAGCCAGGCCTCGTAGCTCTGCGCGGCGGTGAAGTAGTAGCCCTCGTCGCGGACGAACCCCACCGGCCCCTGGGTGAGCGCCATCGCCGCTGCGGTGCCGAAACCCATCCACCGCGCCAGCGCCTTGTCGGTCACCGCGTGGTCCATGCCTGCAGGCAGAAGGGCCGCCCCGCATCCGGGGAGGAGACGGAGAACTGGAACTCGCGCTCCGAGGCGCCCGCCGGCAAGGCCACGTCCAGCCGGCGCCAGCCGGTCCCATCCCGCTCGGTGCGCGGCACGCGCAAGCTGCCCAACCCGAGTCCGTCGGCGGAGACGAGCACGACGATCTCGGGCCGTCCTGCATCGTAGGCGCGCTCGCCAATCACTCCGGCTCGGACGTGCAGCGCGGCCCCGGCAGAGCCGCGCGCCACGAACCGGCCGCCAACGGCCACCCGCACGCAGCGCCGCGCCACGTAGTCGACCTCATGCTCTTCGGAAGCCCGGGTGAGATCGGCCGCGACCTCTGGCAGGCGCAGATCCCAGCCTTGCAGCAGCAGCGCGCCGAACCGCCGACCCTCCGCCGGGACCGCGCCGCGCGCCCGCAGCGCAGCTCCGGGATCGCGGAAGAACGGCGTGCGCGGCAGCGACAGCATCCAGAGGCGCTGCACGCCCATGAAGTCCGCGTCGTCGAGCCGCTCCTCGGCGAGCACGGGCATCGCGTCGACGAAGAGCCGGGCGCGCTCTGCCCAGGGCGGCCAGATCTGCACCGCATCCCCGGCGCGCCCCGCGCCCCGCAGGGCCCCTGCCGCCTCCGCCCAGTCCTGGTCCGAGGGCAAGCGCGCCCCCAGCGAGAGATCGAAGGCGAGCGATCCAGCCCCGAGCGCGATCAGCGCGATGAGCGCCGCCCTACGTACTGCCAAGCTTGATCTTCCGCTCGCTCTTCTCGCGGCAGAAGAGGCACAGCGCCACTTCCGGGTACTGCGCGAACCCAGGCGACCAGCCCGGGTGCATGGCGCAGCGCGGATCGAAGCAGTGGTGCAGATCCCAGAGGTGCCCGATGTAGTGCGCCGCGCGCTTGGCCAGGCCCACTTCCATGGGCATGCCCTTGTCGGCGAGCCCGTGCGCGGTGGCGATGGCCTTGCCGCCGCCGTACTGCGCGAACCCGTCCACCGGGCCGCGGCCCATGGGCCCCTCGGGCGCGGTGAGCGGCTCGCTGGTCAGGTAGATGATCTTGTCGTCGGCATAGAGGGCGACGTCGTCGTCCATCTCCTCCACCGCCTTGACCGCGTCGTAGGCCGACTGCTCGTCGTCGAGCGAGCCGCGCGGCATGTCGCCTTCGCCTTCCAGCTCGGAGCCCATGCCGTAGGCCGCGTGCACGCGCCGGGAGACGAAGTCGATGACGTCGGGCGGGAACTCCGAGAGCGTGACGATGCGGATCATCGCTTTCCTTTCGCCTTCGCCTTGGGCGGCGGCGCGGCTTTCTTGGGCGGAGCCGCCTTCTTGGCCGCCGGGCGCGGCGCCGCCTTCTTCGCCGGAGCCGCTTTCTTCGCCGGCGCCGCCTTCTTGGCTGGCGGCGGCGCGCGCGTGGCCGCGTGCGGATGTGCCGGAGCATGCGGAGCGTGCGGATGTGCCGGAGCATGCGGAGCGTGCGGATGTGCCGGGGCATGCGTCGGCGCGTGCGGAGCGTGAGCCGGCTTCTCCTTCTCCGGCTTGTGGGGCTCCTTCTCCGCCTTGTGGGGCCGCGGCTTCTCCGCCGGCTTCTTCTCGGGCTCCGTCGCCGCCTCCTCTTCGCCCTCTTCCTCTTCGCCCTCGCTGGCGGCAGCAGCCGGCGCCGTCGCCGCCGGGGCCGCTTCCTCCTCCGCCATCTCTTCGTCCTCGAACCCGAGGTCGTCCTCGGCGCCGGCCGCGGCGGGCGCGGGCGGTCCCAGCGTGGCGGGCGGCAGCACCTTGCCCTTGCGCTTCATCCCTTCCGGCGGCCAGAGCGCGTAGTCGAGGTTGTCCTCTGCCACGTGCAGCGGGATGTTCATCGCGGCGGCGATCTCGCCCACCAGGAGATGGCGGGCGTTGTCGTAGAGCTCGCGTTCCTTCGCCGGCAACGGCCGCACGCGGCTCAGGGCGTGCAGGCCCTTGAGCACTTCCACGGTGCCGAAGAGGCCGCCGCCGCTCATGCGGTCGGCGTTCTCGCGGTGGCGGACCTTCCAGTCGAGCTGCGGGCTGGTGTCGGGCGAGGCGAGGTCGTCGAACACCTTGTCGATGGCCGCCACGTCGGCCACCTTGCGCAGCCCGATGCCCATCACCTTGGCCTTGGGCACCATCACGGTCGCGCCGTCCTCCTCGCGCGAGAGCGTGACCACCTCCCAGTTCTGGCCGGCGATGTTCTTGGTGGAAACGCCGGTGATGCGGCAGATGCCTTGGTTCGGATACACGACCCGGTCGCCGACGTGCAGGCTGCCGTCCCCGATCACCGCCTCTTGGGATTTGCTTGCCATTCAGCGTTCCTCGCTATCGCAGCCGTGTTCACTGTGCAAGGCACTCCGGGAAGGCACGCACGCGCCAGCCCGGCTGGTCGGAGTCACCAGCGATGCGCATTTGATTTGCGCGTAGCGTCAAGTCAAGATACTCATCCAGGACGCAGTGCGTCATCGGAGGTCCATAGAATGGCCGAGGCCCATCTCTCCAACACCGAAGTCCCCGACCGCGGTGGCTCTTTCCTCTTCCAGCCCGTCGGGGCACGGCCCTTCATGACCCCGGAGAAGTTCACCTCCGACCAGCGTCAGTTCTTCCGCACCGGCGGCGAGTTCACGCGCGTCGAGGTGGTCGAGAAGCGCGACCGCTTCGTCGACCACGACTACGGCCTCTTGCGCGATCTGATCGGCAAGGCCGGAGAGCTTGGGCTGCTCGGCGTCGACGTCCCCGAGGAGTACGGCGGCCTCGGCCTCGACAAGGTGACCTCGATGCTGGTGGCCGAGTCCCAGGCCGGCGACGGCTCCTGGGCCACCACCTTCGGCGCGCACACAGGCATCGGCACCTTGCCCATCGTCTTCTTCGGCACGCCGGCGCAGAAGGCGAAGTACCTGCCCGACCTCGCCGCCGGCAGGAAGGTGGCGGCGTACGCGCTGAGCGAGGCCGGCAGCGGTTCGGACGCGCTGGGAGCGAAGACCACCGCGCGCCTCGCGCCGGACGGCAAGCACTACGTCGTCAACGGCGGCAAGATGTGGATCACCAACGGCGGCTTCGCCGACGTCTACGTCGTCTTCCTCAAGGTGGACGGCGGCGGCTTCACCGCCTTCATCGTCGAGCGCGGCACGCCCGGCTTCAGCACCGGCCGCGAGGAGCACAAGCTGGGCCTGCGGGGCAGCTCGACGACCCCTCTGATCTTCGAGGACGCGCTGGTCCCCGTGGAGAACGTGCTGGGCGAGATCGGCAAGGGTCACAAGATCGCCTTCAACATCCTCAACGTGGGCCGGCTCAAGCTGGCGGCCTTCTCCTCGGGCGGGATGAAGTGGTCCTTGCGCAGCGGCACCGCGTACGCCGCGCAGCGCAAGCAGTTCGGCAAGGCCATCGCCGAGTTCGGGCTGGTGCGCGAGAAGCTCGCCCGCGCCGCCGCCAACACCTACGCGGTGGAGTCGATGACCTACCGCGCCGCCGGCGCCATCGACGACGCCATCGGCGATCGCAGCGACGCAGCGCACGTGATGGCCTCGATCGAGGAATACGCCATCGAGGCCAGCATCATGAAGATCACCGGGTCGGAGTGGATGTTCTCGCTGATCGACGAGATGCTGCAGATCCACGGCGGCAACGGCTTCGTCACCGACTATCCGGTGGAGCGGGCGTACCGCGACAACCGCGTCAACCGCATCTTCGAGGGGACCAACGAGATCAACCGGCTCCTCATCCCCGGGATGATCTTCAAGCGCGCGATGAAGGGCCAGATGCCGCTGATGGAGGCGGTCTCGCGGCTCGACGAGGAGCTCGCCGACCCGAAATTCTTTCCTGCGCCCATGGGCCGGCTTGCGGCCGAGCGCCGTGGGGCGGAGATGGCCAAGCGCGAGTTCATCTTCGCGGCGCGCTGGGCGGCGACGCTGGGGCCGGCGCTGGAGCAGCGGCAGGAAGTGCTGGCGGCGCTGGCCGACTGCGCCATCGAGGTCTACGCGATGGACTCGATCCTCGGCCGCACGCTCGCCACCGACGACCGTCCCGAGCTGCGCGACGCCCTCTGCCGCTTCTTCTGCGCCGAGAGCCGCGAGCGCGCAATCGATCGCGCGCGCACGGCGCTCTGCGCGGTGCTGCCGGCCGGCGAGGTGGAGGCGCAGCTGGAGCAGCTCTCGCGCCTGCACCGCTATACGCCAGTGAACATCATGGAGGCGCGCGAGGGCATTGTCCCGTCCGTGCTCGACACTGGCGGCTACCCGATCGCCTGGTAGCGCACGTCCGTGGGGTGTCGTCAGGCTCCCATCTTCTCCCACCCATGCACATCATCTCGCCGGGATGTCTCGGGCGAGGGGGGCGTGGTGAGGAATTCGGAGATGGGGCGAACAGGGGCGGTCCGGCCACTTTGGTCGGAAGCGGACAACCTGCGCGAGCGCGTTTCTGAAGCGAGCTCGCTGTACGGGTTCTTCTCCTTCGACGCCGGTCTCTCGCAGCGGGCCTCCCACGGCCACTTGCGGACCAACCCGGCCGCGCGCGCCGCGCTGATCCGGCTGTGCGCAGCTCCCAACACGCGCGGGGCCGTCGTCTCCGCGCGCAAGGTGGAGACGCTGCAGCACCGGCTGCGGCTGCACCGGCTCGCCTACGTGGGCGTTCACGGGGCGGACGTGCAGGCGTACGGCCTGCGCCTGGTCACCGAGCCCGATCGCGAGCTGGCGGAACAAGCCATGCAGAAGCTGCGGCGCGCCTGCTCACGCCTCGAGGCCGTCGCGGCGCCGGGCGTGGTGCTGGAAGACCGGACCTGGGCGCTGGTGCTGCACCTGCGCAACGCCGAGCCCGCCGCGCGCATCGCCGCGGCGGAGGCGTTCGGCAAGCTGGTGGCGGCGGAGAACCTGCACCTGCGCCGCAGCGCGGACACGCTGGAGGCGGTGGCTGACCATGCTTCCACCTGGCGCGCCGTGCTGGGGCTGCTCGCCGGCATGCGCGGGGCGCTGCCGGTCTACGTCGGAGCCGGCGAGGCCGACGAGGAAGCCTTCGCGGTGCTCAACCGACGCAGCGCCATCACCGTCCACGTGGGACCCCCGCCGCGCACCGGCACCAACGCGCGCTGGCAGGTGGCCGACACCGGCGAGGTGATCCGGCTCGTCCACTGGCTGGCCGACGCGCGCCGCCGCTGCTGAAACGCCCAAGGGATAGTCAACAGACGCGGGGCGCTACGGATGTGCCCGCAGGGCGGCGGGAGGAACTTGCGCGCGCACCGGCGGCGCGTCGCCGCCGCGGCTCCCTGGAGCGGCACATGAACATTCGCAAGGACGGCATCGCCATCCTCGCTGGCGTCGCCTTCGCGGCGACGGGCGCGTTCGCGCAAGGCAGCACTTCGGGCACCACCACCGGCGGCAGCACCACCAGCGGCACCGGTCCGGACGCGTCCGCCGGCAGCAGCGGCACCGCCAAGTCGGGCAGCACCAGCAAGAAGAGCAAGAAGGCGAAGAAGAGCAAGAAGTCCAAGAAGGGGAGCGCCGCCACCAGCGGAGCCACCGACTCCACCAGCGGGACCCCGAAGTAGAGCCCGGGGCCTCGGCGTTTGGGGCGCGTTCCGGACCGCGACCCCAAACGCACTGAGCGCGAATCCCGACGGCGGACCGGCCATGCTAGAGGTTCCGCGGCATGCGTCTCGATCCCCATAGCTACGCGGACACGGATCATCCGCGCACCCGCAGCATCGACTTCGCGCTCGCCGTCGACTTCAAGAGCCGCCAGCTCTCCGGCGAAATCCTCCTGCACTTCCACGCGCCCGGCTCCGGGCCGCTGGATCTCGACACCCGCGACCTGCGCATCGACTCCGTCGCGACGCTCCAGGGCGCGCCCTTGCGGCATGCCCTGGCCGCGCCCGAGCCGATCCTCGGCGCGCGCCTGCGCATCGACCTGCCGTCGGGCACCTCCGGCGTGCGCATCCACTACGCGACTTCGCCGCGCGCCACCGCGCTGCAGTGGCTCGAACCTTCCCAGACCGCCGGCGGGTTGCAGCCATTCCTCTTTTCGCAGGCGCAGCCCATCCACGCCCGGTCGCTCTTCCCGCTTCAAGATACGCCGCGCAACCGCATCACGGTGGGCTCGGCGCGCTTCACCGTTCCGGCGCGGCTGCGCACGCTGATGGCCGCCGCCGCCAAGGGTCGCGAAACCCAGGGCGACCTGGCGGTGGATGCCTTCGAGATGCCGCAGCCCATCCCGCCCTACCTGCTCGCCTTCGCGGTGGGCGATCTGACGCCGCGCCAGCTCTCGGCGCGCTGCGCGGTCTGGGCGGAGCGCGCGCTGGCCGACGCCGCCGCGGAGGAGTTCGCGCAGGTGGAGGACATGCTGGTCTGCGCGGAGGAGCTGTTCGGGCCCTACGACTGGGATCGCTACGACATCCTGGTGATGCCGCCCAGCTTCCCCTACGGCGGCATGGAGAACCCGCGCCTCACCTTCGTCACGCCCTCGGTGCTCGCGGGAGACAAGTCGCTGGTCAACGTCATCGCGCACGAGCTGGCGCACGCCTGGACCGGGAATCTGGTGTCCAACGCCACCGCCAACGACTTCTGGCTCAACGAGGGCTTCACCGTCTATGCCGAGCGGCGCATCCTCGAGGCGCTGGACGGCGTCGAGGCCGCCGAGCTGCACGCCGCCATCGGCTTGCACGACCTGCGCGTCGCGCTGGAGCGGTTCAAGGATCGCCCGCAGCTCACCCGGCTGCGCACCGAGCTTTCGGGGATCGATCCGGACGAGGCGTACTCCACCATCCCGTACGAGAAGGGCTATCTGCTCTTGCGCAAGCTGGAGCTGACCGCCGGCCGCGCCGCCTGGGACGACTTCCTGCGCGCTTATCTGGAGAACTTCCGTTTCCAGAGCATCACCACCCAGGAGTTCCTCGATTTCCTCGAGGCGCGGCTCCCCGGCCTGGCAGCGCGCGCCAGGGCGCTGGAGTTCATCGACAAGCCCGGCCTGCCGCCCGACGCGCCCATCCCGCGCTCGCCGCGGCTCACGCAGCTGCGCAGGGGGGAGGCCGAGCCGCAGAATCCGACGGAATTGTTGGCGTGGCTCCACTCCGCCCAGCTCGACGCCGCGCGCCTGCGCGAGCTCGACGCGCGCTACGGCCTCTCCACGCGGCGCAGCCTGGAGCTGCGGCACACCTTCGTGCTGCTGCAGCTCCGCGCCGGCGTGCCGGAGGGAATCGAGGGAGCGCGCCGGGTGGCGCTGGAGACTGGGAGGATGAAGTATCTGCGTCCCGTCTTCACCGAGCTGGCCAGGCGCGACCGCGACGCCGCCGCCCGCATCTACGAGGAGGCGAAGGGCGGCTACCACAACATCGCCCGCGCGGTGGTGGAGGGGCTGTTGAAAACCGCATCCTCGCAAGGCTAGGGTTCCAACACCAACCCTACGAGGAACCCATGCCCCGCCCGGTCGTCGCCGTCGTGATCGCGCTGTTCCCGATCGCCGCATTCGCTGGGAAGCACCACGTCCTCAAGGCCACCCCGGAAAACGTGCAGTGGGGGTGGCTGGATCCGGCCGAGAAGCCGCGCCTGACCATCGAGTCCGGCGACACCGTCTCCATCGAGACGCTGATGCACGCCAAGGATCAGATCACCAAGGGCGCGACGATGGAGAAGATCGTCGAGCTGCGCAAGGCCAATCCGGGCGGCGGGCCGCACTCGCTCACCGGACCGATCTTCGTCAACGGCGCCGAGCCCGGGGACGTGATGGAGATCCGCATCCTCAAGATCGTCCCCAAGAAGGTGGGCACCAACTTCAACCTGCCGGGGAAGGACTTCCCCACCATCGGGCTGCTCGCCAAGGACTTCCCCGAAGGCTACGTGAAGTACTTCGACATCGACCCCAAGGCGAAGACCGTCCAGTTCAAGCCGGGCATCGAGATCCCGCTCCGGCCCTTCCCGGGGACGCTGGCGGTGGGCATCGATCCCGACGATCCCTCGCCGCGCAAGGGCGGGGCCAAGGACCCGATGGCACCGGTGAGCACGCTGCGGCCCTGGAAGAACGGCTCCAACATGGACATCAACGAGATGACCGAGGGCAGCACCATCTACATCCCGGTGTTCCTCAAGGGCGGGCTGATCTGGACGGGCGACTCGCACTGCGCGCAGGGCAACGGCGAGGTGAACCTCACCGCCCTGGAGTGCTCGTACGAGGAGATCCGGCTGCAGCCCATCGTCCACAAGGACATGAAGCTGACCTGGCCCCGCATCGAGACCAAGACCCACTACATCCTGGTGGGCTTCGACGAGGATCTGATGAAGGCGTTCACCAACGCCGTCTCGGAGACGGTGGACTTCCTGGTGCAGAAGAAGGGGCTCTCGCGCGAGGAGGCCTACTCGCTGGCGTCGGTGGCCGCCGACTGCCGGGTCAGCCAGGTGGTGGACGTCCGCAAGGGCGTCCACTGCATGATCCCCAAGTCGATCTTCACTTCGAAGACGGCCGCTGGCAAAGGCT
>C688J18823_10000456_pt1 | contig 23839 bp, 23 predicted proteins | sample HopSoiMetagenom1_FD_18823 | JGI IMG/M metagenome (IMG submission 18823) | reverse complement strand
GGGCATTAACGACGATAAGGTCATCTGGCCAGCCGCGCAGGGTCGCAATTTCCGCAATGCGGTCTGTGCCGGAAACGTGATCCGGCCGGGTCATCATCGCCCGGTGTCCGTGCTGCTCGACTGCTTGCTGAACCTTCTGATCATCCGTAGCGACGATGACTTCGTGCGCCCCCGATTCACGTGCACGGTCCGCGACGTGTACCACCATCGGTTTGCCGGCTATGTCCGCAAGCGGTTTGCCGGGCAGACGTGCAGAGGCGTAGCGCGCGGGAATGACGACGACAAATTGCATGGTGATTTCGTAACAGGCGGAGCGGTAATCGGTGAAGCCGGATCGTTGCAGCGGATCATGCGTTACCGTTCACCGCACTTCTTCCTCCGGAGGCAGTTTGCGCGCTTCGTCTTCCAGCATCACAGGAATTCCGTCCACAATCGGATAGGCGAGCCGGCAGGCCTTGCACACCAATTCCTTTTCGGCCTTTTTGTATAGCAGCGGACCCTTGCATAGGGGACAGACCAGGATATCGAGCAGTTTAGGATCCATGCCGGTCTTTCATCTTCTCCAGAATCAGCGTGCCAAGGCCAGTATCGACGACCGCGTCCACGGGCAATACCCAATGGTTTTCACGCGCGAAGGGCATGCATTTTATCGCATCCTTCTCGGTCATGATGATGGCATCGCCATTGGCAAACTCCAGATCGTCCGCAGAGTAGGCATGATGATCGGGGAACGAATGCGCCACGAAATTGAGCTTCATGCGCTGCAGGTGATCGAAAAAGCGTCCCGGATTACCGATGCCGGCGATTGCGTGGACGCGTTTTCCCTGGAACGCAGCCGCATCCTGCTGGAACTCGGGATTGAGCAAATTTCGGAACATCGTGCCTTCCAGCGCCATTGCGAACGTTGCTTTGCCAGCAAACGCGGACAATGCATTGCCGGTTACAACTACAGCGTCGACCCGGTTCAAACGCCGCGCGCCTTCCCGCAACGGTCCCGCGGGCATTGGAAGACCGTTTCCCATGCCGCGGCTGCCGTCGATCACTGCGATTTCGAAGTCACGTTCCAGAGCATAGTGTTGCAGACCATCATCGCTGATGATGATGTTGCATCCAGGTTCAGCCGCAATGAGTGCTCTCGCGGCGGCGACGCGGTTACGTCCAATCCAGACCGGACGGCCGCTGCGGGTCGCCAGCAATACCGGCTCATCCCCCGCCACTTCGGGCAGCGAAGTCGGCATTACGGCCATTATCTGGCCGTGACCCCCATAGCCCCGGCTCACGATGCCCGGTGCATAACCTTGCTCGGTTAGAAAATCGCACAACCATAACACCAGAGGCGTTTTTCCCGTGCCTCCAGCGCTGATGTTGCCTACCACGATGACAGGAACAGTGAGCCGATACGAACGCAATAATCCGAAGCGGTAGAGCACGCGCCGAATCCCAGCCACGCATGCGAATACGGCGCCGAAGGGCAGCAGCAGGATGGAAAGCCATGACAGGCGATACCAGTGACGATCGAGGAATCCCAGGATTTGGTCCCTTTTGACGGCTAGTGCAACGATTCGCCTTACGCCAGGCGCGGCGCCACACCGGCGTCAATGGCGCTGTTGCTGGGTCGTAAAGGTGATTTTGCTGAAGCCCGCGACTCGTGCGGCTTCCATGACATTGATCACCGACTGATGAGTGGCATTGGCATCGGCGTTGATGATGATAACCGGGTCGGTGTTGCTGCCTGCAGCGCGCTTGAGTTCGGCTGCAAGGGCTTCTGGGGTGCTAAATCCTACTGCGGCACGGTTGATCATGTACTGACCGTTGGATGACACGCCGACGTTAATCTGATTCGGTCGTTCTGCGGGCTTGCTGGCATCTGCGGTCGGCAGATTGATCTGCATTTCCGAATAGCGCGAATACGTCGTTGTGACAGCCAGGAATATCACGATAACGATCAGAATGTCGATGAACGGAACCAGGTTGATTTCGGGCTCCTCCCTGAACGACCCGCGACGGAAATTCATGACCGTGCAGTTCAGGCCTGACGCTGGCCGTGAATAATTTCTACCAGCTTGACGGCCTGAACTTCCATTTCTACCACGAGCGAATCGGCGCGAGCGCGGAAATGGCGATAGAACACGAGGCTCGGCACTGCGACAATAATGCCGAACGCGGCGTTATACAGCGCAATCGAGATGCCATGTGCCAGCTGACCCGGATTTGCCATTCCCGTGGGTCCCTGTGACCCGAAGATCTCAATCATGCCGATAATCGTACCAAGCAGACCCAGCAATGGCGCCATGGTAGCGATGGTACCGAGTGTCGTGAGAAAGCGGCCTAGCTCGTTTGCGACAGCTCGTCCCGCTTCTTCGATCGACTCTTTCATGATTTCCCGCGAACTGGCCGCTTCTTTCAGGGCAGCGGCAAAGATCCTGCCCAACATGGCTGCCTGTGCCAGCCGCTCCAGCATGTCTGCTGAAACGCCCTTCTGGCGATATTCCTGAACTACCCTGGGCAGCAGATCACGTGGCGCGACAAAATCTTTTCGCAAGGTGTAAAAGCGCTCGCCAATGATGCCGAGCGTAATGATGGAGCACAGGATCAACGGCCAGATCGGCCATCCAGCCGCTTCTATGATGTGTAGCAAGTAGACTCCGCATATTTCAAACCCGCGCCACTTTAAACTGCATCGATAAGCGCAGCAAGCCAACCGGTATGCAGCTCAAGAGGCTCTTGACAAGTGAACCGGTTGCAGTCGTTCACGTAAAATCTGTCCACAATCTTTGTGGATAAGTGTGTGCACAGTTTGTACAAAGGAACGGTAAGTCAAATCTGCGAAAGCTTTTTTTGTAGGATGATTAAAAAAGCGGCGGGCGTAATATTGTCTAAAAACAGTTAGTTATTACGCCACCCCTTGTAGTCATGCGGGTTTCCGGGCAGTCCTATGTCAGTTTGGCGTCAACTGTGGATGAAGAAACAACCGNAGCGGGCNGTGTCAAGATGGAAGTGGAACACGCTATTCNGCGATGCAACNCCTATGCTGATGGAAAGNGCGTTCGGCCTGTGATCTGGAATGCTGCGCCTGCATATGGATGATTCGAATATAACCGTCATCAGCGTTGCGGAACTGAACCGACGCGCNCGCGAGTTCATTGAAACGGGTTTCCCATTGTTGTGGATTGCTGGGGAGATCTGCAACCTCACACGGGCCGCATCAGGTCACTGTTATTTTTCGCTNAAAGACGCNAANGCTCAGGTGCGTTGCGTGTTTTTCCGCAACAAAGCGGCGCTGGTTGGCTGGAAGCTCGAGAACGGGATGCAGGTGGAAGTGCGAGCGCTGCCCACGCTGTACGAAGCGCGCGGTGAGTTTCAATTGACAATCGAAGGCATGCGGCGCTCGGGACTCGGGGTTTTGTTTGAGGCGTTCGAACGTCTGAAGCTCAAGCTCGAACAAGAAGGCCTGTTCGATGCGTTGCGACGCAAGCCGATTCCACGATTTCCCGGCGCAGTCGGCGTGGTGACTTCGCTGACCGGTGCAGTGCTGCACGATGTCCTCACGACCTTGGCGCGGCGCATGCCGTCGATTCGAGTAGTGGTTTATCCCACGCCCGTCCAGGGAGAGGGCGCGGGAATGCGGATTGCTCACGCAATCCGCGCTGCATCGAGGCGCGCGGAAGTCGATGTGCTGATTGTCTGCCGCGGTGGTGGCAGCATGGAAGATCTATGGGCGTTCAACGAGGAAATCGTCGGTCGCGCCATTTTCGATTGCGTCATCCCGGTGGTGTCCGGCGTCGGGCATGAGACAGATTTCACCATCAGTGATTTTGTCGCCGATGCGCGCGCTCCTACGCCCACTGCGGCGGCGGAGCTGGTGAGCCCCAACCGAGTGGAACTGCTGGCTCGCGTTGGCGTATTGCAAAAGCGGCTGTCACGCGATGTTCACCGCGCGCTTAACACCAGGATGCAGCATCTCGATTACCTGTCAAAGCGTCTGGTTCATCCCGGTGAGCGTGTGCAGGCGGAGTTGAGGCATCTGGCACACCTTGCTACCCGGATGCAGGCAGCATCCCGGCGCGCTATTGATGTAGCTGCATGGAATGTGTCGGACCTGTCTCGACAACTGCGAGGCATGCTTCCTGATATCGAGGCGTTCATTGAGAAACAACGAGCGTTGCGGCAGCGGATGAGTTTTTGCCAGTCACGCATGCTGGAACAATACGCTGCCAGGCTGGGAAAAATGAAGGCCAACCTGGAACATCTCAATCCACGCGCGGTGCTGCATCGCGGCTATAGCATTGTGGAAACGGATGACGGCCGGGTCGTCAGCTCGTCCGGACAGCTTGCCTCTGGCCAATTACTGCGTATGACGTTTGCGAGCGGTGGGGCCCGCTCGCGCGTTGAGCATATAGATATTCCAGAAGACTGATTTGGATTTGGGTGCCGGGTGCGTTATCGTATCTAGGCGCATGTTGATTGTTGACTGCTTGTTCACCGGGCATCTTGGTTCCGTCCCAAAAAAATGACTATCCGAGGAGATACCATGTTTTTCGCAAAAAAATTGTTGTCTTTAATGTTGCTTGCATCGTTTGGCCTGCTGTCCTTGAATGCTGCTGCACAATTGGCAGACAAAAAAGTTTTGACGCTCGAGGGCGCCAAGAAAGTCGCGGCGGCGGCAGAGGCCGAAGCGAAGAAAAACAACTGGAACGTGGTGATTGCGGTGGTGGATGATGGCGGAAACCTGCTTTACCTGCAGCGCATCGACGGCACGCAAACCGGCAGCATTGACGTCGCGATCCAGAAGGCCCGCACCGCCCAGGCGTTCAAGCGTCCGACCAAAGTGTTTGAAGACGCGATTGCCGGCGGTCGCAATGCGCTGATCGCATTGCATGGCGCATTGCCGCTGGAAGGCGGGCTGCCGATTACGGTCGGTGGTCAACTGGTCGGTGCGATTGGAGTAAGCGGTGTCAAATCCACCGAGGACGGCCAAATCGCAAAGGCGGGTGCGGATTCGCTACAGTAACTGATACGCGTGGTACGCATTTTCACCACGAAGACACCAAGGCCACGAAGAAAGCCACACAACGCATCAACTTTTTTTAGCGCTTTTCCTTGCCGTTCTTCGTGTTCTTCGTGTCTTTGTGGTGACATTACCAAAATTACCGATCACTTATCCAACTCCCGCGACAGCCAGCCTTCGATCCGGGCTTGCAGGTCTGTGGCAAGACAATCGAATGGCATGACTCCTGGTGTCGCGCGAAGCCAGGTCAACTGTCGTTTCGCGAGCTGGCGCGTGGATGCGACTACCTTCTCGCCTAACGCCGCCAGGTCAAATTCGCCATCCAGAAATTGCCAGGTCTGCCGGTACCCCACGCAGCGCATTGACGGCAACGCCGGATTGAGCACATAAGTCTTCCGCAATCCGCGCACTTCCTCAATAAGCCCCATTTCCAGCATGTGCTCGAAGCGTTGCGCTATGCGCTGATGCAGTACGCCGCGGTCGCTTGGCATAAGCGCAATCGGCAGCATCCGGTAGGGCAAGGGAGCGGCATTTTGAGTGGCAATGAGTTGCGACATCGGTTTGCCGGTCAAGTAGAAGATCTCCATTGCGCGTTGGATGCGCTGGGAATCGTTGCGGTCCAATCGTGCTGCCGTAACAGGGTCGAGGCGCTCCAATTCGCGATGAACGGCAGCCCAACCGGCTCGGGCGGCCATGGCGTCGATCACCATGCGGGCGTTGGCATCGGCACCGGGCAGGACACTCAGGCCCTCGCGCAGCGCTTTGAAGTACAGCATCGTGCCGCCCGTCAAAAGCGGAACCCGGCCGCGCGCGACGATGCCTTGCATGAGTTCAAGGGCATCATCGCGGAATTGCGCCGCCGAATAGGTCTGCGTGGGATCGATAATATCGATCAAGTGATGGCGAACCTGGGAGCGCGTTTCCAGATCCGGCTTGGCGGTACCGATGTCCATGTCGCGGTACACAAGGGCTGAATCCACGCTAACGATTTCAACCGGCAAGCGCCTAGAGAGTTCCAATGCAACGCTTGTTTTGCCGCTGGCGGTGGGCCCCATCAGCAGGATTGCCGGGGGCGCTTGTCGCCCCTCGCCGGTCATTTTCCCCTCATGAACATCTTGTCCAGTTCACCGGTGGTGATTTGAAACCAGGTCGGTCGGCCGTGGTTGCACTGGCCGGAGCGCTCAGTCGTCTCCATGTCACGCAGAAGCGCGTTCATTTCCGTGAGCGTCAGGGCGCGGTTGGCCCTGACCGCTGCATGGCACGCCATGGTCGACAACATTTCGTTCTGACGCTCCGCCAGCACCCGCGTGCCGCCAAATTCCGCGATCCCGGCCAGGACATCGCGTGCCAGCTGTGCGGCATCGGCTTGCACCAGGCTCATCGGGATGGAGCGTACCGCGAGTACGGCCGGGGCGATTTCCGCCAGTTCGAAGCCCAGGCGCGCCAAGGTGTCCGGATTTTCGCCGGCGGTAGCGACCTCCAGAGCGCTCGCATTCATCGTCGCTGGAATCAGCAGATGCTGGGTCGGGATGCCATCACCCTCAACGGCGAATTTCAGTTGTTCATAGACGATACGCTCATGCGCGGCATGCATGTCGACGACTACCAGACCGTGTTGATTTTGCGCAAGGATGTACACACCGGACAGCTGTCCGAGCGCAAATCCCAGCGGGTGATCCACGTCCGGCGGCAGAGTGGCAAACGCCTGCTCTGCTGAGGCAAACGGCGTTGCCGTGCCGGAAGAGCCGAACAGCGTGGCATAAAAAGCAGCCGGTTCATTGGTCAGCAGATTCATATCGGACTGACGGACGAAGCCGCTATCGAACCGATACGCAGGCGACGACGCCGGTTGCGGTCTTGCGCTGATGCCGGCGTGCGCGGTCGACAACGTTTTCTCCAGGGCGTGAAACACGAATTGGTGTATGCCTCGTGAGTCGCGAAAGCGCACTTCTGTCTTGCTTGGATGCACATTGGCATCAACCAGGGCGGGATCGAGATCCAGAAACAATACGTAAGCCGAATGGCGGTCGTGATGTAACACGTCATGGAACGCTTCACGCACTGCATGCGACAGAACCTTGTCGCGAACGAAACGGCCATTGACGAAAAAATATTGCGCATCGCGCGAGCTGCGAGAGTAGGCCGGCTGAGCTACCAGTCCATGCAAGTGGAAGCCCGCGCTGTTGACGTCTACGCGCAGCGACGCGGACGCAAACTCATCGCCCAGCACGGCCCGGATGCGTTCATGCTCACTGGTTGCCTGGAGATGCCACTGCGCGCGTCCATTGTGAGTCAGCATGAAGCGCACATTGGGACGGGACAGCGCAATTCGCTTGAATGCTTCGTCGCTGTGCGCGTACTCGGTCTGCGGGGTGCGCAAAAATTTCCGGCGTGCCGGAGTATTGAAGTAAAGCTCTGAGGCCTCCACGGTGGAACCGGCCGCAATCGAAGCGGGTTCTGGCGGCAGGCGCGTGCCGCCGCGCGCCTCAATTTTCCATGCTCGCGCGCTGCCGGCTGCCCTGCTGGCAAGACTGAAATGCGAAACTGCTGCGATACTAGCTAGCGCTTCGCCGCGAAACCCAAGGCTTGCCACGCGTTCGAGGTCTTCCAGGGAGGCGATCTTGCTGGTGGCGTGGCGTGCCAGCGCCAACCCAAGATCCTCCTCCGCAATACCCACGCCATTGTCGGAAACGCGTATTTGCCGGATACCACCATCCGTCAACTGGATGGAAATTTCCGACGCACCTGCATCAAGGCTGTTTTCCAGCAGTTCCTTGAGAGCGGACGCGGGCCTGTCGACCACTTCGCCGGCGGCGATCTGGGTGATCAACAAATCGGGGAGCAGATGTATGGAAGGCATCGACGATGAGCGGCTCGGCCCGATTATAACTGCAGGCAAACGGGTTCATCCGGGTGCCGGTTGCAGCCGAATTATTATAAGACTTGGCTGATTTTCCTCAGACGCACACTTGGCGCGCCTTGAGGCGGAAATCGCGGAAAATAAAAGTCAGCGTTGAATCAGGCACCCGGCAACAATGCGGGGCATCATATTTCTCTTTAATCGGCAATCGGCTCTAGACGTGCGCCCCGCCAAGCCTAATAATTGGAAGGTTTTCAAGGCTTTTGCAACGAGGCTTGGTTCGTTTATTTGATTCCCGCAGCGTTGCTTTTTCCGGGGGCTGAGAAAGAACAGGATGGACAAAAAGACAATTTACTCAAAGACCGGCAAAGGTGTGCTGGAAATCAAGAACAAAGCCGGCAAGCTCGCAAAAGACCTGGTCAAGGTCCTTACTCTGATCGACGGCAAATGTACGGTCGACGATCTGATCTCCAAGTCGAAGTTCAGCGATGCCGAAATGAAAAAGGCACTGAGCGATCTGACGACCGCGGGTTACATCAAGGAATTTGCCAATACGTCCACCGGTACCAAAGGTGGCGGTGCAGGTTCCTATGTCGACGATCTCGACTTCACCTCTTCTCTGGCTCCGACCAAAAACGTCTACCAGAACGCCCAGAGCGAATGGCGTCAGCGGGAGACGGCGGATCGTGCAAAGGCAGAAGAAGAAGCCAAGCAAAAGCGCGACCAGGAAGATCAGCAGAAGAAGCAGGAAGCAGCGAAGTTGGCTCGCGAAGAAAGCGCGCGCCTGGCAAAGATAGAGGCTGAACGCAAGGTGAAGGAGGCGGCTGCGCTGAAATTGCGCGAGGAAGCGGAACGCAAGGAAAAAGCCCAGGCGGAAGCCATGGCCCAGACGCAGCGTGATCTTTCGAAAGTACTTGAGGTCGAGCGGCAGGCATTCGAGCAGGCCGAACGCAAGAAACTTGAGCAACAGCACATGCGGACCTCGGAAAACGCCGCGCGGCGCGCTCGTGAGGAAGCTGAGCAGAGGATCAGGGCAGAACAGGAACGTCGTTCCGGCTCAGAAGAGAGCAAGCACAAGGAGGAGGACCGCAGGCGCGCTGAAGACGAGATGCGCCGCCGCGAGAACGAGGACCGGCAGCGCAAGGAAGATGAAGAGCGCCGGATGCGGGAAGCTGAGGAACGCAAGAAACGCGAGGACGAGGAACGACGCCGGCGGGAGGAGGAAGACCGCAAGCGGCAGGAAGACGAGGCACGCGGCCGACGAGAGGAAGAGGAGCTCAGGAAGCGCGAAGAGGAACAGCGCAAGCGCGAAGAGGAACAGCGCAAGCGCGAAGAGGAACAGCGCAAGGAAGAGGAACGCAGGGCCGAGGATGAGCGTAAACGCCGCGAAGAGGAAGAACGTGTTCGCGCAGAAAAAGAGCGGCAACGCAAGGAAGACGAACAGCGGAAAGCGCGCGAGGCAGAAGAAAACCGCGCACGCCGCGAAGAAGAAGACCGGCGGCGCCGCGAAGAAGATGAGCGCCGTCGTCGCGAAGAGCAGGATGCGCGTCAGCGCCGTGAGCAGCAAGAAACAGCGGATCGCGCACGCCGCGAGGAAGATGAGCGCCGGGAACGAGATAAAAAGGCCGCTTCCTCTAGCGATGATCTGCCCGAATTCGATATTTCCGGCTTGAGGGCCATGGAGTCGCAGGTCGCAGTCGAATTTGAGAAGCAGCAGGAAGCATTGCGCAAGCGGGAAGAAGAAGAAGAGCGTCGTCGCGAGCAGGAAGAACAGGCGCGGTTTGCGCTTGAGCGTGCCGAGCGGGAAGAGCAGGCTCGCGAAGAAGCTGCTCGGCGCGAAGCGCAAGATCTTGAACGCCGCGAACGCATGGAACTCGAGCGTCAAGAGCGTGAGGGAAGAGAGCTCAAACGCCAGGAAGAGAAGGAATCTCGCATTCGCGAGCAGGAAGAGGCAAAGGCCAAGCGCGAACAGGAGCGCCTGCGCCAGGATGCGATGAAAGTTGAAAATGAGCGGCGCTCGCGCGAGGACGCTCTTGTCAAGCGGCGTAAAGAGCAAGAGGAGCGCGATCGCAAGCGTGCCGAAGTCGACACGCTGAAGCGGCAAAAAGGGCTCAAGACACCGCTGGACCGTTTCAAACCGGTTTTTATCGGACTGGTTGCGGTCATTGTAATCATCGTAGGCGGCCTGCAGGTGGTGCCGATGAACGTTTACGTGCCATCGATAGAAAAGCTGGCCTCTGCGCACCTGAAGGAGCCGGTTTCAATCGGTTCAATGCATATATCCGTGCTGGGCGGGTTTGACATCATTCTTCAGAATGTGAAAATCGGCACGGCACAGGACGTCAAAATCGAGAAGATTTCCGTTTCCCCTGAATTCGGCTCGGCATTTGCAGACGTAAAAATAATTCATAAGATGCAATTGGACTCTGCAGCGCTCGCGGAAGAAGTCTTGCCCAGGTTACCCAAGTGGTTGGATTCGGCAATCTCCGACAGGACGTTGCAAATAGGGCGGATCGTGGCGAAATCAACCAAGCTCGAGTCTCGCAGCGCCAAATTGCCGGCATTCGACGTTGATCTAGCTTTTTCTCCGGAAGGGTCGATACAGAAGGCACTGCTTTCATCGACCGACGGTAAAGTCAACGTGGAACTCGTCCCGCACGATAATCAAATTGATATAGCACTGAACGCCACCAAGGGTTGGATACCACCGGTCGGACCGCAGCTCGAATTCACAGATTTGACGCTGAAAGCAATAGCTAATCACCAGCGCATTACGGTCGAGAAGTTTGAATCCCTGCTCTACGGTGGCGCTGCGAAAGGCAGCGCAGTCATCATGTGGGGCGGCCCGTGGTCACTTGAAGGTGAGCTAATAACTGAACGCATCGAATTGCAGCACCTGATGGCAGTCTTCACCCGGGATGCCAAATCGACTGGACAACTTCAATCCAGCCTGCGCTATGCAATGTCTTCGCAAAGCTTGGCTACGCTCTTCGATGGCCCCCGGATTGACGGGAGTTTCGAAGTAAAAAAAGGCGATATGGATGGCGTAGACCTGGTGCGGGCTTTGCAATCCGGCGGACGTGGCGTAACTCAGGGCGGCGCCACGCGCTTCGAGGAGATCACCGGCACGCTCAATCTGGCAGGAGGCCGCTACCAGTACCGGAACGTGAAGCTTGGTTCCGGACTATTGTCTGCGACCGGCGCGTTCGAGGTATCGCCGAGCAAGAATGTCGGTGGCAGAATAACGGTCGAATTACGATCGCAGGCGGCACAGATAAGAGGAAACTTTATTGTGGACGGCGATCTCAAGGCGGTTGTCTTGAGACCGAACTGACCTGCTCAACTGGTGCTCTTCAGGTCGGCTCGGGTATCGATGTCTCGCAGAATTCCCTCATCATCGGCCTCCAGGAGTTCGACCTCGCCGGAATGACGCCCGATGACAGAGCGTGCCCCTTCATCTCCACTTAGATTCTGCAGTTCTCTCAGATAGCGACCACCGAATCCGACTGGGTGACCGCGTTGTCCACGGTAGGCCGGTATGATGATACGGCCGTTGTGCGCAACGCGTGCTGCTACGGAACTTATCGTCCGCGGTTGCACGAAGGGCATATCGCCCAGCGCGATGACCCATCCGTCCGCATCGCGGCTGGCTTCAATACCGCATACAAAACTGTGTGCCATGCCTAAATGGGCGTCATCGCACTCATAGATGGCGACCTGTTCATCGTCGAGACAGGCGCGCAGACGGTCATCGCCGGTACGGATTACTGCGATGACATTAGGTAATGCGCGTTTTAGGGCGCGCAGCGAAGCCAGCCCGATCGGCGTACCGTCCCCGAGCGGGTGCAACAGCTTATCCGCGCCGAAGCGGCTGCCGCTGCCTGCGGCCAGCAAGATGCCTGTGATCATGGGAAATCAGTGATCGGTGAACCGGGGAAATAAAGGGGCAGATCAAACCACCCCAAATGCGGTCACTCTTTACCGCTCATTGAGCGCAAGCTTGCTGCGCGCCAGCGGAGGATTCGCTGAAAAATATTTTCTGATTCCAACAAGGATCGCCTGCGCCATCTTGTCCTGATATTTTTCGTCCTTGAGTTTTACTTCTTCCTCAGGATTGGTCAGAAATGCCGTTTCGACCAGGATGGACGGAATGTCGGGCGCCTTCAGGACCGCGAATCCGGCTTGTTCGACGTGGGCCTTGTGCAAGTCATTGACCCCGCCGAGTTCCCCGAGTACCGCTTTGGCAAGTTTGAGACTGTCGTTGATGGTCGCTGTTTGCGACAGGTCGATCAGCACCTGCTTTAGCGTTGGATCGGCCACATCGATATTGACTCCGCCGATCAGATCGGCCTCATTTTCTTTTCTTGCAAGCCATCCGGCCGCTGCTGAAGTAGCGCCCCGCTCCGATAACGCGAACACCGACGATCCGCGCGCGTGAGGCTTCACATAAGCGTCAGCGTGGATGGAAACGAAAAGATCGGCCTGGATTTTGCGCGCCTTCATGACGCGCGTGACCAGGGGAATGAAATAATCGCCATCACGGATCAGCATGCCGCGCATATTTGGCTCTTCGTCCACCAGGACTTTCAGCTTCCGCGCAATTGCCAGAGTCACATGCTTTTCATGCGTGCCAGTGCGACCGCGGGCACCCGGATCTTCGCCCCCATGGCCGGCATCAATGGCGACCATGATCAGGCGTGAAACCTCCGGGCGCGTCACCGGTTTCTGTACCAGATTTGGACCCGGCGGCGCTGTTTTTGCTGGCACGCTGGCTGCCGGTGTTTCCGGCGCAGCCGGCAACGATGGTGGTACTGGCGCGGCGTTCTTCTTGTCGAGCAACGCCATGACCGGGTCCGCTTCGATGAGCGGGTAGACATCGAGCACCAGTCGATGGCCGTAGTCGCCCACCGGTCGCAGTACGAACACCTGAGGTTTCACTGCTGCCTTTAGATCGAGCACCAGGCGCACAATGCCAGGTTTGAAGCGGCCGATGCGCAATGCTTTCACATAGGGATCCGCCGGAGAGATCTTTGCGGGAAGCTGCTCGAGCGCGGTGGTGAATTGCACGTCCTCGAGATCCAGCACGAGCCGCGCCGGCGTGGCCACGGTGAAAACGCTGTACGTGACCGGGGCATCAGACTCCAGCGTAAGCCGAGTGTATTCTTGTGCCGGCCATACGCGGGCGGAAGCAATCTGGATTGCAGAATATCCGGTGCAGGGCCCGGCGATCAGCGAACTTGCGAGCGCGATGCGCAGCAATAGTTTGCTTGTGGCCCCTGCCTTCCGGGGTCCGCTGGTAAAAGAAATCAGTCTGGCAATTGCTGCAGGCAATGTTTTCCGCGCTCCGTCTCGACGCTGATGCGCGCCCGGCGCGCCTCGGCTTCTTCACTCAACGTAATTGCAATGTCCGGCGCAGGCAACAAACCCAGCGCACGTTCGGGCCATTCAACAAGACACACATTCTGCGGCGTGAAGTAGTCACGAAAACCCGCGTCTACCCACTCCTGAGCATCGTTGAAACGATAAAAATCAAAGTGATATAAGTCTATCCTAGAAAGATTGTAGAGTTCAACCAGAGTGTAGGTAGGACTTTTCACCGTCCCCGCATAGCCCAGCCCGCGCAGGATGCCCCGCGTCAATGTGGTTTTGCCGGTTCCGATGTTGCCCGAAAGGGCTATATACAACCCCGGCTCGATCACGGATGCCAGGCGCCTGCCAAGCTGTAACGTGGCAGACTCATCTGATAAAAAAATGGAATACATTCCGTTCGTGGAGCTGTTCATCGAAGCGTGCGGCCTCTGTGCGGCTTTTGCGCAGTGCTGGCGGTTTGTGCCGCGACCTCCACGAACACGCGTAGCGCGGGCAGGTTGTCGCCAAGCCGCCATGCAAGATGAACTTCTGTTAGAGGACTACCTCCTTGCAGAGTCTTGTAAACCACTCCAGTGCGCTGGAGGTTGGTAAGCGAGGCAGGAATCAGGGCGACTCCAAGTTCGGCCGATACAAGACTGATGATGGTTTGCATCTGGATGGCCTCCTGCGCGATGCGGGGGCTGAATCCGGCTGCCTTGCAACAACTGACCACGTCGTCGTAAAGGCCCGGCGCATTGGGTCGCGGGAACAGGATGAACGGGGCATCTTTCAGCTTTTCGAGTGCCAGCTTGCCAGGCTTGCGCGCAAGCGGGTGTTTTTCCGGCAACGCGGCAATTAGCGGCTCGCGCAGGATCGGTACCGATTGCAGCGCCGGTTCGTCGATGGGAGGCAGTAAGAAACCGACATCAATACGGTTGGCGAGCAAGTCAGCAATCTGCGCGTCCGTAGTCGACTCGCGCAAGCTGAGATTGACCAACGGAAAGCGGCGTCGGAACTCGCGCAACACGAGCGGCAACACATTGTAGTCAGCCACGCTGATGAATCCGATGGCGAGCTCGCCGATCTCACCACGCGCCGCGCGCTTTGTCATCAGAACGGCCTGTTCAACACGCGCGAGGATATACCGCGCTTCGCCGAGCAAAGCCGCGCCAGCCTGGGTTAACGAGACATGGCGCTGCGTGCGGTGTAACAATGTCACGCCGAGTTCGTTTTCCAGTGCGCGGATCTGCATTGATAGCGGTGGCTGGGAAATATGTAATTTTTTCGCTGCCCGGCCAAAATGCAGTTCCTCGGCTACAGACACGAAATAACGCAGATGGCGCAAATCCATCGATTCGCAAGAAATATCAAAACGACGCCAATAATATATTAGACGCCGCCGAATCGGGCACGCAAACTGGTCGAAAACCAAGGAATCATTCTAATAAACGCGCGAGCAATGGTGGCGCGCTTACTATCGGGGGAAGCATGGCAGACAATTGGCGCAGTAAATTAATTACCGCGGGCGTGGCCCGTTCGCCCAACCGCGCAATGCTGCGCGCGGTTGATTTCAAGGATGGCGATTTCGAAAAACCGATAGTGGGTATCGCCAATGGCCACTCCAACATGAATCCCTGCAATGCCGGCATCCAGCCCTTGGTCGATCGCGCTATGGATGCCTTGCGCAAAGCAGGGGCCATGCCGCAGGTTTTCGGCACGCCGACCGTAACGGACGGCATCGGCATGGGCACCGACGGAATGAAATATTCGCTGGTATCGCGCGAAGTCATCGCGGACGCGATTGAAACTTCGGTCAATGGTCAGATGATGGACGGCGTGCTGGTCGTCGGCGGCTGCGACAAGAACATGCCTGGCGGCATGATGGCAATTGCGCGCATGAATGTTCCGGCCATTTACGTCTACGCCGGCAGCATCAAGCCCGGCCAGTGGAAAGGACAGGACCTTACCATTGCGAGTGCTTTTGAAGCGGTAGGGGCGTTCAGCGCAGGCAGGATAAGCAAGGAAGACTATGACGGGATCGAGAAGAATGCCTGTCCAACCGTTGGCGCCTGTGGCGGGATGTTTACCGCGAATACCATGTCAACGTCGTTCGAAGCGCTCGGCATGAGTCTGATGCAGTCTTCTACCATGGCCTCGCCGGATGCCGAGAAAGCAGACTCTGCGGCGGAGTCCGCGAAAGTGCTTGTTGCTGCCATCAAGAAGAACATACGTCCGCGCGACATCATCACCCGGGAATCAATCGAAAACGTGGTGAGCCTGGTGATGGCCTCCGGCGGTTCAACCAATGCAGTGCTGCACTATCTGGCGATTGCTTCTGCGGCCGAAGTTCCGTGGACCATTGATGATTTCGAGCGGGTGCGCCGGAAGGTACCGGTGTTGTGTGATCTGAAACCTTCGGGACGTTATGTCGCAACGGATTTCCACAAAGCTGGCGGCGCTCCGCAAGTTTTGAAAATGTTGCTGGCGAACGGCTTGCTCCATGGTAACTGCATGACCATTACCGGCCGGACCATCGCTGAGGAGTTGTCCAATATCCCGGCGGAACCGCGTAAGGATCAGGACGTGATCCGCGCCTTCAACAACCCTATGTACAAGCAGGGACACCTCGCCATTCTCAAAGGTAACCTCGCTCCCGACGGATGCGTTGCCAAGATTACCGGCCTGAAAAATCCGTCCATCACCGGGCCGGCTCGGGTATTCGATTCGGAGCCGGAAGTCATGGCAGCCATCATGGATCGCAAGATCAAGCCGGGAGACGTAGTTGTGATTCGATACGAAGGACCTAAGGGCGGCCCCGGCATGCAGGAAATGCTGGCCCCGACTTCAGCGCTCACCGGCCAGGGATTAGGTGATTCGGTTGGCTTGCTCACCGACGGCCGCTTCTCCGGAGCGACTTGGGGCATGGTGGTTGGCCATGTGGCGCCGGAAGCCTACGTCGGTGGTGTTATCGCCCTGGTCAAGGAAGGCGATTCAATTACCATTGACGCGCATAAGCAACTTATCCAGTTAAACGTGCCGGACGAGGAATTGGCAAAGCGTCGTGCGGCATGGAAACAACCGAAGCTTCGCTTTACGCGCGGCCTTCTGGCGAAATACGCTTACCTCGTATCCAGCGCGACAAAGGGCGCGGTGACTGATTCGTTCGAAGAAAAAAGATAATTCTGCTTTTAGCACATCGCTAGAGGTCGAAATCGGGCGGCCGTTTTGCATTGATAGGGTCTAATGCATGGGGGCTTGGCCTTTGCCCCAGCTTTGATAGCGGATGCGGCCGAATTCGATGTATTCGGCCAGGAATTTCTGCTGCAAGACATCGAGCACTTCGTCGCTGGCGCCATCTTTATGCAGTTGCGCGAGTTGCGATCCACTAAGACCGGCAGTAAGGTGTGTGCTGATCTTGGTTATGCCTTGGTTGCCGATAATGTCGTGCAAGCGCGAAGCCTGAATGCGTGCGGCGAGATCGGCTGATGGCGTGCCTTGTTTCACCAATTGCTCGACTTCTGCGATGGTCAGTCCGGGTGCATTGGGGTAACCCGGGAAAGCGGTGACCCAATCGGGCAACCCCTCCGGTTTGCCATAGGTATAGAAGTGGCCGACGCCGCTTGCATCCGCCATGCCGTTGCCACCGCTAGCCAGATTCGTCAGGTCCACGGGTTGCGGATAGCACGATCCGCAACCGCCCAGGGATTCGCCGGTTGCCCAGTACCGGGTAAGCAGATCGACATCGTTGACGAAGGACTGTTGCAGATAGTCCAGCACAGCGGGCGGCACACCGGCATCAGCCAGTTTGCCGAAATCCGATCCTCGCAAGGCATAAACTGTTTTCGAGGTCGATACGCGGTTGATTGCCTGATCCGGGCTACCCTGGCTTAAGGAAACAACTTCCGAAATCGGCATGACTGGCCGTGGGCTCATGACCGAGCAGCCGCAGAACAAAAGCGCGCATGCGAGCAAAATTGTGAATGGCACGCTGCGTGACGGGTGGTTGACGACCATTTTGGCTCCGGGGTTGACGGCGCATCGGACCGACGCGCTTACGTGTTAACGATCAACGCGGCACTACGATGACACCACGAGGATAGCAATAAAAACAGTTATGCCACCAATAGGTGCTTTCGTATTGCATGCGCGCATCCCAACGGATGCTTTCTGCGTAAACGTTTTGCATATAGTCCAGTACCGGTTCGGGAACCCCCTGCTCGTGCAGTTTGACGATCTGCGAAGCAGTGAGTGGATAAACCGCACGCGTGTCCTGCAGTTCGCGAACAATCGCCTCCGGCGGTGTGCCCTCCTTGGACATTTGCACGATTTGATCCAGTGAAGGGGGCGGACGCCGTTCGAGCCCGGCGCATCCAGCCAGTGCCAGGCATCCCAATACAGCGGCTATCGTTGTCAGGCTCTGTCGCATGCATCCGGTTCCGGTCTAATTGAAGATAGACCTTTGCATATGGTGGCGGTTCATCCAATCGCTGGCCGCCTTGACCGGCGTTGCTTTGGCGGATGTGCGCGTGTTTGTTTCAGCAAGCGGCGAAGAATTGCCCTAGGCCGGAATATCAGGAACCAGGCGGCTTTCCAGGAGGGCGATCTGGTCTTTGAGCAGGAGCTTGCGCCGTTTCAAGCGCCGAAGGCGCAATTCGTCCAGTTCCTGGTCGTGCGACAGGCGTTCTATCACTTCATCGAGATCGCGGTGTTCGACCCGCAGCATTTCAACTTTTGTGCGTACTACTGCGGCTTCTTCGACTGTCAAATCCACGGTCGCCCCCGTTGGTGCGGCATTTTTTCTTGTTTTATCGCCCCGGANTCNGCTNGAACCNGCATTTCAAGCGCGCGGTTATGGTGNCTGCGCGTCACCNCTGCAAATGCTAATACCATAGCGNGGCTGGAAACCGTAGATTGGTTCATGTGCAGAATCGATATCGNNAACATGGAAAAATGGTACACCGTTTTNGCACCGGGCTCGGCAATTTGCGTGNGTGNAATGGTGACTCTGGGATAGGAGAACGAAATGGGTGACAGCCCGATGCCGCACGGTATNTATCCGATGTTGTATGCCTTTTTCGGCCCGCAAGGGCGACTGGACAATCATGCAACGCGCCGGCAGGTGAGCGCTTTCGTACGCAATGGTGCTCACGGTGTAGCAGTGCTGGGCCTGGCCACGGAAGTGAGCAAACTTGTCGATGCGGAGCGCAGGCAACTGGTGGAATGTGTGGCAGAAGAACTGAATGGCCGTTTGCCCCTGGCCGTGACCGTCAATGCCGCGACGGTACAGGGTCAGGTCGACTTTGCGAAGTTTGCGAAATCGCTTGGCGCATCATGGGTCATCCTGCAGCCGCCCCCCGACCGCAACGTTGCGGAAGATTTCTTCATACGATTTTTCGGCTCCGTCGCCGACGAGGTCGATTTACCCATCGCGGTTCAGAATGCGCCCGAGTACCTCGGAGTCGGACTGACGCCAGACGGCGTAAACACGTTGCACCGTAATCATGCCAATTTCCGCATTCTCAAAGGCGAAGGTCCGGTCATTACCGTTCGCCGCTTCATCGAGCAAACTGAGGGCCGCATAGCCGTGTTCAACGGCCGCGGCGGGTTGGAACTGACGGATAATCTGCGCGCGGGCTGTGCGGGCATGATTCCGGCAACCGACACCTTCGACTCGCAAGCTCAGATCTTCGATCTCATGCGAGCCAAAAAGCAGCAGGAGGCTGAAGCGATCTACCGGGATATCCTGCCAGCTATCGTATTCACCATGCAGTCCCTCGACACTCTGGTGTGTTACGGCAAGCGCCTTGCGGCACGGCGGCTCGGGCTGGCCGAGGTGTACGATCGCGCCCCGTTTCTGGCGCCCGACGCCTTTGGATTGCAATGCCTGCAACGCTTCGCATCGCACTTCACAGCGCTAGCATGACAACTAGAGTTGCCCGCATTTAACGCCAACTAATATCGTTGGCACTAAGCGCGCCGTTACTGCAGACCTTCGCTACTGATCACGGTGCCAATATGAACGCCCGCAGGCGCGAGGAAAAGTAATCCGCGCTCATGACCATGGCAAGGATCACCAGCACGCAGGTCGCTGTATCCTGGTACTGAAACAATTTCAGACTACTGTATAGCTCGAAACCAATGCCCCCCGCGCCAACCATGCCGAGTACGGTCGCGGCGCGCAGATTGACCTCCAGCCGGTACAGCGTGGCGGCAATCCAGGACGGCAATACTTGGGGCAAAATTCCAAACATTACAACTTGCGCGGCCGAAGCGCCGGTTGCGCGCAACGCTTCAATGGGGCCACGGTCCGCTTCCTCCACCGCCTCGGCGAAAAATTTGCCGAGCATACCGGCACCATGAAGTGATAGCGCCAGAACACCGGCGAACGGCCCAAGGCCAACCGCCGCCACAAAAACCAGCGCGAATATGAGCTCATTGATGCCGCGGGCGGCGTTGAAAAACTGCCGGGTGGTGTGAAATACCCAGCGCGGGACCATGTTGCGCGCCGCCATGAAGCACAGCGGCAGGGCGAGGGCTGCCGAGAACACCGTTCCCCATACGGCGATTTGCACGGTCTCTAAAACCGGCCTGGCCAGTTGCCGCAAGAATTCCCAGTTGGGCGGAAACATTCGGGAAACGAGATCCACGATCCATGGCGCACCTTTCACCAGCTCCGGCAACGATAGGGAAAGATAACGGGCGCTCCAGAGAAGGGCGCCGCTGGCTATACCGAAGACAACGCCCCATTTTGCCCAATCCCGCCCCGTCCACGGTCGTCCAAGAATGAATTGCAGCCGCTGTGGNTTCACTNTGANAGCACCTTGGATGACTCCGGGACNTCANTCCANTGTGGCGAAGNGNCTNCGTGTTTNNCTGCNGAATTCAGTCCNGGATAAATNCGGGCCAGCGCCGCNTNGTNGAGCTGTGCAGGNGTTCCTTCGAATACCACCCGGCCGGAGGAAATGCCGACAATGCGATCGGCAAAATCCCGCGCGTACTCGACTTGATGAAGATTGCATAACACCGCGATCGAAAGATCGCGCGCCGCCCGGTGCAGGTCATTGAGAACCAGGCGCGCACTCTGCGGGTCGAGGCTGGAGACGGGTTCGTCGGCAAGGATCGCGCGCGGCCGCTGAGCCAGCGCACGGGCGATGCCTACCCGCTGCTGCTGCCCGCCCGATAGCCGATTGGCGCGGTTCCATGCGCGTGATTCAAGATCGACGCGCCTCAGGCAGTCCAGTGCAATGCTTAGGTCTTCGTCGGTGAACAGTTGCAGCAGCGAAAGCCATGCGGGCATGTGTGAGAGGCGCCCCAACAAAACATTCTTGAGCACCGACAGATTGGGGACGAGATTGTGATCCTGGAAGATCATTCCGACTTGGGAACGCAATTGACGCAATCCGGCGCTATCCCGTGGAACCGGCACGCCTGCCATGCGAACCTCGCCTTCGCTCGGTTCGATCAGCCGGTTGATGCAGCGAAGCAGCGTGGTTTTACCTGCGCCTGACGGACCGAGCACGACCATTATTTCACCGGCGTGGACTTTGAGACTGACGTCGGTCAGCGCGGCGAATTCCCCATAGCATTTGGTGAGGCCTTGCACCTCTATCACTTGATCGGCTCCGGATCGGGATTAAATCTTTTCGAGGTATCACCCGCCGCTATGTCTGTACCAGGCGACATTTCTGCAGTGGCACATCCGGACAGTTAAGCCCGGCTGCTTTAGCTTATCGGAAAAATGCGCGCTATAGCCAAAAAGCTGGACCCGTTGCGCCTTATCCGCCTCGCCTACGCAAATAAAAGCGCCCGGCAGAGTTGCACCAGGCGCTCATTAGAAAGACAGCGGATGGCTAGGTTTTGGATGTGGTCTTGCGGATTTCCTTTTCGTCCGTCCATTCCAAAAGCCCGTTCTGGATATTCCAGAGTTGCAGATTGAACTTGTAGTAAATATCCTTTACGCCCTTGGCTTCTTTTACGATGGAGGAAATATTTCCTTCCAGCCGATAGGAGGCACCTACCATCTTTCCAATTTCGGTTGATTTTTTTGGATCGTAGTAGTCGCTTTGTTGCCTCTTCAATTCTTCAATCTGTTGATCCATCGCTGCTGCGTCTGCTGCGAAACGGACGCGCCCGCTTTTCTGTAATTCGACGCGGATGGAATCCGTGATTGCACGCGTATCGATGTACTCGCTGGTTTTGTTCTTGACTTCCTGCACCGTCATAACGGGCAGATTGCCAGCGGCTACCACCGGCGCGTTAACCATCGACCGAGTCATCGATTCTGCAATCATTTGCAAATCCGTGGAGCCGAACTGGTTCGTCACCGTTTCGACGCCGCGCGCATCGCCGTATTTCGTTTTCTCGGACGCGCAGCCGGACAGGCCCACTGCCACGCAGATGGCAAATGCGCCGGCAAGCCGAATGGGGAGAGATTGAGTCATGACGTTGCTCCTTGAGGTAAGCATTGTTATTTGTCCTGGTCCATGATTACGAGCCTGAAATCAGTTGCTTCTTGCGACGGCGACATTGTTGTCAAAGTTTGCAGCGTTTTGCCATAGATCAGCAGCGGTTTCCATGATTCGTCCTCCCATGCGCGCATGCCTTCCTTGTCGAGCCACCGAAAACGATAGGCGATGCGGCGAACGTCCTTGCTCTCGTTCTTCAAATCCATATCGATGCGCAGCAGGGTAGCCCGGTCAGAGCAGCGCAGATCCACCACATCGATATCCGGCAGCGAGCCCGCCACTTCCAGTTTCGCCTTGATCAGATCCTCTTTTGACTTGATCTTTTTGTCGTTTCCGGTTGGACAGTTATAGGCATATCCGGGGCGTTCATACTTGTTGCCTCCGCATCCGGCGACGATGAGTGATGCAGGAATAAAAACGGCAAGCACGAGCAGCTTCATGTTTCGGCTCCTAGAGTGATTTCATGGTTGTCCAAACGTTTTCGATGCCATCGTCGTTGACCGAACATCAAGAGGCAGCATATTTGAGGCTTGCGTACCGGACTTCGCTGACGGTACCACCGGAGAGGGAATTAAAAAAGCGGCACTGCCGAGCAACCGCAAACTGATGACCGCATAGCGCCCCGATACGCTAAAACGCAGATCTCGTCCCACGGGGCTGGCACCGAAGCCAAGGGTATGTTCGCCGGACGGTATGCGCATGCGCGCGATCGCGATTTGCCCTGGCAGGGAGCGCCAGCCGCGTTCGTCCGCCGATTCAGTTACGACGGTTCCAATGGTCACGGCCAGCCCAGCAAGCGCGACGAGCCCGCTCTGATTGTTGTTTTTGCTGGCCTGGTACTGCGCCGCGGCTTTGCTGGTCGAGCGAATCATGCCTCTTAAAATAATGCCCGGCATTTCTTCTTGCAGCGCCTTGCGTGCCATCAGATCCACGCTGGTGAGGATCGTAGTGCTCACCGCGGCCTCGCCCCCGACCTGCAATTCCGCCGGCATGAACGCGGGCTGCGCCGGCGCAATGACCGGAAAAGACACCGGCACGAACAGCAGGCGGTCCCGGTACGGGAAAGGCAGATTGAACTGCTTTGATTTACGAGCTGGCGCCACGCCTGATTCCAGCACGAACAGCACATCCGTATAACCCTCGTCCGTTAGCATGACGCGCCTATCCAAACCAGCCAGCGCATCTTCCAGCACAGTTTGCCCGGGCTGCAATTCGATTGCATGGCGATACCCGGCCGCCGCAAGGCTCGGTTCGCCGAGCGCTTCGTAAATGAACCCGGCAAGGTAATGGCTGAATGCGCTCTCGTAACTGTTTCGGAGTGCGTTGATTTCCGGATTATCGATGGTCTGTACTGGATAGCCGTTCAATTCCTTGAAACCGGTCTTCACGCCGCGTTTTTTGGCTTCTTCCTGGGTTTTCTGCAGCTCCTTTTCCTTGAGCTCCGCAATGATCGCTTCGCGTTCGTGCGTTCTTTTGATATCTATGCGCGCCATGTCGAAATCACCGCGCGCGAGACGATCCAGCGCAAGTCGCGTGGTCAGCATGACTTTCTCGTAATCGTGGCCTTCGTAAGGAATCGATTTGTCATTGATTAGCGCACTGGTGATGCTGCCAAGCACTTTCTCGGGATTGGCCATGGCCGTTTTTTCCCACGTCTGCACATGACCATCCGCGGTAAGCCAGGCTTTCTCGCTTTCATCGTAGCGATGATTCAGCCGCTGCAGCTCTCCCAATTCCAGGTAATAAAGCAAATCCTTGTCGGGCAACTTATTGTTGCTGTCTAGTTGCTTGATCGCCCCATCGACATTGCCAGCGGACACCAGATTGATGGTGTGTGTCAATTCAGAATCATAGCTTCTGAATGTTGCGCAGCCGGCCAGCAGTGCCAGCAGCAGCACCGCTGGCGTTAAGCGTCGGCACACGGAAATTGATGCAAAGTTGCTCAAGACATTGGTCCTGTCGCAACAACGCATTAATGCAACCTCAGTTGACGGTGCGATCGGTATCTTTCCCGGAGGATGCGTGCGCGAAGGCCGGCACGGCTAGATCAAGGTCCCATTCTGCTTTGAGCACGGTGTCCTGCATCAGCTTCATGAGCCCGTGGATGAGTGTGTCTCCCAAGGCGAGGTCTACGCCGTTGCCTAGCTGGGGCTGCAG